>Ga0182030_10014608_pt1 | contig 15479 bp, 13 predicted proteins | sample 812S3MmetaG_FD_121299 | JGI IMG/M metagenome (GOLD analysis project Ga0182030, IMG submission 121299) | Permafrost microbial communities from Stordalen Mire, Sweden - 812S3M metaG (Illumina Assembly) | ecosystem: Environmental > Terrestrial > Soil > Wetlands > Permafrost | place: Sweden... | reverse complement strand
GATGATGCCGTCCGAATCCGGCATTGTCGCGATCTTGCCCAATACCTGATACGTTCCCAGATCGAATACCAGGATTGCGCCGCTGCCCGCGCCGTCCGTGATGAAGCCGCGCCCCAGCTTCGGCACGAGTGCCACGCCGTGTGACCGCACCTGGCCTGGAATATCCGCGAGTACCTTGCCCGTCTCCTCGTCGATCGCCTGCGTGTGCGTTGTGCGCGTCACGAAGAAGCGATGATTCGGAGCGTCTACCGTCACGTAATCCCAGCCACCCTCGCCGCCGATGTGTAACGTCTTCGTCACCTGCCATTGTGTTTGCGCCGTCAGCGACGCCATGCCCGCAAGGGACAGAGAAATACCAACTGCAACAAGGGTTTGAATCCGCATCGTCATTCTCCTCGTGGTGATTTTCGTTCACGGGGATATCCCGTTCCCGCGACCTCTTAACTCTACTCAGCTTTCCTGAATTCTCCCTGAAGATCCCTGCATTCAAGCATCGGAGTTCAGCGACAGGATTACGGGTGGTGCCGGAGTGCTCCTTGCGCCAAGCTTCAAACCCACTTCCGAGCGCCATCGCACGGGCATTCACGTCTGGTTTGTTCATCCACGACCTGATGGCCTCTTTGTTGAACTGAAGGAAGATTCCTTCCCCTCGATTCTCGAAGGCAGGCAGCCAAGAGACCTCTGGCGCCAGCGAGGCCCGCTTGACCCCGATATCCAACTCGCCTTCAGTGTCGGGCGCAGCAGATTCAAACCGTGTGAAGCCGACCTGAGCGACAACTTCCCGCAGTCGATGCACCAACACGACGCGTTCAATTGGTGCCATCCACGGTTGATCCCACACCTTGCGAGGCAGGTTGCGGGCATAAAAGACACCGTCAGGGTGGTCCGCACCGATCTCGTCCTTTGCCGCAATCAGTGTTTCAAACTCTGCAACCTTAACAGACTTCTCACTCTTCGTTGCACCCAACTTCCTCGACTGAATTTCTGCGAACACCTCGTCGTCCGAAAAGCCGTCAAGGGCCTCCTTCACCGCGGCCTTCTTCTTTTCATACCGAAGCTCGTCAATTTCCTGCACGGTCTCCAGGTAATTCCAAATGCGGTCCACTGTCTGTTTGATCGCCTGGTCACGATCAGGGAGCGAGATCACGCTCATGAGCTGCGGGAAGTAGGCGTTGGAGGCAGAACGGATCAGCAACCTGCTCGGCTCCCCGCAGGTCTCCTTGGTGAAAACACCCAGCCATGGGCGTGCGCCATCGCACGATCCAAGCGCTCGGTTAGCGAGAACGGCCGCTTGTGCCATGCTGCGTTCCGCCTTTCCGCACTCACATCGAACCCACACTTCGGTCAGGTCTCCGCTCGTACCCCTTTCGTCTATGAAGAGCTGGCGTACCTGCTTGGCGCAGTCGGAAGGCCCATTGTGGGTGAAGGCGTACCAGTCAATGTCGCCAATGTGGCCTGCACGGCAGGCGCGTACAAACCGAACCGGCACCACGGAACGCTTTTTCTGGTCCCGATCGATGAACTTTCCTCTGGTCAACGACTTCTTGTGAACCAGCAGTCGGGTATGGTGATTCAGCGAATCCTACGTCATGCGAACGTGAGCACGACGGCAACCTATTACATCAAGACAGCCGCAGCCGATGTCCGCAGCGCAATGACGAAGCTGGAAAATCACATTGCGGAGGCGGGGCAGGCTCGAACGGACACGATTGGGACACTTGAAGGCCTTTTAGGCTCCGGCCCCTCAACTATTCAATAAGCAATAAGTTATTTAGTTCCAAGTAGATGGCGGAGAGAGGGGGATTCGAACCCCCGATAGAGCTTTTGACCCTACAACGGTTTAGCAAACCGCCGCCTTCAGCCACTCGGCCATCTCTCCGGGTCTTCAGAGGGGATTATACCGGAAGTTGAGGCCGACTTGCGCGGCGGGGCAAAGAAGCAGGCAAAACGGCGGGGATTTGCCCAGGTCAATTTTTCGCTTTCTTGAATGGGCCCGGGTTGTTAGATTCGCAATGATGCCTTTGCTTTTTCAGCCCGCCCGGCGCAAGATGCGCATTCTGCCCCTCATCGCGGCCACCTACTTCATGGTGTCGGGCGGTCCGTATGGCATTGAGGACATTCTGGGCGGAGCGGGGTTTGCCAAGGCGATTGTGATTCTGCTGGTGCTGCCGGTGTTGTGGTGTCTGCCCACGGCGCTGATGATCGGCGAACTGGCCAGCGCGATTCCGGCCGAGGGCGGCTTTTATATATGGGTACGGCGGGCGCTGGGGCCCTTCTGGGGCTACCAGGAGGGATGGCTGTCGCTCTCGGCCAGCATCTTCGACATGGCCATCTATCCCGCAATTTTTGTTCTCTACCTGGGCAAGTTTTCGCCGGCGCTGACGGACGGCTGGCGCGGGTATGCGTGGTCGCTGGCGGTGGTGGCGCTCTGTTGCGCGTGGAACCTGCGCGGTGCTCCGGAGGTGGGTGAGGATTCGGTATGGATGTTTGTGCTGCTGCTGGCGCCGTTTGTGGTGTTCACTGTGCTCGCGCTGTGGCGCTGGGGAGCGGTGCACCCGGCGGTGCAGTGGACCCGGCCCGCCTCAGCGGAGGCCCTCTCGACGGCGATCCTGGTGGCCATGTGGAACTACATGGGTTGGGATAACGCCTCCACGATTGCCAAAGAGGTGGAGAATCCGCAGCGCAATTACCCCCGAGCCATGGTGGCGTCGACGGTGCTGGTGGCCGTCACCTACATTCTGCCGCTGGCGGCGATGGCCATGGCAGGGCTCTCGCCGGGCAGTTTTTCGACGGGAGACTGGACGACGGCGGCGCGCGCGATTGGCGGTCCGTGGCTGGGACTGGCAGTGGTGGCGGGCGGGACGATTACCGGCGTGGGGATGTTCAACGCGCTGGTGATGAGCTACTCGCGGCTGCCGATGGCGATGGCCGAGGAGGGCATGCTGCCGCTGGTAGTGGCCAAGCGCAACAGCCGCGGCGTGCCCTGGGTGAGCGTGGTGCTGTGCGGGTTGGCCTGGGGGCTGGCGCTGAAACTGCCCTTTGAGCGGCTCATCTCGATTGACCTGATTCTGTACGGATCGAGCCTGTTGCTGGAGTTTGTGGCGCTGGTGGTGCTGCGCATCCGCGAGCCGGAGCTGGAGCGGCCGTTCAAGGCCGGCAACTTTGCCGTTGCCTGCCTGCTGGGAGCGGGGCCGGCGGTGCTGATTGGCTATGCGCTCTATGCCTCACGCGATGAAAAGATCATTGGCACCACTTCGGCGCTGCTGTTTGCGGTGGGAGTGAGCCTGCTGGGCCCGCTGCTTTACTGGGCCACGGCGCGGCCGCTGGCCCGGCGGCGGCAGGCCGCGGCGCAGGCAGCCGACTAGGCTTCGGCACGTACGGTGGACACCTATGCCGTGCAATCGCCGGAGAACTGGATGGAGGACTTCGGCTCCGGTGAACTGCGCCAGGGCGTGGCGGTTGTCACCATCGATGCGGCGTTTGCGGAGACGGTGACGGCCAAGTCGCGGCTCAAGCTGGCTCCGGGCGCTCACCCGCGGGTGATGGCTCCGCACCCGATGAACCATCCGCACCAGCCGGAGGCCCGTCCGGTGTCGGCAACCGCAACCCGTCCCTGATTAAGGGTGTGGGGCAGAAACCAAGAGCCGCGAACCCGAGGGGTCCGCGGCTCTTTGCTGTTGCTGCCAATCTGCGATGCAGGCAGGTTGCTATTTTTCGGCGGCGAGCTTCGCCTTGCTGTCATCGAACTGCCTGGTGGCCTTCAACACCTGGTCGCGGGCATAGGCGGCGTCGTGCCAGCCCTTGATCTCAACCCGCTTGCCTTCCAGATCCTTATAAATGGAGAAGAAGTGCGTGATTTCCTTGAGCATGTGCGGGTAGATGTCGGTGTAGTTCCACACGTTAGTGTAGCGGGGATTGTTTTTGCCCACGGCGAGGACCTTCTCGTCGAGCACGCCCTGGTCGAGCATTTCGAGCAGGCCGATGGGGCGAACCTCCTGGACGCAGCCGGGGAAGCTGGGGCCGGGCACCAGAACCAGAACGTCGAGCGGGTCGCCGTCGTCAGAGAGTGTGGAGGGGATGAAGCCGTAGTCACCGGGGTAGTGGACGGGCGAGTGCAGGTTGCGGTCGAGCTTGAAGACGTGCAGCTGCTTGTCATATTCAAACTTGTTGGTTCCGTCTTTGGGAATCTCGATCACAGCTCGAAAGACTTCAGGGGAACGGTCGCCAATGGGCAGTTCCAGATAATTAACCATCTCTTGTTGCGACTCCTTCGCAGGGTGGGGGAGGGGGTGGGTCCGGGCGCACAGTTGCAGGCCGGAGCGTCAAACGTGTTCCGGCCAACGCCGGTCATACTATAATCAAGGAAAATGAAGGCGCATGTCTACGTTACGCTGAAGACATCGGTCCTGGACCCCCAGGGCCAAACCATCCAGAACGCTCTGCGCAAGATCGGCTACGCGGATGTGAAGGCCGTGCGGCAGGGCAAGTATTTCGCTCTATCGCTGGCGGATGAGCTCACCGCGGAGACCGCCAGGGCGCAGGTGGAGCGCATCGCCAAAGAAGTGCTCACCAACCCGGTGATCGAAGAGTTCACATACCGCATAGAGGAATAGCGCGGGATTCGGGACCAGAGCGCGGGTTGTGTGTTGTGGCCCATGCGGGTGGTGTGTCAGTTTGAGGAGAAGGACCCTCAGGGGCTAAAGCCCAGCCATTCTTCGACCGTTTTCGGCATGACTGAAGTCATGCCCTGTTACAAAGCCTTGACGAAATCGGCCCTGTGCGAGCCTATAAGGCCCGTGCCCTTCAGACTGAACCACTACCCACGCGAGCCATTGCGCAGGTGAACTGCGCCTGATCGCCTAGAATCACTCTATGTGCGGCATTGTCGGTTATGTTGGTCCCAAGAAGGTGGTCCCCGTCATCATCGAGGGGTTGCGGCGGCTGGAATATCGCGGTTACGATTCGGCCGGCATCGCGGTTGGCAGTCCTTCAAGCAAAACACTCGATCTGAGGCGCGCCAAGGGCAAGCTGAGCAACCTGGAAGAGGTGCTGCGCGAGCAGCCGCTGGAGGGCTCGTTCGGCATTGGGCATACGCGCTGGGCGACGCATGGGCGGCCCACGGAAGAGAACGCGCATCCGCATCGGGACTGCTCAGGGCGCATGGTTGTGGTGCACAACGGCATTGTCGAAAATTATCTTGACCTGAAGCACGAGCTCACCGCTCAAGGGCACAAGTTCGTGACCGAGACGGACACCGAGGTGATTGCGCACCTGATCGAGCAGGTGCAGACGGATGCTGCGGCCGCGGGCGAGCCCATTTTGCTCGAGGTTGCCGTGCGCCGCGCCGTGAAGCGGCTGACAGGTGCGTTTGCGCTGGGGGTGCTTTCCGCGGCCGAGCCGGACAAGATTGTTGCGGCGCGCTCGGGGCCGCCGGTGGTGATCGGCGTGGGCGAGGGCGAGTCGTTTGTAGCCTCCGATGTGCCGGGAATTCTGCATCACACGCGCAACATCTACTTTCTGGCTGACGGCGACATGGCGATTCTGACGCTGGCCGGCGTGGCTCTCACCGACTTTGACGGCAAGCCGGTCAAGCGCGCGATCACGCGCATCCAGTGGGATCCGATCCAGGCGGAAAAGGGCGGCTACAAGCACTTCATGCTCAAGGAAATCTGGGAGCAGCCGCGGGCGGTTACCGATACCACGCTGGGGCGCGTGTCACTGGACTCGGGCAAGGTGTACCTGGGCGAGATGAAGATCTCGGACGAAGAGCTGGCCGGGGCTTCGAGCATCAACATTGCGGCGTGCGGGACGAGCTGGCATGCGGCGCAGGCCGGCAAGTACATGATCGAGCGGCTGGCGCGGCTGCCGGTGGATGTGGACTACGCGAGCGAGTACCGCTATCGCAACCCGATCCCCGACCGCAACGCGCTGGGACTGCTGATTACGCAGTCGGGCGAGACCGCGGACACCCTGGCCGCGCAGCGGGAGATGATTGCGCTGGGCTCGAAGACCGTGGCCATTTGCAACGTGGTGGACGCGATGGTGGCGCGGGAGGCGCATGGCGCGATCTATACGCACGCCGGGCCGGAGATCGGCGTGGCGTCGACCAAGGCGTTTACGGCGCAACTGACGGCGCTGTTTCTGCTGGCGCTGAAGCTGGGGCAGTTGCGCGGCAGGATCGATCAGGAAAAGTCGGTGGCGCTGATTGAAGAGCTGAGCCGGATTCCGGCGAAGATTGAAGAGGTGCTGCGTTCGCGCTCGGCGCAGTGCGAGCAGCTGGCGGCGAGTTTTTCCACGGCGCGGGATTTTCTCTACCTGGGCCGCGGTATCCACTTCCCCATTGCTCTGGAAGGCGCGCTGAAGCTGAAGGAGATCTCCTATATCCACGCGGAAGGATACCCGGCGGGTGAGATGAAGCACGGGCCGAATGCGCTGATCGATGAAACGCTGCCGGTGGTGGTGCTGGTGACGAGGGACGAGCACGATCCGGCGTCCAAGCTGCGCTACGAGAAGACGCTGTCCAATATTCAAGAGGTGACGGCGCGCTCGGGGCGGGTGATTGCCGTGGCCACCGAGGGCGACAAGACGATCGGCAGCCTGGTGGAGCAGGTGATCTTTGTTCCGCCGGCGTTTGAGCTGCTGTCGCCGCTGATCGAGATTGTGCCGTTGCAACTGCTGGCGTATTACATTGCTGTGCGGCGCGGCTGCGATGTGGATCAGCCGCGGAACCTGGCCAAGTCGGTGACGGTGGAGTAGGGGGATCGTGCGACCTCGGGGGCTAGACAGGCTGCGGAAAAAGGCCTTGGATGGGGGGAGTTCGACCATTGACCTTTGCAGGGGCTAAAGCCCGACATTGATTTGCAGGGCTTTATCGGCACGACTAAAGTCATGCCCTGTTACAAAGCCATAGGGAATTGCCGTTGCGATGAGTTTTTCCGCAGCCTTTAAAGCCCAAGATTCAATCTGACCTTGGGCGGCGCGGCTAAAGCCGCGCCCTTTCAAAGCAGATGAATCCACCACAGCCCCGAGTTTTTATCCAGGTTCTTAGCGCACCGGCGCGCCGGTCTTCGCCTGGACTTCTTCGCGGGTTACGGCGGGGGCGAGCTCGACCAGGCGCAGGCCTTGGGGCTCGACGTCGAGAACGCAGAGGTCGGTGATGATGCGGTGCACGACGGCTTTGCCGGTGAGGGGCAGGGTGCACTCGCGCAGGATCTTGGGCGTGCCGTCTTTGGCGGCGTGCTCCATGATGACCACCACGCGCTCGACGCCGGCAACCAGGTCCATGGCGCCGCCCATGCCCTTGGCGAGCTTGCCGGGAATCATCCAGTTGGCCAGGTCGCCTTTTTCCGAGACCTGCATGGCGCCCAGCAGCGCCAGCTGCACGTGGCCGCCGCGAATCATGGCGAAGGAGTCGGCACTGGAGAAGAAGCTGGCGCCGGGCACGGTGGTGACGGTCTGCTTACCGGCGTTGATGAGGTCGGGATCGACGGCACCTTCTTCTGGAAACGGGCCGATGCCGAGCAGGCCGTTCTCCGATTGCAGGGTGATGGTGATGTTGGCGGGAATGGAATTGGCGACCAGCGTAGGGATGCCGATGCCGAGGTTGACGTACGTGCCGTCACGGAGCTCCTGGGCTGCGCGCTGCGCCATCTGTTCACGGGACCAGGGCATCGGGGCTAGGCCTTTCTCACGGGCGGGCTGTTCTCACGGTGCGCTGATCTTACTGTGCGCTGTTCGACGCGGTTCACCGGGTGGGGATTGTGAACGACTCGCTGCACAAAGATGCCGGGCGTGTGCACGAGGTCGGGGTCGATCTCTCCGGCTTCGACGACGATCTCGGCCTCGGCGACGGTGACCTTGCCGCACATTGCCGCGAGTGGGTTGAAGTTGCGCGCGGTTTTGCGATAGACGAGGTTGCCGACCGTGTCCGCCTTCCAGGCCTTGACGAGCGCGAGGTCGGCGCGGATGCCGCGTTCAAGAATATAGAGATGGCCGTCGAAGATTTTTTCTTCCTTGCCGTTTGCAACCAGCGTGCCCACGCCGCTGCGGGTGTAGAAGCCGGGAATGCCTGCGCCGCCGGCTCTCATGCGCTCGGCCAGGCTGCCCTGCGGGCAGAACTCGACCTCGAGCTCGCCGGAGAGATACTGCCGCTCGAACTCGGCGTTCTCACCAACGTAGCTGGAGATCATTTTTTTGATCTGGCGGCGCTGCAAGAGGAGACCGAGGCCCCAGTCGTCCACCCCGGCGTTGTTGCTGGCGATGGTGAGTTGCGAGACACCGCTCGAGCCGAGGGCGGCGATGAGCGCCTCGGGAATGCCGCACAGGCCAAAGCCGCCGACGGCGAGCGACATGCCGTCGTGGAGCAGGCCGGCGAGGGCGGATGCGGCGTCCTGGTAGAACTTGTTCATGCTTCTCCGGGCGTTTTGGGGCAATGATCCGATCGAAACCGGCAACTGGCGCTGCAGCTCTGCTCCCGGTCCATGACAGAAAGGTGATGAGGGCCCGGGCCTGACGGCCCATTTGTTTCGCCTTCTTTCAGGGGGTTGAAAACCTCCTGGTCCCTCCGTAAATTCCGGTCTGCAACAGTTGTACTAAGTTTGCGTGGCGATCTGGGACGCGGTGCGCTGGTGCCACAGGCCGCGGGTGAAGTCGGGGAATTGTTGCGGCGCGCTGCCGTTGGCTACCGAGGCGCGGCTGAGCGGGCCGGGCGCGGACCAGGTTGCGGCGTCGTAGACATCCATGTCGGGAGCGATGCCCTCGCGCATGCACTGGACGAGGCGGTAGAGCATGATGAAGTCCATGCCGCCGTGGCCGCCTAGCTTTTGTGCAATCTCGCCTTCGGACTTCCAGAGCGGATGCTGGTGTTCCTTCCAGGCGTCGATGCCGGCCCATTCCTCGCCGCCGGCCTGGCCGTCGAAATAGATGCGCGGCGGATAATCGGCGAAGACGCCCTTGGTGCCGGCGATGAGGTTGATGCGATCGTAGGGATGGGGATTGGACGTATCGTGCTTGAGCGTGAGGGTGAGGCCGTTGGCGGTCTTGATGATGGAGGTGTTGAGGTCGCCGGTGATATATTTCTCAGTCCAGCGGGGATCGTCGGCGGCCAGATGCGCCTTGCGATACTCGTCGAGGCCGCGTTGAGGCGTGCTCATGCTGACCAGGTAGTCGAAGCGGTCGCCGCGCTGGATGCCCATGTAGTTGGCCACAGGACCGAGGCCGTGGGTGGGGTAGAGATTGCCATTGCGCTGGGTGTGCACGGTGCGCCGCCACAGGCCCTCGCCCTGGTTGGAGAACAGCTCCTCGCGCAGGTCGTGCAGGTAGGCGCCTTCGCCGTAGAGCAGGTCGCCGAAGAGTCCCTGATGTACCATGCGCAGGATGAGCGTCTCGTTGTAGCCGTAGCAGCAGTTCTCGAGCATGGTGCAGTGGCGGCGGGTCTTCTCCGATGTGTCGACCAGCTTCCAGCAGTCTTCAATCGTGGTGGCGGCGGGGACTTCGACGGCGGTGTGCTTGCCGTGAGTCATGGAGGCTACGGCCATCTCGACATGCCAGTTCCAGGGCGTGGCGATGAGGACCAGGTCGAGATCGTCGCGGGCGACGAGGGACTCGAAGGCGTGATCGCCGCTGGTGTAGAGCTCGGGCGAGGGCTGGCCGGCTTTGACGACGAGCGATTGGGCGTGCTCGGCTTTCTCGCGCACCACGTCGCAGAGGGCGAGGATCTTGACGTCGGCGGCGAGCAGGTTGCCGAGCAGGCTGGTGCCGCGTCCACCGGTGCCGATGAGGCCAATGCGCGGCGCGGCAACAGGCGCGAAGGGCACGCCGATCATGGTGGCCGCGTGCGGAGCGGTGGACTCGGCGTGCAGCTCGGGAATGGCGGCCGCCGCGGCGGTGATGCTGCCGAGGCGCAGGAAATCCCGGCGGGAGAGATCATTGAGCGAATCGGTGAGTAGCTTTTCCATGGCCTTCCTGTCGTGGTCTTCCAAAAGGTGCGGTTGGGGCGGCGAACTAGAGTGTGCGGCAGAACAGTTTGCCGCGGCGATTGCGGTTGCGGGAAAGGCGGCCCGCGAAATCCAGACTGGCTTACGGCTGGCTTTCGGCTGCGTCAACCATGATATTCCAGACGGGCACGGCGTGGGTTGCCGGGAGCGGCGCGCGGCCGCAAAAACTTGTCTGGTCCCACGCATTCGGGATGTGGTACCTTTCAGGTGACTTTCTCTGCGGCTAGCGCAGAAGATCGCTAGCGGCAGGACAACGGCGGAGGGTGACAGTGTCAGCGACAGTGGCCACGGAGATTTCCCCAATCAAGGATGCACCCCGGGTCCGCTCGGCCGCGGCACCGGCGCCGCCCAGAAACATTGCCGTGGACGCCTACCGCGGCCTGGTGATGCTGCTGATGATGGGCGAGATCATGCAGTTTGCCAAGGTTTACCAGGCCTTTCCGGGCAACTTGTTCTGGCGCATCCTGGCCTTCAATCAGACGCATGTACAGTGGTCGGGGATGGGGTTGCATGACACGATCCAGCCGGGGTTCAGCTTCCTGGTGGGCGTGGCGCTGCCTTACTCGATTGCCAGCCGCACGGCGAAGGGGCAGAGCTTCAAAAAGCAGCTTCTGCACACCATCTGGCGCAGCCTGGTGCTCATCTTCCTGGGGTTCTTTTTGCGCTCCACGCAGAGCACGCAGACGTATTTCACTTTTGAAGACACGCTGACGCAGATCGGGTTGGGGTTCACCTTTGCCTTCCTGCTGGCGCACTGCCGGCCACGGTGGCAGTGGACGGCGATTGGCGTGATTCTGTTTGGATACTGGCTGGCGTGGGCGCTCTACCCGGCGCCGGGGCCGAACTTTAACTGGCAGGCGGTGGGTGTTCCCAGCAACTGGCCGTATAATTTTTCCGGCTTTGCCTCGCACTGGAACAAGAACAGCAACCTGGGCCAGGCCTTCGACGTGTGGTTCCTGAACCTGCTGCCACGCGCCTCGCGGTTTGCGTACAACGAGGGCGGGTACCTTACGCTGAGCTTCATTCCCACGCTGGCCACGATCCTGCTTGGCCTGCGGGCGGGGGAGTGGTTCCGCGCTGCTGCGCCGAAGATTCCGGTGAAGCGGTTCGCGATTGCCGCGGTGGTGCTTGTGGCCGCGGCCGTGCTGCTGCATGTGACCGGCATCTGCCCGATTGTGAAGCGCATCTGGACGCCGAGTTGGACGCTGTTCAGTGGCGGGGTGTGCTTTGCGTTTCTGGCTGCGTTCTCTTGGGTCATCGACGTGAAGGGCTATCGCCGCTGGGCGTTCCCGCTGGCGGTGGTGGGCATGAACTCGATTGCCGCATACCTGATTGCGCACCTGTGGGAAGACTTTATTGTGGGGAGCCTGCACATCCATCTGGGCTACCGGATCTTCCAGGTGTTTGGCGTCGGGCTGGAGCCGCTGATGGTGGGCATTGCGGTGATGCTGACCTACTGGCTGATCCTCTATTGGATGTACCGGCGGAAGATTTTTCTCAGGGTGTGAGCGCAGAGGTCCGCGCCAACTTCAAATTTTCTCAAGCTTTATCCGCGGCCAGCCGATGAACACTTCGGAATGGACCGTACAGCTACGCAATCTGCGACTGCAACACGCACCGAGCCTGTTCCGGCGGCGGCAGAGCGCTATGTGGCGCGGCAGCCGATTCTGGATGCGCACGGCCGCGTGCATGGCTATGAACTGCTGTTTCGCGACGGGCGGCAGGCGGCGCTTCGCGGCGATGGCGACACGGCCAGCCGCGCCATTCTTGACGATGCGGTGCTGTTCGGCCTGGAGCGCTATACCAACGGCCTGCCCGGGTTTGTGCACTGCACGGTGGACACGCTGACCGAGCAGCTGGTGCGGGTGCTGCCGGCAAGCATGACGGTGCTGGTGATTCCGGCCAGCGCAGAAGCCAACGCAGAACTGATCAAGGCCTGCCTGGAGCTGAAAGCAGCGGGCTTCCGGCTGGCGCTCGAGGGCGAGGCGTGGAGCGGGCGATCGCAGCCGCTGGCTGATCGTGCCGACTATATCGTGGTGGACTTCAGCCGCCTGGATGACGAGGCGCGAGGCAGGATGCGCGACGAGCTGCGCCAGTTTACGGCGGCCAAAATTGCCAGGAAGGTCGCCACGCAGGAGGACTTCCAGCAGGCCGCGGCGGCCGGTTTCACACTGTTTGAGGGCGACTACTTTTGCCAGCCAGTGGTGGTGAAGAATCGCAAAGTCCCGGGGAACCGGTTCTTTCACTTCGAGCTGCTGCGCCATCTGAACCGGGAGTCGATTGAGCTGAAGAAGGTGGCCGAGCTGGTGCTGCGGGACGCGGCGCTGACCTACCGGCTGCTGCGCCTGGTCAACTCGCCCATCTGCGCCATTCAGCGCGAGGTTACTTCAATTGAAATGGCGCTGATCATCATCGGTGAGCAGGCGTTTCGGCGCATTGCCACGCTGGCGATTTTAAGCGAACTCAATGACGGCCAGCCGCAGGAGATTTTGCAGATGGCGCTGGTGCGGGCGCGGTTCTGCGCGCTGGCGGCCGGGCAGTGCGCGCAGGATGCGGGCGAGCAGTACCTGCTGGGGCTGCTGAGCCTGTTGCCGGCCATGCTGGGATTGCCGATGGAAGCGCTCACGCCGTCGCTGCCGCTGCGCGCCGAGATACGCGATGCGCTTGAGGGAACGGTCAATGCCGAGCGCGCGCTGCTGGCGTGGCTCGAGTTCCACGAGCATGGCGACTGGGCGGCATGCGATACGATTGTCGCTGTCAACGGCCTGAACGTGAAGAAGTTGGTGCAGAGTTACGGAGAGGCCGTCGACTGGGCCAAGGCGACGCTGCATGCGGCGGCTTAGAAGCAGTCGAAAAAACATTTACCAACAGCCGAGTTCTTATACAGCTTCTTCGTACTACAGTTGCAGTTATCTCGGGTGACTTCGATCCGGGCCTAAAGGCCGGCTTGATTTGACCGTTATTCAGAGGCCTGAAGGCCCCTGCTCCCTCCGAGATTTCTAACTCCAGCTTTAGTATGAGCTGGACTCCATCAGGTTGCTCCGCGAGCGTTCTTTAGACATGTGACGCGAGCTCCGCGACCCGCGCGCGTGCCTGGCTTCGGAAGGCCTCGTCTTCCGCCGAGCCGGCTTCCATTGAATCGAGATTGATGTGCACGTTGGCCAGCGCGCCTTTGATGGCTGCGCCGGCGAGAGCGATGGACGTGGTCAGGTCGGACTTCATCATCGGGCTTGTGATTCCGCCCAGGCCGGCGGCGATTTGCGCAATTTCCGCGGCGCGCTCGGCCACGGACAGCGGCACGGACGCTGCTTCGCGCAGGGCGGTGTTGATCAGCGCTGCGCTGTCGGCGGATTCTTTCGCGGCTTTGTAGGCCTTCATCACGGCGTTGTACGCGGCGGCGTCAGCGTCGATGGCGGCCTTCAGTTCTTCCCGCAGTACGGCCAGGCGCGCAACCGATTCACTGAGCTGCGGCTCAAATTGCGCGTAGGCCTTCTTGGTCCGCGACATGGAGGCTACCATCCCCGCCAGGCCCGCGGCCATGGCTCCGGCGGCGGCGGCGGCGCTGCCTCCGCCGGGAGTTGCGGTGTCTGCGGCCAGCTGCTCGATGAAAGGCTCGACGCCCGCACGCAGGCCGCCGACAGCGCTTTTGCCGCCCATGATCGCGGCCAGGCGGTTCTCAAGAATAAGCGTTGAATCGAAGTTCTCCACCTGCAGGAACCACTCGGCGGCTGCTTCGAGAGCCGCCTTGGGAATCAGTCCGACAATCTCGCTGGAGACGGGCGCGACCCCGTAGCGCGCGGCTTCGCGCTTCACCAACTCGAAGACGCGGTGCACGGGGGTCTGCTCAAAATCGGTGAGGTTCATGGAGACCTGCGCCAGACCGCGCACCAGAAAGCCGGCGCCTTTGACAAAGCGCAGACCGCCGGACGAGAAGCGCACGGCCTTGGCGATCTTTCTTGCGATCTCGACATCGGGCGTGTTGAGAAAAACGTTGTAGGCGATGAGCGCCTTGCGCGCACCCACCACGGTTGCGCCTGCGGTCGGGTGCAGCCGCGCCTCGCCAAAGTCGGGAAGGCGCGCCGGGTTAGTTGCGATCTCGTCGCGAATGCCCTCGAACTGGCCTTTGCGGATGTACTCGAGATTCTGCCGCTCGGGACGCGTGGCGGCGGCCTCATACAAGTAGACGGGGACGCCGAAGCGCTTCCATATCTCCGCTCCCACGCGACGGGACATGGCCACGCAATCGGCCAGCGTGACGCCGTTGATGGGAATGAATGGCACCACATCGGCCGCGCCCATGCGCGGATGCGCGCCCTGGTGCGCGTTCAAGTCGATCAGCTCGGCGGCGTTGCCGACGCCGCGAATCGCGGCCTCCTCGATTGCTTCGCGCTCGCCGACGAGTGTGATTACGCAGCGATTGTGGTCGGAGTCCATCTCGCGGTCGAGCAGGTAGACGCCGGGAATCTTCATGGCTTGGACGATGGCGTCGACCTTGGCGGCATCGCGGCCTTCAGAGAAGTTGGGAACGCATTCCACCAGTGTGCTGGACATGAGGAAAAGGATAGCCACCGGCGGCGGCATCCGGCAAACGGCGAGGGTGTGGCTCGACAGGAGCGGGCGGTCCGGTTAAGCTCACGTGGGGAACGGATGACGATCGATCAGAAACAGAGGAAGGGTGCGGGTTGCATCGCCTGGCTTACCGGGCTGAGCGCGGCGGGCAAGACGACGCTGGCGGTTGAGCTGGGCGCGGCGCTCGATGCGCACGGCGTGGCGCACCGGGTTTTGGACGGCGACCGGCTGCGCACAACGATCTGCCGCGATCTGGGCTTTACGCGTGCTGACCGCGAGGAGAACGTGCGCCGCATCTGCCGACTGGCCGTCGAGGAAGCGGAACAGGGCGCGGTGGTGCTGGTGGCGGCCATTGCGCCTTATCGCGGCGTGCGGGATGCGCTGCGCGCGACCTCGCCGGTTCCGTTTTTCGAGGTGTTTGTGGATGCGCCGCTGGCGGTTTGCGAGCAGCGCGATCCCAAGGGGCTCTACCGGCGGGCGCGGGCGGGCGAGCTGAAGGGCCTGACCGGCGTAGACGACCCGTATGAAGCGCCGCTCGAGCCGGATGCGCACTGCCGCACCGACATTGAGACGGTGGAAGAAAGCTGCGCGCGGGTGCTTGAACTGCTCGCGCCGTGGACTACGCGCTGATTGCGGAGCTCGCGGGATGCAGGCGGGTGAGCCGCTCGGCCTCGAGTTGCGCGTAGACCGGGGTGAGGTGCTCGGCCACCACCGCACGCAGCCGCTCGCTTGCCTCAGATTGCTTTTTGGCTTTATCCGGCGTGAACTTGCCAGTGGGCGCCTTGGCATTCTGCTGCGCGGCACTGCGCATGGCGGGCAGGTCTTCCGCGCGCAGGCCGAAGTGGCTGAACAGCCGGCCGTACATGGCCTCCGGCAGCTCGCTGTAGTTGACCAGCAGGCCGCCGCTTGCTTGCT
>Ga0182030_10014607_pt1 | contig 15479 bp, 24 predicted proteins | sample 812S3MmetaG_FD_121299 | JGI IMG/M metagenome (GOLD analysis project Ga0182030, IMG submission 121299) | Permafrost microbial communities from Stordalen Mire, Sweden - 812S3M metaG (Illumina Assembly) | ecosystem: Environmental > Terrestrial > Soil > Wetlands > Permafrost | place: Sweden... | reverse complement strand
CCATGGAAAGTAATCACCAGTTTCGTCCATCACGTTATTACAGTTATCGTTACGGTTCTTGAAAAGATCGTTTCTTGTATCGAATCGGGTGTAAGTTGGGAGTTCACAACCACGGCTACGGCTTTTTTGACGTCTGGTACGGGATCGGTGACGGTTACTTGAGGTGAGGGGAAGGGGGTATGAGGGGAACTATACGAGATGGTTATATGCGGTGTTGGAAGGTGTGAATCACATGACGCAATAACAGTGATTATAGAAACTGATATTCGTAATTTCAAGTCTGGTTACCTGATATTCATGTTCGGTGGAATGAACTTCAATGTTTTAACGTGATGTGGAGGTTTCTTGGTCGTCAGGTTGGATAGGCAGCGGTCTCTATTGTGCTAGTAAAAATATCTATCTTTCTCGAATATGACCTTGAAAAATCTCAAAATTATTGCATTCATTCCACTGGTCAAGTGAAAGAGCAGCAAAATTGACATCCAACTCCAAGACGATGGCATGGATTAAATCAAAAAGCTATGATCACGGAGCCCCCCAAAAATCGGTGGCCCAAGGTTTCCATTCGATAGTAAGTAATTTTAACTTTTAATTACTTGCTGGTGAAATTTCCTAACTATTACTTGACCTGTTATTTGTGATTAAAGAGGAAGTGAGACTATAGGACAGCCTGCAAGGGGTTGATCGCCCATCTTGCCGAGCCCCGTTATCCGCTAGCGCATTCTCTTGTCCGGGCCAGTCCTCTAAAATGTGGGGGATTATTTCTAGCTCGTGTGCTCCCACCGCTTCTCACGCTACCTCAACAACCCGAGGACCCTTCCTCTTCCTTTCGTTCAAAATATCAATCTCTTATCCAACTTCTCATTCGATCAGTCAGTAGTATATGCGCCAATCCAGCCTCCGCGAATTGCTGAAAAGAACCCAAGAATCCGCAATGCCTCAACCAAGGAGCATCTTCTCGTACGTCATTCACAGCATCTACTGCCTCCAGCACCTCTCAATTGAGTCAATTGCTCTTGTAGAAGACATAGCTAATTGTTACCATACTTGCAGACGCCAACGTACACCCCTCCTCCTCCTCACCTTCGTCGGTGGCAGCAGTCTTTTCATCGGAATGAAGTGGCGGGCAGTAATGCAGCGCAGTGAAGCTGCGAAGAAAGCTGGGACTAGGGATGTGAATTACAGTGTTGCCCCCGGGCGAAGTGGTATGCTTGGGATTCTGTGATCTCTTGATCTGGTGTTGGAATTGTGCTAACAGGGTCTTTTTCGATATAGGCGGTGGAGTATAATCGTGATGGAAGATACGAAAAGAAAGTGGAGTGGAGATCGAAATGCTACGACGGACAAACGAATAATGTATATACATGTAGAGGTTGCATTTAGATTGGATCACCCAGTGCGGTGGGGTGATTCTTTGCATTGGGTTTGGAGTTGGCGGCGAGCGTTTGATATTGAGGATAGTCTTCCTGAGCTGTCGATTTAGGAAAGCAACAACGTGAAGAATTATTCATAAAAAGAACATTTATGGTCTTGTAAGACAACTAGACTGCTTAGTTTACTTTCACAGAGTCTCTCGAAACTATACCTACCTACCGTTAGCTACTTTAGATCTGGAGGTCTAAATACCGCTGGCACGTCACCTGGTCCGGTGTAGGAACCGCGACTTCGGTTTCCTGATTTCGCGGCCGTCTCACCAGCCATCAAGAAGCTATAAAGCTCAGCAATTCAGTGGGTCTTGCTCTTCGTCTCGTTGCGAAATAAAGAAGTGCTCAGAAATGGCAGCTCCCAATCCGATATCCGATTCTCCATTTACATACAATCTACGAACCAAAAGAAGGCAAATTGATACCGCGGTAACACCCCCCAAAGTCAGAGAAGCAGAGAACGCAATCCGCGAACAGCGTACGGCCTCGAACGACGTTTTAGGACCTACCTCACGAGCTTTGACATCACACCTCCGAACATTTGGTTATTCCTGGGGTCTACAATCTGCAGTTGACTTGCCTCGGGTTGGGTACTGCAGGCAGCGGATACTTGTTCAAAGATGGACTATTTATCGTGCGACCTCGTAAGGATGATTTGGGGGTGTCTACGATGAGTTTGAAACTGTAAATGGTACATGGTCTTCTGATATTTCTCGAGTCTAGACAATCAGATCTGAAAGCTGACTAAAACTTACGACAAGCTCACAAGATCAATCACACATTTATGGATCTTGACTGGTGATGTGGATATGGTGACATGGTGTGGCCAGATGAAAGATCTAACCGGAGCGGCTAGTTAGTGCCTACGAGGACGAAACGCTCGATGAGTCTGATATGCTCAACTTCGAAATGGAATCTATGTCCTAGAGACGACCGACAAGTGGACTGCATGGCAGCTTTGGAACCACCTGTTAGAGCAGCATGCTTTGCAGTGTTCTAAGCAAAGCACATTATATGAAGCAATCTCTGCCTTATCGAAGCTAAAATCTCTGTCTATGGATTCTACAGAATTCCATTCGTAGGCGCGCTCTGGGAGGAGCTTGAATGGGTAAGCTTTGAAAGGCATATGAAATTGCTAAATGCTGCGAGAGGTACCGGAACCTTGATAGAGAATCTGAGCCTCGGGGCGGTCCCTATTCATTACTTTCTGGGTTTGGGACGAGAAATGAACGGGGCCGACGGTTGGGGGACGCTAGAAATTTTGATCCTCGAGGGAACGAAGTCCTTTCTCTTCCGTGTGTTCGCTCAGCATTGAATTCACGGCTAGAACTCAGCGTTCGATTCCTCTGTGTACCGACACTGGTCTAGGTCCTTGGGCTATGGGGTTTTTGAAATCAATGGATTGGCTTGAGGATCTCGACCTGAGATAGATATGGGAAATCTTTTTCAAGGAAAAGGATCAGATACTACAACCTGATGTTGAGCTGCCTTAAATTTTTCTACTCGATTACCTAGCTACATCTAAAGAGTCTCCGTCTGGAACATGAAAGGCACCACATCGGACATATTTTCACTATATCAAGGCGCACAGAGACATTCGAGCTCTTGAAATTTCGATTTAATACGGAAATATGGGCCACTGAGGGCATCAATTCATAAAATAAAATAAAATGATACCCGGTCTTGAAATAACTTGGGAAGGAGAGTTATGAAAGCCTGCGCTCAAAGCTCTTACGCGAAACCCTGGATGAGAGCCGATAGGAGCTTGCTCTAGTCTATAATGCCGGATCTAAGTCGGATTAGATTCGACTTTCCTCGATTGTCCGGTAAGTCTCGGTTAGAGTCATTTTCACATCACGTTTCTATGAATATCTCGCCAATCTGTGCGGATGTACGAAGGTTTCACTTACTTTCCAATGAGGTTAGAAGCATAGTGTGAGAGTTTTAAAGATGGGAAAGGATATAGTTTTACCAACCCCTTCTTTTTCGAATTGCTCTTGGCGAATTTACGACATACGGCTCGACCAATCATCTCAGTAGACACTGTGTAACATAGGCGACGTCACACCATACACGGCGTCTACTATTACAGGAAAGGAATAGTTCCCTTCGGCTCATACTATTGCGGGTGAATGTATCGAAGGCATCTGTGTGCTAGGATAGCTTCCTTCTAAAAACCCTGAATTGCATCCCCCTAGACAGTTCAGAGAAGCTAGCGTATACCATCTTCGCAGCTGTTTCAGCAGATCGATCTGAGAAGATGTACGATTTAAACCTGTTTGAAGCTTTACAAAAGTCGGTTCTTATGTATGCGATCTTCGAAAACGTGAAAGGCGTTCTGCACTTGATCCTCTCATTCGGGTACAACGATCAGACGTGTTCCTCGCGTGTACACCCGTTTGTAGCACAGGAACGGGTTCCTTATCTTGTACCCCCCCCCATCGTTTCAACCTCATGCTTTCACGATGTATGCTTTTCCTTACATTCATTTCCAAATTCTCCTCCATCTGCCCCTCACCGCAAACATGGGTTACTTCAAGATACCGACTTTCAATGCCAAAATGTTCAAGTTGGAACGACCCAAATCTGCTGTGGTTCCGGCTATTCTAACGTCAATCCTTGGGGCTCTGGGTACTGTTCTTATGAGCAGTACCCATCTCTTCCTCATCGAGCAGTATGTATGTCGAGAATACTATTCAATGTATGCACCAGCTATTGTGGTCGCTGGAGACCTCATCGACGAAGAGCTTTGTAAGGAGCCAGACATTCAGTCTACTGTAGCCGCGATCGTTGGTACATACAATTTCCTTTTGTATCTGCCTGGTTAGTTATCATTCCTGGTTTATGGCACTACTGATTCATCGCAGCGATATTCCTGGCTGGACCCTGGGGAAAGCTTGCAAAAATTCTTGGGAAACGAAATGTGATATTCCTAAATGCGTGCAGTATTCTTGTGCAAGCTTGCTATTTCACCTCGGTTTGTGAGCGTTCCCATCTACTTATGAGAGATTTACTTACTCTCTTCTAGGTTATTTTCGCAATCAATTCAACATTAGATGGATATGGGCAACGCCCCTCTTCGACATCATTGGTGGCGGCCAAGTCATCCTTTCGTCCGTCGTCTACACCTTTATCGCGGAATCCATCGATGCAAAGAAATTGTCCTTCCCCTAACTTCTACTCTCAATCAAAAGGGCTGACGTTACTAGTTCCGGTGTTCTCTATAATTTCTCTGCGCTATCACTTCTGATGGCATTTCTTTCCATGTCGTTCTCCTCTTACATGCTTCGAGTCAATGTCTGGGCCCTCTGCCTCTGCGGGATCACCGTCCTCTCCCTCCTCATACCCGCCACTCTACTCTTTCCATCTGCACCCTCACCATACGCCGCCGTCGACGTCGAATCAACACCCAGTCTTTCCACTCGCGCGACTTCCCCTTCCTCAAATGATAGTTCCGAGACCACCTCCCTCCTTAGCGAAGAAGAACCTAAACCCACAAAATCAACCACATCACATATCCTACACGCGCTCATAACCCACTACCAACACTCACTCGAGCTCTTCCGCGATATAGTATCTTCCTCCCACCTCTTTCGCCTCACACTCCTCACCTTCTTCCTCGTCACCCTCGTCAACGGCATCCGCGTCATATTCGTCCAGTGGGCATCCGTAACCTACTCCTGGAGCATCGCAGACGTACACGTCCTTTCCTCCTTCGAAATGATCATTTCCGGCGTTGTGCTCCTCTCCCTCCCCATCATCTCCCGTAAATACATCCTCCCGCACCTCCTCTCTACCTCCCGCGTCGACATTCTACTATCCAAAATCTCCATATCATCTGCCTTCATTGGCCTATTCCTTATGGCTTTAAGTCCTAATAGAGTATGTTATATACTTAGTATGACGGTCTATACATTGTCGAGTGCGTTAATGGATAGTTTGCGTAGTTTTAGTACGGGCATTATTGGGGACGGAGAGGAGATGGAGAAGTTATATTTGGGAATTGGGCTGACGGAGACGCTTGGGGGGATGGCCTCAAGTGCGATGTGGACGGGATTATTTTCGCAGGTTGTGGGCAAGGGGTGGTGGGTTGAGAGATTGCCGTTTTGGGGCGTTTTGGTTTGTATGATTGCGGTTGGGTGGGCGGTGGTTAGGTTAGGGAGGTTTATTGGGGGTAGTAGGGTTGTGTGAGAGGTGGTAGTAGGATTGGATCTGCGTATAATTGTTTCTTTTGGCAGCTTCTCATTGTGAAATATCGAGGTGCATTGGCGCAACACAGATTTTGAGATAAATGATAAAATGACGGTATGAGATATGAATGGGGCAACAGTCCGAAGAAATTAATATCCCTTGCGGTTACCCAGGAGGTTATCTGTATTTTTAAACAGACTATAGAGACACAGCACAATAAATCGAATTGGCGATTACAATGCTCGTCAGTACGGGCGAAACGGAGCTTGAAACTCTGCAGTAGTAGTTGTGTGTCATTAACGTACATTTTAAGGGTATGTGTTTGGCATATAGATTATATTAGGAGCTGAAGGCCAGGGGGTTCGTAATGCTTGATACATTGCAGTGTTCAGTTTGTTTGAGCATTTTCTTCAAGGAGTGGATGTAGTGGGGAATTTGTTAATGATGCATTACAGGGAATGACATACGCCATCCACGCCAGCGGAATTTTCACGGGAAAAAATGACGAGGATTAGAAAGATGCCGTCAATTCCTTCGAGAGGATGGATGTGCCATAAGACACATATTTTGGGCAAGCAGATCTCACATTTGAGCTTTTGAACCTGCGATTTTGATAAGAAATGATTGAGTTCTCAAAAATAACTTTGCATTCCGCGAGAGAAAGAAAAGAAAAGGCGCCCGACTTTTACTCACTATAATTTTAAAGCCTTTACTAGCCTTCACTAACTACAAACTCGCCACGGATCTACCGTATGGAGCCCTTAGAATCTCATATTTTTCTTCACAGAAAAGGTGTTGTTTTGGTCCGTTCATTGCATGCGATGCTGCAACTGTGGGTCAGTATCCACTGTGATAAACTTGCTGCACTAAATACAGGAATAAGGCCCACAGATTCAGCCAGTATATAGATCTGGTGAGCCTAGATATTGGAAATACAACTCTTCCAACCTCGAGGCATTCCCAATTTTCCTGCAGAATTTTGTAGATTAGTACACTCGTTTCAGTTCTTGCTTGTTTTGTCACAATGGCTACAAAAGACATACTCGACCGACAGGAGCCGATTGACTCCAGTTCAGAGGAGGGCGAAATTCGCGGCCTTGAAAACGAACAAAAGAGAGTATGGTACCGGTCGGTACCCTTCCAAATCGCTGTGGAAAGTGGTGTCTCGCTCACAGCTCCCGGCATGTGGGATGCGCTGGGGGGACTTAGCAGGGGGCGCTGCTAAGCCTGTGAGTACTTATCCCACTTCCAAAATCAGGAGTCCAAATTCTGAAATATTAAGACCACACATGAACTAATACTCACTCTAAATGCCGTAGTATGCAATCTCAGCTGCTAATGCCCTTGTCTACGGTCTTTTCTCAATTGTCTGCGTTCTTGCCGGCGCCATCAATAACCGGATCGGACTGCCCTACGGCCTGGCCATCGGCGCCATCGGGTACCCAATGTACGGTGCCGGCAAACAATAAGCATGCGACAACCTGGTTCATGCTTTTCAGTAGTGCGCTGTGCGGTATCTCGGCCGGATTCTTTTGGGCTGCAGAAGCTGCTATCATTATTGGATCCCCTAGTCCCAAGGAGAGAGCCTTTTATTTAGCAATCTGGTAGACGGCTAAAGCATCGGGCCCAATCGTTGGCGGTGCTATCAACTTGGGCTTGAACGCAAGCCGCGCAACTCCTGGATCCGTCGGGAGCGCAACCTACATTGTCTTCATTATTATGTGTCTGGGTCTTCACATAGCGCTCTGCCTGAGCCCCGCAACCAAGGTATGGCGTAAGGACCGCACCAAGGTCGTTATGCATAAGGCTCCAACATGGTCTGCCGAATTCAAGGCTGTATGGAAACAACTTACTTCCCGCCGTATCCTGCTCTTGCTCCCAGCCTTCTTCATCAGTTATTTCTACAATGGCTACAACAGCACATTCCTAACGGACTACTTCACCGTCCGGTCCCGAGCTTTCTCGTCCTTTTTTACCAATTTTGCGGGAATATTCAGCTCCTTTCTCATTGCTGCTCTCCTGGACCGACAATCGATAAATATCACTCTCCGCGCCAAGATCGCGTTCACATCTATAGTAACAATCCTGATCGCCACCTGGATCTGGGCCGCTATCCTGTTAAAGCAGTTCCACGATGCACCGTAAGCGCCCGTGTTTGATTGGTTTCAAGGAGGATTTGGGAAGTCGTATGCATTGATCTTCTTCTGGGGATTTGGAGGCCAGGCGTTTCAGCAGTTTCTATATTGGCTTGTGGGTCAATATTCTACGGACCTGTCGAGCTTGTCGCACGTTACAGGTATTTTGCGTGGATTAAAGGCTCTTGGTCAAACAGTTGCTTGGGCGTAAGTTCTCTTTCCAACAATTTTTGGTGTGGGGGTGGATTGGAGTTTTACTGACTATTTCGCAGAATGCAAACCGCCCCTAACGCCAATGGATATGCCAGTGTTGGGGTTAATTTTGGGATGACGGTTCTTTGCATTTTCCCGACGTGGGTAGTGCTCTCTGAGCTTAATAAATCTAGTCATGAGGCGCAAGATTTCGGCGACAGCCGTAGAGGTGACTGATAGAATTTGAGATTTTAACACTGAAGCAGCGCTGTAATTACTGATATTAAGTAGAGGGATACCCGTAGAACCAATAGACTTTCATTTTTACAAGATCCATTCGCAGATATTCTGCGTCATGGGAGAAATTTGAGATATACGAGAGTCTTGTCGGATGTAACTCCTTAAATGTATGAAGTGCTTGAGGCAAGGATGGGGATTATAATTTCTCCGAGGGTACCTAAAATTTAGCGAGACCACTCCCTGAAGCCCCTGAACATAAAAGCTATGAAATTCAATTGAATTCAATTCACAAGGAGGCGAGCATGTCAAGTTGGACAGATGTTTGAATAATATTTGGATTTATTCTGGACAGCATGACCTTTAAATCATTAATCGATATACATGTGGGCTAGGCAGGATATGTGAATGAATACTAAATGGGGCTGGCATATATACTGGAGTGGGTGTAGTAAGGGTTGGATTAAGCATTGCAGTTCGCTAGCTTGTGCTGCGTCAAGAAACCCGGTTGTTGCATCTCAAATTGTTATTCTCAGAAGGATATATAGGTTTCCTACAAGGAATGGCACACGGTTATGGTTCAAATACAATGCTATGAAAATCCTCACGTTGTTACTACTCGCATGCTTCCACTATGTACTATCAAGACTCCAGCTTCCTATTTCTGCTGATGTCGGAGGAAAGCCTCCTTGGCTGTCCTCATCACGATTTGTAGCATACTCTGTTTCCCCACACCTTTATCCAACCCCAAATTCAGCATCTCATTTGCCTCTTCCTTCATGATGTCCTTCGCCAACCAATATGAGAGCTTATTGATGTTTGAGTTGTCTCGGAAAACCTCGTCCAAAGTGGCATCCTGTGCTCGTCCTCGGCCAAGCTGTTCTCGAATACGCTCAAGACCTTGCTCCAGCCTCGCCTAGATAATCGGATGTCAGTCTTGGCGCACACATCAAAGTCCATGAGCATGAAATACATACTTCTGTGACGGCATACTTAACGAAAGCCTCGGCTTTATTATTAATTTCACCTACCTCAGAAGGTGGGACTTTTCCGGATGTGGCAAATCTAGGCCCCTTACTCTTGAAGAACAATACCTCTTTTGGAAAGCTACATTCATCTCTCTCCTAAATAAATAGAGTTAGGTTTCAATAGTGGGAATGCCGTGGAAAGCTACATACCTCTATCCAGACGATGCCTTCTCCCAATCCTTTCTTGATTCCTCCTAATTGGAGCGCAACTGGGCACTCATTCTCCACCCCGAAAGACAAATCTACAATGATTTTCCCCCCTCCGATAGTTCTCTCCTCATTGAAGTCAATTTCGACTTCGAATGTCCGGAACTCGTAGATGTTAAATATGGAGGTCTCAGGTGGAAAACGGACATGCTGCCACACCTTTCTGTCCAACCATATACCATCCACCCGGACTCTGAAAATAGTGAAGAATTTTTTCAATTCAGAGGTCGCAGCCTGGTTTGGGTTGATACCTCGGCCTGCCAGTTCACCCGCAATAACCACCTGCATTGTGGTTGGTATAATTGGTTTAAAGGCCGAGCGGATTACTTCAATACGGGGTGTGAGCCATTCTGCCGAGCGATACCCATCATCTTCTTCTTTATTAATGACTTTATTTCGAGTCTGAATCTGAGGAGGTGTAGATGGGGCAAAGACGATGGTAATGTTGGTACCGTGGATTTTGACGGTGCCGAAGAAAGTGACTCGACTGTGCTTGGCATTTCTCTGCTTCTTGAGCTTCTTAAGAAAGGTACCCTTCGTAGCCTTGAAGTCGGGTGTATCAGGGTAGGGAATGTGTTTCGCAGTGGAGGTCGCGAAAGTATTAGCCATTATGCGTAATAATCTTGGGATAAGTAAGGGCAACAAAATGTGAAATGATTGAGCTGGTGTGCTGGCCGAAGAAATCTTGCAGAGGATGTTGCAATGCTGAAATCTTTGCTAAAGCTGGCATGTAGTAAGAGTGCAACGAGTTGCAAGATCAGAGTCTGATATAATTTTCGCTGTTTGACTAGTGGAAAAATATCAAAGTTTAAGTTCGTGAATATATCTAGGGATGATGGTACTCTTAGAGGGGAGGTCACTTATTATATATTTGCTACTTAGCGCGCTATCTGACAGCAAACAGGAAGTGAATGCCAGCAAAAGATAATGAAAGGCAATCGTAACTACAAGAAGCGAGATTTGAAATGAAATTGCTCTTCAAGGTGAATAAACCCTATTTTTTCCTGCTGCTCATAATCTTATACTGCCTGCAAACTTCTCTTAAGCCCAGCTCTTATTCTCGGACCTTTTGATTTCGATCTATCGTCCTTTATAGCTGTCGCATGTTCTCCCTCCGCCATGTACCTGCAATACCACAGTGCCAGTTCTCGTATAAATCTATACAGTTATGCACCTTCAACCACACTTCCCGTCGTTACAAGTAAGTTCTCCTGAACAGTCATTACTGCTAGAGCAAGTTGTCCCAGCGCAGTGACCAGCCCATGCGCAGGAATCTGAACTATCTGTACTTGAAGCTGAATCTGATGACGCAGTTGTGCTTGTATCGGCCGGCTTCATGCTTGTCACCAGAGTTGTTGACGGTGTACTTCCACTTCCACCTCCATCAGTGGACTGGGTGACAGGATCCGGATTCGCAGTCGTAGTCGTACTATCTCCTCCAGCTGTCGTAGTTTCGTTTCCTCCACCGCCTGTCGCAGTCTCGTTTCCTCCACCACCTGAGCCGCCACCAATCTTCGCGACGAGAGTGTCGCCCAACTTATCAAATGGCTCAAATTCAATGAAAGCTGTAACATTCTGGGCATCCCATAATGCACCATCAGCTCCAGGTACCGCGTCCGTGCCTGTGAAAGCTAAGACCAGGACATCGGCAGGGTCATGGCCATCGTTTCCATTCATGCTATCTCCGAAACAGAGAGTAGCCATTGAAATGGAAGCTTCGCCCACGACCGCCTTGGGGTTGTCATCGCCGTTGGTGTCCCCAAAAATCCCATAATACTAAACAGTTGTCAGTATCCAATAACGGAAATGTCGGAAGACGAGAAAGAATACCATGCTGTCATTACAAACAACCACCATAAGGCTCAGGGGCTCCACCCCATTCTTGGTGGGATCAAATACGGTATATCCTGGCTTACTCCCCACGTTGCCAAACACGACGTAAGGGTGTACGAATGCATTCAAATTGTCTACTCCCTTATTGTAACTTGTTAATGTATCCTCGAAAGCTGTGTCGCCCTGAGTGTCAGTCGAGGGACCACAACGACCATCATTCCCGGGTCCGTTTTGTATCCCATCACAGTCGATGTCGAAGTTGACCAATGTGCCTCCTTTGCCTGAAACATAAATAATACCTTCGTCCAGGTGATCACCACAATATGACCAAGCTATATCCGTTAGCTCGAAAGATTATGACAAAGAAGCTATGGACTTACTATCTGGACTATCATCCGTATCGTAGAACCCTGTTTTAAGTATCTTTGAGCATTCCCCTTGGGCAATGATGGATGCCTTGAGAGCGGCAACATTGGCAGGAATGGACTTTGCGATACAAGTCTGGAATGCTAGGAATAGCGCAATGGGGAGAACAGCTGATATTGGGTTATACATGGTGAAATGGCGTGGTCATGTAGAAGTCTCTGAAGTTGACATTTGAGACTTATAAACCAGAAGACACGTCTTCGAGCCTCCACCTGAAGTTATATGTACCGAGCCTCGCATCACGATATTAATGTTTGATCGTCTTATTCTTCGCAATGACTCAATTAAGCTCCTATCTTACCTTCTTACTGAGGAGCGAGCAAATTTAGCTTCCACTAGGAGTCCTGCAGCAAAATATTGGAGGAATATTGGGGCTCCATGACCCATATACGGACAGTCTGGCACTAGGAGACAAGCGAACGCGCAGTTATGGGCGATAAATACCTTGATAAAAAGTAGGAATACGATTAGTAAGCAGCCTGGAGGCCAGAAAGAGTGACATTGGATAACACCTCATATTCCGATCCTGGTTCCTCAGGAGCCGATCCGCCCTTCCGAAATTGCGAACTTAAGCTTATCCTACGCTCTGGTATTTTTCGCGATACTTGTTCTATTGGCACTACGCTGATGCTCCTTAATCCTATCCATCCTATCTAATTCCTGATGGACTATCACGTGATCACTTCATCCTTCGCCCCCTTTTGGAGCCAATGAGGGGTATCTGACATCAGCTGAGACATAAGCAGAACCTTCAGCTAGACTAACGTACTCTCCTTCTCTACCTTCGCATTCTTTCTCGCAGCTGCGAATTGATCCAAAGTGCAAAACTTCCTGAAGTAGACCCCGTCATATATGAAATTGAGTCCCATCCATCCACCCAATAAGGCTAATAATTGCTTTGGACCTTGGAATCCGTATGTATACAGCTCTACTTTTCCATGCAGACTTTTGTGTATGGAGTAGAACTTTTTGCAGGTCAGCCCAAGGCAAGTGGAGTCGACGGGATTCAGGTGCTCGAATATCTGAAAATGAATTTCCGCAGGGAAAGTTGCGAGGCTGAGAGCTATCAAAGACTAATCAGTATATGGTTGAAAGGGGAGGGAAATACTTACTATCCATGATTGTCAGAGATTGATTGAATGCTTCTGCTTTCCAAGAGGAGTAAATCTTGGTGGTAGAAAGGTTCTTGGATTATCACGAGTTATCATTAGTGGGCAAATGGTCCAAATATCTCAAAGCTCTGCCATTCACTTCGAAATGGGGGCCTAAAATTCTCATACGACGTCGCGGGTCATGAGTTATTCATCCACAGATTCACTACCACGGAACCTTGAAGTGATCATGTGTGGATTATCTGTCATTTCTTATACATTTGTCAACCTCACACTCCACTTCCAAGATAGGTGTGCCAGATCTTTGTTACAAAGCGAAATTCTTGTTTCCTTTAAAATATCAAAATAAAAAAAGAATACTGTCCAAATGCTTCATTTAATCATGATATGAGCTTGGAAATCGCAGAGTTGTCGTACCACCACACATAATACTTCTAAAAACCCCCGAGGTTCTTCCTCTATCTTCAAACCACTGCGCCAAATATCCCTCGTCTACCAGCCAAAAAATATAAGAACAATCGCTATCAGAATTTCCGTCAGCACCGCCAAAACAACATGGCATACAATGGGGCTCTAGAATTCGTTGAATTTTGGATTGAAGCTCGAGATATAGGAGTAAAGAACGCGAACGCCTAGTATCTACGTAACTGCGATGAATAATTAATACAAATTGATTAATCTCAGATATTTCCCCTCAGTTCTAAGAAGTGAAAGGAAGTCATTGCTCTTTTAGAATGAACATTGGTCTTGCAATTTGGCCAAGAAAGCATCGTGAAGCAAATAATAATTCAAATCATCACAAAGAGAACAAATCCAATTTTCTGGATTGCCTTCCCATCTTTGATACCCACAACCACGAGAGCCAACACAGCCAATACCATAAGATGGAGACCAATGGAAGTAGGAAGCCCGAGCAGATAATATTCGGTTCCCTGGACGTAGTGATTCATATCAAGATATATTAGTGGCCCATTCTGCATCTCGAAAAGAAAGAATAGCCTACAATTTATGAAGTACCCCAACATAAAAAAGCACAAGAGGTGAGAATCAAACTACAGTGAAAGCCTGCGTGGTCTGACTCGTGGATCTTTTCTCGGAGAAGGGAGAAGGCGACGAGGAAAAAATAGCCGAGAAAACCTTGCCATCTATGTTTCCAAAGAACATAGAGCGAGGGAATTATCAAGACAACATAGATAGCGAGCTCTACTGACGCGAGCTTTCCTGATTCGTTGAGCATGGTGGCGGGAATAGTCTGCAGTGAAGGTTGAGGTGGGTGGAGGATGAGAGTACTCCGGAAGTCGTGAGAGGTCTGGGTTTGAAAATATTTCGCTAGGAGAAGCGCATACTTTATAGCCTTCCTGGTGACATGCTGAAATGAAGGAGACCTCTCTATCAATTTGTCGTCATCGTTGAAGAACAACACTTCCCAGGACGACGTATTCGTTGATCCCATCCTTTCAGAGCTTCAAGCCTACCTTTCTGGATACAAATTAGGCTCATTATTGTAACTCTTGTTCAAGGGCCGCAGGAATACATTACTGATCTCCGCATTCGAAAGGATTTACCATAGGGTTTTGGGCGTTGCTTGGGGAAGTGCTCAAAGGTCTGTGCTCGGCCGCCCTCGAACATCCCTTTCTGTTCTCGGATTCTACCTCGAACTCAATCCCAGATTCGTATTCTCTCCTCGATTGAACCGGCGCTCGCATGTGGTAATCAATCGCGAAGTTCAAAAATAAAAATAAAAAAATTTGCGGGGACAGTCGGTGGGCATTCAGGATGTTGATATCCTGCCTTCTGATGCAGGATCACGCCAGAGGGCATCGAACTGCATAACGATGTTGGCTGGTTACTGCATTGAAGTAGGCTTTATGCACGTCCACCTTACCTTGCCGTGCGGGGTCGATCTTGGTTATGTGGAGCGCTGCGGTGGAAATAGTGATATTTAAGAGAAAAGGATGTTGGAAAGCGAGCGTTCGGGGTGTGGTTTGCCACATGTATGCGACATTCTTGTCATGGAGGGAAAGGAAATATTTCGTGGCGGTGTATGTTGAGAAGTGATTCATCAATCGCACTTCGAGGAGCCATCGTTACATAGGTTCGTTCGATGAAGTCTCGTTAAAGTCCTTCGCCGAAATATAAGGGGGCAAGGGAGAGTTTAAATTAGCTACCTCTGCAGGTTTTGAAGTGTTTGGGCCGATGTCTGCGGGTTATTAGCAGGTAATCATGCGGTGGCTACAGGCAGAGCATGCTGGGCGGCTTTCGCAACACTGTAACGCTAATCAGTTTTTTCATCCCGTCCAATTATCTTATATCATTTGGTTGGTGTCCTAATTAGGCCGAATCCTACAATCTCACCTTGACTTTTCGTTCTTTGCACCTTTTACACCCTCCTCTTGACTTATTATGTGGCCTTCGATGCCTCGGAAGGTTTAGCATCCCCGTGTGATCAGGGCGAGCTCCCTAGGGCCCACGTTGGGATGAAAATTTATGAAAATTTTAGGTCATTCATGACCGGGGATAAGTTGACTGGAATGTCTCACGCATGGTGGGGGGGGGGGGGGGCCAGAAAAAAGGGGTTTTTTTTTATGTCTTCCAAAAAAAAAAGACAGAAAAAAAAAATTTTTTTTAAAACCCTTAATGGTTGTAAGTCGGGGAGGTTGAAGGGAAAATGGAGGGGGACAATCCCAGCGCCTT
>Ga0182030_10014606_pt1 | contig 15479 bp, 11 predicted proteins | sample 812S3MmetaG_FD_121299 | JGI IMG/M metagenome (GOLD analysis project Ga0182030, IMG submission 121299) | Permafrost microbial communities from Stordalen Mire, Sweden - 812S3M metaG (Illumina Assembly) | ecosystem: Environmental > Terrestrial > Soil > Wetlands > Permafrost | place: Sweden... | reverse complement strand
CCCGGAGCCTACTTCCCGTAGGCGAGGACGCTCGACGCCGGGATCGCGAAGGGATCGTCCGAAAGACGTCGACCTTCTGGCGCGCCCGGAGGGATTCGAACCCCCGACCCGTGGCTTCGAAGGCCACTGCTCTATCCAGCTGAGCTACAGGCGCACAGAAACGTTCGCGTAACACGCCCCGCCGTCCGAAACCAGCTCGGAGCGCGCCCGTCACGCGCGTTGCACCAGAAGGAACGCCCCGACGGCCGCAAAAATTATCGCTGCGGCGCGCTGCGTGAGTCGCGCGTTGAATCGATTTGCAGCGCGTGACCCGACGAAGACCGCAATCGCCGCCACCGACCAGAGGGCGAGAGTCGAACTCGCAAAGACCAGTACAGGCGCGCGATATTGAGCCGCAAAGGCCGCCGTCGCTAGCTGCGTCAGATCCCCCCATTCGGCGATGAAAACGATTCCGAACGTGAACGCCGCCGTTCTCAGCGAGCTAGTCGGCTTCCTTCCCACGTCTTCCGGTTTGTCGGATGCCTCGGGTTTCCTCACCCACATCACGACAGCCGATGCGATGAACACCAACCCCGCCACGATATGCACGGGCCGCGTTGGCAGAAGCGAGAAAAGTTGTCCCGCCGCGACCGCGACAAGACTCTGAACCGTGAGTGCCAAGCCCGTCCCCACCAGGACGGGAACCGGCCGATGCCGGGTCGCGAGGACGAGTGCGGAAAGGGATGTCTTGTCAGGCAGTTCCGCGATGAAGATAACGACAAATATGTAGAGGAAGAGTGTGGTGCTGCTCATGGCCCTCGAGACTGCAACCCTTGGTCGCCCCGCCCGTGACGCCTCGGGCGAAACGATGGTCGCACTACCCTCTGCCGCGATCCACAGCAATCCCCACCGTCAGCGCTCTCTACCCGCTTCGACCGATCCCATCTCAATCCCGGAGGAAATGGCACGTGTAACCACCAGGGTGTTTTTCGAGGTATTTTTGGTGATAGTCCTCGGCGGGCGTGAAGGTTCCCGCATCCACGATCTGCGTCGTGATGGGGGCGTGCCACTTCCCGCTCGCGTCGACTTTCTCCTTGATCGATGTAGCGATCTTGCGCTGGTTCTCCGAGGTTACGAAGATGGCCGATCGATACTGCGACCCAACGTCGTTGCCCTGGCGGTTCTTGGTCGTCGGGTCGTGCATCCGAAAGAACCAGTGTTCGAGCAAGTCCGCATAGGAGAGTTTGCTCGGGTCGAATACGATACGCACCGATTCCGCGTGGCCCGTGCGCCCCGTGTGCACATCCTCGTAGGTCGGATTGGGGGTCGGGCCTCCGGTGTATCCGACTTCGGTCTCCAGAACGCCCGGAATACTCCGAAGGATCTCTTCCATACCCCAAAAGCACCCCCCAGCAAGGATTGCCGTTTCGAGCGTAGCTTCGCACCCGGCTCGTTCACCTGGCTTCGGTCGAACGCACGAATTATCGGTTCCGCTCGTGTCGTGCGACGAAGCGGACGTCCCGGCGGAGATCCCAAAGAGCGACTGGAAGCGACCGTACCCATCGGCTTGCAGACTCTCCACCGGCACAAAGCGAAGTGATGCGGAATTGATGCAATATCGTACGTGGGTCGGTGGAGGTCCGTCGTCAAACACATGCCCGAGATGTGAACGGCCGGACTTGGAGAGAACCTCTGTGCGGTCCATGCCGTGGCTCGTATCGCGACTTGAAATCACCCGGTCGGGCTCGATAGGCTTCGAAAAACTCGGCCACCCTGTGCCTGAGTCAAACTTATCTATCGAGCTGAACAGCGGTTCTCCCGTGACAATGTCGACATAAATGCCGGCCTGATGATTGTTCCAAAACCGATTTTGGAACGCCGGTTCGGTCGCAGCTCGCTGGGTCACCTCATATTCGATTGGCGACAACCTGCGGCGGAGCTCAGTTTCTGACGGTTTCGGGAAAACGTCTACGGGTTTCATCCCAGCATCGTTGGTCACCATTGGGCTGTCGGGCAAGGTCTGCCCGTTGGCTTCTTTCGTGTGGCAAGCCGTCGCCATGAGCACGCTAAGACCAAACACTGCAGCAAAACACCGGACACCTACAGATCCAATGACCCGCTCCCATCCCATGAATCACCTCGCAATCAAAGCACTCGAACTGGATCTACGCGCGAGTCGCGGGATGGTTTCCAGCCCACACAGAAACAGTGGCGCTCAATGTCCGAACTTCAAGTAGGAGTCCGCGAGAACTTCGAACGTCGCGGCGAGAAAGAGCCGCGGGTCAGCTATCGACTCTGGGGGATCACCAGGCCCGGCAGTCGTAAAGTCGTGTTGCTCGACGTGAAATTGGGTGGCGACAATAGGCCACGCCTGGTCCTTCGAGCGGAAAGCCTCGGGCACGATGACGCATGAACCCGGGCCATCGGGGTTCGGAAATGCTCGGTCGGACGGCCCGCCAGAGCTCACATTCATTCCGCAGAACAAACTCCTTGCCAAGACCTCAAAGCGCCTTAGCGGTCCTCGCGGTAGGAAAGCGTCAGGGCGAAGTGCGTCTGCGTGCGACTCAGGAAGCTCGAGCGTCGTCGCGCACCTATGGACGCTCCATACATCGGCAAATAGAGGTTCTTCGGATGCGAATTCGACTTTTGCATGGGTCGGATGCGGATCGTCGGGCCACGCGCGCGCCACGTCGTCCATGGACGCGAATCCTCGAATGGGACGCCCCGCCGCACGCCGTAATATGGAATCGATATGCCGGCGATCGTTGCGCCCGTCGACCCCATCGGGAATGGATTCGAGCAACCCCAGAATCTGGGCACCGCCGCAAAAACCCAAGAATGGCGCCAACCGGTGACGGACCGCCGCCCCAAGATTTCCCATGCCACCGCTGAGCGCGTCGCGAACGGGATCCCAAAGCCAGCGCTTGGGATGCTCAGGGTCGGGGCCCGTGGTGTCCGAATAGTCCCAGTCGTTCGAGCCGCTCAGCGCGGCGATGGGCGGGGGACTGCTTTCGGCAAGGAATCGCGTGTCGAGCTCGGGGTCGTCTCCCTCTATCGACTCGAGCACTTGCCCGGCATGGTCGCTCGGCGCTGCATCGTGCCACGCGCCTTGGTCATCGAGGCTGCGCGCGTACCGATCGTCAGACCGCAAATCGGGCATAAGAAGGCCGAACCTGCGTTGAAGAAACTTTGCATAAAAGGCATCGTTGGCGACCTCGCCATTGAGTTCACTACGCAGTTGACCGGTCGGATTTGAATTGACGCTCAGAATCCACGGTTGGGGCATCACGGGACGCGGGTCATCCGCTCGATAGGCCGAGATCTCCCGGACCACGGGGACCGCGTCGGCGCTCTCGATGCCGCCGCCGTCGGTTGCCCCGTGAATCACGAGCCGAATGGACCGCATCACGTGACCAGGTCCGAGGAGAACCAGTCGTCGTCGCAGGGGTATGGGAGATCCGTCAGCGCGCTGCGGCTCGAACGCTACGGTCGAGAATTGGTTACCGTCCTCACTGACTTGGAGAGAGTAGTGGACGGGACCCCAGGCCATTCGATACTGCCTTCCGTGGTCCGCTCGCGGAGCACTCGTCGCGTCGAATCCGAGCACGAGGCGAATGCGATCCACCTCGATCGGGTCACGGAGATCTATGCGCAAGGTCCAGGAGGTCTTTCCTGGAGCTCCAGCCCAGCGCCGTGCATAGGTGCCGTCGATCGCTCCTTCCGGGTCAAAACCAGGAAACGAGCCGTCATCGCTCGACGCTGCCCCTCGGAGCACGTCGGATGCGCTCTCCACGACGGTGACCTCCCGCAGGACTGGAGGTCCGCCATTCGTTCGCTGGACGACGAGGCGGAGCGCGCACACCTCCGCGTCGATGAACCAGGTGCGGTGCGTCGGCTGGGCGCCCGTGAGTTGATTGAGAGAAGGCGATTGGATCGCACTTTCGATCGGCGTCCATCGGTCCTCGCCGTCGCCGCAGCCCCCCGATTCGGGAGTACGAGCCTCCCATCGAAATGCCGTAGGCACGCCCATCGTCGGGGAATGGCCGAGGTGAGCCCTGATAGCTCCCACGTGCTCGGACTTGTCAAACTTGACCGACCACATCCATTCCGACTCCCCCGGGTGACCGACCCACGAGGTCTCCTCTCGACCGTCGATCGCCAAGCGTGCGTCCGCGTTTGAGGTCCCCGTCGCGACGACTGCCACGGCTTTCTTTGTGGCATCCACCACGTCGGCTCGGACCGGCACAACGACTAGGCCCTCATCGGTGTCGGAAGTGGATCGCGAGAGCGCTATCGGCAGAGTCACTATGAGCGATACGAATATCGAGCCAAGAACCCTGGTTCCTAGAGACATCGCGTGTTCTGTCTGCCCGAAGCTTGGAACGTTAGCCCGATCAATCGTGCGTCCTTTGGAGGCACATGCAGAACTGGACAGGCATTGGCTTCATTCCCAAGCTGCATTGATGGGGTGTTCAACGGGCCTCACCCATTCGACGAGTCTCGACTCGATCGAATATCGCGTGGATCTCGCATAACTCAACGGCGAACATCGGCGGATGAGCTAGCGGCTCGTGCGCGAAGGCAGGTATCCGTCACGGCGACCAGGTCGGGGTCGTTGGCCACTAGGGCCTCTAGTTTCTGGCGCATGACCCTAAAGTTCTCGAGCGCGCGCCATCGATCGGTCGCCCCCCGCGGCTCCGGACTGTAGCGATCGAACAGACCGTCCGGCACAAGGTGTCGCGCGATAGCTCGACCCCAGGCTGGATCGAACGCCATCTCGATGGGACTCTTGTCCGACAGCTCGACAAGCAGAGCCTCGGAAGGCTTGCCTTCGAGAGCCAGATCTCGCTCCAGATACCGCCAAGGCGTCTCGTCAATGTGCGATGGGCCAGATGGATTCGCGCCAGCAAAGAACGGCACCAGCGTGACGCGGTCCGAAAGCGACTTCGACACCTGAGCCGCCAGCGCTCGGAGATATAAGCGCCGATCGCCGAGGATAAGGACGGCGTTGGGGGGAAGCATCCCCCATACGAGAGAATCCCACGCGTCGGTCACCAGCGGCGTCGGGCGAAGCGCGGCGTCCGCGATCTCAACCGGTATGACGAGTTCGAGCAGAAACACCATCGCGGCCGCCGACCTCGCAAATGCGATTCGCGCCTGGGCGACGAGTGACACGAACATATAAAGCCCCAAACTCGCGAGCGCCCACGCCGCTGCGGTCGCCGCCAGTGCCGGCGCGGCCACTCGAGTCGGACCCGCTGGCGCCCCCGCCCATGCGAAAACGATCCCCATCGCCACGACGGCAACCAGAGCGAACGCTATCGGTCTTACGGAAGGCCCGAGCGCAGCCATCCCGAGCCCGGCGACCGCCAACCCCGCACCGACTACGCCAACGTTCCTCTGAGCTACGATCCACAACGACTGAGCCACGGCTGCGCCCCGTTCGCCCGCCCAATCATCCGCCAGCGCCTGGACCAGCGGTGCGCCGCTTGCGCGCGTGCGAGCCAGCGCGATGATGAATGGCCCGAGACCGAGCAAGCCAAACGTCCCGACAGCTCTCTGCTCTCCGAAAATCTGGGCCGACGCTATCGCTCGGTGCGAGGCGCACGACGTCGCGACGACGGCGGCGGCAAGGAAAGCCGTGGCGCCGACGAGCGGCTCTTGGCCAGCGGACAACCCTAACAACATCGCTATCGCAAACGAACGAGCTCGGGTTGGTCGGTCCAGCGCGCCGAGAGTCAGTGCAAGCGTGAGAAGAATCAGACACGCCCCTGTCGAGGATCCCCCTACGGTCGCGCCCTCCTGCTGCCACGCCGGTCCCAGTACGGCGGACAGAGTCGAAATCGCGGCGGTCAACGGCGCGAGTCGCGGAGCTCGGGCAAAGCGAACCAGGAGTCGCCGCGTGATGTCGAAGAGCGCCGCTGCCGAGATGGCAATCGCCAGAACGCCGCCGAGCTCGGCCCGGAAAATGGCGTTGCCTAAATGCGTGAACCAAAATAGTGAGCCGAACACCACGTCGAGGGCGCGCCAAGGCGTCGGGACGAGACCGATCACCCGTACGACGCCGGCGTCATGAGCGGCGTCCGCAACATTCCGAACCCTTGTAGAGCTCACCAGCGCTGCGCCGATTCCGCAGAGACAGCACATTGCCGTGTCGATGACGCGCCCCGTCAGAGCGCCTGGTTCACGCATCGCTGGCGAGAAGGAGCCTATTCATAAAGCGGCGATCCACCGATTCCCCACATTATCGCCGAATCACTCTCTATGAAAGTGACGGACCGTTTGGGAGGGCTATCGCCCGAGATCCGACTCCGGATACGAAATCTTGAGCATCACTTCTCCCTGGAGCGCTTCACGTTCTCGACCAAGAGCACGATAGCTCTGAATCTCGACCGCGAGCTCCTCAGGAGCCAATTGATGGGAATCGAGCGATTGTGCCGCATGAATCGCGGCGAGCGCCTTGGTGGGATTTCCTCGGGTTAGGTAGGTGCGCCCCTTTGCGACGAGCGATGCCTCCCTCGTGAGAAGATCCTGGGGCAAAGCGGGCCCGACAACCCGAACATGGGCCCCGGAGTGGACACCGGGCAAACTCGAAGTTTTCGACAACTCGGACCCCTGCGGCTGTTCGACCCCAAGTGCGGGCAAGCTCGGCAACGGAGCCAACCGCACCTCCGACGGATCCTCGTAGGTGTGGCTCGAAGGAGCCGACGGATCGGACGCCGACGATGAGACACCCAATGTCTCCGAACCGACTCCATGCCGATCTGCATCGCTGGATACGTGATGGGCCGGCGACGGAGCTCCAATCGCTGACGATGACAGGTCTGGCGGCGACAGTGGCACCGACCCAATCCGCAGAATAGCCAATGTGACGCCGATGGTAAGGGGGCCACCCAGGAGAGTGCCCAGCGACATCATTTTGCTCGCTAGCGTCCACCCGCTCGCCGAGACGCCACCCGCCCCCACGTTGGCGGAACTCGCTCCCCCGCCCACAACTCCAACGGCATTGGAGACCCCCGACCAAACCCTCTCCCTCGCTGCCAGCGAAGGACCATCGGAGCGTCCCGCAGCGAACAGAGCTCGGGCGTCCGATGAAGGCAGAAGTTCTCTCATCTCGCACCTCCCATACGTGCCAGGCTCGCCTCGAGTTCGGCTCGAGCGACACGAAGTCGTGAGTACACCGTGTTGAGCGGAATCGAGAGGACGTTGGCGATTTCCGGAGCGGTCATTTCTTCGATCTCGTGCAACACGAGCACCGCGCGACGCCCCACTTCGATCGACTCGAGGGCAGCGTCCAATCGATCAAGCGCTTCTCGACGCGCGATCACTTCGGTTTGAGGTGCATCCACGACGACGAGACTTGTGGCATCGCCACCGTCCGCATCCTCCGGATGCCTGCGCCTATGACGGCGAGCGTCGCTTGCGACCCGGAGCACGATCTGGAACAGCCACGCACGCGGTCCGTGCCCCCTGTCTTCATATTCGTGGAAGCGACGATAGGCGACGACGAAGGCTTCCTGGACCCGGTCTTCGACTTCGCTGGGAGGAACACCCAAACGCCGCAAGTTCCGCCAAACAAAATCCGCGTGAGCATCGTAGAGCGCGCGAAATGCTACGCCCCGCGACTCGTCTCGCGCCAGAACCGGAACCGATACGGGGTCGATCGTTTGGCGCGACGTCAGGGGTTCGACCAAAGCGCCTTGACTCACCACAGCCATCGAATGGCCGCCGACGAGAACATCCATCACTTCAGCCTCCACGAAAGCGCTAGCTCGATGCGTCCAGATGCCTGTGGGAAGTCGATGCGGGCTCCCGAAGCGTCAGTATAGCCCGTCGTAATAAGGTTGAGTCCCGTGGCGCCCCTCAAGGCCACTGCGAGGTTCCACGCAAATTCGGCTCGCAGCCCGATGCTCGGCCCAATGTTGGCGTAGGCTCTCGTCTGGTCGGTCACGGGGGCAAGGGGCTCCGAACCCGCGGAGACGTAGGTGACGCCGGTTTCGGCTCCACCACACAAATCGAGCTGCATTCCTCGTCGGCTCGCGTAGAGCCCGGGAAGTCGGAGACACGCGTCAAGGCGACCTGCAACCCAGATCGAACGCGCATCGGTAGCGTGTGAGACGAACACCGCGATCGATTCTCCCACCAGGATTGCCGGGCGCAAGAAGATGCCCTTGCCCACCTCGATCACGGCGAACGGCGTCAGGCCCGCCGTGGCGTCGGCGCCCGTGCCCGTCATGAGAAACGATCCTATTCCAAGTTCGCTCGATGCCGCTTCGTCGTGGTGCAGGTACCAATCCGCTTCCGGCAACCGGCGTTCGGTCGGCGCCGGAGCCGGCCACACGGGCTCCAGCGGTTGGATGTCGGGAGAGGGCGTCCCGGGCGAACCGGAATCAGCCTTGTCGCCGACATCGACGCGGGAAGGACGTGTCTGCCCGGATCGAGCCCTCGCCAGTTCGGCATCGAGCACGAGCGACGCCCATACACCGATAGCGCGCGCAAGACCGTGGCAGTCCGCGCCTACCCCGAACACAACGCGACGCGCTACCGTACTTCCGAGACCGTCTCGAATCTCTCCTGACGCCCGCAATCGATGGTCTGCGCCAAGATCGACCTTCATGGCCACGACCCAATCACGTCCCGGCGCGTCCGCTGCTTGAAGCGAGCGTTTCAGCACATCCGACGTGCCCGCCGGATCTGAACAGGCCGCGGGCGCCTCGACTACGATGCGGGGCGGTTCCGCGGTATCCACAAAAGTCCTTTCGAATTCATTTAGTTCGTGTGCTGTGGCGCGCTCGGTTCAAGCTCCCTCACAGCCTTGACGAGGGGGTCGATCGCGGGGGGCGGGGAGTCCGGAATCACGGGAACGAACGACGTCTGTGCGTCGGCCTCCTCCTCCTTCAAACTCTTAGAGACAGCGGCGCGGGGTTCCGCGGAGGATATCTGATGGCGTCCTGCCGCTCCCGCTCCGGTCGCATGCCAATCGTGAACCTTCGGTCCGCCAAGATGCACGTTCGACACCGTCAAAGGGGTTGCGTCAGCCCCGACGACCGGCCCGGCTCGAAGCGCTCCCTCATTGGGCCCTTGGGACGATCCCATGGGCCCAGCGACCGAGACTCCATGGAGGCCATGATCTGGTGTTCCGGATTCCCCTGCGTACGGTCTCGGATGAGGCGTTGGGCTCCCATACTCGAACACTGGCACTGGAGTGGTCACCGGTTGCGGGTGATAGAGGATTCGCGAGCTCGCCACGACGAGAGCGACGGCCCCCAGTCCGCTGCACGCCCCGATGAGACTAGCTCGACCGGCTGCTATCGGTCTGGGCCGTCGCTTTCCGCTCGGGGAAGCAGACCGGAATCGACCCTGTGTCTCAACTGTCGCCATGGAACCCCTTAAGATAAGACCTACGCCTGCGCTCGGAAGGGTGGCATCATCGTGGTGCGATCCCCGGAATCTCGTGCTAACCCGCCGAGGTCATCATGGATAAGATCCTCGCCCGTCTCGAACGGCGCCTCGGCCGTTTTGCCGTGCCAAATCTTATCGCGATCCTCGTGGTTGGCATGGGCTTGGTGTGGGTTCTCTCGGCCACGAGGCCTGAGGCCATGGCCCGCCTTGCATTCGACTGGCCGATGATCCGCTTCGGTCAGTTCTGGAGGCTCGGAACATTCCTTTTCATTCCCCCTGCCTCCCGCTCATACTGGATTCTTGTAAACCTCTACTTCATTTGGTGGATCGGTTCGAGCCTAGAGCAGCATTGGGGAACGTTTCGATTCAATGTTTACTACTTTGTGGGAGCTTTTGCGACAATCGTTGCGGGCATCCTCGCGAACCACATATCGAACACTTGGCTCGACTACTCCCTGATGCTCGCATTCGCGACGGTCTTTCCGAATGTGGAGATACTTCTATTCTTTGTGATTCCTGTCCGCGTGAAGTGGATTGGAGCGCTTGTCGCGTGCTTCTTTGCCTACGAGCTGGTGACCGGCGATTTCGCCACGCGAGCTGCGATCGTCGCAGCCCTTTCAAGTTACGCACTATTTTTTGCTGAGGACGGATTGAAGGCTTGGCGAGGTCGCAGAGTCACGATGCGGCAGCAGGTTCGGCGTACCGAGATGAAGTCGAACGCGCCCGCCCTAGGACAACGGGAGTGTGCGTTGTGCGGTGCGAAGGAAATCGACGGCGCAGACATTCGCGTGTGCGTCTGCACCAAGTGCGGAGGCCGCGCGAGGAACCTGTGTCTGCAACACGCCAGAAATCACTGACAGCGTAATCCAAGGATGGCAATCTCCGTGCGGATGTCGGGGTTCATCGAGGATCTCTCGCGATGACAATGCAACGCGCTATTCGCCCGGTCGTTCGAAACTTCGTATGGAAGTTCCGCGCGAACGCTGCAACGTGGGTGCAGGCTGGCGGACACGCCATCGTGTGGGCATCGCCGCGGCGCGCTGTGCTTGTCGTCCGGAGAGCACGAAAACCGAGCGAGCCCGACTTCGGCCTTTGGTCCGCACTTGATCTCGGGCGATCCGAACTGATTACGGCCTCACGCGGACCATTTCGTGGACTCGCAACCCTTCGCGTTCCCCACGACTGCTACTCGATCGTTCGCGCGCGCGTGGCGAGAGACTCGATTCATGCCACCCCTACGCGCGCAATCCAATTGGATTGTCTCAAGTGTGCGGCCTGCTGCAGGGCGAATCGTGTCGTGCTCGATGAAGAGGATATCGCCCAGTTCGAGCGCGCAGGCAGGGGCGAGTTGGCGCGTCCTCCGTTTGCGCGCCGCGACAATGGATCAATAGTCCTCGTATTGCAGCGCGACCGGTCGTGCAAGCATCTCCGCGCGGACTGCCGCTGCGCCATCTATCCATATCGCCCGAGTGCTTGCAGTACATTTCCGGTGGGAAGTGAGTGCTGCTTGTCGTCGCGGGAGGAGGAGTTGGGAATCGTAGATGGCGCGAGCCGCGATGCGTGAGCGGGGTTCAGAGTTTGCGAGAATCGCTCCGGTGATCGGCAAATTCGCTAGCATCCCATAGCCGCCAAGGCCTCCGCGACACCGCTATCTCTTGCGATGGAGCGCGCCGCGGCGTCGGCAAAGCGCTGTGATTCTCCGACCAAGACCACAGACTTTCGCGCCCTCGTGATCGCCGTATATAGGAGCTCACGGGTAGCGAGGGGAGATTTTACGTCTGGAAGAATGACGGCGACATGGTCGAATTCCGAACCCTGCGCCTTGTGAATCGTCAGCGCAAAGGCGGGAGTTAGAACGCCGAGATCGCGCAGCGAGAATCGAATGAACCCCTCGCCTCGCTGAAAGACGGCGGCAAGTTCAGGCCCGCGCCCAGCGTCCACCCAGAGGACGACACCTTGATCGCCATTCCACAGATCGCGTTCGTAGTCGTTTCGTTCTACGAGCACCGGTGTCCCAGGCGCGAGCTCCCTCGCATATCCAGGGCGTAGCTGCCTCGTCGCCTCACGGAGGCGATAGAGCAGATAGTCGTTCAACGCTTGGGCTCCGGTCGCGGGTGTTCTGCCTCGCGTGGCGCACAAAATACGCGATTTCGAATAGTGGAGTGAGAGCGCGCGGAGATCTTCAACCGAATGTTCGTCGAAAATACCTTGCGGCGCGCGATGAACCCTCGTGATGCGCCGTTCGAAGTCGTCAAAGCCCGAGATCCGCTCGTCCCACCAGCGGTCGAGAAATGCGAGCCCCACCTCCGTCCACGGCCGGCAGAGATGCTCAACGCCTTCGAAAACTACGCTCGATACCGCCTGCCGCGTTGCGGCCAGCTCGTCGAGGCGACAGTCGACAGATCCCTCTTGAAGCGACCTCGCGATGGAGACGATGCCACGCGCCGACGGCTCGCGATCTACGCGGAGGTTGGTGTTCAGTCGAGCGGGACGCAGGACCGCGCAGAGGTCGCGAAATACGGCTCCCGCGTCGACCGACGGAAGCTGATTCGAGTCACCGAATAAGACCAGCTGCGCGCCACGGCGCATCGCGCGGACTAGCCGATCCATCAGCACGAGGTCGACCATGGACGCCTCGTCGACAATCACGATCCGACACGGCAGTGGATCGCATTCACCTCGCGCAAATTGATTTCTCGTAGGAGACCAACCGAGAAGCCGATGCAAGGTCATCGGCGATATGTCCCCCCAAGGTGCTCCGGGATCGGCGAGTGCCGCAGCTTCGCGCATCCGCAGCGCCGCCTTTCCGGTGGGTGCCGCGAGAGCGACGTCGTCGATTGACAGGGATTGCGCCGCGCGAAGCAGGGCGATGATGATGGTCGTCTTACCGGTTCCCGGCCCTCCCGTGATGAGAGCGAGAGGGCGCGTGAGCGCGACTCGTACCGCCTCCTGCTGCTCTTCCGTCAGACAAGGATTCCCCAAAGATGCGACCCGCAAAGCGCGGTCGAGCCGCTCGCCAGACGGAGCGACAAATGATTGCCCCGCGAGACGAACAGTGCGCTCGCAGAACTCGGTTTCGAGACGCAGGAGGCGCTCGGTGTAGAGCCACTGCCCTCGAACGATGAGCGGAGTGCGGCACCCCGGCCGACCCATGACCTGCGTCACTGGATCGCCCGGATCGCCGTTTCGAGCGCGGGTGAGAACGGTACTCGCGACGCCGACCAGATCCGGAGCTCCGACGCCCTGCAAAGCCGCGCTCAGTTGTGCGACATCGGTTGACAGCCTCGTGCTACCCCTTTGCATTGCGGTGAGGCATGCCCGAGCAAGTGCGGCGACCGCTCTCGCATCGCCGGATTCCAGACCGGGCGCGCAGCACGCGAGCTCCCAGCCAAAGTAGTCGGCGTCGGATGTTTCGTCGTCGACACCGCCCGTCCAAGGCGGATCCGAGCGACCCGAAGGCAACTCGCGCGCGTCGGCGAATTGTCGCCATGCGCTCCCGAATGGAGTGAAGCGTTTCATGGCTCGCGCTCGGTGGGCTCTCGCATCGCAAGGTCAGTCTTCCAGCTGACCACGTCTTTCCACGTTGGTTGAACTGACCAGATGCCAACCGAATCCATACTTCTGAGGAAGCAGTAGAGGACGCCTCCAAAACGCTTCTTGTATTCCAGCTCCGTCGTCGCCCCGAGGAGTTCCACAACGGCCAGAGTGTAGAGTCGGACCTGGTGCTCGTAGTGGTCGTCGACATGGCGCGCGAGGGCGGAACGTTCATAGCTGGCAAGCAAATCACTCTTCCAGTCGAGAAAGTACGTGAGGCCGTCGCATTCGAACGCCACATCGATTGCCCCACCGACATATCCCTTAACTGGATCACTTGCGCCGGGCCAGGCGAACACGAAGTCCATTTCTCGAGTGAGCCGCGGGGCTCGCGCAAATCCGTCCAGTTTCACCCCACCAGGTAGTTGTACGGGCGTAGTGAACGCCGACCAAACGAGTCGTTCGGAATGCTCTCGCTGTTCGCGTGCAATTCGATAGATCTCCGTGCCCTCGTCGAGGAGCGCAACCACCTCGGGCAGCGCGCGCCAACTCTCGAAGCTTGGTGCGTCGAACGATGCGAGTGGCACGCGACTGAGCAGATCGTGCAAAAAGATGCCGGAAACCCGGGCGCTACGGAGCACTGTGGCGTCGCCCGTGTCGACTTCCTCGAACGACTTCTCGAGGCGAGCGCGATCCGACCGCAAATCCAGGGGCGGGGCCCGAAACGCCTTTTCCCTGCTCAGGCGCGTGTACGAGGTCATCACTGGGGCAGCGTGATGTCGCCGTAGGCGCGCATAGGGGCGGTCGTCGCGGATGCCGTTTAGCAAGTTTGGCGGCGGCATCCAATCCGTGTCCGGCGAAAGGACTTCAGAGCGTTTCGCCTCGCTCGGCAATTCCGCGTCTTCGACGGTAAAGCCCGCCGCGCCCGCCTGCACGACATCCGCGAGCCTGGCGTGAACCGTCGCAAAGGGGCCGCCCACCATCGCCGGGACCCGCGGGCCGATCGCCGTCCCGAGTGCGTTCGACGGATCATTCACGACCGCCAACGGTAGATAGACGCGAGCCATGGCCCGAGTGATCGCCACGTACATCAGTCGCTGCGAGTCCTCGACCTCCTCCTTCTGGACGCGCGCCTTGACGGTGTCGCTATCCGACGCGTCATCACCTCCTCGCATGGAGCCGACCCAGGCGACGCGCTGTTTTCCCTCATGATACACATGCACGCTCGACGGTCGGCCCTTCGACCAACCACCCGCCAAGAACACGACGGGAGCTTCGAGCCCCTTCGACTTGTGGATCGTCATGATCTTCACAGCCAGACGCTCCGATTCGAGGCGCTGCACGTCGGCATCCATTTCGGATACTTCTTGCGCGTCTTCGATGAGCCTGGAGAGCGCCATCGCCAGCTCCCGGAGGCTCTCCCCGTTCGCGCGCGCTCGTTCGAGAAGGAGATCGAAGAGGTGGAGGATGTTTGTGAGCTTTCGCTCGCCGGTGTCGAAGAAGAGGGCCCGCCGAATGATTCCGGACTGCTCGACGATGGTCGGAAAGAGCCTCTCGAGGTCGCCTCGTTCCGAGATCGAGTGCCACTCTCTCAACCTTGCACGAAGCGGGTGAGACGGATCCACATCGCGCGCAAGCTTGAGGTCTCCGAGGGGCACGTCGAAAAACGGACCTAACCATGCCGCGAGACGTTTCGAGACATCCTCGGGGTCATCGACGGCTAGGAGCAGCGACCGAACATCCGCCGCTTCATCGGATTGATAGAGTCCGCCCTCTTTGTAAAATACGTATGGCACCCCGCCGGTACGAAGTGCCTCGCCCATCGACCGCGCTTCGTTTTTCGTCCTGGTGAGAACCATGACGTCCGAATATCCGACTGGGCGCCCATCGAATCGATAGGGATTGCGATCGCACACGAGTACGCGAATCTCACGCGCAATGCGTTCTCCGAGAGCCCGCAGGGGAATCGTTTCTTTCGGACCGACCGAGAAGCGAAATACGTGAACGGGCGACACTGCATTCCCGTCGCCATCCACAAACCTGCGCCGGGGCTGGCCCGCAGAGACAGGACTATAGCGAATCGGCCCGGTGAATATCGAATGCGCCGCTTGCGAATCGAACAGGATATTGTGTGCGTCGACCAGAGCTGGCGTCGCTCGGAAGTTTTCCTCGAGCCGTACGGGGCCATGACCTTGCTTCGCAATCGTGTCGCGCGCACTGACGTACGTCTGCACATCTGCGCCTCGGAAGCGATAGATCGACTGCTTCGGATCCCCCACGAGATACACGGTACTTCGCGGAGTACGCGTCTCGACGAAGGCTCGACGGAAGATCGACCACTGGGTTTCATCCGTATCTTGGAATTCATCGATCACGACGTAGCGCCACCTCTCCCTCAACATCCGGGAGAGTGCTGGGCCTCGAGGACTGCGAAGGGCGTCGTCGACACGCCGGAGCATGTCGTCGAAGTCATATTGACCCATATCCGACTTGCAGCGATCGAGTTCGTGGCGAAGGCTGGGCAGAAGCGTCTGGGCTAGTCCGGCCTCGAACGTCGGCGTCTG
>Ga0182030_10014604_pt1 | contig 15480 bp, 13 predicted proteins | sample 812S3MmetaG_FD_121299 | JGI IMG/M metagenome (GOLD analysis project Ga0182030, IMG submission 121299) | Permafrost microbial communities from Stordalen Mire, Sweden - 812S3M metaG (Illumina Assembly) | ecosystem: Environmental > Terrestrial > Soil > Wetlands > Permafrost | place: Sweden... | reverse complement strand
GCGCCCCATTCAGACCAGGAGCCGTCATAGACGGCGGAAGCGCCATGGCCTGTGGCGGCCAGGGCTAAACTCAGGATGGATGCGGTGAGTCCGGACCCGCATGTGGCGATGACGGGGCTCTCCGGGTTGATGCCTACGACGCGAAACTCCGATTCCAGAGCGTTGGCCTCCTTCAGCCGATCCTTGTCGATCAAGCGGCCGAAAGGCAGATTGATCGCGCCGGGCATGTGGCCGGAGCGCAGTCCGGGACGCGGCTCCGGGGCGACGCCACGAAAGCGTTCGGCTGAACGCATGTCCACGACCTGAGCCGATTTCGCCTCCAGCGCCTTTTTGACGTCGCTGGCTTCGGCGACGAGGCCGTGATTCAGGCGCGCGGTGAAATGAGCGGTCGGGCGGGGCGTTTCTCTCTGCTGCAGCTTTCGTCCTTCCGCGACCCATCGCGGGAGGCCGCCGATCAGGATCGCGGCGTCTTCAACCCCAAAGGCGCGAAGGGTCCACCAAAGCCGTGGCGCGGAGAACAGGCCGACGCTGTCATAGATGACCGCGCGCATGCCGTCGCCAAAACCAAGTTTGCGCATCGCGGATGAAAAAGCCACTGGTTCCGGGAGCATATGGGGCAGGTCGGTTTTTTTGTCGGCGATCGCGTCAATGTCGAAAAACACGGCCCCGGGAATATGGCCTGCGAGAAATTCCGCGCGAGCGTCGCGCCCGGCCGCTGGCATGTGCCAGGAAGCGTCGAAGATAACGAGGTCGGGCTCATTCAGATGCGCCTCGAGCCACTGCGTGGTCACGAATAATTTTTCGGGATCGATTGTCGTATGCGGCATCAAGTTCCCCCGGCGCTTTGCTCCCGGATGCCTTTCTCGCTCCGGGACTGGGTATATGGGTCAGGTCGCTACAACTAGCCCCTGTTGCTTCTCGGCGAGTTGTAAGCACAATAAGCAGATTCGATTCCGTCTGTCGAAGACGAACCCCATCTTCAGGGAAATCATGCTGGAAATACCGGGGAAAGACTGCGGCTCCTGTTCCTTCTGTTGTCAGGTTCTGGAGATCGAGGAGCTAAAGAAGAAGGCCGGCGATTTGTGCGGCCATTGTTCGGCGTCCGGCGGTTGCTCGGTCTATGCGACGCGACCGCAGGTTTGTCGCGACTATTATTGCGACTGGAAGGACGATCGAGGCCTGAACGCCCAATTCAGGCCGGACCGCATCGGCACCCTGCTGATGGAAGATCCCGACAGCGACGAATATCACGCTGTTTGCGACCCTGGAAAGCCGTTTTCATGGCGCAATCCCCTCATATTCAAGCATCTCGTCAATCTAGCGAAGGAGGGGCGCATGGTCGTCGCAAAGGCGGGATTGCGCGCCTGGCGCATCTTTCCTGACGGCCGCTTCCAGGAAACGGCCTGACCTTTACGGTGCGGTGGCCCGGCTTACCCGAAGATGATAGGCCGTGACGGCTCAACCCGATTTGGATCTGATGCGAGCGAAAATGAGCGACATCTTTATCGCACCTTTGTCGGCGTCCTGGATGCGATCGCCCCTCCCGGCTGCGTGTCTGGCGTTGTCGATGTTTCTCGTGGACAGTGCGGCTGCCGAAAGTCTGAAGGCGCATTATGCGCTGAGTCTTATGGGCATCTCCTTCGGCAGCGCGTTCGCGAATGCATCGATCGATCAACAAGGTTACCGTCTTGATATAGCGATGAAGACATCGGGGTTGGCCAATCTCGTCAACAACACGAAAGCCGCGGCGACCGCATCCGGTAAAATAGCATCTGGAGGCCCTTCGCCCGTCAGTTTCGCGAACACCTTCACCAACTCATACGAAACGCGCACGACGCGGATGTCGCTCGCCGGCAATAGCGTGCGCGACGTGGAGGTGAATCCGCCCCCGTGGGACGCCGCGATCCGCCTTCCGGTGAGCGAAGAACAGAAGAAGCGCGTCGTCGACCCGGTCAGCGCGCTGATCATGAGCGTTCCGGCTGGCGAACCCCTGGTCGGGCCAAGCGCATGCAATCGAAGGATACCGGTATTTGACGGGGTGACGCGTTTTGACGTGCAGCTTTCCTATGTCGAAACCAGGACGGCAAAGACAAAAGGCTATGTGGGGCCAGTGACGATATGTTCCGCCCGCTACACGCCCATCTCGGGCCATAGTCCGCAAAGCACTTCGACCAAATTCATGGCGGAAAACCACGAGATGAGCGTCTGGCTTGCTCCGCTGTCGGACGCGCATGTCGTGGCTCCGCTGCGCATCGACATCAGGACGACAGCCGGAATGCTGTCGATCGACGCGGTGGAGTTCCAGATCGGTCAGCGCTAGAGTTTGCGCGACACTGCGACGGACGCTGTCAGTTAATCGGAACTTCCCGCGTCTTCTTGCGGTTCATGCGATCCGATTCATACTGCAGATACCGCAATTCGGTCGGTTCCGAGGCTTCTTTACCGGAGCCGCGTAAACAGAAGGACGGCTTTGGGTAGAAGCCGCCGTCCTGCGCCTCGAAACAATCGGTGAATTGCGTTTCGCACTGAATCGAATTGTCCAGCCGCGGCGCCGCTCTTATCGCAATCATGCGCGCTTTTTCGACGACGGCCTTGCAGGTCGCGGCGTCGAACCCCCAGGCTTGGCAATCGCTCTGCGTGGACATGATCTTGCCGTCCGCGCCGCAGGCTGGAGTGCGACGCGTTGCGATGAACGCGCCGAGCGCCGCGATCGCTATTACGACGGCCAGAATGAATTTCATGGATGGCAGGCGGGGCATGTCTTACTCTCTTCATCCATGTCAAATTGTCGCATGCGACGCATGCGAACTCTGGTTTGAGCTTAGAGCGAAAGATAGTGTGGAGTCTCAAGGTCCGGCAAGCGTAAACTTTACCGAGCTTTGGTTGGAAGTAGCGCCGCTCAAGTGATTCGTGTCGCTTGACAATGATCCGTGGTTACAATAATTCCATCAATAACTGCAGATCGGAACCGCAGACGCGAGCTGCTGATTGACATGGTTTGTTCCCGACGCGGAACAGAACCGGAAGCGACCATGCAGGAGTGTTCCTGTCTCTTCGAGGGACAGCCAGCGTCGGGTAAAGACGTGGCGGGAGCCTGTGAGGAAATACGATCCACTTAACCGCAGATCGTAAGACAGGATGTCACTCTTGTTGAGTGACGCGTTGAAATGTCGGCAACTGTCCGAGACCGGCAATATTAGTGTATGACCACTAGGAGGAAATTATGGGCGCTATTCTCGAACTGACAAGCTACGCTGCGACCCCGGTTGGCATGGTCGCCATCATCGTTTTGGGCGCGGCGGCTTATTTCGCCGCTCGTTGGGTCTTCACCGACCAGAACTAAGCAGCTCAATAAGCGCTGTCATCATGCGCGGCGCACCGGCGAAATGCCGGTGCGCCGCGTTTTTTTTATTTGTCGCCGGACGCCGCGCGCAGTCGGCGCAGTTATTCTCCTTGGTCGGCTTTTCATTGGCGCGGGACGTATGTATGCTAGCCTTATCCTCCACAAACGGGCAGGGTGCCTGAATCGTCGGCGAAAGGCCTCATGCGTAGCATTTTCCGGTCGCGGCGCCGCTGAGATCCCGGAGGAAATAGTGATTTGACGGATTGCTCGTCTAGAATTCAGTCGAGCCCAGCACTGGAATTGAACATGTCGCCTGCCTCTTCGACTAGGCCTGTAGAGCCTCCCTCCGCGTCTGACTCGACAGATCAGCGGTCGCCCCGCTCCCACGACGACCACCACGGCGCCAAGCGGAGTCAGGGGAGCGAAACGGGGGACAAGAAAAAATCCGGAAACGTCGCTGTCATCGACGTGGCCGTCTGCGACAAGAGCCCGCTGATCCTTGCGGGGCTGGACAAGTTGCTGACCGATGATCGTCGGTTCAACCTTGTGCTTAAGGTCACGGATGGCGAAGAGTTTCTCGACGCCGCCCGACAGCCGCATTTCAGTCTCGCCGTGATTGGTTGGCAATTGCCCAATTTGCACGCGCGGGAAGTTCTGCGCGCCTTGTCGCGGCAAGCGTCCGCGCCCAAGATTGTCGTTTACAGCGGAACCAACGATCCGGCCGCGCCGGCCGAAACTTTGCAGCTGGGCGGCGCGGGGTTCGTAAGCAAGAGAGCCCCGCCGGAACGTCTTCTCGACGTCCTTTCCGCGGTCGCGGCGGGCGATATGGTTTCCCCCTTCGTCGACATCCGCAAGATGCGCGCGGACCCGCTTGAGAACCTGACGCTGCGGGAGCGAAGCCTGCTATCGGCGCTTGGGTCCGGTCATACCAATGGTCAGCTGGCCAAGGACTTTGGCGTTTCGATCAACACGATCAAATTCCACTTGCGCAATTTGTTCGAGAAGCTCGACGTCCGCAACCGCGCCCAGGCGATCGCGCTCTTTCTCGAAATGAAACATGGCAACTGGCCTTCGAGCTCGGGTCAAAACGCGCGGGCTGTAGATCCATCATCCGGCGCGCGCGGCAGGAGGCAGGGGCGGCCGGAATAGCTCCCGGCGGAAAGCAATCATTCGCCTCGTCAAGGAGCGGGAAACAGCTCATTGGTCTTGCCGGTCATCCGGTAGGCTATGAGGCCAATCCATTCATGCGCGGCGAAGTCCGTCACGCCGACTGCCTGATTGGTGTATTTCGAGATGCCGGGACGCCAGAAGTCGCCGTTTGTGCGGAAGTCGACCGGATAGGCGATCACTGGAAAGCCTGCTTTGCGAAAAATGCCGACTGAGCGCGGCATGTGCATGGCTGATGTGACGAGCAGCCAACGCTCGCCCGGCTTGGGTTTCACAAGATCACGCGTGAATATCGCATTCTCGAATGTATTTCGGGACCGGTCTTCATAAGCGACTTTGCCAGTATCCAACCCAACCGAGCGCCAGAACTGGCGCACCGCCTGAGCTTCACTATAGGGCGAGCCGGTCATGGACGCTGAGCCCCCGGTGAATACCAGACGCGCCTCCGGAAAGCGCCGCAAAAGCTCGATCGGCGCCGTCAGTCGCTCGGCCGCTTCGGTGAATGTTATTCGTCCGCGCTGGCCGCTCAGCATCTCATCGACGGAGCCGCCGAGGACAATAATCCCGTCCGGCGCCGGCATATTGTCAGGCTGTGCTGGAAACCGTGTCTCCAGCGGCGTCGCCAGGAAATGTCCCAGCGGTCCGAAGGCGACAAGAAGCAGAAGAATGGCGCTCGCCGTCGTCAGCCGCCGCGCCGCGCCGGCATGGCGCGTGTAGGCGAGGCCTGCGCCGAGGGCCATCAGGAACAGGGCCACATGCGACGGTGAGCCAAAGAATTCAAAAATCTTCGACAGAACAAAGAACATGGGCGCTCGCGACTTAGGATCTTCGCTTGTTGCGCGACGTCAAACGCCACGCGTTTGAGCGGCGCCTCCGATAGTCCTGGAACTATGTCTCAAGGGACGCGGCGCTCCGCCACGCTTAAGCACGAGGGTGGCCCAGCCATCGATGTCGCGGCGTTCCCGAAGCGCGTAACCTTGCGCGGCGTAAGCGCTGAGCACTCCCGCGACGTCGCGGAGCAGCAGGCCTGACAGCACCAGCTCCGCATTTGGCGTCGCCACGCGCGCAAGACCTGGCGCCAGCAGGCGCAGCGGCTTCGCAAGAATATTCGCCAGGATCAAATCCGCGCGTCTCTTGCGCAAACCTGCATGCCGAACGCCTGCAGCGACTACAGGCCGCACATAGGGGCCGGCTCCATTGGCGATGGCGTTTTCACGCGCGGTTTCGACAGCCACGGGGTCAATGTCCGAACTCGACACGGCGCCGCGCAGCAGCTTCGCCGCGGCGATAGCCAGGACGCCTGTGCCAGTCCCAACATCAAGGACTTGCCGTGGACGCCGGCGTTTCAATATGCGATCCAGCGCCCTCAGGCAGCCAAGCGTCGTGCCATGATGGCCAGTGCCAAAGGCCAGGGCGGCCTCGATTTCGATGCCTATGTCGTTGCCGCGCAGCTTTTGGCGGTCGTGCGAGCCATGTACAAGCACGCGACCGGCGCGGACCGGGTTGAGGCCGGCCAGCGCGTTCTGAACCCAGTCCTGCTTGGCTATTTTCGAAAATTGGGCGGCTTCGGCGGCTTTGGGGCCCGCGACGGCGGCCACGAGTGCGCGAATCAGCTCTTCGTCAGGGGGCTCGCCAAAAAAGACTTCCACAGCCCAGGAGGCGCCGTCCTCCTGTTCGAAGGCGGAGGCCGCGGTTTCAGCGGGATCGAATGTTTCGACTATGATGTCGGCGATTGCGCGAGCGCGGCGCTCGTCGGAGACGAGCCGCATCACATCGCTGGCGCCATTGGGGGGCAGACCTTCAAGCATGGGCCGCGATTAACACGCCGCGATTTCCGCGTCACCTTTCATACTTTGCGGGGCGCCTGTATCCTCCCGGGCGGACGCGGTGTCGCGTTCGCAAAAGCGGGTCCAAGCAATGTCCGTGGCGCAGGGCGGACCATGCGGGGGGAAATGACGGAAAAGCTGTCGATATGTCTCGTGGGGCCGAAAAACGGCGGGAAGTCGTCCCTGCTGGCCTCGCTCACGGATTGTGTCGCTCAAAGCGCCTTCGGCTACCCTGTCACATTGCGCCCGGCCCTGCAGGCGATAGGGGAGTCAGAAATTCTCGACGCCAGCGCCTCGACCAAGCCCCAGGACATTTTCGTGGGACCAAACGGCGATTACGAAAAGCTTCGGCGTGATTTCGTCGAAGGCGGCGTCGCGACCGATACGCTGGATACTTACGAATATTATTTCCGCCTCGCGCTGCATGGCTCCGCGCCGCCGGCGGTTATGGAGCGCGGGCCCTGGCTGCTTGAAGTCGTCGATGCAGCCGGAGAACTTGCGGTGCCCCCAGAGGGCGCTCGGGTGGCTATCCTGAACGACGTAAAGGACAAATTCGCGGGCCAGTTGCTCGCCGCCCAGGCGATCGTGCTGGTGCTGCCCATGGTGAGGCTGGAGGACTGCAACTGGATCGCCACTCTGGCGCGACTGGTCGATCGCCTGGCGCGGAACAGAGACAAGCGCCTGCGCCGTCTGGTCGTGGCCTTTTCGCAATATGAGCGTCTTTTCGTGAATCTTGGGCCAAGCGCCTTTACTTATGCCTGCGACCCGGCGGTGGCGTTGCACATGGTGCGCAAATCCCTGCGAGCGGCGCCGTGGATGGATGCGCTGCGGGCGCTCGACGTCGCGGGCGTCTCGGTTCGCTTCACAGTGACTTCAGCCTATGGTTTCACGAAGCGGTTCCAGAATCCCAATATTGATCCGCATCAGCCTGGCGAAGGGCGGTTTCGTCGCCCGGGCGTCGAGAGCGCAAGGGGATTCGCGGAATATTGGCGCCCTTTCCTGACGGCCGAGCCGATTCTATACGCGGCGCTCGATCTCGACAGCGCCTTCACTTTTTCCTATCGGCAGGTTGACGCGCGCGGCGAGGTCCAGTGACCTTCGTCTGTCTTTCCGGTCAGATCACATAGTTGAAAGAATCATAGGCGAGGTCGCTAAGGAGCTGGTCCATGTCGCGTGCGGGTTCGGCGCAGCCCGTTACGCCGATGACCTTGGCCGGCACGCCGGCGACGGTGACGTTTCGCGGCGCGTGTTGCAAAACGACGGAGCCGGCCGCCACACGCGAACATGATCCGATCTCGATATTGCCGAGTATTTTGGAGCCAGCGCCGATCAGGACGCCGCGCCGCACTTTTGGATGGCGGTCGCCCGACTCCTTGCCGGTGCCGCCAAGCGTCACATTCTGCATGATCGAAACATCGTCCTCGACGACCGCCGTTTCGCCGACCACAAGCCCGGTGGCGTGATCGAGAAATACGCCCCGCCCGAAACGAGCGGCAGGGTGGATGTCCGTCTGGAACACCTCGGAACTGCGACTTTGCAGGTAAAACGCGAAATCCGTGCGGCCCTGACCCCACAGCCAATGCGCGAGCCGATGGGTTTCGATGGCGTGGAAGCCCTTGAAATAAAGGAAGGGTTCGATCAGGCGGCCGCAAGCCGGATCACGCTCGATGATCGCGGTGAGGTCAGCGCGAAAGGCTTCGATGATCGCGGGCTCCGCCGCGACGGCGGCGGCGAAAGCGTCGGCGATCATTTGCGAGGGTATCGAGGCGGCGCCAAGCCGCTGGCTGACCCGGTGAATGATCGCGTCGGCGAAGCCCGAACGATTGAGTATGGCGCCCATCAGCAACGACGTCTGCGCGGGCTCCAGCGCCAGCGCCGCAGTCGCTTCGAGCCGCATGTGACGCCATAGAGCGTCGCTGGCGCAAATCTCGCTGAGCGCTGAGCGATCTTCGGCGCTGGAGACGCTAAGCGGTTGATCTGGCGCGGCGTGCTGGTTCATTGCCCTGATCTTGCTGGCTCAGCGGCGCCGGCGGCATTTGCTTCTGGCGTCGAATTGCCGGTTTGCCGCGCGAGCTTCGGCAAGTTGACAAATAGGCGAGCCTGGAGTGGAAAAAAGCCGGACGCCCGATCGACCGCCCCAGACCCGCTATGCTGACAGTTCTCGCCGTCCCTGGTCTAGACTAGTCTAAAATTTCACCTGAGGCGCGCTCTGCGCGGCGTCGCTCGCGGTGAACTCGGCCATGGGCTTCTCCGAAGTGAAAAAGGTCTTCGCCCAAAGGAGCGTCGGGAATGTGCGCAGGGCCAGGTTGAAGTCGCGCGCCGCCTCGATATAGTCCCGCCGCGCGACATTTATGCGATTTTCCGTGCCTTCGAGCTGTGATTGCAGGGCGAGAAAATTCGCGTTGGACTTCAGGTCCGGATAAGCCTCGCTGACGGCGAGAAGCCGCCCCAGAGCGCCGCTGAGTTGAGCCTGCGCATCCTGGAATTGCTTTATCTTCTCGGGGTCGGTGAGGGACGAGGCGTCGATCTTGATCTGGGTCGCCTTGGCGCGCGCCTCCGCCACGGAGGTCAGCACGTCTTTTTCTTGTTTGGCGTATCCCTGCACGGTCGAGACCAGATTGGGAATGAGGTCGGAGCGCCGCTGATACTGCGCCTGGACGACGGCCCATTTCGCCTTGGCGTTCTCCTCTAACGTGGGAATCGTGTTGTAGCCGCAGCCCGCAACGCTGAGACCCAGCAAGCTCGCCAGGGCGAGCGAACGCCAACGTGAAATCAGGCTCATTCAAATCTCCCTCGCTGGCTGCGCGCGGCAGCATGCACGACGCGGAACTTAGGCCTTCAAAGGATAATTTGGAAGTCCGCGCCGCCGCCCAATGAAAATGCGAATGCGGCAAAGTTTCAACCCGCGACCACTGGCCTCGGGGAAAGGCCGATGTCTCCAGCCCCGGGACGACAGGCCGGTCGGATTGGAACTGGACGAACTTTCGTCGCGGAGACGATCCGAATAATTTTCATGGCCAGCTTCGTTGATTCCGCCGCCGTTTCCCTTGCGCACAGACGCAGCGCCTTGTATGGGCGACTGTCCGCTTTCCCAGAGCCGCGCCATGTCGGTGTTTTCAATTTATCTTCGTGTCTTGCGCCAGCTGAAGCCGGACGCGACGCTCGCCTATGTGCTCGTGGCCGCCAATCTCGCCCTTGCAGCCGCGCAATTCGCGGAGCCAGTGCTGTTTGGCCGGATTATCGATCTGATGACCAACTCCCAGGCGTCAGGGGCTGCTCTGACCTGGGGCGATCTCCTCCCGCTCGTTCTGGCATGGGCCGGCTTCGGCCTTTTCTCGATCGGCGCCGCTATCGCCGTTGGCCTTCACGCTGACAGGCTTTCACATCGCAGCCGTCTCGCCGTGATGGCGAGATATTTCGATCATGTGCTCAACCTTCCCCTGAGCTTCCACGCCAATGTCCATTCAGGCCGCCTGCTGCAGTCGATACTCGAAGGCGCGGGGGCCATGTTCGGGCTGTGGCTGTCGTTTTTCCGTGAGAATTGCGCCTCGTTCTTCGCATTGTTTCTGCTCTTGCCAGCGACGCTGTTCTACAATTGGCGGCTCGCCAGCCTGCTGATCGTGATGGTGGCGGTTTTTTACGTCGTCACCACCTATGTTCTTCGGCGCACGGACACTCTGCAGGCGGCGGTGGAGCACTACAACGCCGCGCTCGCCAGCCGCGCCTCGGACGCGCTTGGCAATATTCCCGTCGTGCAGAGCTTTACCAGGACGCACAGCGAATCCCAGGCGCTGCGCCGCATAATCGACGACCTGCTTGCGGCGCAGATGCCAGTTCTGTCGTGGTGGGCGATCGTGGTGGTGGCGAGCCGCGCTTCGGCGACGCTCACCGTGCTCGGGATCTTTCTGCTTGGCGCCTGGCTGCATATGCAGGGCCTCGCCTCCATTGGCGAGATCGTGACATTCATGAATTTCGCCACGATGTTGATCGGGCGGCTGGAGCAGGTCGTCGGCTTCATCAATTACCTGTTTCAGCAATCAGCCAAATTGCGTGAGTTTTTTTCCATCCTCGACACTCATCCCGTGATCGCGGATCGCCCCGGCGCCCAAGACGCCGGCCGGCTCACGGGAGAGGTCGCCTTCGAGAATGTCAGCTTCTCCTATGACGGCAGGCGCATGGCCGTGCGCAACGTCAGCTTCGTCGCCAGACCCGGCGAGACCATCGCGCTCGTTGGCTCTACCGGCTCGGGGAAATCGACAACGCTTGGATTGCTGCACCGGGTCTTTGATCCCAATGAGGGGCGCGTCGCGGTCGACGGCGTCGACATTCGCGATCTGACCCTGACCTCGCTGCGCCGGAACATCGGCGTGGTTTTCCAGGAGCCGATGCTCTTTGCCCGCTCGATCGAGGAAAATTTGCGCATCGGCAAGCCTGACGCCACTCCGGAAGAAATAGCGCTGGCGCTGGAGCGCGCTCAGGCCGCTGGTTTCGTGGCGCGACAAAGCGAAGGCGTCGGAACGGAGGTCGGAGAGCGTGGGCGCACATTGTCCGGCGGCGAGCGGCAGCGGCTTTCGATCGCCAGAGCCTTGCTCAAGGACCCGCCCATCATGGTGTTTGACGAGGCGACCAGCGCGCTCGACGCCGAGACCGAGAAGCAGATTCAGAAGGCGCTGGAGGCCGCTACAAAGGGCCGCACCACTTTCGTCATCGCTCATCGTCTGGCGACGATCCGGAATGCGGACCGGATTCTTGTTTTCGACAATGGCGAGATTGTCGAAACCGGCTCCTTCGACGAACTGGTTCGCCAAGGCGGGCGCTTCGCGGCATTGGCGTCGGCCCAATTGCTGACCGGCCAGACTCCCGCCGCTGCGCCGGCGGCCAGCGCCTGACGCTGGGTTTCAGATCTCCGGAGTCACCTTCAGCGACGTGACCCGATTGCGGATCTTTCGCAGGACTTCAAAGCGAAAACCGTGGAAGCTGAAGACTTGACCCGCCTCGGGAATCGCGCCGGCCTCATAAATGACGAGCCCGGCGACCGTCGTGGCTTCCGTGTCCGGCAAATGCCAGTCCATGGCCCGGTTGAGGTCGCGCACCGGAACGGCGCCATCGACGAGCACCGAACCGTCCTTTTGCGTGCGCAGGCCGAGCATGGCGATATCGTGTTCGTCGCGTATGTCGCCGACAATTTCCTCGAGAATATCCTCAAGCGTAACGAGACCCATGACCTCGCCATACTCATCCACGACGAACGCAAAATGCGTCTTGCGTTTGAGAAATGCTTCCAGCTGATCCTTTAGCGTGGTGGCCTCGGGCGTGAACCAGGGCTCCAGCATGATTTCGTCGATGTGCAATACCGAGGCGTCGCCGCCAGCGGCGTCAAGCGCGCGAAGCAGATCCTTGGAATGCAGAACGCCTATAAAGTTGTCTGGACGCTCGCGCCACAGCGGCATGCGCGTATAGGGGGAGGCCAGAACCTCTCGAATAATTTGTTGCGGTGGCAGCTCGGCGTCGATGGCACGCATCTTGGTCCTGTGCACCATCACGTCCGAAACATGCATGACCTGCAGATCGAGGACGCCACCGAACATGTCGCGTGCGCTGCGCTCGACATTTCCCTCTTCGTGCAAGATATCGACCGCGCTCATCAACTCGTCATAGGGCGATAGAACGTTTCGGCCCTGCCCAAGTTCGACGCCGACCATTTTGAGCAGCCAGCGCACGAAAAATTCGACGGTGGCCAGCAGCGGGCCGAAGACAGATACGACTATGTTGACGCTTGGAGCGACCGACAGAGAAATGCGATCGGGATGGTTTATAGCCAGCGTTTTTGGAAGAACCTCGGCGAAAACCAGCAGCAGTACGGTCATGATGAATGTTGCATAGACCGCCCCGTGTTCTCCGAACAGGACAACCAGCACGCTGGTCGCGAAGGCGGAGCCGCCGATGTTGAAGAGCGTGTTGCCGAGCAGTAGCGCGGCGATCATGCGATTGCGCTGACGCATGAGGCGCGAGACAATTGCGGCGCGCTTGTCGCCATCCTTGTCGAGCGCATGCATGTGCGCCGCCGACGCGGCCGTCAGCGCTGTTTCAGACCCCGAGAAAAATGCCGAAAGGATCACGCATAGAATTACTATGAGCAGCGCCGTCCAGAGATCGCCATTGCTCAAGCTCGCCTCCCCGACTTGCCTTCTCGGAGTCCTTGCATGATTCCCCGCTATATTTCACTTCGCAAGAAATCGTGCACGTCGCTGGCCTCGACGGATTTTGCGACGAAGGCGGAGCCGATTCCGCGCAAGAGCACGAAAGTGAGCGCGCCTCGTTCAACTTTTTTGTCCTGATACATTGCCGCCAATATGGCCTCGGCGTCAAAGTTCCAGCCGGGTATGTCGCTAATGCGCGTCGGCAAGCCAAGACTCGCCAAATGACGCTCGCCCCGCTCCGCATCCTGACCGTCGCACAGCCCAAGGCGTTGCGAGAAGCGGAGCGCGAGCGCAAGCCCGATCGCGACGCCCTCGCCATGCACCAGGCGGGCGTTGTCATAATTGACGAGCCGCTCGAAGGCGTGGCCGAAGGTATGACCAAGATTGAGCAGCGCGCGGTCGCCTTGTTCCGTCTCGTCGGCCGCTACGATCCGCGCCTTGGTCTCGCAACTCACTGCGACGGCGCAAATCTGTTCCGGCTTGTTGTGAAACACGGCGTCGCCGTCAGCTTCCAGCCATTCGAAGAAGCGACGATCGCCGATCAGTCCATATTTGGCGATTTCGGCATAGCCGGCGCGAAATTCGCGCGGCGGCAGAGTTGCGAGCACTTCGACGTCCGCAAGAACCAGCGCTGGTTGGTGAAAGGCGCCGATGAGATTCTTGCCTTGCGGCGAGTTGATCCCGGTCTTTCCCCCGACGGAACTGTCGACTTGCGCCAGCAATGAGGTGGGGATCTGGACGAAGCGCGCTCCCCGCCTCAGGCTGGCGGCGACATAGCCGGCCAGATCGCCGACGACCCCGCCTCCGAGCGCGACGATCACGTCCCGTCGCTCGATCTTGGCGGCGATCGCCTGCTCGCAGACCTGGCCGAAGACCGACAGGGACTTGGAGGCTTCGCCTGGTTCCACGATGATCGACGTGAAACGGATGCCCTTCGCTTTCAGACTGTCCTGGAGCGCGGGCAGATAAAGCGGCGCCACATTGGCGTCAGTTACGATGGCGCAGGCGGCTCCCGGGGCGACAGCCGAGATTCGCTCGCCGGCTTCCGCAAGAAGGCCCGAACCGATCAGGATATCGTAGGAGCGTTCGCCGAGACCGACGCGTACGCTTTCTCGATGCGCCTCGCCATTGTCGGCCGGGTTCGGGCGTTGAGCGAAATGATTCATGATTGTCTGAGTTTCCTTGATGGAATGATGGGGGCCTAGCGATAGTCCGGGAAGGCGAATGGCCAGGGCTTCGAGTGTTTCCTCGACCATCGCCTCCTGAGGCGCGTCCCGCGAGAGCACCCTTATGTCGGAGTTGGCGTAGACCGGATAACGTTCGTCCATGAGACGGCGCAGCGTGGCTGCGGGGTCGGCGGTTTGCAGGAGGGGGCGATCGCTTTTGCGCCGCACGCGCCTGAGCAAGGTTTCGTGGTCGGCGTCGAACCAGATGGAAACGCCGCGCTCGGCTATACGCTGACGCGTGCGCGGATCGAGAAATGCTCCGCCCCCAGTCGCCAAAACCGCGGGCCCTTGATTCAAAAGACGGAACAGCACGCGGCGTTCGCCATCGCGAAAATAGCTTTCCCCATATTTGGCGAAGATCTCCGGAATCGACATGCCTGCGGCGGCCGCTATCTCGGAGTCGGCATCCATGAATTTGAGCCCCAGCCTCGCGGCGAGGCGCTGCCCGATCGCGCTCTTTCCGGACCCCATCATGCCGACAAGCACAATGCAGTGATCCTTCAACGCGCCGCGGATTATATCGAGACGTGGGTCGGCCGCCCCCTGGGGCCCATCGCCGTCATGGCCTTTGATCATGGGCTGCAATCTATACTGGCGTTGCAGGAAATTCAGCTGAAAATCTTTTGCATGGCGGGTGGGTCACTGCTGCAGCATTCGATCCAGGAATGCGATCATGAACCCCGGCAAGCGGTCATCCGCAAGTTGAGCCCGCGCGCTGACCAGATGTCCACGCGCCAGCTCCGGCTCCGCTTCCTGGGAAATATGCCTTTCCACCTGTTCAAGCAGCTCTTTCGCCGGTTTCGGCCAGTCGATAACCTTCATGCAGGCGATACGTTGACTGTCAAACACGACATGCCAGCCAGGGGTGAACATTCCGCTCGTGACGTGAATGCCAGTTTCCTCGAACAATTCGCGCAGGACGCTGCCGTCGAGATCGACGCGATCTCCTACTACGTCAGCGCGATCTGGCGTGCCAGCGGGAAAATAAAGCTGTCCCGCGCAGGAGTGAGACGGCCCCATTTCACCAAGCAAGAAGGCGCCGTCCCCCGAGCGCAAGGCGGGCATGGCGAAGCAGTTGTAAACGGAGCGATCAGGAAAACCAACGTCTCGCCACCTCAGGAACTGTGAAAATCGCACCTCGAAAAAATCGAGTTCAAGCACCCGTTGGTCCCTCGCATCCATGCGCGTCCGCGCGCCGTTTGCAAGCAGCACCGCGCCGTCGAACAGAGCAGGGTTAAGCTTGGTTTGCCGAGCCCAATGCTCCGCGATCTCGTTTGCGGAGTCGCGGGCGAAGGGCCAATCATAATGGACAAGCCCGCACTCCAGCCGATCGACGGTCAGAATCCGCACCGCGTCCGTCAAAGCTCAAGCTCTCCCTTGCAAATTTGGACCGCCTGCCCGCCAAGTCGAATGTCCTGGAGGCGCCCTCCTTGAATATTCATGCCTAAGGTCAATCGTGACGGACGACCCATGCTGTGGCCCTGTTCCATGAAAATTTGGTGTTCGCCGTCGTCCGGGCGTTCGAATTCACATGCCGCCCAGGCGAAGGCCGCCGCCGCTTCTCCATTTGCGGGATCTTCGGCGCCCGTGTGGGCGAATAAACGGGCGTGAACCGCACTGTCCGGCTCGATGGTGTCGGATGTGTAAAGCAGCAAGCCGACCGTCTCGCCAAGGACTTCCCCAAGCAACTCTCCTGAGGGGCTGGCCTCGTCTATCGC
>Ga0182030_10014603_pt1 | contig 15480 bp, 9 predicted proteins | sample 812S3MmetaG_FD_121299 | JGI IMG/M metagenome (GOLD analysis project Ga0182030, IMG submission 121299) | Permafrost microbial communities from Stordalen Mire, Sweden - 812S3M metaG (Illumina Assembly) | ecosystem: Environmental > Terrestrial > Soil > Wetlands > Permafrost | place: Sweden... | reverse complement strand
GCGTCAGGTTAGTCTGATCCTGCGCCAGCAATTGCAACAGAGTCCGTGTGCCATAAAATATTCCCGCCGGCGAATTAGCGCTAACGACAATGCCGTCACCAATTTCAATCTTGTATCCTTCCGTGCCCAGCTTCGGGTCGTTCGCGAGCGACATGAACAACTGTCCGTTCTTTGGCGAACTGCCGTGTGAAAGAGCAAAGTCTCCGCAACCGGTCAGCTTCAGCGTGTTTTGAAAATCCTTCGCCACCGGATCCAGTTCCGACGCCGACTTTTCATCCGTGACGATCTTCGCACCCTTGACGGAAAACATCCCCATCCCCGTCGCCCACTGCTGCACGGCGGGAACGACATTCAATTCACCTCGCGCGGCCAGCACACTCAAAAGCAAAAGGGTAACGAGTAAAAGGGAGGGTTTCATTTTATTTTTCATATTTGTTGTTGGTGATGAGAATTCAAATCAATCGGCGATTCCGGCTCCGCTTTGACGGAATGCGCGCATATTTTCCTGGGAGGTTCCCGGCGTGATTTCGCAACCAGCGGAGATGAGACACCGGCCAGAGGCTTCATGCACACTTTGCCGGACGCCGGAGATGATCTGGTCGGGGGAACCGTTTTGAATCACCGAAACCGGATCGGCGTTGCCGGAGAACACTTGGTGCGGCGCAAGGCGCGGGACAAAGAGTGACATGGACGGCACGAGGTGATCCACATCAATGATGTCCGCACCGGTGGCGATCATGTCGGGCAGGATGGCGCTGGTGTTGCCACAGATGTGGAGCTTGGCCTTGGCCCCAAGGCTGTGGATGTGGTCAACCAATGCCCGCTCGCGGTTGAAGGCAAGTTCTCGAAAGAGCGCCGGCCCGATTTGGGAGCCGAAAGCGTCGCCGATGCCGATGCAGTCGGCGCCGGCCTTGACTTGGAGAGTGATAAAATGCTTGGCGGCCTCGGTGATCATGTCCATCACTTTGCCGACCAATTCCGGTTCGTCCATGAAATCGAACGCGGCTTCCGTGGCACCACGGAGATCGGCATACTCGGCAATCGGGCCTTCGACCCAGCCGACAACAAAATAGCGGTTGCCGGTGGCCCGGCGGAATTCACGAATTTCCTCGAGCCGTCCGGCAGTGCGCCGGTGGGCCGCGACCTCGTAAGGTTTCAGCGCCAGCAGCGCCGTCACACTGTCGAAATGTCCGGTTTCATGCGGCAGATCATTTTCCGGATATTCCATCGGGAGGCCGAACGCCGACGCTTCGGCGTAGGCGTCGGACATGACGGTCACCCAATCCATGCCGAAATCTTCGGCGCACCTGACCATGGCGCGGCATTTACTCTGCGGATCAAGGCAGAAATCGCGGTATTTAACGCCGGCGTATTGTGCCGCCCAGCGCATGATGATGGGATGAAAGGGAGGGCGGTCGGTACGCTTGCCGGCGAGGAAGTCGAGGGTGCGTTGGCGGCCGGTCAAGGCTTCAGTGGCTGGGCGTGTCATGTGAATTCCATTCTTGGATGAGATGGCTGTGAGAGCCACGGTTTTTCAGGATCATGATTCATGGCTGTTGTAGCATTCACCTTGGCGTCAGGCGCATGGTCAAGGTTTCGTAGCCCATCACGCGCTGGTAAGCCGTCTCGGTTTCAACGCGCTCCCGGGCATCAAGGATGGTCAGGGTGCCGACCCGTTCGCAACATTTCCGCAGGAGGGTGCGGAGGATCAGGCGCGCGTGCGGTGCGCCCGGACAGAGGTGGATGCCGAAACCGAAGGCGACATGAGGATTCGGCTTCCGGTCGAGGCGCATCTCCTGCGGCGCCTTGAAGACGGTTTCGTCCCGGTTGGACGAAGACCAACCGAGTGACACCCGGCCGCTCGGTTTGACCGCCATGCCTTGGACATCCGTCGCCACCGGGCAAACCCGCCCGATGTGGGTGATTGGCGAGATGACGCGGAAAAATTCCTCGCCCGCATGGACGATCCGTGACGGATCCTGCCGCAGATAATCCAAGGCCTCCGGATGCCCGCCCAAATAGGCCAGGACAGAGGAAACGGTATGGATGATGGTATGCCGGCCGCCGGCGAAGGCCAGGTTGCCAAAGCCCATCATTTCCTCGCGGGTGAGCGGGCGGCCGCGGAAAACCGTCCTGGTCAGGGCGCTGAAAAAATCCCCGCTCGGATTGGCTTCAGCGCGATCGAATTGAGCGTGCAGGTAGTCATTCAGTGCGGAGCCGGGTTTCTGTCCGGGGTCGCCATCAATAAAGACGTTGATGCCCCAGCGTATCCATGTCTCAGCCTCCGACTCCGGCACGTTGAGGAGATAGGTCAGCGCGCGCGACTGCAAGGGCAGTGCAAACTCGCGCACGATTTCGATGGATTCCCGCTCCAACGCTTCCACAAGCATGGCATCAATCAGGGCTTCCACTTGGGTCATGACGCCGGGGTCTTTGGCGCGCTGGAAAAACGGCTCGACAATTTCGCGATACTCCGTGTGTTCGGGCGGATCCGTTTCAATCGGCAACTGGCGCACGGATCTCATGTCCTCTTCTGACGGAATGGGCACGCGGAACGGGGCGTCCGAACTGAAGGTCTGCCAGTCTTTCGCGGCGCGGCGCACCGCCTCATGGCGCAGAATCATCGGCACTTCTTCGCCTTGGAACTCGCATTTGAGAATGCCGTCCTTGCGCCGAGGTTCGCGGAAGGGATCGGGACTTGGATTCATGACTTCAGGGGTTGTTTGTTGGGGTGGCGGTTTTGTTGTTGTTTTGATTATTGGACACCGAGGCTGTCAACTCCCGGCGCGGTGTTGTGGAAGTCCCCGCCGCTGACGCGGAGCAGGATGGACTTCGCTTCGGTGCCCTGGAAGTATTCGACCTTGACCGGATGCCAACCAGCCTTGAGAGCGATCACGCCCGTCTTTGGCACGCTGCCGTCATGGAAGCCATCGTGGTTAATCAGGATGGTGTTTCCAACAGAGAAGATAGAGCCGTCGTCGGACTGGAGTTGGAAGGTGTAGACTCCGTCCTGGGTAACTTTCAAAAAACCCTGGTAGATAGCACCAAAGTGTTCCTGTGGCGCGCCCTTCGGAATTTGTATGGCGGGGATGACTGCGTCCATCAGAGGCGTGGTGACCGAGGCGGCGACTTCCTTGGCGGACTTGAAATTGCCCGCGCGCAGAAGACAGCGAATGCCGGGCTTGAGTTGGTCTCCCAGCGGCAGCGCCGCCGGCTGAATGGTCATCTTGCGGAATTCGGCGGTGGTGACCGGGCCGTGTTTGCCCTTCGGCGTGATGGCAAAATATTTGACGACGGTGTTGTTGGTGATCTCGACTGCGGCTTGGTAGACCGGAGACTGGTCGCCCGGTTCCGAGCCGTCAACCGTGAAGCAATAAATCCAGCTTGGGCTGGCCGGGAGCGAGAAGGAGGTGGAACCGGTGAAAGCTTCGAGACGCGACGCGCTGTCCAACGGCAGGCGATAGTTGGCCTGCATGGCATCGTAGCGGGGAAATTGGGCTTCGAGGCGGCGGCGGAAATCGGCGTAGTCTTTGGATTTCGCCGGCGACCAAAGACCCTCGGCGAGCGCGGCCATGCGCGGGTGGATGTTGTATTCGACCTTCTTGAAGTCCTGGAAATATTCGCTCCAGCAACAGCCCTCGCTGCCGAGGATGTGCTGGCGGGCGTTTTCCGGAACGCCGGCGGCGGGATCGAATGCGTAAACGTCCTCCAGCGTCACGGGTCCCCTGAAGCCTTCCGGCTCGCCGGGGCCGGTGCTTTCGTTGAATGCGAAATAGCTGACGGACGGGGTCATGATCACATCATGGCCGGCTTTGGCGGCACTGATTCCAACCCCCGCACCACGCCAAGCCATGACGGTGGCGTTGGGAGCGAGGCCGCCTTCCATGATTTCATCCCAGCCGATGATCCGTTTGCCCTTGCGGTTGACGTATTTTTCGATGCGGTTGACAAAGTAGCTCTGAAGCTCGCGGGTGTCCTTGAGGTTTTCGGCCTTCATGCGTTCCTGGCACTTGGGGCAGTTGTCCCACCGGGCTTTCGGGCATTCGTCACCGCCGATGTGGATATACTGTGACGGGAAGAGTTCGCAGACTTCGTCAATGACGCCTTCAAGCAATTTATAGGTTTGCTCGTTGCCGGCGCAGAAGACGTCATCGGCGACGCCCCAAGTGGTGCGGACTTGGTAGGGGCCGCCAGTGCAGCCCAGTTCGGGATAAGCCGTCAAGGCGGCGACCGAATGGCCCGGCATCTCGATTTCGGGAATGACCTCGATGTGGCGTTCGCCGGCATAGGCGACCACTTCGCGGATTTGATCCTGGGTGTAGAAGAACGGCCCGTATGGAACGCCGTCCTGCACCTGGCCGTGACTGTCACGTTTGGGGGAAGAGGCGCGGATGGAGCCGACTTCCGTCAGCTTGGGGTATTTCTTGATTTCGATGCGCCAGCCCTGATCTTCGGTCAGATGCCAGTGAAAGATGTTCATCTTGTGCATGGCGGCGTAGTCGAGGGATTTTTCCACCTCGGCGACGGTGAAGAAATGGCGACCCACATCCAACTGCATGCCGCGCCAGGGAAAGCGGGGTTCGTCCCGGATGGTGACGGCCGGCACGCCCCAGTTGGCATTTTCGACCCGCTGGTCACCATAGATTTCCGGCGGCAGGAGTTGAAACAGGGTTTGCACCCCCCAGAAAAGACCGCAGGCTGTTTTGCCGACGATTTCGATGCCATTGGCGGTGACCGTCAGCGTGTAGCCTTCCGGCCCGGTGGGAATATCGGCGATGCGCAGACTGATGCCGTTGCCTTGGTCGGCAATCTTTGGCGTAAGCCTGGTGGTCTTGGCCAGCTGCTCGGCCAGAAATTTGGCCGCCTGGCGTTCCTCCCCGGACTTGGCCACGATGACCGTGTCGCCGCCCAGCGCATAATGGCCCGACTGCACGGTCAACTCGACGGGAGCGGGGATAATCGCCGGCGGTAGGACGGTCACTGGGCTGGCCGGAGCGGAGGCAAAGGACGCTGGAAGCCAGGTTGCAAGTGCCAGGAAAATACTGGCAACGGGGTATATGCTTGGCGAGCATGGCGGCTTGATCATATTATTCAGTTTGGCTGGGGTTTCGCTTCATTTCGCAAACAACTGGAACTCGTCAATGTTCATGCCCGAGCCAGCGTTGACCAATTTGGATTCGAAGATGTGCAGCCGGAACTTCTGCGCGGTCACCGGCGTCACTTTCAGTTCCTTGAACGCCCCGATGGTGGTGCCCTCGGCAATGGCCGCCCACGCGCCGTCCGCCGACTGCGCCTCCACGGCGAAGCGCGCGGTCTGCGGGTAGCTCGCCTCCTGGATCACGATGCGCGCGACGGTTATTGGCTTGCCCAGATCAACCTCCGGCCAGCCTCTCCCCTGCCCCGTGTCCGCGCTCCAGCGCGTGCTGGCATCTCCGTCAAACGCCCTGGCCGGCTCGTAACCCGGATTGTGCCACACGCTCGACGCCGTGGCCGACTGGCCTTGCGACACCGGCACCGGCGGCGGCGTCTTTGCCTGCACTGCGTGCGCGATTTCCAAGGTTTGGAAAAATACCAGCGCCAGAATTCCCAAGGTTGGAACACGCGCGATGCGTTGCAGATTGATCCGATTGGCCCGCCGAATAAATGGTTTCATGGTCAATGGTGTAGCGGTAAAGACGGTAGCCGGCGGGCTGCTTGATTTTGAATGCGAAGTTTTCATTGGCCGGCACGCGCACCTTGCGTTATTCACTGGATTTCCTTCAACAGAATGCAGGCACCGCCGCCGGGAGCGAGCTTGAGATGGATGGTGTCGGAGCGGGTGACCGTCCGCTTCTGCACCTGGTAGCTTTCGCGATGGGTGCGGTAATCCGAATCAACCCCGTCCTGAATGATGAGCGCCTCGTGCCGGCCTCGTCCAAGAAACGTCAGCGGCACATCCAGATCGCGTGCATCCTCGTTCGTGGCCGCCCCGACGAGCCAAGTGCCATTGGCGGCCTGCCGGGCCATGACGATGTGCTGGCCGATCTCGCCGCTGAGCGTGCGGCTCTCACGCCATGGCATTTTTTCGGCGGCGATGAACTGAAGCAATTCGGGATGTTTACGGTAATTCTCCGGAATGTCGGGGATGACGGTGACGCCCGAAAAAACAATCAGTGTGCGCGCGGCTTCCCCGGTCAAAGTTGAAGGCACCGGCGACGGCTGATCCACTCGCCCGGCTTGAGTGAGGTCGGCAAGGCCATTGCACATATCTATCGGCCCGGCAAGCATATTGACGAAAACGGAGGTCACAAAAGTTTTGGGCTGAAAAACACGATGGGCATCGAGCTGGGACTCACAGAATTCGCGGGTGACAGCATTGGGGAAGGTGCGCATTTGACCATAGGGATGCACCGGTCCGTCATGAAAATCACAGAGCAGATGGTTGGCGGCGCACAGTTCGGTGATCCGCCGGGTGCGAACATTCTTTTCGGCCGGGGCGGCCTGCATGAACCCATATTTAATGCCGGCGGCACCCCAATCGGCGTATTGCTTGAGCGTCTGTTCAATCGGGTAATGACTTCCCCCCACGTCGTTGAGGTAGAGCCAAACGCCGACGCCTTTGGCGCTGCCATAGGCAATAATTTCATGCACCTGCGCCACCTTGCCGCCTTTCGTAGGATCGGAATCTTTTCCGAACTCCGGACCATACCAGTCAGCGTCGAGCACCAGATATTTAATCTGATTCTCGGCGGCGAAATCCACCATCCGCTTCCAGGATGGCAGCGACATCCCATATTTGAAGCCGTCCACCTGCGCGCCGTTGATGCGCCAGTCCCACACGGCGACACCCGGTTTCACCCAGTCGAACGACTGGCCGGCGGCGGGCGGCGGATTCAACAGTTCGATTAAGTGCGAGTCCACGAGCGCGCCGGGCGTGCGACCCTGCATGATGACGCGCCACCCGTCGCTGGGCTTTGACACAACGCCAAACGAGGTCTCGCCCGTTTTCGATTCGAGCACCAGCGGATCTCCCGTTGTCAGGTCGGCTTCGAGAATCGCCAGGTAGCAGGCATCATCCACCTTAATCGTCATGACGGGCAGCCGCCGACCGTTACTGTCCGAAAGTTTTTCCGGCCCGAGATTGTGGTGCTCGCCATTGTAAAACCACGCCGTGTAGTCGCCGGCAAAATTAAACCGTGTCAACTCGACTGCCACGTTGGTCGGCGGCGGATCGTAGCGGAACGCCACGCCGTCATTGTAGGCGCGGGCGACGAGACGGAAACTGGTCAGGTCAAGGGTCAATTCGTTGAACTGCTCCGGCACGACGGCCCGTTTGCCCCAGACGGGCTTCCAAATTGAATTCACGGAACGACGGGAACTGCCGGCCCATTGTTCCGAAACCGGCTGACCCGCGACGTCAAATCCAAGCGGCGAGCGGCTTATCAACTGCCGGTCACCGGCGCGAAAAGAAAAGCCGAGGTGATTGTCTGCATCGCGCTCGAAAATCAACTGAAGCCGTCCGTCGGGCGACGCCACCGTCAGCGGCTCCGCCGCCCGTGACACAAGGGCCGCCACGCATAAGACCAAGATCAGGTAATATTTCATAATTAGATTATCATGTAATTTTTTAAGGTGGCAAATTGGCTGGCGCAAAGCTTCAGCGCACCTGCGAACAGAATCACGCAAGCGAGCAATTGCGGGATGGGATTCATAGCTCGACGGTATAGCGGTAAAGGCGGTAACCGGCGGGCTGATTGATTTCGAATTTGACCTTGCCATCAGCCGGCACACGCAACTGTCGTTTTTCACCATTCTCCAAATCCTGTAAGGTGATGGTTTTGCCGGCGAGAAACTTCAATTCAATTTCATGGTGCGGCTGGGAATTGTGCAGTTCACGGAAAAGCAGCAGATGGCCACCATTGCGCTGCTGGCTCACCATCTGGAAGCCGCTCCAGCTTGAGTTGTCCGGCAGGTCGCCAATGGGAAAGGTCAAGCTCGTGAAGATGTCCTCGCGACAGCTTTTGAATACCTTGATGAGATCGCGCAGTTCGGTGCGTCCGGCCGCGTCGAGATATTGTGCGCTTTGAAAGAAGCACGGAACGAATGGCAGGCCCATCGCGAAACAATAGGCGTGGCTGTGCTGCCAGGCATCGCTCAAGTCCCGCCGGGTGCGCTGGGGATTTTGCAGCATTACTTGCAGCTTGTCGGCCGGAAAGTATTTCGCCATCAGCCAGTGCTGGCGCAGCACTTGGAATGGCACCATCGTCAGATGCGCCGGCAACCCCTCCTGGAGGTTTTGAAAATAAATGCTTCCGTATTCCTGTGCGAAATACCAGCCGTAGCGCGGATCGTCGTATTCGGGACACAGCGTGAATTGCGTTTTCATCCATGCGTGTTTCATCACCTCGCGGATTTTGGCGATCCGATCTTCGTAGTCGCTCCGGCTGGCGAGACGCTCGAAATCCGCCTTCCACGAAATGAAACCGAGCTCGTCCAAGTCATGATTTAGGTCGGCTGCATTCGCGTTGCGGATGGCGACCCACAAGCCGAGTCGGATGCCGGATTTGTCCGCCCCGGCCTTGATATCCTTCCAGCCATTCTTATATTTCGGAAGAAAACCGCTCGCTCCGGAACCGCCTCCATTTTTCTGCCAGCCGTCGTCTATCTGCAAAACATCCACGCCCAGATCAGCGAGTGCAGGAATCTCCTGGAGCACGAACTTTTCGTCGGTGAATTGAGCCCCACCGGGATTCGCCGGCCCCCAGGTGTTGGCGAGGATGAACATATCGCGCTCCGGAAAAACCGGATACCGGGCGCGGTTGAATTGCTTCAGCGCGAGTTGCAGGCCGTCATTACCATCGGTGAAAACCATCGTCCACGTCGCCCAGCACTCGCGAAAACGGTTGGTCACGATTTCATCGGGCGCAAGACCCCAGCCCGTCACCGATAATCCCTGTGGGCTGGAAAAAAATCCGCCGGTCAGATGCGCCTGCTGGTTCACGCACTTCGGCGATTCTTTCACCACCGCCACGCCGCAATCACCATATTCCACCGCCACGCCGCTGGCCCAGTTGACCGCCTCGGCCTGGAATAGTGGGAAACCCCGGACGACTTTTTCTTCGAGCATGTCCTTGCTTTGGTCGTGGCGGTTGCCTGGATCGTTGTAATAGCCCCAATATCGCCGCGCATTCGCAACTGAAAAATCCAGCGGCAGGAATTCCGCACGGGCACCCGGCCTGAGCTGCGTTGAGCCATAGCTTTGGTAATTTTTGTCATTTGGGAGCAGCCGGCCGGCCTTCGCATCAAACCCCGGCAGCGCCTTCACCCGCAATTGCGTGCGTATGCCGGGCGCATCAGGATAAGCCCAGATGACAAGCTGCACTTCGAGTTTCGCCTGTTCGTAACGGACCGTCGAAACTACTTCGAGGTGCTGGCCGGTGAACCCATCGTCATCATCCGTCCTGACCGTCATCGAGACAAGCTGCGCGTCACTCTGGTCATCCATCGAGCCCGGCAAATCCCAATCGCACGGATGCGCCGGCGCGTTCGCAATCCATTCCTTCCCGTCCGTCACATCGCGCAGTCCAACCGTCACCAGACCTTTTCCCGTCCATCGCCACTTCCGCTCCAAGCGGCCCGTAGTCACCACCAGTTCATCACCCGAACCGCTCACCCGTGCATGGCCAAGTTCTCCGGCGACCTTCAGTGCAACGGCGTCCGACGACGATTCCGCCGCGCGGCCGGCCAGCGGCTGAAAAATTGCGAGCGTCAGAATTCCGATGATTGAAAATCTTCGAATGGTAATTTGCATTTTCGTCATTTTATCCTCTGTTTTTCAGGAGCACCATCGCGCAGCCGCGCTGGAGCGGGACGTGCAGCGTGAGCGCACCGTTCTTGAATGTTCCGGCGAGCGGTGCGGCAGCTTCGTTGCCCGGATGCAGCACGGCGCAATGCGGGGCGTCGAGTCCGGCGACATTTCGGACAACGATGTCCGCAAACCCGGACTGACCACCAAAAGTGACGGGCATGGCGTAGCCGCCGGAAACCTGGAAGAGATTCGCTTTTGCCATGTCGCCGGCAACTTCGACGGCGTGGGGCGCGAGCACCCATTTCTTTCCGCGCATGGCGTCGAATAGCGGGCCGTAGTCGGTGAACAACTGATCGGCGGAAGGTTCCGGGTTGATGCAGTGGTTGTTCCAAGGATAGGGCGCGGTCGGATAAACACCGAGCAGCAAATGCCGCTGGAAAAATGAATCAGCGTCGGGCTGGTGCAGCGTCTCGTTGTATGACCACGCCAGCACCGGCTTGTCCAGCCCCATGAGGGCGCTGGAATTGAGCGACCGTGCGTCCTGTCCGAATTCGGTGTAAATGCCATCCACCTGCCGGAGCAAGTCGAGGCGCGAATAAATCGGATTCACGAAAATCACCTTGTCGGCGGCGTGCATTTTCGGGCCGAGCCTCGAAAGCAGGTGGTTCCACGAAACACACAGCGAACGGGCGGGCTTGCCGCCGATCCAGCTCACGCCGTCGTCGGCTTTGCCGTTGGAACGGTCAAGCCAGTCGAGCCGGTCAATGCAGATGCCCGATGAATCGGGAATCAATCGGATGTGGCGGCCGGCCTGTTCCAAAATGAAATCCTGAAAGACCGGATCGCCGGGATCAACCGCGCTGGCGGCGTAGCACGTCGCGTTACCGCCGACAAGAATCGCGCCGGGAAGCTGCGTGGTGAGAAACGCGCGCGGGTCTTTCCACAATTCGGGATCGCCGGGCTTTTTAACCGGCGCACCACCCATGTTTTTTCCAAATTCGGTGACATTGAAATAATCCAGCACATAAAACCCGTTGGTCTTCATGTAGCGGGAGTAATCATTCAACCGGCGACAGGTGGTCCATTGCGGTTTGTCCGGCGGCGCTTTTTCATCACATGAGCGATTCCACCTTTCATCGGCATCCTTCACCCGCGGGATAAACATGCCCATATACGGAAAGTCATCCGACAATTTCCAATTGATGCGAAAGGCCATCTGCTTGAATTTCGCCACGTCAATTGAGCCTTCGTCGCCGGAATACGCGCCACAGCCGGCCATCGCGTCGGCGTGCGGATTTGGCGGCTCGAAAAACTTCGGGTAGCGCGCGGTCAGCCAGCGCAGACCGCCGCGCCAGTCCGCCTCGTGTGCCACCAGATTCATTTCAAAGCGAACCGGCTTGCCGCCGCCGAGCCGGTAGTTCACTCGCGAAAACCGAATCGCGCCCGCTGGCGTCGTCGTCAGTCGCGAGCCGCACAGGATGGTGTCCTCCGGCGAGAACACGAGGCTCAAACCAGAATCTTCCGCCGGTTCGGCGATGGTCGCCAGGGGCAGTGCGGTATAATCACTGCGCGTCGTTAAGCCGCCAAACGTCCACGCGGTGTTGGTGAGCGGACGCAACACGAGCGGATCACGCCATTCGCCGGCCTTGTGTTCGGGGTCGGACCACGCCGTCCAGAACCGCGTCGCCGCCGTCGCCGGATAATTCAATTCCGTTGCGATGTCCGTCATCCACGATGCGCCGGCGGAAACAATTTCAATTTCCCAGCGAATGCTTTCGCCCGCTGGCTTGAAGCGGTCCACCACGGTCAAAGTTTTGCCCGACAGGATTTGCCGCAGCGTGCGCGTGAATTCGACTTCGCCGGAAAGAAAGTGTTTTTCCGATTTCGTTTTGCCGACTTGAACGCAGCCGCCAAGTTTTGTCTGGCCGGAAATATTTCTTTCGCGACCGCCTTCAATCGCACTGACGATTTCGCCGTTGACGGATAACCTGACCGTAATGCCCTTCGCGCCCACTTCATATTTCGGCGACCGGTCCGCCGCCGGCGGCAGAGACTGGTGCGCGAGTGGCACATTCGCAAACAGCATCGCGTCCGCCCAGTCCGCGTGATCGCAATTGATCCCGTCGCCCGCATCCGTGACGACGAGCGCGAGTTTTTTCACGCCGCGCACATCCACCTTCACCTGCCGGGCCGGCGTGGCGAGCCGCATCACACCGCTGTCAAAAAGTTTCCTACCATCGCCAACAATTTGAAAAACAACGCTCGATTCCTGGTGGCCGCACATCTCCGCATCCACGCCGACCCACGACTCGAAGTGCGTGCAGCGACCGCCGAGATCGTAAATGATTTCGCTGTTCGCGTGCGTGCCCAGACCACGCGCAAATTCGCGGTCGCCGATCTTCAATGTCTGTCCCTGCACGCTGCGATCCAGTTCCAGCGTGCCGTAATCCTGCCGCATGGACATCGGCGCCAGTTCCGACACCGGCACGCCGTTGGTTTCCGCCGCGTAAATTTCCAATGCTTGGGAAAGTGCCAATGCGAAAAATCCAAGGACTGAAGAAATACGGGTTTTAATTTTCATCGCAATAAATCTTCTGGCTGTTCAGAAATTTCCCGCTGGCATCGAATCTAATTCCGCCTGGGCGGACTTCAATCCCGGCGTGGTGGCGCGGAGCAAAATCTTGCCCGGAGCCAATCCGCTGGAACGGATCAACACCGTGACGACACCCGCCTCGGTCTCGGCGGTGGGCTGGATGATAATTTCCATAATTTAAGCTTCTGAATTTTCTTATGACGAGGGCGTCTTGTTTTCTGTTTCTTTGGCAAGGCGTATCCACCCGTGGCCACCATACACGCCGGCCTCTTTTGGATCGAACATTTCAAATCCAACTGCAAACGCCGGCGAACGGCGCGGCAGGGTCACGTCGGGCCAGCGGCCGATGAATTCAAGGTTCGTAAGGATGGAGCCGGCTTCGTGGCCGGCTTTCTGCCACGCCGACAGGTCGCCATTGGGGAAAAGCGCCATGGGCGACCCGGAGAAGGCGAAGCAGTTGCTGCGGCTCTCAAATTGAATTTTGTCCCACGGGCCGATGTTGTCCCACGGGCCGGCGTAGAAAGCCGTGTTGGAACTGACGATGAGGTTGTGTTCGAGGATAAATGAAAGATGGTCTTCGACCCGCGTGGCCTGCATCACCGGACCGGAGCTGAAGGCGAAGATGTTGTTCGCCACGTAGTTGGTCGCGCCGTAATGCTGGTGGAATGCGCCGCCGCCGCGCGGAATGACACTGGTGCAGTTCCAGACGAGGTTGCTCGTTATGCGCCAGCCGCTGCTGCCTTCATCGGGATAGATTCCCCAGCCGCCGTAGTCGTGGGCACGCACGTCGTAGAAGACATTGCCCACGCACGCGCTGCCGAGACTGACACCGAGGGTGTAGATGCCGCCCATGTCGCTCAACACGCCCTGGCCAATCTGATGCACGCGGTTGAACCCGATGAAATTGTTGGTCGCGAGGCTGCGGCCATAGCCCCACGTCCAGCCGACGGAAATACCGGTGTAAAAGGTGTCGCTGATGTCGTTGTGCGTGATGCGGTTGTTCGCGCTCTGGCCGATCCACACGCCGACCGCGCTGGGATGCACCCGCCCGCAGCCGCGAATGATGTTGTTGTCGGCGACGATTCCGCCTGTCTGCTGGCCGGGGTCGTCACGAATCTCCATCTCGCCAATGCGGATGCCGCCCGCGCCGAGATCTTCCAGCAGACAATGCCCAATGCGGCAGTCGTGGCAGCCTTGCCGGAACCAGATGCCATAGTTTCCGGTGTGGGCGATCTCGCCGTTCTCAAAGGTCACATTCCGCGCGCCGTCAATCTCAATCGCCGCGCCGATCATTGCCGCCGCCTGCCCTGGCGGACAGCCCGCCGCCGGCAACTGATAACCCGCATGGCGAAAACGCAGCCCATTGAAATGAACATCGTTCGCGCCGTGAATCACGACGAACTGTTCGGCAACCGGCGCGATGAATTCCGCGTTGCCGATTTGTTCGCCCCGACATGGCAGATAATCCAAATCCCCCCCGCCCTCAAGAAACCAGCTGCCGGGCTGGGTCAACGCCCGACTGACGTTGTCGAGGATGAACCGGGTTTGCTCGTTCCAAGGATTCGAAGACGACATCCGTCCGCCTTCGACCGTGATTGTGCCTGCGGACATGTCAAACGCACTGACCGCATACCGGCTGGTTTCCCATTTGTGAAAAACCACAAGCTGCACGTCATGCAACGCGGCGGCATCGGCGGGCAGCGCAGCGACGGCGGCAAGCGGAACTTTGATGGTGAGGCGCGCCCTGTCGTCCGGCAGTTCTTCCTGCTCCACTCCGGTAATATTGTAAAACCCTTCCGCCGGCAACCGGGCACGGACGGCGCGGCGTCCGTTGACATATAACTGTTCAAAGTGAAAATTTGATTGGGCATGCCAGATGCCAGTCCGGTCGGGCGACCAAGTGATGATGTGCGCTCCGCCGCTGACAACCGTGTGGTCGGGATCACGCGCTTCCCATGCCACGTTTCCATCCTCCGCCGCAAGCACAACAGGTCCGGTGAGCAAGTATTCTCCACGCGAAAGCCGGATGGTCGCCGCCTCGTTGGCATGTCCCGCCGCGCGCCAGGCGCGGACGGCATCGCGGGCAAGCGTTAGCGTGTCGGTTCCCGGCATCACGTCGAACGTCTTCGCCAAAAGCCGATCGGGATGGGAATACTGTACGCCGAGAGCCGACCCGGCCAAAGACAAAGCCAATGCCGCCAGCGCGAAGGACAGCAGGACGAGGATGGAGAATAGACGATGGCCTGCCGCGCGGAAGCGCAGCGAAGGTGGGAGGATGGCGTTGAGGAACGATTTTGTTTTCATGCGGTTATTTTGGTTCGGATTGGTCAGGGTGGCGGAACGGGTTTCAGCTTGCGGAGCTTTCATGGTCATAGATTCCTGGTTGATGGTTTTTTGTGAAATTGGTTTTCAGCCCAGAATGGTGGCGCTGGCGGGAGATTGGTCGTGACCGGATACGCGGTGTTCCACACGGACACGCCCGAGGCCAGGGCCACGCTCTGGTCAGTGGTGACGCCCAGCACCCCACCACTGAGGGCGATGTAGATGGCGAACGTGGCCAGTCAGATGTTAAATCAGGGTCGGGGCGGGGAATGCTGTCGTGAGGCATATGTTCAGTAACCTCCTCGCGTGACCCGGGGAGTTCCCCACATAGTTCGGGATGCGCCCCGGATGTTTCGGGGTGCTCCGCGAGTGTCCGGGGAGCGCACTGAACCGTTCAGCGAGACCGCCGGTGATGCCGGAAATTTTCCGCGACCGCCCAAGGTGAGTTCACATCCATTCAGGAAGCCGGATGGGAGGTTGGTTAGGGCTCCCAAACGGCGGCGGGAGATTCCGGCGTGACGGCGGGCGGCGGACGGCAGGGATCGCGAGCGGTGGATTTCATGGTTTTTGGAATCTTCAGTCGCAGCGCCGGACAGGAGACAGCCGGTGTTCAAGGTTTGTTCCACAGCTTTCATGAGGTCAATCCAGCCCGTCTCCAAAAAACATTTCTTTACGCTTTTTCGGATTTCACTTTCGATTTTTCCTCATTTTGGGAACGCCTGGGTGGGAACTATCACGGTGAAGCGATGCGGTAAAATTTCTGCCCGTTGGTCGCGGC
>Ga0182030_10014601_pt1 | contig 15481 bp, 11 predicted proteins | sample 812S3MmetaG_FD_121299 | JGI IMG/M metagenome (GOLD analysis project Ga0182030, IMG submission 121299) | Permafrost microbial communities from Stordalen Mire, Sweden - 812S3M metaG (Illumina Assembly) | ecosystem: Environmental > Terrestrial > Soil > Wetlands > Permafrost | place: Sweden... | reverse complement strand
TAGCTGAGCACCGCGAGGCTCCAGTTGGGATCCGAATGAGAGATACTGAGTGAATTGACCAGCAGCCACAGGCAAAAGATTGCCCCGATGACACCTGCCACTACGCCGGGAAGCGAGGCTGCTTGGCGCCCCATCACAACCGCGCCGGCGCAGACGACAATGTAGGGGATGAGCCACATGAACACCATCATATTGGACACATAGATGGTCAGGTCGAGGGGCGACGTGTGAAAGCCGGCGCTAACGGCGAACGGTAGCAAGACCCCCAGGAATCCCTGCACGAGCACGGCGCGATGCGGGGATCTGAAGTGCGGATGAATCGCCGCCAGCCAGAGCGGCAGGAGTCCGTCCACCGCAGCCGTGGCCGACACGCGCGCGCCGTAATTGAGAAATGCGATCGTGGCCGCGGTACTGGCGAGTGTGATACAGGCGTCGCCGACCGTCCCGAGGATCGGCCATGCGCCTTGATGGGCGAGGATTGCAAGCGGCGACACCCCGTGATCAAGATCGCTGGCGTGCTCCCGAACGAGCGGCGCTTCCAAGAGGCAGCCTCCCACCACGATAAGGCCATAGATGGTCACGGTCGCGAGCAGAATGATCGGGACGTTCTTGAGCGGATCCCGGGTCTCCTCGGCCAGTGAGGTGACTCCGTCGAAGCCGACGAAGAATCCAAAGCTCACTGTGACACTGGTGAGGACTGATCGCCAAGGGATCTGCGCAAAATCGAACTGGCCACCGGCATGCACGCCGTGACGCCACAATGCCGCCACGAGCACGCCGAGAATGACGGGTACGCAGAGGAAGCCGAGCGTGACACTCACGCGCACCGAGGTATCGATACCGCGGTACGCCAGGGCCGCCGCCGAACTCGTGATGAGGGCGACGCCCGCGAATTGCATCGTCCACTGATCGCCGGCCTTGAATCCCAGATCGACCAACGTGCCGATCCCAAACAAAACAGCGGTGGTCGCGGTGGCGCTGAGCGCCGCTGAATACGCAACAAAGAGGCAGGAACCCACCAAGATCGTACCGGGTCTCCCGAACGCCATCTGCGCGTAGGACACGAGTGACCCACTCACGGCGCTGCGCCGCGCATACAAATTCAAGGCCGCCGCGATCAGGAGACTCAGCACGAGCGCGGCGAGGAGCGACATCCAGGAACCGTTGCCGGCGGTGCTCTGCATGTACGCCGCGCTTTGCGAGAGATTGGGCCCCACCTGCAGGGCGGTCAGAGCGAAGGCGGTCGCCGTCGCGACCGACATCTTGCCCCGCTGGAGCGTCGGCGCATCGCCCGCCTCAAAGGTGGCGGGCAGCTCGTGGTCGGCCGCACCCAGGCCATTCGCCGCGATGGCGGGCCGGCTCTCGCTCATAGCGCCCGCAGAACGCTGTCGAAAGTCGATAGGGCTAGATCGATGTGCTGCCGTTCAACGACGAGCGGGGGCCGGATCTTGACGACGTTGGCTCCGGCGCCTTCGCTACCCACGAGCACACCCTCCTCGCGCAATCGATTGACTACGCGGGCGGTCTCAGCGGGGGCCGGCGTGCGGCTCTGGCGGTCCATCACCAATTCCAGGCCGAGCGCAAGCCCGGTCGCGCGTACATCTCCGATGATGTCGTATCGCTCCATGAGGACTTTGAGCCGGGCTTTGAAATACGCGCCAAGGTCGCTGGCGCGATGAACCAGATCGTTCGTATCGATCACATCGAGGACCGCGCTTCCCGCGGCGCACGACACGTTGTTGCCGCCAAATGTCGAGAAGAAGCCGGTGCGTTCGATGAAGTGGTCCAATATGTCCGGCTTCGTCATGACAACTCCAATGGGATGACCGTTACCCGCCGGCTTGCCGAGCGTGATGATGTCAGGAACGACCCCATGATGCTGGTACCCCCAGAAATGCTGTCCCATCCGGCCAAAGCCGGCCTGGACCTCATCCGCGATACACAGGCCGCCGGCGGCCCGAACCCGCCGGAATACCTCGGATACATAGTTCGGTTGCGGCTCGAGAACGCCGTTCGTCATGAAGGCCGACTCGAGGAAGTAGGCCGCAGGCTTGAGGCCGGCCCGCTGCAACGATTCGATGGCCGAATCGGCAAATTCGGCGTACTTCCGCCCGGTCTCCTCGGTCTCGTCGCGATAAACGCCACGATAGCGATCGGGTGGCGGGAGTGTACGGACATGAGAGGCCCCGGTACCGGAGCGGTTCGTCGAGGGCGAGAACGCATGGGTGGCTTCGGTGATCCCGTGATAGGCGAATTCCTGGACGAGGGCTCCGCGGGCGCCCGTCCATTCGGTCGCCATCCTCCAGGCAATATCATTCGCCTCGCTGCCTGAATTGACGAAGACGCACGCGGTGAGTTCGCCGCCGGTCTTGGCCGCGAGGCGCTCGGCATAGTCGAGGAGTTGCTCGCCCAGATAACGGGTGTTGGTGTTGAGTATCGCGCTTTGAGCCGAGATCGCCGCAGCCACCGTCGGATGACAGTGGCCGACGATAGGCACGTTGTTGTAGCAGTCGAGGAAACGTCGACCGGTATCGTCGGTGAGCCACACCCCATCGCCGCGAACCATGTGAAGAGGCCGGTCGTAGAACAAGCAGGCTCGGCTTCCCAGGACTCGCTTGCGCCGCGCCAGCAACTCCTCAACCGTACTGCGCGCGGCCGGACGACGGGCGCCAGCCACGCAGGCGCGGTGGACCATCGAATCGAAGCCTGCGCGGGTGAGATCTTGCAGCGCGCGGATGACGTTGACGGCGCCCGCACCGTTCGCGGCGAAATAGTTCGGCTCCTCCGGCGCCTGGCTGCGTCGGTAAGCGGCGACGAGCATCGCTATGACGAGCCGAACTTCCACGAGATCGTAGAGCAGCGCCTGCTCGCCAGGCTCGAGCGGCGTCACCTCGTGGTAACCCATCAACAGATGCGTGAGCACATACGGAATCCGCTCCGGCGAGGTCATGAACTCGCTGAGGGCACTCGCGATATCGAAGATCAGAGGCGCGTGAATCATGTCGCCGAAATCGATGAGCCCCGTGATGTCCTCTTCAGCTGTCACGATGAGATTGTGCTCGTTCAGATCGCCATGGATCACTTGCGCTCGAAAGGCCCCCAGGCGTGGCGCGACGCGCTCGATGAAGCGCCCCAACGACTCTCTCGCAAGCCGCTGCTGCGCAGGATCCTCGAGCGCGGCGGCCAATTCGAGGTGACGCGGGGCCATCCGCAGGTCCCAGAGAAGCTCCCTGCCGCCGACCGCAGCATGAAAGAAGCCGCGCAGCGCTCTTCCGAGGCGGGCTTGCAGCTGGCCGACCCGATGCAACAGCTCGGGGCGCCACTCGATACCTGCTGCCACCCGTCCTTCGAGGTGCGAGAGCACGTAGATGACGTGCTCCTCGCCCTCGTCGGTCCTGAAGCTCGCCGTCTTGCGACCTTCTCGGGTGAGCCTCGGCCTCGGCACGGGTAAGAGCGCATCGGTACTATGAATGTGCGCGAGCGCGTCGACCTGGGCTTCGATCACCCGAGGGTCCTCGTCCCGGTTGGCCACTTTCACGATCCATCCCATGCCATCCTGTTCGCGAAACAGCGTGTTCTGATCACGTTCACTGTAAAGCGATCGAGCAGCGCCGGTGAGCGCGAAATGCGCATGAGCGAGTTGCCGAACACGCTCGAGCGCCAGAGTGGGAGCGTTGGCACGCAGGAATTTCATGGAGATGCCGCTGTCACCGCAGCGTTTCAACATTCCCGCAGACGTTCAGCGACTGGCCGCTGATTGCGCTTCCCGGTTCCGAACAGAGGTAGAGCGCCATGGCGGCCACGTGCGCCGGAGGGATATAGCAATGCAGGGAGGTGCTGGCGAGATCGCGACAGATCACCTCGTCGATGGAAATTCCCAGCTGCTCGGCCCGCGCAGCATTAACACGTGCCATGCGATCGCCCTCGACGCTACCCGGCAGTATCGCGTTGACGCGAATATTGAAATCCCCCAGTTCCATGGCAAGTGACTGGGTGAACCCGATGACGGCCCACTTGGACGCCGCGTAGGGAGAGCGCATCGGGTATCCGAGTCTTCCGGCCACGGACGAGATATTCACGATTCCGCCGCCGCCTGCCTGCTTGAGGAGCGGTACCGCGCTGCGCGCACAGTAGAACTGGCCGTCGATGTTGACCGCCATCGTCTGCCGCCATTCTGTCGGCGTGACGTCCTCGACCAGCGCCGTCGGACCCGCGATACCGGCGTTGTTGATGAGGAATTCCAACCCGCCGAGCCGCTGCACGACTTCATCGAACAGGCGCTCGACGTCGTCGTCGTCACTGACGTCGCACAGCGACGTGCCGATGGCAGGATCACTCACGTTCACATCGCGCAGTGCGGACTCCGAGACGTCGCAGACGTGCACTCGGAAGCCCGCGCTCGCGAATTGCCGCGCGATACAATAGCCGATCCCGCGCCCGCCGGCCGTCACGAGGACGCGGGGCGCTTGCTCCAATTCGGAGCTCGGGGCGCGCTCTATAGCCTTCACCGCCGGAACGTCGCTGTGATGCCGATGGTGCGGGGTCGGAAGGTGAAATCGTTTTCCTCGGGTCGCGGAGAGCCATTGGGATTGTTGGCATCGGGTATGCCTTGCGCGTAATTCGTCACCGGATGCGCATCGAGCAGGTTATCGACGAACGCCGAGACTTGCCACCCATTGAGCTTCACGCCGGCGCGCATCGAAAAGAAGCTGGTAGCAGGGAGTGTCCAGGTGAAAGGATTGTATTGCGTGACATTCCTGGAATCTTGGAGAGAAGAAAGCCACGGGTTGCGGCTCGCGTATTCCCAGTCGAGGCGCACGAAGGCATCGCGACCCGCAATGGGAAAGCTGTATTGCGGTCCGAGCGAAATGTTCCAGGGCGGGTTCGCCCCCGGCGCGTAGTTGATCGCCGCCTGACCTGCGATGGCATCGCCGGCCGAGGACACCGAGTTGGTCGAGGTATAGCGTGCATTCGTGTAGCCAATCGCTGCATCCAGCGACAGCCCGCCGACGACGGTCCCCTGCAGCTGCAGGTCGAAGCCCTTGGCGACCGCCGTACCGAGATTGCTGGTGTATTGGAATCCACAGTTGCCGGTGGTCCCGAGGTTATAGACGTTCTCCTGGATGCCGTTCCACTTGATGTAATAGAGACTGGTCGCGATCCGCAGCCGGTTGCCGAAGCTGTCCTTCGTGCCGAGTTCGAAATTCTGCGTCGAGTCGGATTTGTAATCAGAGGGTGTCGCTCCACACACTGAGACCGGCTCCGGGGCATTGACACCGCCCGGGCGAAACCCCTTCGAGTAGGTGAGGTAGTAGAGATTGGCGGGGTCGGCCTGGAATGACAGACTGAGCTTCGGCGTGAATGCGTTCTCGTGATAAGAGCCGGAGAATCCCTCCGCTCCGGCGTTTTCGACACCGTTCCCGTATTGGCTCAGGTCATAGCTCATGTGCGCAAAGCGGCCGCCCGCGGTCAATTTCCACTGGTCAGAGAAGTTGTAAGACGCCTCGCCGAACCCGGCCAATTGACGGTCATGACCGGTCTGTTGGTCATAGTAGACGTCGCAATTCGGCAATCCGGGCACGGGCTTGCCGACTCCATTGCAGTAATAGCCGGCCATCCCATTGGAGCCAATCCACGGCGGGTTCACGTAGGGACTACTGCCGAAAAGCGCACTCCAGAATGGCACGAGAAACGTATCGACTTGCTCCTCGGTGCTTTGCTCGCGCGCGAGGCTCCAGAACATCCCGAGGGTCCATTTCCAGGCACTCGAATCGTTAGTGGATTGCAGACGCACTTCCTGGGTCACGGTGCGCTGCTGATTGCTGATGAAGGCGGGCTCAGAGTAATCCGTGAAGCCGGCGGGCAAGTGGATGCCGTTGTAACCGATCAGGGGATACCACGAGCAAGGCGGGACGACTGTCGTGGAGGCCGCGCCGCACTGGGGTACTCCACTCGGAGTCACCCCAACCCAGCTGTAACTCTGGTAAAGGCCGAGGGCATACACCGTCCCTTCATAGCCCGATATCTCGTCGCGATGGAAATAGGATGTATCCGAAATCAACTCCATCTGATCGAAATCGATCTGGACCTTCAGGGCCGGCAGGTAGAAGCGATCCGGAATGGGCTTGCGCTCGGGCGTCGCGTCGTTGAACTCGCCGGCACCCGGATTGGAGTAGGTCGGCCAATAGGTCGACCAATCGTGCTGAAGCTCATTCTGGTAGTAGATGCTGCCGGTGATGTGCACGTTATCCGCCGGCTGATACAGGAGCGCAAAACGCGCCGCCTCGGTGTTGGTGAAGTTCGCATTCGCTTCCGTGATCGCCCCTGTCGTATCGTCCACGCGATTGATCCAGCCACCATCGTGGCGGGACCAGACGCTCGCGCGAAATCCGAGCACTCCGTCGATGATCGGACCGCCCTGGGCAATGCCGGCCTCGTAACTGGGGTCACCATGCTCGGTATAGGATAGCTCGCTGCGCACGTAGGTTGAGTCGGTCGTGAGGCTCGGCTGAGCCATGATGTAGCGCACCGTGCCACCCTCGGATCCGGCGCCGAAGAGCGTGCCTTGCGGTCCGCGCAGCACCTCCACGCGCTCCATGTCGAAGGTTTTTGGCAAGGCATCGTCGGGATTGAACCCGATCGAGCGCATCTGAATCGGCGTATCGTCAATGTAGATGCCTGTGGTGCCAGCGCCGCCGGAGGTCGAGATGCCGCGAATCGAAATCGCATTCGTCCCCGAGGTGTCGATCGACACGCCCGGAGTGAATCGCACCATCTCGGAAAAATCCCGAATGCCCTTCTGATCGAGATCATCTTGAGTCAGCGCGGTGACACTGATCGGCACCTTGCTGATACTCTCTTCGCGACGAGTCGCCGTCACCACAATTTCTTGGAGCGCGGGATTGCCGAGGGCATCACCCTCGTCCGCCGCGGCTGCAGCGGCCAAACGGACATCGGCGAGCGTGGCCAGGACGAAGAAGCACGGCAGCAGACGGCGCGCCGACAGTCTCGATCTCGTGTTGCGGCTGATGGGCACTCGCATCTCCCTGTTATCTTTTCGATGAGACCTTGCAGACATTCGGTCCACTCCTTCCGCAGTGGAGCAATTGGCTAGAGCTTCAACATCACATGTCGCGGCACGGAATAATCCTCGAGGGCATACACGGATAGGTCCTTGCCATATCCGGAGCGCTTGAAGCCGCCGTGCGGCATCTCGCTCACCATCATGAAATGGGTGTTGATCCAGGTGCAGCCATACTGCAGGCGCGCGGCGACGCGCATGCCTCTCGCGATGTCTTGGGTCCAAATGGATGAGGCGAGACCGTATTCGGAGTCGTTCGCCCAAGCGACTGCATCGTCTTCGTCGGAGAAGCGCGTGATCGACACCACCGGACCGAAGACTTCACGCTGCACGATCTCATCGGAATTTCGCGCGCCCACCACGAGCGTCGGTTCGAAGAAGAACCCGGAGCCCTCCCGCGCATGACCGCCCGTGGTGATCTCGATGTGTCGATTCGCCGCGGCGCGGGTGACGAACTCTGCCACGCGCGTCCGTTGCTCGGCGGAGATGAGCGGCCCCATCTCGACACCGGGGTCGTCCTGTAGTCCCACCTTGAGCGAGCCAACCGCAGCACTTAAGTCTGCTACGAGCTTGTCGTAAATCCGCGCGCCGGCATAGACACGGCACGCCGCCGCACAGTCCTGGCCCGCGTTGTAGAAGCCGAAGGCTCGCACGCCCGATACCACCGACTCCAGGTTCGCGTCGTCGAACACGATCACGGGCGCTTTGCCGCCGAGTTCGAGGTGTGTACGCTTCAGATTGCCGGCCGCGGCGCTCAAAATCTTCTGCCCGGTTGCGACATCACCAGTGAGCGAAATCATGCGCACGCGCGGATGCGCCGCCAAGGGAGCACCGACGCTCTCGCCTCGGCCGCAGATGACGTTGACCACTCCCGCAGGAAAAAGCTCCTGCAGGACCGTGGCCAGCTTCAGAGCGGTCAAGGGAGTTTGTTCTGAAGGCTTCAATACGACGGTGTTACCGGCCGCAAGCGCAGGCCCCAGTTTCCACGCGGCCATCATCAGCGGGTAGTTCCACGGGGCGACCGACGCCACGACCCCCACGGGATCGCGTCGTATGAGGCTGGTAAATCCCGGCATATATTCGCCGCTGAGCAGTCCGTGTTGCGTGCGCGCCGCGCCGGCGAAGAAGCGGAACACGTCGGCAACCGCCGGTATCTCATCGTTCAGTGCGGCGGCGAGGGGCTTGCCCGTGTTGTCGGACTCGAGCTTGGCATACGCGGCGCCGTCCGATTCGATTCGATCGGCCAGTTTGAGAAGGAGCGCGGCGCGATCCTTGGGAACGGTCTGCGCCCAGTTCGCCGCCGCGCCTTCGGCGCTGGCGACTGCGGCGTCGATCTGCGCCGCGCTCGCCTCCGGCACTTGTGCGATGCGTTGCCCGGTCGCTGGATTCAGAATGGGTTCTGCGACGCCTTCGCCGGCCACCAGCATCCCGTTGATGAGCAATTTCGTCTGCATGAGCTACCCCAGGCCGATGCGCGCGCGAGCCTCGCTCGTGCTCAGCACCCGCATTCCTAGAACCTCGATGATGGAGCGGGCCCGACGGACCAGATCCGCATTGGTGGCGAGCACTCCCTTGTCCAGATAGAGGTTGTCCTCCAAACCGACCCGCACATGGCCGCCGAGAAGCACGGTTTGAGCGACCATGGGCATTTGCTGACGTCCAACGCCAAACGCCGACCACAGGGCCCCCGGTGGCAGCGCGCTTCGCATCGCCAGCATCGCCTCCGGCGTCGCCGGAGCGCCGTACTTAATACCCAGGCAGAGCTGGAACATCGGCGGCTGATCGATCAGCCCCTCCGCGATCAGCTGTTTGGCAAGCTCGATGTGTCCCAGCTCGAAGACCTCGAGTTCCGGGCGAATGCCATCTTCTTGATACGCGCGGGCCATGGTGCGCAGGAAATTCGGTGTAGTCCCGTAGAGCATCTCGTCGAAATTCAATGAACCGCAATCCAGGCTGCCGATTTCGGGACGGAGTTTCCGCAGGTGCGCGATGCGCTCGGGCGGCCCGACGAAGTCCGTCGAGGCGGCGAATTCGAGTGGCGCCTCCTCCGGGCCGAACATCAGGTCGCCCCCCATGCCGCCCGTAAGGTTCAGGATCACATCCTCGTTTTCTCGCCGGATCCTTTCCACCACCTCTTGAAACAACCGAGCGTCCCGGCTCGGCGCGCCGGTGGCGGGATCCCGGACATGCAGATGCACAATCGCAGCCCCCTCTTGATACGCCTCGAGCGCAGAGGCCGCGATGGCGGCCGGCGTGACCGGCACATGAGGGCTTTTTCGGACCGAATCCCCAGAGCCGGTCACTGCGCAGGTGATGAAGACGCCGGGGGCACTCATCACACGAATCCCCTCGGACGACATCCGTACGGCGACTCAACGGGGCCGATGATCACGGCGCGATCTGCCACGTCGATAACATCCACTCTCGGCATCCCCTTTGTACTCCCAAGACCAGACGGCGCCGGCACGCAAAGAATATCGATCTCTCGCTAGCCATTCCGCACTATTGTGATCACAGCAGCTGAGATGTCAAGTATTTCGAATAATGCGAGGCGAAAATCACTAAATTAGCTAAATTCGCCTAAGTCCAAGCGAGGGGCTTTTCGCCCCCCCGCATTGCGACACGTCTTCAGAGCATTGAATTAATCGGCGGACTGACATCGCGCCAACGCACAGCTCGACGAAGCGATAAGCGAAGCCTTATCATCGTCATACGGCCGTGGCTCTTGAATACCTCTGCTAGCGGGGGGAATTCAACCAACCGCCCAGCCGCGCTCCGCAAGACTCGGGACGTGCGTTAGCCCGCGCCGCACCATCAGCGAAAACACTGCTTGCCGCGCCGTAAGCCACTCACAGTTCTGTACGATTAGCGCATTCACGTACGCGGCGGCGCGATCTAACGCTTTGCCCGCGTGGGCTTGCCCTCGCGCTCCATCAACTCGGCAAACTTTACCCACCGAAGCCGATGCTTCTTTATGGACTTCCACGCTGGTAACCATTCAATGTTGCCCTTGCTTATGAGCAAAGTGCCTAATTTGCCGGACGATTCATGAACCTCGATTTCAACGTCTTTTGACGCGACAACGTTAGTATGCAACCTCAGTTTAACCTTGTGAGCCATTAATGTTCTCCAGAAACTGGCGAGCTACTTCCAATTTAGCATCGAACAGACTTTTGACACATCGACGCGCCCGACTATTCAGAAGCGCCCATCAGAAATCCCGTCGTCAACCCATGCTTTTTAAACCACTCCTTCACTTCCGTCTTGTTATCGGCGAGCACCCGGTCAATTTCATCTTCAGGCGGCGCTCTCCATCGACTCCAGCCGACGAGGCGCTCGGCGACTCTTCGAATGCTCTGTGTCTGTCCGTCTGACAGCTGCCGATAAATAGGTCTGGCGCGCTCTTCTGCATCCTGTAGATCGAGCTTTCCGCAGAGAGCATCTCGAAACAGCTCCGCCCATGCCATCATTGATTTCGACCTTACCAGCCGCTGAAGACGACGTTGATTCTCATCTTTGGCGCCCGCCTCACCATTCCACGCATGTAGCGCCAATTCGTAGAACATGTTCAAGACCGAAACCATATTGGCCACCTCTTCGTCCCGCTTATACGCATCCGTTGTCATGGAATCTTCCAGTGGATCGCGGTAAAGAAGCGATGAGAATAGCGACTTCTGAAGCATGTCCATCGTCAGGGGATGTTGATCCGTACCGCGATTCGATGCGGATACCAGCGGTTTGAGTTTGTTGTCAGTGTGATCCAACACGGACGAATATAAATAGGAGCGAAACCGTTTGTTCAGCTCAGCTTGCGTCAATGTGCTGTCGAGGCGAGACAAATATGCCATAAAGCCGGCTTCAGTCTTTGCGGGCTCCGACTCCAGCGCCTTGTAATCGTCGAAGTCCTTACCGAACTGCCCGCCCAATTTGAGCACCATAATCGAAGAGAAAAATCTTGTCTGCGCGAAACTGTCATGGGCCGCGATATTCGTTTCGTTCAGAAGACGCAAGTCCGCGTCTAGGTAGATCTTGCATTCGAAGTCGCGCCGGCCGTTGAGCAGGAGAGAAGCCACTTTGTGCTGTCCATCGAACAACCTAATTCGGTTTTGAACAAGACGGCCAATAGACGGCTGTAGAACGGGATGCTGCTGAAAATGCCGGAATAATTTGAATACCTTGTCCTGAATTAGATAGCGCGGCTGTAGGCCCATTGCATGATCTTCATCATCATCGCTGTCTAAAAGGTCCACAGGCAACGTTGCATAGAAGTACTTCCACCCCGTAGTTGGACACTTATGCAGTACAGAAGCACCGACTCGATCCGACGATTCTATCCTAACGTTGCCGCCTTCCTCCACCACCGCTACTGGCTGCGCAAATGTGGTGATGTCCTTCCCCTTGCGCAAATATTGCAGTAGATGTTTCAGTGTGAGCTTCTCGCCGTTGCCGAAAAAGTCGTCTAACCGCAGCTTGACGCGGAAATCTTCCAGCGGGAGCGCCCCCTTTTCCTTGTTGTGTTGCGAACACATCGGCGCAATATTATTGAGCTCGCTTTCGCCGCCGGTACTGAATGCATGAATGTGATCAAATTGAAGTGGCTCCCCCTCCGGTATTACATGTCCACTAGCGAAGCACTTCCGACCATATCTTTCGATAATGATCGATTTTTCCTTGTCATTTAATTGACGCTTCAAGAGTATTGCCATGGAGATCAACCCTTCCCTGTGTATGTACTGGCGGCCAGCAAACGATGGATTCTATCCGCTTCTCACGTTCCCCGACACGTGAACCGCCGCCCAGAATTCTTGTCCTTTTAAACTCTCCACGCGAAGCTCGGCCTGGTTCTTGGTCACGTCGCAGGAACCTTGGGCTGCTACCGGTTCTGTTGACAGCACCTTCAGCCTTCGCTCCCACTGATCTCTCGTAATCGATCGGGCATCAAGCATCAACCTAAAATTCAGGGTAGCCGAAATATCGGGTAACGAACCCAAGGGAGCGTATAAGGTCGCCTTCGACGGAAAGGTTCACGCTGCTTGTACCTAACTATGAATCAGTGGCGGCGGAGTGTCCCGCCGAGCGAGTAACCGCGCACTTTTTGACCCGGTATCGGTGGGGTATACGCGAGAAGACTCACCTGGCCCGAGCTGTCGGGTACGGCCAACAAGAAACTGCCGGTATATCGCCTATCAAGACCCGCATATTTGCAACTCGTCAAAGCGACATCGAGAGTAATCATTCGCTCGATGCCTTTTCCACCCTGGGACCATACTCCAAGCCACATGCATCCATTGTCAGGACTGGTCCCGGTCACTTTTCCGTCAGCCGTGAATTCCAGTGTTAGAGGCACGACCGTGTGCACCGCGGCAATCATTTCGCCGGCTTCTGTTCCGGAATATTGAAGCTGTCCAGTCCAAACGCCGACCGTTGACGGAGTGCTCGAGGACGGAATTGTGGTGCTGGTTGCTTCTGCCGGCTTTGATCCCTCGCACGGCTGATCAGTCAGGGTTATTTGGCCATTCCTTTCGCATCGATATATTGTCTTCGCAGCATTTGCACGAGGTGAAAATATCACGCTAAGTACCATAACGGCTGCCAATACATATTGCATGCGCTGTGGTCCTTTCCTGCTTTCGCTAGCCACCGGACACATCGTCGAGCGGCTAGCTTTTCTTTTGCACTGGCGGCGGTGGCTTAGGCCCCTGCGTCGCTGGCTTCTTCGGTCCCCCGCCTCTCTCGTTAGGCGCCGGCCGGCCGGGCTTGCTATCAATTTGTGTTGACATGCATCTTCTCCTTTAAGGCGGACCCTGTGCAACCCACTTCACCATCTCCGCGATCGAGTCGAGGCCCGGGAATAGCCATGACTTCGAAACTCCAAATAACTCGAGTTCCCGCCAAAAGTGAGCGACATTCGCCCTGTCGATTTCTATCTTAGCAAGGCGGATATTGGACTCTGGCAAACCTACAATCGAGTCCAATGAGGATCGTTCGTGGCCGTGAATCGTAAATACGCTTTGTTGAACTGCGAGACGTTCATTTGTGTGCGCCGGCAATATCGCAATGGGATATCGATTATTCTCGGTTTTTTCCTTAAGGGCGCTCGTAAGATAGGCAGCAGAGTGAATGCCGCCAAGGGTGAACACGCAGTCCTCCTGGCAACTAAAGGCATTAAGGGAACCCGCATCCAAAACCCAGATGACCGGCGATTGAGCGTCATAAATGGGATTCTGAGGTGGTAGTTCTCGAGCCTTGTCGTAAGGAGTTCGATCCGCGAAATTGATTTTTTGCGAAATCGCGAAGTACGCCGCCACCAGAGCGTTTTCGGTCCAATCTAAGAGACGAGTTGGGAGCGAGTGGTGTTGGCCCAGAAAATACCAATCCCAGTCTGTCTCGACGCGATCAGGTTGAAACGGTGTCGCGCGCACTCTGAACCGTTCATTCAGGTTCTCCTCGTCATAAGCCCAGCTCGCCGAATAGTTTCTGTACAGCGAAGGAAGCAATGGATAGGTTTGTTGATCTCCGCGAAACCACAGCTCCTCTGGGTCTGAGGGACCTGGAGCCCATAAGTCTGAAATGTCTTTAATTCGGGCGAGCAGTTGTGAAAGACTATCCGCTCGAAATGTTTGAATGTCCGCCATAAGAATACTTAAGACGCGGTTACTGGCCGAAAAGTAGCGATCTCAGCGGCAAGTAGTTTGTGGCACGTCATCAGAAACGCGCCGTGACCCAGTTCCCGGCGCGAGCCAACCTTGTTACTACGTTGGAGCACCTTGGGAGGCACCGCCGTAATGACAGGGCAAACAGTGACTACGAGGTCTCCTAGAGTACCGTGATTCACGCTAGTTCCTGCGATAGATAGTCCAGTAAGGCGTCGAGCTGAGGCGCCCGCGCCGGATTACCGAACAGCTGAAAACGCGATAGATGTGGTAGACGCACCATGGTGACGGCTCCATCGTCACGCAACCCGATCAATCGAATGGCGTCGGCTTCGTAGGCACCCCAACCCGTAGGAAAGCGGCGGCGGTCAGTCACAGTACAATTCGGCCGCCCGCTAAAAATGCCCACAATGGCTTCGAAGCTCTGGTTATCGATGGTTATAACCAATCTTGGTAACCACGAAGCGAAGATCCGTGCCCACAGACTCCTAGCAAATTGCGGCGATTCCTTCCGAAACGGCAATGCCGCGATACTTGGTGAGCGAAAAGGAATGAAGTAGGCACTCATCACCTCAGTGTCCATGAATTCCGCCAACGATCTGTTGTCGTGCAGCTTCAACTTGAGCTGCGTGAACAGCATCTGAACCTGTCGCTGCAGCGGCGCCGCACCCTGTGGGCTGCCGGGCCATGTCTCTGCCAGATACGCATTGCCATTCTCGCAACTGGCCGGTGGATGATCTGCCGGTTGACTGCTCCCTCCTGGATTCAGTGTGATGAACGCAATGTTAGCAGCGCCCGTGAGGGTCACTTTTGGTCCAGTGAGAAAACGCCAGCCCAACGTATGTCCAAGCCTCAGATAAGCGTCTTGGATCGAGGCGACATTCTGGTCGAATGCCGTGTTTTCATCAGGGGCCACTTTCATCTAACTTCCATGTGAAGCTACGACGCCTTGTCGATTAGCCAGCCCGCAAGACCATTGCGCGCGGCGAGCTGCGCAATCTGTTGGGCTCCCCAATACTTGGCTTGCGGTTATACCGGTCACGTAGCACCTAATGTTTAATTATTCCTGAAGAAGCGAGTAGGCCTCGGCGTAGCACAAAGTATTTACCAGCGCCATCTGCTCTATTTTGTTGCACGGCGCTTCAAGAAGCCGCGGACTGGCGACGATGATCGCGAGTGACTTCGCGCGCGACACCGCTACGTTGATCCGATTTCGGCTATAGAGAAACTCCATGCCGCGCGGTACATCCTCAGCAGATGAGGCCGTCATGGAGACAATGACCACAGCAGCCTCTTGTCCCTGGAACTTATCAACCGTTCCGACTCTGGCACCCGTGGGTAACAGGCCCTGGAGCAGATTGACCTGCATGTTGTAGGGGCTCACGACAAGGATGTCCTCCATCGAGAGGGCCTTTTCGCGCCCGTCTTCCACCCAGCGCTGCTGTAACAGGCTGTTGAAGAGTTCTAAGACCCGTCCTCCCTCCTCCTCGCTCTTCTGCCGGCACTCCTGGTGAACTACAGGGACCCACGAGAGCCCCGCGACCTTCAGCACCGGGTCGGCGCCTGCAGCGAGAACCAGCTGGCGAGCCGCGCAGGTCGGATGAGAGTGAAGGCGACCTTCGTAGACGGCCTCGGAAATGAACCGACAGACGTCGGGGTGCATGCGCCGCGTCGTATCAAGAAAAATCCCCCGCTCTGGAGGAACCGTCGCGTGGTCTCTAAGCAGGAAATCGAGCGCCGATTCACC
>Ga0182030_10014598_pt1 | contig 15482 bp, 8 predicted proteins | sample 812S3MmetaG_FD_121299 | JGI IMG/M metagenome (GOLD analysis project Ga0182030, IMG submission 121299) | Permafrost microbial communities from Stordalen Mire, Sweden - 812S3M metaG (Illumina Assembly) | ecosystem: Environmental > Terrestrial > Soil > Wetlands > Permafrost | place: Sweden... | reverse complement strand
TTCCCAGTTGCGGTCAGAGTTTCGCATTCTGGCAATGCCCGCCGCACCGGATATTGCTCCGGGGAGACATTGCACGGATCCCATCACATGTGAGTTCTACGACCGATGCAATCCGCCGCTCCCCGATGACCACATCGGCTATCTGCCAAGGCTCCACGCGAGCGCGGAAGAGGCACTGGAGGAAATGGGCGTCGAGTCCATCCGTGACGTACCCGATGACTTCGAATTGACCGAGATTCAGCGGCGTGCAGCTACATGCGTGCAGACGGGGGAGCCGTGGTTTAATGCGGAACTGCGCACGACGCTGGAATCCCTACGCTATCCGCTGTATTTCGCGGATTTTGAAAGCGTGAACCCAGCAGTTCCCAGATTTCGCGGCATGCGACCTTACGATCAGTTGCCGTTTCAATGGAGCGTTCATGTGCTGCGGGAGCCCGGTGCTGAACCCGAGCATTTCGAATTCCTAGCCACGGATGCGTGCGATCCGCGCCGCGAGTTCATCGAGTCATTGTGCAACGCGCTCGGCGAGAGCGGGAACATCGTTGTGTACTCGGCGTTTGAATCGCAAAGGCTCTCAGAACTCGGGGCATATCTCCCAGAGATTGCAGGGCGCATCGAGAAAATCCAAGCCCGGCTTTGGGATTTGCTCCCAGTGGTTCGGAACCACGTCTACCATCCCGCGTTCGCCGGGTCGTACTCGCTGAAGTACGTGCTGCCTGCGCTGGTGCCCGGCATGACCTACGCAGGCATGGAAGTCGCGGATGGCACGGACGCTGGGCTGGCTTGGCAATCGCTCATACGAGGCGGCTTGGATCAAGCCGAGAGCGAGAGAATCATTAGGGCTTTGCTGGACTACTGCGGGCAGGATACTCTGGCGCTCGTAAAGCTTGTGCAGAAACTTCGGCTGATGTCCGCTTAGCCGGGCCCGGTTTAGGAAGCGCCTTCAATTTGGAATGAGTTCAAACACGATTCCGTTCTCATCAAGCTTGTTATAAACCTTGTACACATCCCAGTCACCCTTCTGAGACATGACGACCTCGATCAGCACCCCGACATCAGCTATTACTGCCGTATCAGTGATGATAGTCACGTGTCTCGTTAATGGCGGGTCTTTCAACACCATTGTAGCTGTTGGATGATGCAGATTTGACCCCTGAAGCAACTTGCCGTTGGCAGCCCATGAAGTTCCGTGGTTCTCAAGGGTGAGAGCTAGAAACAGCCGGAATCGTCTCAAGCACGACACCGCATTCAGCAAGCAAATAAGCACCTTGGAGAAATCCCTCACAATCTCCGCAGCTCGATGTTGAGAAATGAGGGTCGAATGACTAATCTGATTGCGGCAATGCGTTAGGCTTGAGCAATCCTGTCTCCGGTGGGCAAAGTCGCTCGCCCGCAGCGCATTTAGTAAACTCCCGTCCCATTTCCCGTTTATGGAATCAAATACGAAGGATTCATAGTGACCGAGAGAAGGTTTCTGCATTTTCCATTCTTTCAGAAGTGATGGAACTGGCGATTCCGCCTTGGGAAACTGCTCGGCCATTATCATCAGCGACAGCAGCCTCATCGTGGTCTCGTATACGTCGAGGAGTCTCTTCGCTTTCGCCTGCTCCTGTTGTTCTTCTTCGAACAATCGGAAGAGATATGCAATTAAAGAGGGAAAGTGCTCAATCGCATAGGGGTGTGCGAAGCGAGGCTGGACGAGTTCCACGAACTCTGTCGCAAATACTTCTTTCTGGATGTAGTCATCAGCGCCAAGACGACGTGCTTGAATACATTCAGCAAGTGAACCTTTGCCGGACACGACAAACAAAGGCACCACTACGTCGAGTTGTCGAACCATCCTTATAATGTCTAATCCGCCCCAATTGCCGGGTGGCATCTGAAGATCGGTCAACACTAAATCGAAATTTCGTTCTGTCAGATTCCTTTGCGCTGAGGGCAAATCAGGAGCGTACTCGGGAACGAACCCAGCCTTCTTTAGCGTAGGACGAATTGATTCGAAAAACTCTCGTTGATCATCAACTATCAGTGCCCGCATGTAAAACTTCGCTTTCCCTCCGCAATGGCAAGAGAACAGTAAATTTTGTGCCCGCTCCGAGGCGAGACTCCACGTCAATTAGACCGTCATGCTGTTCCACAATCCGCTTGACCCCCGCTAATCCTAGTCCCATTCCCTTTGCTTTCGTCGATTTCAAACTTGTGAAAAGCTCGGGCAACGACTCGGGCGAGATGCCCACGCCAGTGTCAGATACATTTATCTCCAGCATTGAATCGTTGGCCCTGTAGGCAGCTGAAATGGACAGCACTCCACCTTTCGGCATCGCTTCAATCGCGTTTAGCGTTAGGTTGTCCAGAAGAGAAGTCAAAAGCTCTTTACTGGCAATCACCTGACTAGTGTCGAGGTTTTCTACGAATTCGGGTCGTATGTTCTCAGGAAGAGAGGGCATTTGCTTCACGAAAAAGGCCCGTATTGTTTGTTTTAGATTGACGTTTGTGAAGCTAGATTCGTCTGCTGCCCTGAAGAACAATGTGAGTGCTGCCTCGCGATCTCGAATCTGCTCTTGGAGTTGCTCGATAGCTGCGAACATCTGATATTTGGTTTGGGGCTCAGTCATGGCTCTTGTTGCATAGGTTCTAATGGCGATTACTTGGTTCTTGAGGTCGTGTACAATCCGGTGCAGACTTTGAAGAGAGTCTTGCGCATGGTACAGCCGTCGCATTATCTCTGTATACGCTTTAATATGCGGTTCTTCGGTTTGAAAGTACACGCCTTTTATTTCGAGTGTTAGATTTGATGATCCTTCGCGAATCGCATCAGAGACACCTGAAAAGAAGGCATTCGGCAACAACTGGTCGGCGACTTCCTCAATTTGTAACCTGGTCCATCGAGTCTTATTGAGCATTAGCTTCAGCAACCGCCAATCAGGTGCAGCCTCCACGATGATTGACAGCTCGTTGCAACCGTCCTGCACGTCCCGTCCTAATAACTCCAGAAGCGTGACGACGTGTGAAAACATCGGCTCGGAGATGGACAGGGCAGAATCTCCCTCTAAAATCGACAACTTCCAGTCTCGCACATAGCCAAGCTCGGAAATCGGTATTAGCCCGAGTGGACATCGGATTTCAGACGTAGGGAGTTTCAATCCAGCAGACGCTCTTCTAAATTTGGTAAGCCAACCGTCGACTTCGGGAGCGGCGAACGCCTTCACGTCATCCGGAGAATGATCCGTAATTAGTGCGATCCCCTGTTTCCCGAGTGATAGAACTTGTCGCGGTGATGTGATCGCTAGCCTTCCAATACTTTTCAGGACAACTTCCAAGAACTCAGGTTTTTGTAGATAGCAAGATAGTTCAGGCAGAGATGCTGAAAAAGCCTTGAGCCCGAAAAATCCGGTGAAGCTATTCAAAGTTTTGAAGTGCTCCACACCGCAAGCCGCCACAATTACACCGGGCTCCCCGCCTAAAAGGCGGTCAAAATAGCTTTTCCAAAAACGAGTTGCTATTGGCGCAAGCACACCTGCAACGTTGCGAGGAACGATGCTTTCGAGTGCCCGCGTCGAGGCGACTTGCTGAGCTTCTTTGAGGGTACTCCCAGTACCATGGCCGAGTTTTACCCTCTGACCAATACACGATAGAAATAGGGTTGTCGAAAACGTTTGCTTGTGTTCAGGCCCCGATCTTTGATCTACATATTCAGTCTTGTACGATTCCTGTGCTTGCAGGAGTTCCTGCAAAAAACTCTTCGGCTCTTTTACCGCGAGTGGATTCTCTGCCAAGAGGGTAACGGTCTCTTGACACCACTTTCCGAGATTCGCGGTTATCCAAGCAAAAAACTGGGAGAAATCGCGAGTGGACAGGTACGCTGCCGCCGCGATAGCCTTTATCACTTCGGACTTGCCTTGTTCGGAAAGCTGAACCTCTGGTTCATGGCAGACAATCGGTTCCAGTTCAAGGCGATCAAAAAGTGGGGCGTGCTGGCTGTTGGAACAAATGGCCACTATGAATTTAGAAATATTGCTGCTGCCGAATGCGCGGATCGGTATTGACTGAAATGCAAAAAGCGCAAACGCTAAAGTCTCCAGAGCATCGCCAAGAAGCTTATGGCGCAAGTTAGTTTCAATGCCTCTGCGAGCTTGTCCCCTCGCAGGCAGAGTGAGAGCAACAGCCAAATGGTGCCTGTCAATTCCCTTGTACCGGAGTTTCTGAGCAACATCAAAGGCCGCACGCATCAGGTATCTGTCAATCTTGTTGGGGCGAACATTGAGGCAAGGGGGAATCATTGCTTCGGCTGGCGGTTTTGAACGAATAGACATCCGCTTCGTTAACTGTAAACTGTCTATGATCGTCACTGCCGCTTGTTGCTTCGCTGCCTTGAGAGAGGAGCCAGTGGCCTCGGCTAGTCGTTTGTCCGGAAGGACGACGCGGCAGCGAAATATCCTTTTATGTTCGGGCCCAATTGTATCGATTAGTTGGTAGCTAGGATATTTCCCGTCGTAGAACCGGTCGCAGTATTGCTGTAGCCAAGTCCTCGGGTCTAACATGTCATAGAAGACCAATTCAGAGGGCGAAAATAGCGTTGACTCGATTCTGTCCCAAATCAGTTGCCGGACGTTGCGGTAGGAAGATGAAATGATTATCAGGCCTAGAAATCTCTCCGCCAATGCCAGTTGAAGGCTTTTGTTTGCGTCGAGCCCGTCGACCTTCTTGCCAACCCTACAAACACGAACCAACTGGAAATCATGGAGAAGTGCTAAGAGTATCGATCCCCCCGCATTAAAGGCTAGACTAGTCTCGGCCCGATCCATGCCCTTCTGGTCTAAGCAGTATTCGTATGTTGAAGTCCGTAGGGCCTCAGCGCCAATTCTTTCCACTATCTCTATGAGTTGCTCGGCAGACCTGTCGTCAAAATCGTCTTCTCTTCGAAAGGACGCGTGCGTAAAAGCCGACTCCCACAAGTCGGAGTCGAATGTCGGACAGTTAGTTCGACACGCGAGCTCCTGTATTCCGCTGCGGAAGGCTTCGTCCACTACTTTGTGCTGCACTGGCTGCCTCAGGTTTTCTTTTTCCCTCTAGGGACTCGGCTCTTCTTCAGAAGCACGGATGGCCTGCGCCTCAATAACTTTGCCTCATCGAGTTTGACGCTCGCTATGATTGCGTCTAAGACACTGTGGTTTGCGCACGAAAATATTGCGTTCTTGAATTCTCCGGGTGGTTGCAGGGCCAGATAGTGATTAGGGACGCTGGAGAGTCTGTGAGCCTTCTCTTGGTTGATCTGCGATGCAACCTCTCTCCAGCTTCCAAGATTCGACAGAACAGCACTCAAAATGTCTTGCCACTCCCAATAATCCCACACATTCAGTGAAGGCTGGGAGTCCCAAGACCCAACCTCGTTTAGGAATTTAAGTAGTTGCTCATCATTACGCTGCAAGAAACGAAATCTATCCCGCACCTTCCACGGATCGACTTCGATCAAGCCAGTTGGGGCTGGAGCGTACACAAGAGTTCCCTTCGGGCTGAGCGTCCATCGTGCGGGCATTGCATGGCACCGAAAGCGAACAGACAACGTGATTGTCTGCTGCCTTTTAGTACCAGTTTTGTTGGACTTTTTCGAACCACGAGTTGTCATTCTGCCTCCTGCACCGTTCCACTCCGCATTGTCGAGCTCAGAACGCTTAAACGCCCGGAAGCGAACCCCTCTCAGCGGCTAGTTATAGCGGGTGACTTGTAAGCTCATAAACCATATCACCCACAAACCTTCGGAATGACTCATTCTCCACAAACTGCTTGTAGACCTGCGTGTCGTCCTTCAAAAGGTGCTGCATGACTTTGGCCAACGCTTGATCATGCGCCATGCGGGCGGTGTGTGGCGTGTTCTCCTTCGCGTTCTGATAGGCCGCGTCAGCGGCTACCTTGGGGGCGATATCGTCTCGGATGCGCTTCGCCACTCGGTCAGCGTCGGTGAACAGCGTGCTGAATTGATCGTTGAATGTCTTGAGGATGTTGCTCAGGCGGTCGAGTTCTGGCTCCGGCTTGTGACCGTGAGCATCCGTGGGCACAGGCTCGATCTCCGCGTTCTTGTCCTCAATCGCGATCTTCATCACCGCTTTTTTCTCGACGCGGTAGCTGTCCATGTCGATGTCTTCGAGGATGCCCTTGGAAAGGTCCTCCTCCTCCGGCGCGGGCAGCTTGGGTATCAGAAGGTTGAGCATTATCGAAAGTTTTTCCCAGTCCGCGTTGCTGTAGGGAATCACCGACGAAAGAAAGCTGTAGGTTCGGCAGAACACCTTGGCCTTGCCCTTGAAGTCCACCTGACCGTTTTCGTCAAGCCTGCTCTTGTAAACCGTCGCGCACGCATCGAGGATCGGATCGAGCTTGTCGCGATCCCCGCCGCCGAGGAACAACCCCACCAACTGGTGCACTTGCTCCGGCGAATATACTTGCGCGGAATCAAGCGCCGCCTTCAAATCATGCAGCTTATTTGGATCGGTCTCCTCCGCAAGCAGCGTGGTGCGGTAGTAGTCCTGAAAGGCGAAAGTTATCGCACCGCTGTTGTTCTGAAAGTCGAGCACGAAGCAGTCGTGCTTCTGCGGGTGTGCGCGGTTCAGGCGCGACAAAGTCTGAACTGCCTTGATACCCGAGAGCGGCTTGTCCACATACATCGTGTGCAGCAGCGGCTCGTCATAGCCAGTCTGAAACTTCTCGGCGCAAATCAGGAAGCGGTACGGATCAGCCTGAACCTTTTCGGCTATGTCGCTACTTGAAAAACCATTGAGCGAAACCTCGCTAACCTTCGCGCCGCCGTACGCGTGTTCGCCGGAAAAGGCAACAATCGCCTGATACGGACTCTTGCGTTCGACGAGATATGCCTTGACGGCATGGAAGTACTGGATTGCCCGGTCGATGCCGCTGGTGACGACCATCGCCCGCGCCTGTCCGCCGATCTTTCCGGCAGCAAGCACCTGCTCGTGAAAGTGGTCCACCATGATTTCGGCCTTGAGGCGTATCGCGTGGTCGTGGCTCTCGACATACCGCCGCAGTTTCTTCCGCGCCTTCTTGGTGTCGAACTCCGGGTCGTCTTCGATCTTCTTTACCAACTTGTAGTAGCTGTCCACCGGCGTGAAGTTCTTGAGCACGTCGAGGATGAATTTTTCCTCGATTGCCTGTTTCATGGTGTAGCTGTGAAACGGGCGGTGCTTGACTTTGCCTTCGGGGTCCGGGGGCATCGATTCGCCGAACATTTCGAGCGTCTTGTTCTTAGGTGTCGCGGTGAAGGCAAAGTAGCTGGCGTTTGTCAGTATCTTGCGCGATTCCATCCGCTTCGCCAGTGCCTCGTTCACCGTATCCTCAGGATCGGGCCCAGAGTCTTCATCCTCCGCGGCCGCGCTAAGCACTTGGCTCATCGCCGCCGCTGTCTTGCCTCCTTGGCTGGAGTGCGCCTCGTCGATGACGATGGCAAAGGTCTTTCCGCCCTCGGTCGCTATCTCGTCAAGAATGAAAGGGAACTTCTGCACCGTCGAGACGATGATTTTCTTTCCCTCTTCAATGTACCTTCGCAGGTCGCCGGAGCGGTCTGCATGACCTACCGTCGCGCTCACCTGCATGAATTGCTTGATGGTGTTCTGAATTTGGTCGTCGAGCAGGCGTCGATCAGTCACCACGATCACCGAGTCGAAAACCTCCTCGTTATCGCGCTTCAGCCCGATGAGTTGATGCGCGAGCCATGCGATGGAGTTCGATTTGCCGCTGCCCGCCGAGTGCTGGACGAGGTAACGCTTGCCCGCTCCGTGGGCGCGAACATCGGCCAGTGCCTGCCGCACCACGCCGAGTTGGTGGTAGCGCGGCCACACTTGCGTCCGCTTCTTCTTGCCGGTGCGCGGGTCCCTCTCCTCGATGATCTGCGCGTAGTTTTCGAGAATGTTGGTGAGCCCAGCCGGGGTAAGCACTTCTTTCCAGAGATAGTCAGTCTTGAGTCCGAGCAGATTAGGCGGGTTCCCGGCTCCATCGTTGTAGCCCTTGTCGAATGGGAGGAACCACGAACTCTTGCCCTTGAGTTCGGTGCACATCTGCACTTTGCTGTCATCAACCGCGAAATGCACCACGCACCGCCCGAACTCGAAGAGCCGCTCCCGTGGATCGCGGTCGCGCTTGTACTGTTCCACAGCATCTTCGACGGTTTGTTTCGTAAGGCTATTTTTTAGCTCGAAGGTGGCTATGGGCAGTCCGTTGATGAACAGACAAAGGTCGAGCGCCCGGCGTGTCTCGTCCATGCTATAGGCAAGCTGGCGAGTGATCGAGAATCGATTCTGCGCGTGCAGCGCCTCAGCCTTAGCATTGCCGGGCGATGGTGTGCCGTAGAACAGATCGAAGTGCAATGGCCCATGATCCACGCCCTTACGCAGTACGTCGATAACACCACGCTTACCGATCTCTGCCGAGAGGCGCGTGAGAAATTTTAGGCGGTTGATGTCCTTCGGGTCTCCCGTATCGGAGATCGCCAGTTTTTTGAACGCCTCGGGCTGGGTGGCGCGGAGGAAGGCGAACAGTTGCGGTACGTCGAGGGCGTAGGCGCGGTCGTAGTCCTTCGGGCTGCCCGCGAAGTATCCTGTGCCGCTAGCCTCTGGTGTCTTCGCCACTAGGCCGGGTGTGACGGCGAAACCATCCACGCCGGTCACGTGGCGCATGATGATTGTTTCAAGACCCTTCTCGCTGATGTCGGTAGTCATACGACGGCCTCCTCGTCAGCGGGTTCGTTCTCATCGCTGAGATCGGCATCGTTCTGCGGAGTGTCGAGGGTAGTGGCTTCGGTGGCTTCTCCGGGCAGGCGTGTCGCTGCCTCGCGCACATCGAGCTTGCCGGTGACCACATCGGCGACGAGTCGAGTGCGGTATGCCATGATCAGGTTGATACTATTGCGGGTCGTTGTAATTAACCTGTCGAAAAATTGGAGTCTCAAATCGAGTGCTTCAACGATATCGCCCATCTCGCTCACGGGCATTTTTGCAAATGCCAAGTTACGAATCTGGCCCAGACCTAGAAATCCTTGAGCGCCTCCCTTGCTCAGCAATGCTATATGGATATCCAACAATCCGCTTTGCAAGTAGTACAGAATGAAACGGGCCAGGATAGGGTCGCCGCAGGTCTTGAAAAGAGCGACGTTCTTTATCGAAAACTCGCGGTCAGTATCAACGATTAAGGCCTTCCCGATATTGCCGCCGATCATCGACATCAGAATGTCTCCGCGCTCGGTGTTAGAACGCTTCATGACTTCTTTGTGGTGACTTGATGAGATGTGCTTAGCGTGGTCAAAGCATATTGCGGATGGCCCGAAATCCTTGGACGTGACCAGCGGGAAGGATGCGTCGGATGGTTCGACGTATGGAGGTGTATCGTGTGTCCCATCCTTTACCTCGACGACTCTCTTCAGCGGTAGCGTAACCCAATGCTGCGGAATGTTCCCGAGCCAAGGGATGCCAGAGGGTTTGAGCGGGACGGCAGGGTCGAGGCCGCGAGTGATGGCGCGGTGGATGATAGCCTGCTTCTGCTCGTTGAGCAGCGCGATCACCTTCCGCTTCGCCCGGATCGCCCGCTCCAGCCGCCCGTTCGCCCAGTCCAAGAACCGCACAATCGCCGCCTGCTCGTCCGGGGGGGGGACGGCGACCGGCATTCTCTTGAAGTGTGAGAAGTCAAGGTTCTGACGAAGCCCTGAGCCATAACCATAGATTGCTTTGCTGGTGTCCCAGACATTCAGAAGTTGGAAGCCGAAGTCCGGACTCACTTCCGTGCTCACTTTCAAAGCCAAATAGGCCGAGGTTATGATCCCGCGATCTCGCACCATTCCGACTCGCAAACTGGTGTGGTCATTTTGAAGATCGGTCGTGCGGAGAATGATGTCGCCCGGATTGACGATCTGATACGTCTCGAATGACTCTGGAACAAGCCCGTGGAGTTTCTCCGCTGGCTTAATGATGATGCGCCCATAGCTGAGGGAAAGCACCGTCTTCTCCTTCATCCCACGGTTGCGATCCCGGTTAGGCATGAAGGCACCGAATGCGGGCATTAGATGCCAATGTCTCGGCACAGGCCCGAGCCACGTCATCCCCGATTCCTCGTATTCAGGGTACGGCTTGAGGTCTGCGATCATCACAACGCCTCAAACCATTGTTGGATTTTGAGAGCCATCAGTCTGCGGCGCTCCTCCAGGAATGTGTCGTAGTTCGGAACCGTGCCTCCTAGCAGCGTTTCTGGCAGACAGTTTGCCCGCAGATTCGTCTTCATCTGGGTGGTGTTGGTGATGCCGCCGTACTTCTTTTTTCCGCCGTCGCACTGTTCGGCCAGTTCCTGAAAATACTTCTCGGGAGGGTTGTCTCCGATGGAGATGTTGATCTCGCTCTGGGCGAGGACGAAATTGGCGATCTGGTTGTAGCGCCCTCGCGCAAGCCCCTGCTTCTTTAGGTGATTGCGCGGGTAAATGTGGTGAACATCGCTACGGTTCATCAGCAAATCCTGCACGGTGATGTCGCTGGAGAGGAACCCTTTGTCACCCAGTTTCACCTGTGCGGCTTTGTAGCAGAGAAAGTAAGGACTCTGAGCCGAGGAGGTATCCATCAGTTGGGGGAGCATACCAGTCCAGAAGCTGTCGGGCAGTTCCGTTTCAATCACCGAATTGGCATAAGCGACCAGCCCATGCGCTTCGACTTGACGAATATCAAAATCGAATGCCGTCTCGGGACTGCCAGTGTAGCGGCCGCGCAGGACCGACATGGCGTACCACCGACGCACGAGCCTTTCGAGGTCAGCGGCGGGGACTTTTTCGACGCGCCCGCGAAGGTAAAGGATGTAGGCGAAATTCACGGCGTTCTGTCCGCCGATCAGATCGCTTATCACGAACCCCGCCGAGCGCAGGATCATGGTGATTCGGTCGAAGTGAGTTTGGTTGATGAAGCGCAGAATACCTTGTTTGAGTTTCGAGAACGACGCCTCAGCGATGGCGTCCTCATACTGCCTAGTCTCGAAGTTCCGCCCCGAGAGCAACGCCACGAGGTCGGCCAATTTGCCGCGGCCGAACTCGGCGGTGAATGCCACACGAAGCATGTCGGTGTAAGTGGGGTTGTAAATGTCGTCTTTCACATCCTTGAGCCAGCGCATCTGGGGAAAGAACTCGGAGGCCGCGAAGGCCTTATCGCCCTTCTCTATGCGCCCAAGGAACTCGGGAGCAACGGCAAGATGGCAGAAATAGTCAATCGCCTTGCGTAGAATGTTTCCGCCATAGGTCTCGTTGGCAGCGATCTTTGACATGGCGAAGTCGGCCTGCGATAGCTCCGCCCCGGCGGAATTCACACGGATGAAAATTTCGGTTACGGTTTCGATGTCGAGGTCTTCGGCGAGTTCGATCAGCCCAACGTGATTGTTGATGATCTTGCCGAGCCGTTGGAGCACCTTTCCGACCTGTTTACGCTCGGCGGCGGGGTTCTTGGCAACATAGTCCTCCGTCAATTCAATCAGATCAGCTTCTGGGGCGAAGACCGCCGCGACATCTTCGATCCATGCCACATCCTTGCGGATAGCGGGGTTGGCTACTTCAAACTTCTCGGTGAGGGGATGGAAGGCGATGCGGATACGGATCGTCTCGTAATCCTTAGTCAAAACCTCGCGTCCGAGCAGACCCGCCATAAGTGCTGTGACGCGCTGCTGACCGTCGATGAGAATGCGTTTACCTGCGGACGACGTACCGTCCTTGAGCTTCACGGTGGGGTTCCGCCACGCGATGAGATAGCCGATGGGATAGCCCTGATAGAGCGAGTCGAGCAAATTGCGGACTTTGGTGGGCTCCCAAACAAATGGGCGTTGGATTTCAGGGATGGCAATCTCCCCGGACTTTACCCAGGTGAGTAAAGTCTCAATCGGGTGAGGGGTGACGGAATAGCGTTGAGTGGACATGGTTTATTTGCTTACTTTCAGTAATCCATCCAAAAGCCCCTCGGCCTCTGTTTCGATGGCTAGAATATTGGCACTGATTTCTTCCAGCATGCGCAGCGGCTGCGGTTTGTAGAAGTGCCGCGTGAAGCTGACCTCGAAGCCGATCTTGGTGGCATCCTCTTTAATCCACGCATCGGGCGTGTAGGGCAGCACCTCGCGACGAATGAAGGCTTCGATGCCCCCGTCTTCCAGCAGCGGCACCTGCTCGGTGTCCCGTAGATCGGAGTCCGGCTCGTACTCGACAATCACGGGCCTGCCGTCAACCGTCGCCTCGAACAGGCCGTGCAGCGGGTCGGCCTTGACCTTGCCGGGCTTGTGAACCTTGGCGATGACGGTCGGCGCGGTCTCATCGCGCCAACTCACAGCTTTGAGGATCGGCTTGAGGTCGGAGGCAGCGAGTTTGATGCCTGCATCTTTGAGCGCGGTATCGACGCGCTTGCGGAAAACGTTATGATCCTCGAAGAGCGTGTCGCCTAGCGCGGCGCGTAGTTTCGTGGCGACATCGACGAGGCGGCCGTCGCGCTCCCAAGTCTTAGGGTCGAGCAGTTTCTTTTTCTTTTTCTCAGGTAATCCCTTCTTCTTGCCACCGCCCTCTTCACTATCAGCGTCGTCATCCGATTCGTCCTCGTCGCTACCCCAGTTCACCAAGCTAATCTCCAAAGCCGTGGACACCTTGTCGAAGTTGGTGAACAGGCCTTCGCCAAATTCCTCGTAAAGGGCAGCGCGTAAGTCTTCGTCACCGCTGGTGAAGCGCAGTGTCTCGATGGCTTTGACGGTGAGTTGGCTATGCAGCCGCAGCGGGCGCTCGACCGTGACTTTCCAGTAGCCGAAAGCGGCATTGGGGAAAATCCTCGATTCTGGGGTCTCCTTGAAGTCGAGGAAGGTGCGGCTGATGCGTTCGATGTCCCCCGGCGAAAGTTCGCAGTTCTTCTTGCCGAGATTCTTTCGCAGCGGCTTGAACCACTGGGTCGCGTCGATGAGTTGGATTTGATTCCTGCGGTGCGTGGGCTTCTTGTTTGAGAGCACCCAGGTGTAGGTGGCGATGCCGGTGTTGTAGAAAAGGTTGAGCGGCAGGGCAACGATTGCTTCAACCCAGTCGTTCTCTATGAGCCAGCGGCGGATGTTGCTCTCCCCCTGCCCCGCGTCACCAGTAAAGAGCGACGAACCATTGTGGACTTCGGCAATACGGCTGCCCAGAGCGGATTTGGCGTTCATCTTGGATGCCATGTTGGCGAGAAAAAGCAACTGCCCGTCGCTGGAGCGCGTGACGAGCGAGAGTTCCTCGCCATCGTGCATCACCTTGAAGCGCGGGTCGCGCATCTTATCCTTGCCGCCCATCGCTTCAAGGTCCTTCTTCCAACTCTTCCCATAGGGCGGGTTCGCAAGCATGAAGTCGAACTCTTGCGCGGGAAAAGCGTCATGCGAGAGCGTGGACCACTCCGCGCCTCCGACGATGTGGTCGGCGCTCTCCCCTTCGCCCTTGAGCAGCATGTCCGCTTTGCACACGGCATAGGTCTCGGGGTTGATCTCCTGACCGTATAGCTGGCACTTGATCTGTTGGCCGCGCTTCGCGCCAATCGCGGTGAGCGTTTCCTCCCCCACGGTGAGCATTCCGCCAGTACCGCAGGCGCAGTCATAGAGCAAATACGTGCCCGACTTTATCTCGGCCTCGATGGGCAGGAACACAAGGTTCGCCATCAATCGAACGGCGTCACGCGGCGTCCAGTGCTCGCCCGCCTCTTCGTTGTTTTCTTCGTTGAACTTGCGCACCAACTCCTCGAAGACGGTGCCCATTGAATGGTTGTCGATGCCAGCGGGGGAGAGGTCGATCTCGGGGTCGAGGAACTTATTGATGAGCGTGCCGATGGCGTCAGCTTTAGAAAGGGTTGATAGCTGGTTGCGGAACTTGAAGTTCTCGATGATGTCTTGGACGTTCGGCGAAAAGCCGTCGAGGTAATCCGCGAAGTCCGCGAGCAACTGCTGTTGGCTACCGCGAGACTTGAGGTCTCGCAACGTGAAACGCGATGTGTTGTAGAACGCCTGCCCAGCAGCATCACAGAGCGCGGAACGCTGCTCAGTAATGCCCGCATCGTCGAGCATCTTTTTGGTATCCAGCACCTTCGCCTTGGTTGGTTCGAGTACCGCATCCATGCGCCGGATAACGCACATTGGAAGGATCACGTCCGGGTACTTGCCGCGCTTGAACAGATCGCGCAGTACGTCGTCGGCGATGCCCCAGATGAAAGAGACAATTTTGTTGTGCGTTGCCTGATCCACTATCGTGTTTGCTCCTTCCCGGAATTTCAGGTCACAAGGCAGCAGGTGCGGATCGCACCGCTGCACTCGCGCTTCATCAGAGATTCTCATGAACCACCAATTCTATCCTGTGCTCCGTGGGACATCGCGGATCAATTTGAACCATGTTAGTTGACCCGTACAATCAAGACATGGAACCATACTCTTCCTTCTTGACTTGGCGATTTGATACCGCCTTGCAGTTCACTTCCGGCCTGCATCATCAGCAACCCCGCAAAGGCACCCACATCCCTTACATTGCCCATCTGATGAGCGTATCCGCTCTTGTCATCGAGGCTGGGGGCGATGAAGATCAGGCTATTGCCGCCCTGCTGCACGACGCCGTCGAGGATCAGGGTGGTCCACCAACTTTGGCCACCATTCGGCATATGTTCGGCGACCGCGTGGCGAATGCTGTTGAATCCTGCTCGGACAGTTCCGCAATCGATCCCACAAAGAAGTTGCCGTGGCGGGAAAGAAAGGTCAAATACTTAGAGCATCTGCGAAGCGCCAACGCAGATGCGCTGATCGTATCGGCAGCCGACAAGCTCCACAATGGCCGAGCAATTCTGTCCGACTATCGCGAAATCGGGGAGCAGCTTTTCGTGCGGTTCAACGCCCCAAAAGAAGACCAACTCTGGTATTACGACGAATTGGTCAAAACCTTGCAGAAGACAGCGGCTCCGAAGGTGCTCGTTGAGGAACTAAGTCGGGTTGTAGAAGAATTGAAGCGGTTGGCGACATAACCTCGTTCTCCATGTCTGACAGCGCCATCAGCGTCTCAGGAAACAGAGCCCGTTAACTACAATCCCACTCTTGTCTGCCGCGCTTGACAAAGGCGACTCCCGCCCAGAAACTGATGGCTCGGGCGTGTGGTATTTTCGGAAAATATGCAAAGTGCCCTGTTCGACATCGACTCTTACGACGACGAGTATCAGCAGTTCCAACGGGACATTTACCTTCTCATCGAAGGAACACTGAACGCGAGCAAGCAGTATTTGGACAAAGAGTGCGGAACGGAGTTGGCGAAAATAAAAGCCGCGATGGATAAGGCAGATGACAAGTACCACCAATACCTTGAAGATGAATACGGCGATGTTTTGCTGACAAACATCAGCCAAGAACGCTTTCTGCGGAACATGGCCCTCGTCGCCCTCGCGTCCCGCCTGACCCATGCCCTTCGCAACATGACCAAATCGGCGGAATCGTTC
>Ga0182030_10014596_pt1 | contig 15482 bp, 10 predicted proteins | sample 812S3MmetaG_FD_121299 | JGI IMG/M metagenome (GOLD analysis project Ga0182030, IMG submission 121299) | Permafrost microbial communities from Stordalen Mire, Sweden - 812S3M metaG (Illumina Assembly) | ecosystem: Environmental > Terrestrial > Soil > Wetlands > Permafrost | place: Sweden... | reverse complement strand
TCCTTAGTCGCCAGTCCCTGAGAGACTCACTGTCAGCGGACTGTTGTTGGCGCTATCGCTCACGCTCAGCGTGCCAGTAGCTAATCCCGTTGCCGTCGGTATGAAGGTCACGCCGATGGTGCAAGTCCGGTTGCTCCCTAGTGTTGTCGAGCAGGTTGAGCTGGAGACCGAGAACGAGCCCGTCGTCGAGTAGGAAATGTCGCTCAGCTCGGTGGGCAGATTGCTTTTCAGCGTGATGGACTTACGTGCGCTGGTCTTACCAACCTTCGTGTTTGCAAACGTCAGGCTACCGGGCGTGAGCGTGACCTGTGGGATCCCAGTACCGGAAAGCGTCACACTCTGCGGACTGACGGTGGCATTGTCGTAGACCGACAGCACACCAGTTGAGGCACCAACTACCGTCGGCGTGAACGTGGTGCTCACCCTACACGTCTTGCCTGCCTTTAGCGTGGCGCCGCAGGTGTTGGCGGAAATGGCAAACGACGCGCTCACCGAGAAGTCGCTGAAGGCAAGCGTGCCGGTGCTCAGGTTCTTGATGGTTACCGTTTTGGCTTTGCCTGTGGTGTCGGCGGCTTGATTGCCAAATTCCAGCGAGAGGGGCGTGAAGCTTGGCGCAAGAAAGCCTTGCGGGGACAGCTTGTACACAGTGCCGCAGCCGTTGTCGCACGCCGCGCTGACGTTCCCACCGAACAGCGCTGCGCCGTAGAAGTTGCCGTCCGTGCCCTCCACAAGTCCTCCCCAAGGGCCGCTTCCATCGGCACAGTTGCTCCACGAACAAAGACTGTACAGAGTGTTCAGTGTGCCGCCGGGGGTGATTTGAAACGCTGTTCCTCCGCTATTCGCCCCGTCGGCATAGGTCGTGCCGTAGAAGTTGCCGTCCGTGCCTTGCACGAGCCCGGCCCGCGGACCAGCGCCGTCGGCGCACTTGCTCAAGGAACAGAACGAGTACAGCGTGGTTAGTATGCCCTCGGGCGTGATTTTAAAAACTGTTCCCTCGATACTGGCTCCGCCCGCCGCGGTCGTGCCATAGAAATTGCCGTCCGCACCTTGCACCAGTTCTCCCCCAGGATCGCTTCCATCGCCGCACTTGCTCAAGGAACAGAACGAGTGCAGCGTGGTGAGTGTGCCGGCAGGAGTGATTTGAAAGACCGTTCCCACGTGATTGGCCCCGCCAGTAGAGGTCGTGCCGTAAAAGTTGCCATCCGTTCCCTGCATCAGTCCGGCATAAGGACCGATGCCGTCGGCGCAACTGCTCAGAGAACAGAAACTATAGAGCGTGGTGAGTGTGCCACCGGGCGTGACTTCGAAAACTGTTCCAGCGCCATTCGCTCCACCAGAAGGCGTCGTACCATAAAAGTTGCCATCCGTGCCCTGAACCAGTCCGGCATAAGGACCGATGCCGTCGGCGCAACTGCTCAATGAACAGAAACTGTAGAGCGTGGTTAATGTGCCATCGGGCCTCATCTCGAAAACCGTCCCGCAGCCGCTGCCAGAGCCTGGATTACACATCGCGTTATCGTTGGCTCCGCCCAAAAAGGTCGTGCCGTAGAAGTTGCCGTCCGTGCCCTGAACCAGTCCAGCCCTCGGTCGAGTGCCATCGGCGCAATTACTCAAAGAACAGAAACTATACAGCGGATTCAGCGTGCCGCCGGGCGTGACTTCAAAAACCGCGCCCTCGCCGTTGGCCCCGCCGGTATAGGTTGTGCCGTAAAAGTTACCGTCCGCGCCCTGGATGAGTGCCCCATAAGAATAAGCGCCATCAGTCAGGTCGAACGAAACTAGCGTTTGAAATGTTTGGGCAGGCGACACCAGTGCCGAGGCGACGCAGAACGCGACGAGAGTGCTGACTATTCTGAACGGTCGAAGTTGCAGCATAACCTTCTTCCTCACTTACAAACGGCGCTTGGCCGTGAAGGCGAACAGGGACTGCCTGGAGAAGAGGAGCGTTGGTCGCGCGCCGCTCAACGGGGCCGCACATCTGGGGCTCTGGATTATTGGGAAACTTTCGCAAATGTTACACAAATGAGCCGTCAGCGGTCAATCACGGCCTAATCAACTTTATGTTTCGCCGTATACCCTTCGCGCGTATACACGATGTACTTCACTTCTTTGCCCTTCTGATCGTGAACTTTCAACGGGCCGCCATCGGGAGCTTGTAACTCAACCTTCAGCTTGCGGTAGGAGCCATCTAACTTGGTGTTCGTGGGATGATAAGTGATCGTGTATTGATTGCGAATGTCGGCTGAGATCTGATTGAAAATTTCCGGCAGCTCGCCCTCGAACCGCGGAAAATAAGCCCGCCCGCCGGTGAGTTTGGCGAAAGTGTTCATCTGGTTATCGTTCTGCAACCATCCGATCTCGCGCGCTCCGCCTGCCCTTCCCCCAGCGTCCGCCATCTCGCGATAGGTCCACCCGATGCTGATCGGATAAATGGTGACGTCTTTGGTGGATTTGATTTTCTTCAATGCTTGATCGTAAGTGAGCTTACTGAACGTGTCCGCGCCCGAAGAAACGAGGATGACATACTTCTTCCCTTCGATGCGATCGATTCGGTCGAGTGTGTCGAAGATAGCGTCGAAGAGGTTGCGTTCGCTGAACATCGGAACGCGAAGCGAGTTGAGCGCCCCCATGATGGCGCGCTTATCTTGCGTGAAATCGACCAGGATTGTCGGCTTCATATCGTAGGATTCAACCGCAACCCAGTCGTCTTTCTTCAGCTGGCTGGCAAATGTGTACGAAGCGTTGAGCGCGTCATACATGTAGTGGTACGCCTGCGATCCCGAAAAGGCTCTCGCTGCCGCGAATTCAATCAGCAGCACCGCGGTGATCGGAGCCTGCGTTTGATTGAAAGTGGAGATGGTTTGGGGCGCTCCATCCTCCTGAATCTTGAAATTCTCCTGCTTCAGCCCAGGGATCGTCTGCCCGTCTTTTGTCGTGACCAGCACGTCCAGCGACACCAGCGGAACGTCGACGCTGAGCGAGTAATTCGGCATGTTGTCGATTTTCTTCGGCTTCTCCGGCGCGGGCGGCGGCGGTGCTTCTTTTTTCGGGGGAATTACGTAGGGCCCAACGTCGTTCTGCGGACCACCGGCTTCCGGCGGCGCCGGTTGCTGGTTTGGATTGGTCGGCTGTTGCTGGGATGGGGCCGCCTGAGAAGTGTCCTGGGCAAAGGCGAAAATACCGGCACAACCCAGCCAGAAACAGGCCAAAACCAGCAAGTTTAAGGGTTTACGCCAGCCTGGAGTCTCCAGTTGAGGGCGCAAAAAGAGCCTGGAAATCATAGGGGGAACCTCGAAATCACCTGTGCTAGTATAGATGCAACAACTCTGCGGTTGGAATATTTTGCAGGGTGCTAGCAGCCTCCTCTCCTTCGCAAAACCGTTTTCACAGCACGCGGAGTCTATATAAGTATTGCGGTCACTTTGTGACCTCCGGGGACCTCCGATGAGAATTACGGCGTTTCGCGCCGCCCTTGTGTGCCTTGTCTCTCTGCAACTCTGCGCCCAGGATAAAGATAAACCAGCCATTCTTCCGCTTGACCAGATCCATGCCGGCATGAAAGGCACGGCCCTCACGGTGTTTCAGGGCGTCAAGCCGGAATCCATGGACGTGGAAGTATTGGGCGTGCTGCGAAACATCAACGGCCCCAAGAGCGACGTGATTCTAGTGAGGCTGCACGGCGCCAAGCCCGAATATACGGGTGTGGTCGCGGGCATGAGCGGAAGCCCTGTCTACATCGATGGCAAACTTGTCGGCGCGCTCGCCTTTCGTATCGGCGAATTTTCCAAGGAGCCGATCGCCGGCGTGACGCCGATAGAGGAGATGCTCGAAATCGATGCTCTGGACAACACTCCGGCTCCAGCGCCCATGCGTGCGAGAAATGCCGCAGGCGACGGGAAGTCTCAGACAGCAAGCCCGGGAGACGCGCCATCGTCGCTCGATTCAAGCCTTGCCGGCGGCTATCGCGATTACCTGAAGCCGATTGACGCTCCATTTGTATTCAGCGGATTTTCCGGCGCTACCATGGCGCACTTCGCCGATCAGTTTGCGGCAGCCGGCATTACGCCCGTGATGGGCACCGGATCGTCGAGCAACCAGAAACAGCCGGAGCCAATCGAGGCCGGCTCGGCCGTCAGCGCCGTGCTCGTGCGCGGTGACATGGATATCGCGGCCACCTGCACCGTCACCTATGTCGATCCCAAGCGCCTGCTGGCGTGCGGCCATCCATTGCTTCAATTCGGCGAAGTCGATTTGCCGATGACGAAAGCGACCGTCATAGCAACGCTGCCCTCGCCGCTCAATGCATTCAAAATTGTCAATACAACGGAAACCGTGGGCGCGTTCGTGCAGGATCGTCAGTCTGGAATTCTTGGTGAGATGGGCCAAGAGCCCAAGATGATTCCGGTGACCGTGACGCTGCACGGCGGCCCCGCTCCCAAAGAATTCCACTTCGAAATACTCAACAATGCGCGGCTCAGCCCGCTAGCCATGGCCGCGACCGTGTTCAACGCGCTGCACAGCACCAACGACTACGGAGAAAACACTACCTATCGCATGAACGGCGCGCTCAGCGTGAAGGGTTACGCCGACGTGACCATGCACAACATGTTTGCGCCGCAGGATGGCGGTCAGCCAGCCGCAATGCTTGCGGCGGCCAACATCGGCGAGCGCTTCGCACGCATTTACAGCAACCCTTATGACGCGCCCGAGGTTGAGGGCGTGAAGCTCGATTTCGATCTGGTGCGCGAGCGGCGTTCGGCGCGCCTGGAAGCCTCACGCACCGACGTGACCGAAGCGCGTCCCGGAGACCAGATCACGGTTGAGACGGTGATTCGTCCCTATCGCGGCGAGCGCCTGGTGCGGCAGATTCCAATCCACATTCCAACTTCGGCGTCGAAGGGCGCGCTGCGCATTCTGGTGAGCGACGGCGATACGCTCGACCGCATGCATCGCGCCGCTCCAATGCTGGGCCGTGGCCTCGGCCTCGCTCCCACGATCGCGCTGCTGAATAAAGAGCGCTCGAACGACCGCGTGTATGTCTCGCTGTTCGATTCCGATCCAGAAGCGATGGTCGCCGACAAAGTCATGCCCACGCTGCCGCTTTCCGTGATGAACGTGATGGACAACATGCGCGGCACGCAGGACATGGTGGTGCTCGGCGAATCGTCAGTCAGCGAAGCCTCGACCGAGCCGCTGGACTATGTAGTCTCCGGCGCGCAGATGCTGACGATTAACATCAAGTAGATGAGAGCGGCGGTTCCGAACCCAGCCAGTCCCGGGGTTGGGGTGCTATCGCCTGTTAACAGCAACTGTCGTTAGTCTACGGTCCGCATGTCGATACCGTGGTGGTTGTTGCATAAAACAAATTACCCAACACCGTGTTGCCAGGACCCAAATCGATTCCAACACTTGCATCCGTAATGATATTTTTGCTAGCGGTAACGTCCTGCGCCTCACAATCCCCCTCCACGGCAACCCCGGAGTTCACGATAGTATTCCCTTCGATGGTTCCCCAGCTGTCGTTTTGCACGTAAATTCCAGTACCACCACCGGCATCGATCCTGTTCCCTTTGAAGTTAATCAGCGATGTTTCGTCGTACGTAATCCCTGTGCGTCCACTCCCTGAGATGTTCGGAATGAAGGTGTTCCCCATCAAAGTGCTGTAATCAACGAATGCGTTCACAAAATCGATAGTGTTCCCGCTGACACTTGCGGTTGATGATTGAAGCAGTAGCCCGCCAGTGATTGTGTTCGACAGGACACTACCCCCCAATTTGCGCAAGGCTAATGCCACCATAAACGCCCGAAGCCGGGTGAACCGTGTTAGCCCTAATGTTAGGCGAGGAATTGGCAACAAACACTCCTCCGGAGTCCTGACCACGAACAACATTCCCATATATTTCCAGCGCACCACCATCACCGTAAACCTCTATCCCAATGCCGCAAAGGCAGCCCGCCTGGTTTCGAACACTCGTGTAGCTTATGGAGCCGCCGCTCGTATTCTGGTAATCAATACCTACGATAGAACCGCCCAGTGCTGGATTTGGAATGGTCCCACCAGTTCCATCTACGACGAGATTGGTGATTGTGACCGGACCACCCGGATTTTGCACTAATATCTGAGCGCTGTTGTATTGCGTCAAGACTCCGCCAAGGGGCACGACAACTGACGCTGCCCCTTGGCCCGGGAGCCCTTTCAAGGTTAATGGCCGCGTTATCAAGACTTGTTCAGGATAATTACCAGGGCATACGAGAACAGTGGAACCGGAGGGCACGCTACTGACTGCCGCTGAGATCGTCGAATAGATAGGGGCCGATTTGTGGCAAGTTCCTACGTAGTAGGTCGTGCTCGCGAAGGCCGACGCGCTCAGGCATACGGCTGTAGTCAAAATCGCGATGGATGTTGGTCGAAGCATTACTCGATCTCCTCGAACCCGGGGACGTAGCTTCCGTAGAGCAGTCGTAGCCCTCGGGACCGCAGATTCGCTGCCCGCCTTAGACATGGTGCGTTTCAGCCGGCGAAAACTTTTCGGCAGAGAGAATACTCGCATTAATATTAAACGCATGGACCGGTTCTGTCAGCGAGAAGGGGCAGACTTGGTTTGTGCCACCGACTCCGCCCCGCCACCGCCGCAATGCGGAAGTTGAGATTCGCCCACGAAACGGGCAGGCCGCGGGACGGACTCAGAGAAGCGGAGACCGATTGGCTTTGTCCGTTTACTCTGTCCGTTAACTCGCGTTCAAGCATTACACTTGAAGAGATATGACCTTGGCCCGTAAAGCACCTGCTCTGTTATTCGCCCTTGCTCTTTCCACCATAGCCCTTTCCGCATTCGCCCTAGCCGAAGGCACGCGCACATGGGAACAATCGAAGTTCGACGACCTGATCAAAGGCACCGGCACAGGCATTGCCTTTCCGAGCGACGGCGGCCTGGAGCTGGCTCCAGCGTTCAAGTCGTTGGCGACGTTGCCCTCTACCTACATCTGGTCGATCGCCTCCGACGCGGCGGGCAATATCTACGCTGCTGCCGGAGCGCCCGCGCGCGTGTATCGCATCACGCCCGACGGCAAGAGCACGCCGATCTTCGAGCCGCAGGAATTGCAGGTGCAGGCGCTGGCCGTCGCCAAAGACGGCACCGTATACGCCGCGACCTCACCGGATGGAAAGGTCTATCGTCTGACATCCGTGAAGGGCGGAGCAGAAGCCGCGAAGCCGTCGAAGTCAGCCGCAAAAGAGTCAGCAGGCAAATCGGCCACGGGCAGCTCAACATCAGCCAACGCATCTTCCGGCAACGCATCCTCCGGTAACTCAGCGCCCAATTCTCCCCTGAACGGCTGGAGCGCCTCCATCTATTTCGATCCTTCCGCAAAGTACATCTGGGATCTCGCGCTCGACAACGTCGGCAACCTATATGTTGCAACCGGTGACCACGGAGAAATTTACAAGGTCACAGCCAACGGCCAGCATTCTCTGTTTTTCAAAAGTGACGAAGTGCACATCCGCGTGCTGGCGCTCGATCCGAAAGGGAACGTGATCGCCGGATCGGATGGCAGCGGCCTGATCTATCGCATCGCGCCCAGCGGCGACGCGTTTGTTCTCTACAGTGCGCCGAAAAAGGAAATCACAGCGCTGGCCATCGATAGCGTCGGCAACATCTACGCAGCAGGAGCCGGAGAAAAGCACGCCGGGGCCAATGCAGGCGCAAACATCACGGTGTCAGCACCCGCGCAGCCTAATTCTGTTTCAATGGGCGGGATCACGATTACTCCTGCCGCGCCGAATGCGCCCGCCGCGCCGTTCCCAGCTCCGGGTGCGGGAGTCACTGGCGGCTCGGAGATCTATCGCATCACGCCCGACGGCGCTCCCGAACATTTGTGGACCTCGCGCGACGATCTGGTTTACGCTCTCGGATTCGATCGGCAGGGACGCTTGCTCGCGGGCACCGGCAATCGCGGCCACATTTATGCCATCAACGGTCCGGACAATTACACCGACCTGGTCAAGGCGGCCGCTTCGCAGATTACCGCCTTTGCCCCCGCCCCCGGAGGCGGTCTCTACGCCTCGAGCAGCAATCTCGGAAAAATTTTTGAGCTCGGCCCAGGCTCGGATGCGGAAGGCTCCTACGAAAGCGACGTTTTCGACGCGCACGGCTTTTCGCGTTGGGGCCGCGGCGCCATGCGCAGCACGGGCAACGTCGAACTCTACGCCCGCAGCGGCAACGTCGATAACCCCGACCGCAGCTGGAGTCCCTGGACCCGCGTGGATGCTTCCGCGAACTCGGAGCTGAAAGTGCCGCCCGCGCGTTTCGTGCAGTGGAAGTCGGTGCTGCACGCGGGAAGTACGGTCCCGCGCGTTGACAACGTCCTGCTCTATTACCTGCCGAAGAACGTCGCGCCGGTAGTCGACGAGATCACGGTGCAGCCCGGTTATCACTATCAGTCGATTCCGCGCCCGCAGAACGCGGACACGCAATCGCCCGGCCAGCCTCATTTTGAGCCGCCGCCTCCGCCTGCAATCCGCGACCGCGATTCCATCGGAATTCGCTGGCAGGCGCACGATGATAACGACGATGAGCTCGTCTATTCCGTCTACTATCGTGGCGATGGCGAATCGCGCTGGCAGTTGTTGAAGGATGATATCAGCGACCGTTATTACGCGTTCGATGCCAGCCTGTTTCCCGACGGCGGATACACAGTGATGGTGCTGGCGTCGGATGCGCCGTCGCACTCTCCCGGCGAAGCGCTCTACGCGCAAAAAGTTTCGGCACGTTTTGAAGTCGATAACACCGCGCCCGTAATCGAGAACCTGACCGCCTCGCTTGAGGGCAAACAGATTCGCGTGCATTTCCGCGCCCGCGATTCGTTTTCCGTGATTAAGCGCGCCGAGTATTCGCTCGATGGCGGCGACTGGCAGTTTGTCGATCCGTCGGGGCAGTTGTCCGATGCGAAGACAGAAGATTACGATTTTCGCGTGGCAACGCCCGAACCGGAAACCGCTCCGCCATTAATCGCTAATTCCGTGGGAGCCAGCCACGTGATCGTGGTTCGCGCTTACGATCGCTTCGACAATCTGGCCACGGCAAGAACGCTCATCCGCGAAAAATAAGATGGAACGGCGCTTTCCCGGCCGCGTTTCCTATTGCGCCATAAACAGGATTGGGCTGGGAACTCCCTGGTCTACCTCAATCAAGTAAAAGTCTGTCCCGGTGACTGCGTAGAAGTCAAACGTGGGAGTCGTCGCCGGAGATACGGGCGAGAGTGTGCCCAAGCCCGAGGTTTGCACATTGTAAGTCCAACTCACCGACTGGTTGCCGGGATACTCGGTTCCCGTCACATTGAATACTGAACTCCCGGGCGACGTCAGCAAGAGGTTCATGGTCGCGTCGCAGGAAGTTAGCGCCGAACAAGTCGCAGTGTTGGAAAGAGTGTTGCTGTTGGTCGCCACCGCATAAGTGCCCGTCATTGTTGCGTTGGCAAAAAAGCCGCCATTGCCTTTCGGCGGCTGCGGCGCCGTCATCGTTCCCGTCATCACGGCGGAACTGGATTGATCGAGCAGGAAGCCGCGATTGGCCCCGCTTGCGTAAAGGATAAAAGTCAGCGGCGCGACTGCAGTTGGAGTTGCATTCGGTTTGCCCAGCATCTGAAATGTATAGCGTCCGTTCGTTGCGCTGGAAGGCGCAGTCCCGTACGTATACGCAAAAGAACATATCTTGGGAGACGCGCAGGGCGCGGGCAGCGGAGGCACTGACACAACCACTCCGTTATTGTTCCAGTCGAACGTGCCGGTGAAGTTCCCCGTTCCTCCCGTTCCGCTCGATGTGCCATCCGCGGAGCCGAGCGTCAGCGAGACATTACCGTTCGATCCGGTCAAAGCCGAAACGGAAGCGCCGCTGAAGGTTTTGTTGTTGTAGGTCGCCTTCGGATTTTGAATGGCCATCGTTCCTGAAATCCCTGGGTGGGTTGCGTCCAATGCATCTGTCGAGATGGCGTAAAGCGTCAAGTTGTTCGCGTTCGCGCTTCCATTGGCCACAAAGAAATCGAAATGCTGCGTAACGGAGCCGACCGTCAGCACCAAGCTGCCTGCATTGGCGCTCGTGTTGTAGGTGTAAGTGCCGCTGACGCCGCATGGCGAGGAGCAAATATTGGATGTGCTGCCGTTATCGTTGATGTCAACCATGCCCCCCGTGACGTTCCCGCTGCCGTCCATCGGGATCAATCCGGCGTAGCCAATACGATTCGTGCTGGAATCCACGCCGGTAAAGCCGAATGCGAATGTCTGAGCGCTGTTGAACTTGTTGCTCGCCGTTGTTAGCTCCGCAACGCCCGACCCGGAACCATGACCGTCCGCCTCGATCATCTGAATGTCACCGGCCCCATCCAGCACAACTCGATATGTGTTCGGATAAGTTCCCGTGGTCAGCGTCAGCGCACCGGAGTTATTCGAGGATGTCGGGGTATACGAACCGCCCGTAATTGGAATGGCATTCTGTGGGCCGTTCGATGTGAGTTCGTCCTCTACCCCTGAGATTGAGCCTCCCGATGCTACCGTGAAAGTGCCGGCGACCAATACCTGATTGCCGCTATTGTCGTAACCGGAAAACCGGAATGCGTAAATGCCGCTCACGCGGGAAGCGACAACTACCGGCTGGCCGGATGTGCAGTCCTTGGGGTTGTTCGCGCACTCGTTGGGATCGCCCAGCGCCTGCGCCGAGATCTGAACGCATCCGCTGCCACATTTCTCGCTCGATGTGGGTGTATAAGTCGCCGTGCCGTTGGGGCTGTTGTTGTGACTGGCGGTCCACGCGAAGTTCGCGCACGACGCCCCATTAGCCGTGCAAGTCCAGGTAAAGGTCTGGAGTGCGTTATCAGGCGTGGCAATCGCGGTGAATTGCTGTGACAGCCCCACGCCAACGTTGGGTGACACCGGCGCTACCGCCGTGGTGATGTCGACAATGGTTATCGCATCCCCGCCCTGTAAGCTGCTGTCGGATTGCGAAGTGGCGACGATCGTAACGCCATTATCGCTCGGCACTGTGGATGGCGCCTGGTAGGTTGCCGACGTGCCGGTCGTCGCCGTGAAGTACCCGCAGGGATTTGAACTGCTCGTATCGGAACCGGAGCAAGACGTGCCGGAGAGGCTCCAGTTTACGCTCGTCGTCGTCGTGTTCTTGAAACTCGCGGTGAATGTAATCGACTCGCTAAGGGGGGCTTGATCGACGGGCGAAACCCCGTTACCGCTTCCGGTCACGTCTATAGAAGCACAGTTAACGGCGCACGGTCCGCTGCCGCCCGCCGCGCAACCGCTGGCGAACGCCAGACTCAACAAAGCTGCCGCAAATAGAAGAATTTTGGTCATGATCAAGTCTCTTGGAGATCAAATTTTCTGGACTGCCGGTCTCTCTTGCGTTCCCAATCGACCGCAACAGACCGTGCGTCCGACCGTATGCAGTCGAAAGGCGAGCCGCTTCAGTAGCTACAAATGTACATGAATTTGGATGCGCCTGTCTGCGTAGCGCAGAGGCTCACCCATAGTATTTGCCCAACCGAGTATGACATCCATGTGTCGTCGGTTTCCTCTGCGATCCTCTGTGGTGAGGCCTTTGAACTCCTCTGTGATCCTCTGTGCCCTCTGTGGTAAGGCCTTTGAACTCCGCGCCGGACAAGCGGATCAAGGCCACGCTCACTATTTCCGGCGCACTAGGGCAACGACCCCGCCGCCTGCACCGAGCTTCGCTTCGCGGCCTCAATCAGCGGCAGCAGATCGTTGGCAGTAATCCCCAACGTGCCTCCCGAGAAGCCATCGATATAAGCGGAATTGATTCCAACCACTTCGCCGCGCAGATTCAGAACCGGCCCGCCGCTCCCGCCGCGCGCAGTGGGCGCGTCATAGATCAGCTTGTCTCCACTTACATCGCCGATGTGGCCAAACGTGGCCGAGGGACGAATGAGCGATAGCGCTGCCAGTTCGCCCGCGGTATCGGCATCGTCGGGATGTGACGACAACCTTTCATAAACGATTGCCGGCGATTTCGCCACCATGCCAGTCACTCCCATGGGATAGGCCAGAACCGTCACCGCGTCCCCAACGTGCGGCGGCTTCGGCGCGAGTATCAAAGCGTGCAGACTCCTTGTAAAAGCACTGTCCTCCATGCGCAAAACAGCCAAATCTCCCTGCTTGGAAAGCACCACCGGTTGCAGCGCGACCGGAAGCGGCGAGCCAGGAAAGTAAGCCACCAATTTTTCCAGCACCGGAGATTCTCCCGGACGAAGCGACGCTGTGACTTCGCGGTCTCCATACCAGGGTTGCGCCACATGACGATTGGTGGCGACCAATCCCGATGCCACCACAAAACCCGTGCCCGCTACCCGCGCGCGAAAATGCTGCGGTCTGCCGGAGACATGATAGATCCCGTAAATGTAAGCGACCGAATTGCGAGCGTCATCCACCGCCGCCGCTGGAAAGGATTGCTCGCGCTCCAGTTCTTCCACCTGGCGCGAAAGCTGGCTGACCTGCCGCTCCAGCCCGCTGCTTTCCGGCTGTGGAGAGGCATAGTAATGTGCCATCAGCAGCGCGCCGCCCAGCGCGAGCGCGCCCAGCAGGCCCTGTACAAAGCCCTGCCAGATCTCCAATACCGGCTCGTCTTTCTTTTCGGTATTCGCCATGAATAGTGAGAATCGGCTCTGAGCCCGGGCGGGGAGAGTGTTTCCAGGCGAAATACTATCCTGCCGTAACCAGGCGAGTGCGTGAAGGGTACAGAAGTCGGGGCGGGGCAGCCAGCAAACGTAACTGAGACCTTTGGGCTATCGATTGAGTTATTAGAAAGAGATTAAGTCTGCGTGGAGACGAAATAGAGCATGCTTCAAAATTAGGTTTGCTAGGCCACGCCTTCACAGGTCGCGGAAAAACTCATTTCGGTACCTGTTTTGAAAGGGTGCGGCTTTAGCCGCACCGCTACGTCGTTTAATTTTGTCATTCCGAGCCGTCCGCAGCCGCGCTTGCGCGGTGAGAGCCTGCCCCGAGCAAAGCCGAGGGGACGGCGAGGAATCTGCATTTCCCTGACTTTTTCCGCAACCTCTTCCACTCGTGCCGCTAAGCCGCCGAAGATAGATTCGCGCTTCAGTGCCTGAGGCCGACTTCTGCCGGAATGACCTTTTCCAATCGCATCGCGTCGGCGAAATCACAACGACGCTAGCACTCGACGATCTTCAATGAGTCAATGTCTAAATGGCGAAATGATTCAATGCCCTACTGTCCCAACAATTCAATTCCCAGCCGCTGTTTCATCTCGTCATAAAGAAATCCCTCGCCCGGACGATACGGCTGCACCCATTCTCCATCGATGACAAACTGCGGAATAGCGCGCTTCCCAGTTTGGCGGACAACCTCGTCGGCTGCGCCGGGCGTGGTTTCAATGTCGATGTCTTTGTAAGCGATCTTATAGCGGTCCAGAAAGCGCTTAGCCTCCCGGCAATCGGGGCACCAGGGAGCGGAGTAGACGGTCAATTGCATGGGTCTCATCTAGATGTGGGACGGCCTCTGGCCGCGACCGGCGTCGCTCGCGGCAATCGGTAACCGTATGTCCGCTATTGTACGTCTCCCAATCGGTTCCGCGGATGCACGTCTCGATGCGCCAAGGATTACGAGTGGTTACCTTTGTGCCCCATGCATCCGTGCCTCACTCATCTGCGCTATTCCGGTCCATTCTGATTTGCCTCACACTAGATAGCTCGAAAAGTACGTCGTGACCGCCGCTCAAATTGTATGGAATCGAAGCCTCGGCACGTAGGAAACAGCAACCATGTCTCGGATCGGATTCATGACAGTTCTGGTCACGACAATGTTCTTGAGCACGCTTTCGTTCGCCCGTACCTACGTAGCCTATGCCGTGGGATCGACCAGTTGCGACATAAAATTGGTCGGGTACCAGACAATCCAAGCGGCGGTAAATGCCGTTCCTTCGGGTTCCACCATTGAGGTCTGCCCCGGGACATATCCCGAACAGGTCGTCATTTCAAAACCATTGACCCTCACGGGTGCTATGTCAGAGGCATCAAACGCCGAGGTGTTGATCCAGATACCTGCGGGTGGTGCAACTGGACGCGTCTATGACGGCATTATCGGAAGTGTTTACTACCAGATTTTGGTATCGTCAACCGGACCCGTAAATATTACTGACATCGCATTCGATGGGACTGGTAACAACATCCCGGATGGTGCGGGTGATCTCGCCGCCATCTACTATCAGGAATCTTCAGGCACGGTCAACGGTGTCTCCGTGGCAAACGAGGTGGATTTCGGGGGCGGGATGGGAATCATAGCGGCCGCAAATACCATTCAGACGGTCACCGTGGAAAACTCTGATTTCCGGTCTTTTGACGGTTTGGGGATCTGGGGGAAAACATATACATCCAGCTCCCTCACTCTCAACGTGAAATCGAACACGATTAATGACACCGGAAACAACGGCGTATATGGCGGAACCGACGGCGTATTACTTCTAGGATCCGTATCCGGCGCCATAGAAAGCAATCTGGTCAACGGCAGTGGGAACGGCTTCAGTATGTTGTTCAATGGCTCCGCCGCAACGATAACGGCGAACATAATCATCGCCAGCACCGTCGATGGTCCACCGAATTCCGGGATCGAGGTGAACGGCGGTGCAAACATCGTTAAGGCCAATAGGATATTGTCTGGGCCTATCGGAGTCGGCATTGTGCTTACGGGTACGGCGACCGGCGGATCGGTCACCGGTAACACAATCACGGGTGGTTATAGTGGGTACGGAATCGACATGTGCGGTCAGGGACCTGCGTCAGGATTTACTGTCACAGGCAATACCATCGTGGATACACCCGGATTCGGCCTTCGGAAGCCTGCGTCCGGCAATACGACTGCCCCGAACACGTACTTCGTGGACGGTGCGACGCCTGTGATAGCGGGGTGCTAACGCCCTACACAACTTCTTCTATCGACAATTTTTTCACGTTTTAAACCACTACTGGAAGCGGCGCTCCCGACGCGCTCGACGGGCGCAAAGCACTCGTCCCCAGGCGACTGGAGTTGTTGATCTGAGCGAAGAGGGGCAAGCGAAGCGCAGCTCCGCGCAGTCGAAGGATCCCTCCTGTTGCGCGAAGCCGCGTCAGGGCCTGCCCTGAGTTTGTCGATCAAAAGAGGACACTCTACTTCTTCTTGGACTCCGCTGGAGATCCGGAATAGCCCGTACCGCAGATGTGATGCTGCAACACACTCCTCAACTGACGAAATCGATTTAACGCAACGATAGCCAAACCAAGGTATATGATTCGGGAGGCAATTGTGGGGTCGTCCTGAACACGTCGTCCTAAACCCAATGAGCGCGGATGAGAAGGCAGCATGGGCGTAGCGAGACCAGCACGCATTGCCCTTACGTCTTGTGTCGCGATCGCGGTTGCGTTCGGTTTTGCGATCTGCGCCGTGACTTTTTTTCTCGTGCTCCCTCTAG
>Ga0182030_10014592_pt1 | contig 15486 bp, 9 predicted proteins | sample 812S3MmetaG_FD_121299 | JGI IMG/M metagenome (GOLD analysis project Ga0182030, IMG submission 121299) | Permafrost microbial communities from Stordalen Mire, Sweden - 812S3M metaG (Illumina Assembly) | ecosystem: Environmental > Terrestrial > Soil > Wetlands > Permafrost | place: Sweden... | reverse complement strand
CAAGAGAACAACATTATATTAATGAGTATAATTCATTGTTTCCAAATGGATATAATTTAACAAAAGGTGGTAAAACTGGCAATCATGTAGATGTGTGTAATAATGAACCATTAAACGAACCCAAAAAGAGAGGTAGAAATTTTGGTTATGTACACAAAGAAAGTACGCGAAATAAAATGTCTGAACGTTTAAAAATTATGTCACAGTCCGATGTTATAAAAGATAGAATGAAAATAACGATGAAATCATATTATGATGATAAAAAAAAGAAATTTTTGATGACATGTGATCTCGATGATGATGTAACTAAACATATCAAAGAAATTAAAAAAAGAGATACTGATATTGTACATCAATATGTCATATGTATTAAAAATAAAACAATATCATTTTATGGTAAGGATGACATACTACAAGAAAAATATGATCGTTTATTAAAATTATTAAAAGAAGTTAAAGAAGCTCAGAAAGTAAAAATTGCTGAAATAACCGAAAGGAAAATGGATGATCCGCAACCACTTGCCTAAACTCGATATAGTAAGAGCATGGTTAGGGTTCAGAGACTTAATGGGAATTGGTCAAAAATGATAGGCTAACTACCTTGATTTGGCTTAAGATAAAGTCCAATAGCTTCTCAAAAGAGAAGATGTGCCTTCCAATGTCAAAATGTTTGTCTAAACCATTAAGTGGCATGATAAACGATTGGAAGATGGAAATGAACGTTTTCCTCAGTCAATCGATCCAAACACAGATCGAATTAGAAGAAATAGCAGATGTTAAAAGACAAATTATCTCTCCAGCAACTTCACGTACCTCTATTGGTATCGTGCAGGATGGTTTGATTGGTTCATACAATTTAACATCTCCAAACATGATGATAGATAGAAAAAATGCTATGAACATCGTTTCATACACTTCACTTGATGACTTTAGTGCATTCAAGAAAAAGGAAGATTACACCGGTTATGAGATATTCTCTATGATTATTCCATCAAAGATTAATGTAAAGAGAGGTGAAGGTGATAAAGCATTAATCATTAAAAATGGTATTCTAGAGAAAGGTTATATGACTAAAGATTTGTTAGGTTCAAAGAAAAAAAACAATTTAACTCAATTAATTTGGGATGAATACGGTATGGATGAAACAAAGAACTTCTTGAATAACACTCAAAGACTTATTAACAATTTCAACTTATATAACGGCTTCACAGTTGGTGTCGGTGATGCGGCAATTACAAAGGAAGTCGATATGCAAATTAACAAACTATTCGAAACTAAAGATTTGAAGGTCAACCACATGGTTACTGATTTAGAAAACAATCCAGATCTTATGGACACCGACTTACTAGAGAAATCTATTTTCGGTGAATTAAATGTTATCCGTGAAGAGGTTGGTAAAATTATGATGAAAAATATTGCACCAGAAAATAACTTTAATATTATGATTTCATGTGGTTCAAAAGGTGATGCAACTAACTTAGGTCAAATGGGTGGTTGTGTCGGTTTACAAGCTTTCGAAGGTAAACTTATGCCAAAGAAAATTCATGATAGATCGATTCCATATTTTTTCAAAGATGAAGACAGTTCAGAATCAAGAGGTCTTATCAAGAGACCCTTCATTGCAGGAACAACATTCCCTGAATTCTTCTTCCACAATATGACAGGTCGTGAAGGGTTGATTGATCAGGCTATTAAATCAGTTACTGGTGATACACCGATTGTTATTATAGAAAATGATAAACCAAAACATGTAATGATAGGTGATTGGATAGATAATATATTATCCGAAAATACTAAAGATGTTAAGCACTACGAAGATAGAGACATGGAACTCCTGAATATACCAGAAAAGAAATTATATGTGCCAACGTCAGATGAAGACGGTAAAGTTACATGGGGAGAAATAACAGCTATAATACGCCATGACCCTGGGAATGAGTTATATGAAATTAAAACATTGGGAGGTCGTAAAGTTATTGTAACTGAATCCAAGTCGTTACTAATTTGGAATAAGGAAGAAAAAAAATTCTTACACACATTAACACCAGAAGTTAAGATAGGTGATTATATGCCCGTAACAATGAAATTAACAACTCCACCGATCATAAACAAATATGTTGATATGATTGATTATTTCCCCAAGAATAAATTCGTTTACGGAACAGATTTTATAATGGCTACAAATAAAATGAATGAAGCTATGAAAGGGAGAGAACATATTTATCCTGGATGGTGGAATAAAGAAAATGGAACAAGTTTTACACTCCCATATAGTAAAGTTGCTTCATTAAGAAGAACAAATGTTAGATCAAATATTACAAATATTAAAGAAGGACATGTATATGCCTTCCAATCTACAAGAGAACATGTATTAATTCCCGATAAATTCGAATTGAACAGAGATAATGGTGTGTTTATAGGTTTATATTTGTCTGAAGGATGTATTAGTAAACAACATATAGGTATTTCTAACAATGAAATTGAAATCCAAGAATTTGTAAAGAATTGGTTTAATAAATTTTCAATTAATAGTTGTAAAAGATCAGAAATAAATAAAATCGGAGGATTATCTGAAACAATTACTGGATGTTCATCAATATTAAGTCAATTTTTAATAAAAACATGTAGTCATGGTGCTAAACATAAGTATGTACCAGATTATGCATTTACAGCTCCAGATGAATTCATTATAGGATTAATCGATGGATATATTTCAGGTGATGGAACAATTACGGAAAATTCTGTAGAAGTTGGATCTGCTTCTGAAAGATTAATTAACGGAATTAGCATGTTATGTTCACGTCTAGGTATATTTGGAAAAGTTTCCAAAACAATTATCAAATCAAATAACTTGGGAACAAAAGACATTGCACCAAGATATACATTAGCAATCAGAGGACAATGGGGAAGTTTATTCTCACAAAAAATAACACTTACTGAACAAAATAAAAATAAAAGACTTATGAAAATTAGAATATTGTCATCTCATAAAAATTTCACTGTACAAAATGATGTAGTACTTGATGCGATTACTGAAATAAATAAAGTTGACGTAAAATTATATCCAAAAGTTTACGATCTTACTGTACCATCAACATTAAACTTTGGTTTAGCCAATGGGCTTCATGTTGTTGATACCTCGCAATCAGGATATATCCAACATAAATTGATTAAGTTGATGGAGGATTACATGATTAAATATGATGGAACTGCAAGATCAGCATTAAACCAAATTATTCAATTCGTATACGGTGATTCAGGAGCTGATACAACAAGACAATATGAATATACAATGAAAATGTTAGAATTAGGTGATAAGGAAATTGCTGAGAAACATAAATTTACAGATGAGGAGTTAAAACATTCCGGATTAACTAAACAAGAAAATGAAGAAATTTATCAAGAAATACTCGGAATAAGAGACAAATTACGTGTTTCACAAATTAAAACCAGAATGAACTGGATTACAATGAATACTACATATATGTTACCAGTTAATATTGATCGTATTGTTGAAAACAATAAAAATGATGCTAAATTAAAAGCAGGAAAAGGAACAATCGATGCCAAATATGTTATATCTAAATTCGTGGAAATATTAGATAATAAAAATACTCAATTATTGACTATGAAAAATAGTGAGAGACAAAATAAAGAATCAATCAAATACAAAGATGATAGAGTCGCAAAGACATCCCTTGTAGCTGCTTTGTATGATTTGTTATCACCAAAGAGATGTATGATTGAGTATAACTTTACAAAAGAACAGTTAGACGAAATTGCAAGTCAGATCATCAAGGCTTTTAATAAAAATCTTATCGAACCAGGTGAAATGGTTGGTATTATAGCTGCTCAATCACTTGGTGAACCAGTTAAATATAGGCTGGTGTTATAGTAAAAGCTATAGCAAGTCAACGTCATGGTTGGCAACATTTTCAAATTGCGGGAACATCTTTAGAGTCTTTATTCCTAAGTTAATGTAGTAATACATTGATGGCTACAGGGAAACTTGTAGGTAGAGGAACAATATAAAGAATTAGACAATCCGCAACTAAATTCCATTATTATATGGATAAATGCTCAACGACTAAATGGAAGTGGGCTACAATTTTCCGCTAATAGAAAATTTGTAGCTTAAGATATAGTCTAGTCCCGGTAGAGATACCGTTATCATGTAAGTATAAATTAATCCATGACATATAATTAATTTGTATTGAAATGATAAAAAAGGTAGTAACGCACTCAAATGACACTTAATTCAGTAGATTGGACTGAGATGATATTGATTTACAATATCAAAACGAAATCAGTGGAAGTTATAGAAATTGGTAAATTTATTGATAACTTGTTAGAGAACAACAATAATGTTAAAAAATTAGGAGATAATAAAGAAAATGAAATGGGAGATACATATTATCTTGATACAAAAGATAAAGATTATTATATCGAATCAATTGATGAAGATGGTAAATTATCATGGCAACAAGTAGAAGCCATTACAAAACATTTGCCAATGAATAAAGATGGTACAAATACATTGTTGAAAGTTACCACGCAATCAGGTCGTGAAATTATGGCAACAAAAGCTAAATCATTTTTGACAAGAAAAGATAATAAAATTGTAGAAATAAGGGGTGATGAGTTAACAACAGATACATATTTACCATTAATGATAAAAACTCCTGAATATAAAAACGGATATATTGAATCAATAAGTTTAGATAAATATTTACCGAGAAATAAATTCATTTACGGATCTGAAATTGAAAAAGCTAGAAAATTAAAAGAAGAAAATAATAAAAATGGAAATAATAAATGGTTCAAAGATTATAGTGGTAAAGACTTTACTGTTCCTTATCAAAGACAGGATTCACTTAAATTCGTGTTAGATGGATATACTAAACAAGAATACAAACAAGGATGTATTTATCCGAGAAAAGGAAAAGATATGACATTAGAATTACCAGAAAACCTTCCATTGGATAGAGAATTTGGGTTCTTCATTGGAGCGTATTTGAGCGAGGGATGTTTGTCAGAAACATATGTAGCAATATCGAATAATGATGAAAATTATAGAAAGAAAGTAATTGAATTCTGTGATAAATATAAAATTGGTTATCATATTGTTAAAGGAAATAAAGAAGATGTAAGATTAGCTACCGAAGATAAATACGATGTAAGAATACATTCAACATTATTAGCAAAATTAACAAAAGAATGGTGTGGCAAATTATCACACAATAAATATGTTCCCAACTTTGCATTCAATGCACCGGACGAATTTGTAAAAGGATTAATTGATTCATATTTTAGTGGTGATGGATCTGTTGCAACAATGAATGGAGGTCGTAGATCGATAACAGCATCATCGGTATCAAAATTAATGTTATTGGGTATCACAAGATTATTGTCGAGATATGGTATATATTCAAAAATGGGACAATCACAAGTAACACAAAATAATCTTGGAACAAAACGAGAGAATATACACAGAGTATATAATTTAAGAATTAGTTGTAACAATATTATGAGATTTAGAGATAATTTTACATTAAGTATAAACTATAAACAAGATAGATTAGATAAATTCACTGGAAGTAAATCATCTATCGGTGGACTAGATTTTATACCAAATAATAAATTATCATTCTTAAAGGGTGATATACAGAGAGATCAATTGATATCATTATTTGAAAAACAAAAGATTAAGACAGAAAACGATATTAAAATAATGAACAATATTAAGAAAAATGATGTATATTATGACAAAATCATGAAAATAGATGAAGTTCAACCAACACATAAATATGTATATGATTTTACTGTCGCAAACACTAAAAACTTTGGTGTATTTAATGGAATTTTACAAAGAGATAGTTTCCATCACTCGGGAGTAGCTGTTATGGTTACCACAACTCAAGGTGTGCCTCGTATGCAGGAATTGTTGAGTTTAACTAAAAATATTAAGACTCCGCAGATGATTATTTACCCAACTAAAGATTACATGGGAAGCAGAGATATGGCAAACAAGATTGCTTCATACATTGAATATACTACACTTGGTGACTTAAGAGGTAAGTTGGCTGTTTATTACGATCCAGATCCATATAGAAAGGACGGATTCATCGAAAAAGACAGAGCTCACAAGGTTTTCACTCCAAGTTCCACATCAAAGAATTCATGTCAAGCAGATGCGGGAGCAATGCCATGGTTAATTAGAATTGAACTTAATAGAGAAAAATTACTTGAAAAAGAAGTGACATTAGTTGAAATTAAAAGTAAACTTTGTCATATTTGGGAAAAAAGACATAGTGATAAATCAATTAAAAAAGAAGAAAAATCAATACTCGATAATGTAACTCAAATATCAATATTGAGTAATACCGATTATGATAAAGTGCCCGTATTGCATATTAGATTCGATATGATTAATTTCGATGTCACTGCACTTAACGGATTTATCGATCTAGTTGTCGATAATTTTAAACTTAAGGGTATTTCATCAATTACAGGAATCGGTGCTATAAGTGAAGAACGTGTATTAGAGTTTGATGGACCAAATCATGATGTAGAGAAAAAGAAACAATATGTTATATACACACAAGGTTCTAACTTGTATGATATCCGTTATTTGAACAATATTGATATTAACAGAACAATTTGTAATGATATTGTCGCTATGTATGAAACATTTGGTATTGAGGCCGCGAGAGCTTCTTTACTGAGAGAAATTATATATGCATATGAACGTGGAGGTGCAAGTGTAAACTATCAACACGTATCATTATTGATTGATATGATGACTTTCAATGGTATGTTAACATCAATTGATCGCCATGGTATGAGTAAAACTAATGCTGGTCCATTAGTCAGAGCATCATTCGAAAAAACAGTAGATATTTTGTTGACGGCAGCTGCATTTTCTGAAGTAGATTATATGACTGGTGTATCATCGAGAATTATGGCGGGTCTTGTAATTAAAGGTGGTACCGGTTATTGTAATATTATACTTGATACAGACATGATACAAAACTCCGAGTTTACTGAGGATATTGGTCAAAAATATATCAAGACTTATAATGATATCAGTAAGAATACTGTCATTGAAGATATAACAAATAATGAAGCAGAAAACGACATGTTCATACCAATTGTTTAAATTTATTTTTATTTATTTTTATTTATTTTAATAAAATGTTCATAAAGTAATTTATAAACATTATACCCACCATGATTAATTTTATAATACTGTTTAGTATCAGTGGACTTAGATAAATTAATATGCACTATTTAGATGTAGAATGTTCAAATATATTATTCCCCCATTTTATTTTTATGATAGATGCAAATAAAGTAAAACAAAAAATAAATCAAACAGATCAAATAGATCAAACAGATCAAATAGATCATACAGATCAAACAGATTACACAGATCAAACAGATAAAATAAATTACATGAAATCACTAACGGCGTATATAAAGTATAATAAAATACGCGGTTGTGATTATGAAACGTTCATGATGGAAACTGGTTATATAACTTATGATGATTACCATATTAATAGAAATACGAATATATTATATATTCACATGAATAACAAATTTATAAATATAATTAAATTTATTAATAATATAGTAACTGATGCTTATATTAATCCCATAGACATAGAAGATAATGTCATTGCGTGTATTATAAATATGGATCTTCGTATTAACACTAATTCGCAAACTGGACAGACTAATAAAATATTAACATACGGAACATTTATTTATGAAAAAACGGATACGAATTTGGTTCCTATAAATATTAAATCAATACCCGACGATGATGTAATAGAGATTAATGTCGTGTTGAAATTCGCTATGATATTCGACACAAAATATAAAATAATTCCTGTTGTTGAGTCATTAGTTTACAAAAATAAATTTGATGAAAATCAGTTGGATATATTAGATATGCCCATAGAATTCATCAAAAACTATTGTGTTGAAATATAATTTTTATAAGAAAAATTGAATTTATAATTTATTCGTTATAAATCAATAATAGTTATACAATAATAGAAAATATAATCAATATATGGAACAAAATAAAGATAAAAATATTAGTCAAGTTTCTGATAGGAATACTACTAATATTACTTATTGTGCCGAAGTTGATGTTAAAAATATTCAAGCAAAAAAATTAAGTAAATTTAATACAACTATGTTATACCCATATCATAGCATTAATGGAAAGGTTGAACCAATTTTAACACAAACAAAAAGTATTATTTTGCAAAACAATGCAACTTATAATAGAAATATTAAATATTATTCTGATTCAGATAAAAAATTCATATACATTAAAAGATCGTTGGAAAAAAATGATGAAACAATGGACGAATTATTCGAGTTTTGTCATAGATTAGATAAATATATGGAAGAAAATAGAGACAGTGTATTAGAGGAAAGTTCACCATCAATGATTAAGAAAGTAGTCGAAAATGGAGGAAGAACATATAATAAGCTGGTCACAACAGATCTACAAAAAGGATGTGAATGGATTAAATTAAAATTAAATGCATTTGTTAATACATCGACCGACGACACTATCACAAAAAATAATAGCGCTATAACACAAAATGATTTAATGATACGGATATTTTATAGAAACGATGTAATTAAATCAAAAAATGATAAGTGGAAAGACCATAAATTAAGTGATTTACATAGAACATTGAGGGCGAATACAAAAATGAGATTTATTTTGTCGGTCAATAAATTATGGTACAATGCCTACAATTATGGTCTACATATAAAAGTAGAACAAATGGAAATAGATGAAACACTATCTCAAAGGTTCCAAATATTAAAGAAATTGAAAGAAAATAATAAAAATATGTTTGCTGAGGAGACAAGTAAAAAAATGCATACAATGATGGAAAATAGAAATATTTACGGAATGAGTAAAAACAAAATAGAAGTAGACAATAAAAAAATAATGGCAATCATTAAAAATAATTCATCGAAATCATTGTTCGATGATACAGATTATGCTCCTCCAACATCAAATTTTAATATCGAGATTTAATTTATTTTATTACAATCAAATTTTAATATCGAGATTTAATTTATTTTATTACAAAATATGTATCAATATATTTTATTACAAAATATGTGTCAATATATTTTATTACAAAATATGTGTCAATATATATTTATATGAACTTTTTAAATACACTAAATTTTTATTTTTTTATCCTTTCATTTTTCTAAGCATATCGACTGCACGTCTATTAGCTGCATTATACGCTGCAACTCTCTCTTCTTGAGTCATATTTTCTATTCCAGGGATTGTAGGAGTTTTTGATAAAGCCGCATCATAATAATTTTTCATTTGAACAAGTGATGGTCGGTATGATGAATTGTATATATAGGGGGATCTTGCTGCAACAGAATCGATTAATTTTATTTCTGAATCAGTTAATTTAGGACCAAATGTAATAATATTATTGTTCGCATTATCATAAAGCCAATAGCAATCTATTATTGGTAATCTGAAGAGATATTTATCTGGATTATACCCACGACTTTGTACATACATATCTTCTCCAGAACCAATATAACAATCATAATATCCTTCATAATATTCTCCATCAGTGTGAGATTCCGGTACCCATAAACCATTTAATCTATTTTCATAAAAATATTTTACTAAATCGTTTGGATCGAAGTATAAGGGACCGTACGGATCACGGTCATTAGATCGTTCTCCCGTTAATGGATTCCATTGATTGTGAAATATAAATGCATTCGAATCATCGTCCATTTCTTTGAAAGATATAGGACACATTTTTCTTGTTCTCATTGCGACATAGTACAACATTGTTTTTTGATCAAAAAAAACAGGCTTTGCATCTTTTTTGTACAATGTATTAGTTAAAAATGATAAATCACTGTCCGGATACTGTTCTTGCTTTGGTTTAGGTTCGTCAAAATCATCGAAGTCAACAAAGCCGTTGTCTTCAGGATCCATATTTGTATATGTTATTATTTATCAAATAATAATATATTATCTATTAATACAAAAAATAATGTAGAAATTATAATAATCAACTTTTTTTAATCGTATTAATACTATTTTATGGTGCGTTTATCAATAAAATTGAATGCATAAAAGTTGAAATTAAAACTATTTAAACAAAAAGCTATAATATAAAACATCAAATCAATACAATCAAACAATCAAGCAAATTATACAAAATGGCAAACCAAAAAAACGGTAACAATGCTCTATTAACTGTTGACTGCGAAAATGTTGAATGCAAGAAACTTTCATTCACTAAAATCGACAATCAAAACGAAAGAAGTGCTGGACAAGGTATTAGTTATGCAAACTATGACTATCTACCAAATGTTTCAAGAAACTTTGTGTTTAAAACTAAAGGACTCAGATTTACTCAGTATGGTATTCCTCAAAAGAATGAAAAGACAGCCAAATTCATTAAAGAAGATAAAGATCGTGAATATTTCCGTATTCCATGGGATCCATCTCAAGATAATTGTAATGCATTATTTAGTATGTTAGAAAAAATAGATGAACATGTTGAAAAATGCAAGACTGCTATCTTTGGTGAAAATGCAAACAAATATAAATACATTAAATTGGTTAAGGAAGCTGCCGAAGCAGATGAGGATGATGGCAATGCAAATGGCAAACCAAAACAAGAAAGATTCAGATTCTGTAAAGTTAAGTTCGACACTGATTTCAACGATAATCGTAGAATTATGACAACTGTTTTCTTGAATGAAAATGGAAAACCGGAACTAGCTGAAAACACAAACACTGTTACAGATGTTGCTGAGTACCTGACTTGGAATTCGATGGGTCGTTTTGTTATTATGATGAATAAATTATGGGCCGAAAAGAACGCCAAAAAGAAAGGTGAACCAAAAGAATTCGGTATTACATTGAAATGTCTTCAAATGGAAATCACTGAAAGAAACCAAAAAACAGGTTCAGTTAAGAATGCATTCAGATCATACGCATTCGATAATGAATCAGTTCAAACACAACCAGCTCAGAACCAAGAACAAATTGAAACTGAAGGTGACGAAGAAGTAGAATATGTCGAGGAAGAAGTAGAAGTAGAAGTAGAAGAAGAAGTCGAAGTAGAAGATGATGGAGAAGAACAAGAAGAGGAAGTAGAAGTAGAAGGAGAAGAAGGAGAAGAAGGAGAAGAGGAAGAAGAACAAGAAGCTGAACCTGAACCAGTTCCTGAACCAGTCAAGAAACCAGTCGGTGGAAAGAAAGCTCCCGCTCCAGTTGCTGCCCCAGCCCCTGTTCCAGTTGCAGCCAAAGCTCCAGCTGTAAAGAAACCAGCTGTTTCTAGAAAATAAATAGCCATTATAATTAATTGCATTAGTGATTTAGTTTATTAGATAAATATTTAATATATTTTAAGTTAATTTTTAAAATATATTTAGTAATGAATTAAACAATAAGAATATTTTTTTTATCAATAATTGAATTGACTCTATATTTATCGAATGCAGGATTATATAACAAGAGATCGTATGGAGACGGATATTTATCTACATTGGACATATACCCATCATAAATTACAAGATCTTTAAACATTTCTTGATGAAATATTTTGCTGACGATCGTTTGGTCATATATATCTGTCGGTAGAAGAAAATTAATATTTAACATGAAATCAATATACATGGGTAATTGTGTTTTATATTTATGAATATGTTTTAATGAATCATCGATTTGGGGTAAGTCACCTACAATAAATAAATTATTTGTCGGATTAGAAACACATGATCCTAAATCACCAATTTTTAACAAAGTTCCGAATGTAGGAATTCTTATATATTCGTTTTTATTAGTCAACTTATAATAAATATATTTAACATTATCCAATAATTTCGTACCCATATACGTTTGTTTATCAATCCAATGAATAAATATATTTTTACTGTGTTGGTCTAACAAAGTTATTTTATAATTTTTCCATAACAAATGAGCGGTATGAAGAAAACTTATAAAATAACCGTCTAGTAAATCTACTATATTACATTGTATGTCATTTGGTAGTAAGGCTTTGTCTTGTTTCCTATTTAAACAAATATATTTCATTAAATCCATTAGATTATTAAGATATGTTTTTGTTATTTTTGGACCTTCATTTACAAAGGGATTTATCCCCTTATTCTGAACAATTATTTCTTCAGACAATCCATGACGTTCTATAACAAATCTATTAATCAACAATGTATCTTGTTTTAATTGAGTGAGATTTTGAGCAGTATCTATATTTTTAGGAGGTAATGTTGTATCACACTTTCCTGCACCAATAAGATAAGGAACATGTGGTGTTATTTCTCTTATCCACAATTCAGAAACTAACATAAAAAAAATTGTTTCGCATGATAATTCATTATTGCTGTAAATTATTATACTATCCTCATATTTTATGACATCAAATACACCTGTTTGTGAACGTATTTTTTTAATTGCAACTTCCATCGGTATTTTCTTATTTTTTATCTTTATTTCAACAGAACCGCTGATGGTATTGGATACAACATCACCAAAATATCCTGATCCTAATTTTTCTTCACAATATCCATCCAGATTATTCATAAATAATTGTATTTTATTTTTTAATAATTCAACTAATTTTTGTCCATTGCTTTTTTTACTTTCAACAAATAATAATTCAAATAACTTCGATAAATTTATTGGTTTAACTATATCCATAAATGTATTCACAATGAATGTATTATAAATACATGACAAAAAATATTTTGATTCGTTTTTTTGTCAAAAAATATTATTTATTGTAGGTATATAGATAAATAAAATTTTACTAAAATGAATATTCTCATTCACAGATATGACAATATGGACATCGATAACATTACTTATGGTTCGTATTCTAAAGAAGAAGAAAATATTGTTGTACCTCTTTTAATGAACAACAGACAATTATTTATTCAGATATCCAATCTATTAATTTTATCACTTGATAATGATATATTGACTCTGAAAATAAATGATTCAAATAAATCACATATTTTATTATCGTCTATTGAAGAAAAAACTATTTCGAACTTAAAAGAAATAATTAAAAAAATTAAACCAGTCAATACAAAATTTTCATATGATTCATGTATTGATGACGAAATAATATGTATACCGATGGATTTATATTCTGCAGAAAAAAATAAATTGAAAATATTTATCAATAAAAAAAATGTAAGCTTGAATGAATTTATTAATTGTCACTGTCATGATGGAACATCTATCGATATAATAGTCGAATGTTATGTAAATATTTATGATAATACAATAAAGTCAGTTTTTTCACCCCATCAAATTAAAATAAATGAAATAAAAAGAGTCAGATATACATTGGATGAATATTCATTTGTTGATTCACCTGAATTCAACGATACAGCTAGTCCTGTAAATTCACGTAATACTGATGAATATAATAATTTAAATAATTTTAACTTCAATTTAAATAATTTAAATAACATAAATAAATCTATGTCAATAAATTCAGTCCAAACAATTTCTTTGGACCATATTTTGAAACAACATAATAATATAAACAATTCTAATAATTCTAATAATTCTAATAATTATAAAAGTCATAATGCTAATATAAATGATGACGGAGATATATACGAATCTGAAAAATCTAATAAGTCTAATAATTCTTCAGGATCTGAAAATTCAGACTCAGATAATTCTCAAATAGAATCAGACAATGATCAAGAAGAGGACGACCAAGAATTGGATGATATAGAAGAATTGGAAGATTCTGATAAATATATACCAGATAGCGTAGAATTAACTACTGAAGAAGAATTACGTAATTATTTTAGTGCAATGAGATCATAATTACAATATTGTTGATAACAAATATGACTATGAATCATACCCAATCATAAGGTAAAAAGTTGTATAAGATTTATAATGTTTGAATAAATTGATCAACATCAATATCGTTCTCAAAATTTAATACGACGAGAATGATCAATATCATAAATAGTATACATGATATTAAAAATATGATAAAATAAGGATTTGTTTTTATGATATGTTCCATGATATATTATTATATATATAATAATATATTAATATGTTATGTTTTTATAATCTTAAACAGATGGCATCCAATGAGATATTTTATATTTTTTATATCGTGGATCAATTGGAGGAATGAAACCGTTCAAATAACCATAATACCATGTTATAATTTTATCTTGTTTCGGAGGAAATGGATGCATCCCATACGGTTCATCATCTGAATCGGCATATATATCTCCAGTCTTTGGTTCATAAAAATAATTATTAAATAGTTCCATACGGTTTTTAGTATTAAATATACTATATGATATTAATGCAACAATGCAAACATATGCTATTATTATAATGAATAATATTATCATATATCTCCGATGTGGTTTATATATTAATAACATTAGCTTTTTGTTATTAATTATTATATAAATTTAATCAAAACTTAATGTCAACTCTACTTCATCCACCTCGATCCGCTTAGAAGCATTTATGTTTATATCTGATTTTTTTTTACCTCTAACAACAACTCTGTTTGATTTCTTAGGAGACTTTTTTGTCATTTGTTCATTGCTGTTACTTTGTTGTTTTTGCTTTTCTGATTTTTCTGATTTTTCCTGTTTTTCTTCTATGTGTATTAATTGTTTTTGTTTATTTATCTGTTTTTGAATTTTTTGATCAGTATTTTTATTGATATGTGCGTCACCAATACTATCTTTTGAAGTATCTAATTTATCTGAATTATCTGAATTATCTGAATTATCTGGTTCAATTTCGTTATAATTATCATAGTCATCATTAATATTATCATTATTATTATCATCGTCATTGTCATCATCATCATCATCGTCATTATAATTATCATCGTCATTGGATACTTCGTCAGAATCATCTGATGTATTTTTTGATTTATTTTTTTCTGCTTTTTTCTTTTTATCTTCTTTGTTAGACAAATTCATTGCCTTAGTAATTTGCTGTAAATATTGATCCACAAAATTAATGATATTGTTACTAATTGCCCAACCAAAAAAATTAAGTTGTCCTATTGTTGTAAGTAATGTTTTTTTTTCTCCATTAATCGTAAACTGATAATTAAATTTATATTTTCTTCTGAAAGGATCAAAATATTTTTTCTTATATGATTTAAGTTGTGCTTTATAATTGATATGAACATCAAACAGGTCCCCATTTTTACTTGTAAAATCTATTCCTTTTTTTGCATATCTAGTAACAAACCAATCCAATATTCTTAATGAAATATTATCTTCGCCATTTATTATATTTATCATTTTTATTATCATATCCTCAGAACATTTTTTAAAAAATTTATCAATCATTACATAATAACACATTTCTTTTTTCGAAAAGAAAGTTTTTAAATCATTATCACCCATTTGTAATCT
>Ga0182030_10014591_pt1 | contig 15486 bp, 17 predicted proteins | sample 812S3MmetaG_FD_121299 | JGI IMG/M metagenome (GOLD analysis project Ga0182030, IMG submission 121299) | Permafrost microbial communities from Stordalen Mire, Sweden - 812S3M metaG (Illumina Assembly) | ecosystem: Environmental > Terrestrial > Soil > Wetlands > Permafrost | place: Sweden... | reverse complement strand
TATGGCTTTCTCTTCGGCGATCAGCGCGGAAATGACCTTGTAGCTTATCTGACAAGTTTGCAGGGAGGCGATACACAACAGCACCTGAATCAGGAGCGGGGTTGGCGACCTTCAGCGACAGCTGTATCAACGGCGAATGCAAAGGATGGTCAGCGACTCTTTCAACGATATTGCGCAACCTGTCATGGTCCAGGCGGAAGCACGCGTTGGCAATGGCATTTCAAAAGAATTCCGCCTGATCTTTCTGTTGGTCCTTATCTGGATTTTTCGTCAACGGCGCCGCACGCAGAGCGGGCGGATCGCCTTGCACAGATCATCAAATTTGGCGTACATGGAACCGATATGCCCGGACATGAATACTTGCCTGACAACGACATTGCCTCTCTCACTCTTTGGCTGTCGCAAACAATCGCGCAGCCTGTTCAAAAGCCATAACATTACCTCAGCACAGGAGACTAACATGAAGATGATCGCCCACACTCTCTTACTGGCACTGCCAATGCTTCTCATGCCCAGCGCCTTTGCCCAGCATCAAACATTTGCGGTTGACCCGGATGGAAGCCATGTTGCATTTTCTCTGGGAGGCAACACTCACCATGTAGATGGAATATTTCACGTGCAGAGCGGGTCAATCAATTTTGACCGCAGCAACCCGAATTTGTCTGGCTCAATTGTGGTTGCCGCAGGCAGCGGCGACAGTGGCGACAAGGGCCGCGACAAAAAGATGAACACGGATGTTTTGGACGTGGATCACTTTGCCCAGGTATTGTTTGTGCCAAAGAGTTATCAAGGTAGTATCGCGGCATCGGGTGACTCAACCATTCAGGTTACCGGAGTCTTTACCCTTCACGGGACTCCCCATGATTTGACGGTTCCGATGCAGATTCATATGGATGGATCGAGCCTGACAGCCAAGACCCACTTCATGGTTCCATATGTACAGTGGGGATTGAAGGATCCTAGTATCTTCATTTTGAAGGTTGCCAAGGAGGTGGGGATCGACCTCACTCTGGCGGGACATTTATCCGCATCTAATTAGTCGCTGTTCTCTACCATTGCTAGTTGCAGACTGCATGCGGATCGCTTCCAGTCGCACGCAGTCTGCAACTGTAAAACTAAATTATCAAATCTTCTGGGGAATTTACATTACGGTAAAACCGCCGCTCAATTTCATCAATATGTAAGCTGTCATAACCCGTTCATAACTGCGATCCAAATACAACATTTACTGCATCTCAATATCGGGATGCGTACCAGCGAACTGGAGTTGGATCGTCAGCCGTCGGCAGAAGTTCGTTAGCTTCAAATTTATTTGATCTCCCAGCGCGATTTCAATGGTCCGAGTTCCTTTGCTCACTTTCTCGATTTGGGTTCCTCATCGTATTGTTGATTATCCTCTAAAAAGGAAATGTGATGCTGAGCCGGGTTATAACGAACCCTGACCATTTTGGACAACGGATAAAAGCTGGCAAAACGTTGCGCCGAATAACTAAACCAAAATCCATGCTTGTATGTTCCGAAGTATTCTATGCCTTCCAAAGTGTAGGAATAAAAGATTCTTGTTAATGGGTACATCGTGTGTATATCTGCATCCGTCCTCGTTATCACTCCTTCAATGACAGGCCAGTCTCTGCTTCTGATGTCAAGATAAATCAGCACGATTGCTCGGAATAGAAAGACAAGGATATTGTCGAGAATTAACGGCATGGATTCGTTCCTTTGAACTAGATCATTCGCATTACGCGGCGACTGCTTTTGTCTGTGCGTTGGCTTCCTTAAAAACTTGCCAGCGGAGCTGTTCCGACACTATCGACTTCCCGCGATCATTTGCGCGGCGTGTTGGAGGCTGGTGTCGGTAACGGTGGCGCCAGAAAGCATACGGGCAACTTCATGCGTACGGGCAGCATCGTCTAGAAGGGAGACTTTGGTCTTGGTGCGGCCGTGATCTTCGCGCTTGTCGATCAAAAAGTGCTGGTCAGCAAAAGCGGCGATCTGCGGCAGGTGAGTGACGCAGAGAACCTGTTGGCCTTGGCTGAGGGATTTAAGTTTTTGGCCGACGGCCTCGGCGGCGCGTCCACCGATGCCGATGTCGATCTCGTCGAAGACCAGAGTGCGCGGCGTAGGCGATTTCTTTCTGGATTTGGAGGAAGTTTCTTCTACTGCGACCTTGAGAGCCAGCATGACGCGGGACATTTCGCCGCCCGAGGCGATCTCGTGGAGCGGCTTCATCGGTTCGCCAGGGTTGGTGGCGATGCGGCACTCGACCTGGTCCCAGCCGGTGGAGGTCCAGCCTGATGGGGCTTCGATAAGAGAGACCGCGACATCGAAACGGACTTTCATGGCAAGGGAGTTGATCTGTGCCTCAGCCAGCTTGGATAGCTTGGCAGCAGCGGATTTACGTTCGGTACTGAGGGCGTTGGCGGCGGATTGATAAGCCTTTGCGGCTATATCGAGTTCGGCGCGCAGAGACTTGATAATCTCGTCGCGGTCTTCCACTTCGGCAAGCTGGCGGGTAACATCTTCTCCGAAGGTGATGACCTCGACGATGGTGTGGCCGTACTTGCGTTTGAGGCGATCGAGAAGGGCTAGTCGGTCTTCGATTTCAGCGAGTCGCTCAGGCGAGGCGTTGATGCCTTCGGCGTAGTCGCGAAGGCTGGCGCTCAGGTCGCCGACGGTGGCGCGAGCACTGGCAAGCTGCTGGGCTGACTCGGCAAAGCGGCTGTCAAAGCGAGCCAGTTCCTCGACGTTGCGCAGCGCAGCGCGGAGGCCCACCTCAGCAGAGGAGCCGCCTTCATAAAGCTGCTCAAATGCACTCATGGCGGCGGCGTAGAGTTTTTCTGCGTTGCCCAGGACGCGCTTCTCGGTTTCAAGCGCTTCATCTTCGCCGGCAACAAGGTTAGCGGCGGCAATTTCTTTGCTTTGATAGCTCCAGAGATCGACCATACGGAGGCGATCCTGCTCGCCTTGCAGCAGTTCGTCGAGTTTGCTGGCGGCGGTGCGCCAACGCTTGTAGGCCTCGGCGACGGCATCGGTCGAGATGGCTCCGAAGCGGTCAAGCAGGATGCGCTGCTGCGCCTGGTCGAAACTGCTGAGAGTCTCGCTTTGCGCGTGGACCAGCGCAAGTTCAGGAGCTAACTGCTTGAGGACGGCAACCGTGGCCGGCTGATTGTTGACGAAGACACGGCCTTTGCCTGTAGAGAGAATCTCGCGGCGAAGAATGATCTCAGTGCCTTCGGCGTCGATGCCGTTTTCTTCTAGGATGGCTTCGGCAGTATGGGTGGACTCAAAGACGCAGGCGACGACCGCCTTGTCTGCACCGTGGCGCACCACCTCAACCGAAGACTTGCCGCCCATGAGCAGAGCCAACGCATCGACGAGGATCGACTTGCCCGCTCCGGTTTCGCCAGTAAGCAGGTTGAGTCCGGGGCCAAAGACGGCAATGGCGTGGTCAATGACGGCGTAGTTTTCAGCGCGTAGTTCTACGAGCATGGTTGGGGTCCAAATTCCCGGTTGGTTGGCTCCTCGGCAGTGGAGCCGGTTGAGGATCTTGGTTTCCCAGGTCTCAGAAATCGAGACCTGGGGCACCCGTCAGTTGTGGCCGTTCAACCGCGGGCAATTCGTAGCTGTTGAAGTCGGAAAAATAACCAGATTCCGAGCGCAGCATAGCACGAATGGCTTGCCCTTTGACCCACGGAGTGCGCCTAATGCACCACGAACGATACCTTGGAAGCCGCTGATGCGTCTGATACCGTGAATACAGAGGTGAAATCCGATTCTTTCCGCTGCTTTTCTCTTGATGTTGCAGGTAGACAGCGGCGCGGCTCCGGCAGCGCCTGTTCCGAGCCAGAGCGCTCTGGTGGAGATGATCTCGAATAGTGGTCCGGTGGCGTTGGCCGTGCTGGCGCTGCTGCTGGTGGCCAGCCTTTACTCGTGGGCCGTGATTCTTGGCAAGATCTCCACTTTCAAAAAAGCGACCAACGAGAGCCGTCAGTTCGTGCAGGCATTTCGCAGGGCCACTCGATTGACGGAGATGGCAACTCTGGCCAATACCTACAAGTACAGCCCATTGGCGCAGGTCTTTGTGGAAGTGTACGAGACCTACAAGCGGCAGACGGGCGGCGGCGGTCCACCGCGCAAACTGGCACCGCTGGAGCGGTCGGCACAGACTGCGGCCAGTGAAGCGATCACCGATCTGGAGTCGCGGCTTACCTGGCTGGCGACCATCGCTTCGGTCAGTCCGTTTGTGGGTTTGTTTGGCACGGTCATGGGTATTGTGGATGCGTTTCACGGGCTGGGAACGGCTGGCGCGGCAACGCTGCGGGCTGTGGCTCCAGGCATCAGCGAGGCGCTGATTACTACAGCTGCTGGTTTATTTGTGGCGGTTCCGGCGGTGATTGCCTATAACCAGTTTTCGGCGCGCATACGAGTCTTTGCGGCGGCGGCGGACGACTTCAGCCGCGAGTTGCTGAACTCGCTCGAAGAGATTCCTGCGCGGACTGCTAACGCGGAAGATCCGGACCGGGAGGTAGAGCGTGGCCTTTACAAGTAGCAATGGGCAAACGCGGAGTTCGCTGTCAGAGATCAACATTACGCCGCTGGTGGACGTGGTGCTGGTGCTGCTGATTATCTTCATGATTACCGCGCCGGTCTTGCAGTCGGGGATTGAAGTGGCTGTCCCCAAGACGCGCACCGTGAAAGAGATTACCGAGCAGCGTGTGGTGGTAACAATTGACCGCGATCAGCGGGTATTCCTGGGCGATCAGCCGGTGAACATTCACGATCTGGCGCAAAAGCTAAAACAATCCAGCATTGACCCGTCCAAGAAAGTAATCTATCTGCGCGCCGATGAGCGGGTGCCGTTCGGCGCCTTTGCCAGTGTCATGGATGCGGTAAAGCAAGCCGGGATTACGAACATCTCGATAGTGACGCAACCGCTGGATACAAAGAGTGCGCGGGCAGGCGGGGTTTAGGTTTGACTATGCATCAAGCCCCAAGCCAATTCGGTGAAACACTGGAGCGAGAGCTTTCAGGATCGACGGAACCGCTGGCTCGTCCGGCAATGGCTTCGCTGGTGCTGCATGGGGCGCTCTTTGGCGGGTTGTTGTTCTATGGGGTATTAGGTGGATTTTTTCATCACAATCAATGGGGAAGTGCTGGGGCGGGTGGAGCGATTGAAGTCAAGTTGGTGAGCAGTGCTTTGCCCTTGCCTGCCGATCAACCGCCGAATCAAAATGTGCTGGCAACAGAAACGCCGAGTCAAGCTCCTGCCGAGCCAAGTCCGAAAGAGAAGCAGGCTGTTGACCCGGATGCAATTGAGATTCAAGGCAAGCAAGCCAAGCCACAACCGCAGACGGCACCCAAGACGCAGCAGCACCAGCCGGATGTGGATAATCGTGCGCAGTATGGCGAACAGGCGGGCTCGCAGATGCAGCGAGCAACCCAGGCGCAGAGCGGTTCGAATGGACCTGTAAGCATCACCAGCGGCAACTTTGGCAATCTCTTCGGCTATTACATTGAGGGCATTCAGCGCAAGATGGGATCGAATTGGAATCGCTTTGAGGTGGACCAGCGCACAGCACGCGGCACGCGGGCCTACATCGAGTTCACGATTCATCGCGATGGCACCGTGAGCAACATCAAGCTCGACCAATCGAGCGGTAGCGCAACCCTGGACACCTCTTGCCTGCGTGCAGCACAACGGGTCGATTCATTTGGTGCGTTGCCCGGGCAGTACAACCAAAGCACTGTACAAACGTCCTACTATTGCGAGTATTAAATTGAACAGGAGCGACAGGCGGGTGTGGAAGTAGAATGGTGTGGTGGACGCGATTGGCTTATTCACGTCCCGAAGCTTGCTACCTATGAGCACGTTTAACCGAGGAAGGATTGCACCCCGCATGAAGTCTTATTCCCGGATTTACTTTCCTGCATTGTTTGTTCTGGCCATTCTTGCGTCCCTACCCGCGACGGCGCAGGACTGGATTCGCACTGGATCCAACCTGGGCAATGATCGCGTTCGCCTTGCAGCAGCGGACTTCAAGCCGGTCGGCAGCGATCCGCAGACACCGACCCTGAAGGCGACCTTTGATACGACGCTGGCCAACGATCTGGCCAACGCTGGCATCTTCGATATGGTCTCCAAGAGCATGGCACCGCAAGCCACACCGGGTTCGCCGCAAGAGATCAGTTTGCCGCAGTGGTCGGCTGCTCCGGCCAACGCGGCGATGGTGGCCTTTGGCGCTCTGTCATCCAACAATGGCAGACTCATTGTCTACGGTTGGCTCGACGACGTTCGCAATACTGCTAATCCTCAAGTGTTGGCCAAGCAATACAATGAAGCGGCAAGCCAGGATGCAGCGCGAACCCTGGCGCATCGCTTTGCCGATGAGATCATCACTTTGCTGGGCGGCGGCATTAACGGCATCGCTGAGACCAGGATTTACTTTGTCAGCTCGCGTACCGGCAGTAAAGAAATCTGGGCGATGGACTACGATGGCCAGAACCAGCGCCAGATTACGCATCTGGGCAGCATCTCGCTCTCCCCGCGCATCTCTCCAGATAACTCGCGGCTGGCCTTTGCGTCGCTGGGAAAAGAAGGCTGGGCGGTTCGGCTCTATTCTCTCGATCTGGGACGGCTGATCAGTTTTTCTGCCGGCGTTGCAGGTGGAAGCAATCAATCACCAGCTTGGTCTATGGATGGGACCAAGATCGCCTTCTCTTCGTCGCGTTCTGGCGATCCTGAGATTTGGGTGGCCAATGCCGATGGCGGCAGCTTGCACAAAGTCACCTCGTTTGTAGGACCAGACGTTGCCCCCACCTGGAATCCAAAGACCAATGCTCAGATTGCGTGGGTCAGCGGTCGCACCGGATTGCCGCAAATCTACACCATGGATCAGGACGGCGCGAATGTACAGCGGCTTACAGACAGCGGTTATGCGATCTCGCCATCATGGTCACCCAACGGGCAGTTTCTTACCTTCAGTTGGAATCGCAAGTACGGTCCGGGTGACCCAGGTGGCCAGGACATTTACGTGATGGACATCGCCAGCAAGCGTTGGTTGCAGGTAACGCACGAATCCGGCAGCAACGATTTTCCCAGTTGGGCACCGGATAATCGGCATATTGTCTTTGAGCGCTCGCTGGGCAAACGCACCCAGATTTGGTCCATGCTGGCCGATGGAACCGATCAGCATCAACTGACAACCACCGGCAATGACTTCATGCCAAATTGGAGTTGGAAGTAATCGCGAGTTTTCGCTGTCCCGTACGGCGCAGAGCAACCGGATTTTGTGAACTATGATATTTACGTCAGCGAAATCCGTTGCTCATGGTTTCTCCGGTCAGACTGAGCGCAGAGCAGAAAGATCTGGATCGACTGAAAGTCAATCTTGAATTTGCGGAAGGAAGAGTCCATTGAATCTACGTAATCGCAATTTGGTTCCCGTTATCCTGCTTGTCGCATTGGTAGCTGTTGCAGGTTGCAAAAAGAAGCAAATATCGCCTGCGGCCCCAACCGCGCCGCCTATCACCTCGCAGGTCGCACCCACGGCGCAGATCACAGCCTCGCCCACAGTGATCACTGCCGGTGACCCGGTTGTATTGACTTGGCGCACCACCGGCGCTGACGCTGTCGCCATTATCGGTATAGGCGATGTGCCAAGCTCTGGCGTCAAGACCGTAAACCCGACCGTTTCGACCAGCTATCAACTCGTGGCCAAAGGCGATGGCGGCACGGCTGATTCCTCTGTGCGCGTCACTGTGAATGCGACACCGGCGGTGGTTGTGCCGGCCAAGGAGATGAGCAGCGAAGAAGCGTTCAAGGCCAACGTTCAGGACATATTCTTTGAATACGATGCCTATGAAATCAGTGTTGGAGCACAGGCCGTGCTCTCCAAGGATGCCTCCTATCTGGCCAGCCACCCGGAGACAAAGATTGTCGTCGGCGGCTATTGCGATGAACGCGGTTCCAATGAATACAACCTTGCATTGGGCCAGAAGCGCGCCGATGCAGCCAAGGACGCGTTGGTCAACGCTGGTGTTGCAGCCAATCGAATTCGCGTGGTCAGCTATGGCAAAGAGAAGCCCTTCTGCTCCGAGTCAACTGAAGAGTGCTGGCAGCAGAATCGTCGCGCTGGCTTTTCCATCGACTAATAAATACCACTAACAGCTAATAGCTCACAACTGTTGGCTGTTAGCTGATGCATAGGTGAACAATGCACATAGGTTCCAAACATCTCAATCGTCTTTTCGTGGCGGCTATCCTTGCCATAGTGCTTTCTTCTGCGCCCGTTCCAGCTCACGCAGTCTCAAAAGAGACGATCGAGTTGCAAACACAGGTGCAGCAACTGTTGGATATGGTGCAGCGTCTTCAGTCCACGCTTGACACACGGCTGGGCGTATTGCAGCATCTGGCTGAGCAGACGGCGGACAACGCGAATCAGGTGACCACGACCGTCAATGCGTTGCAGCAAAAGCTCAACACGCAGAACGATGCCATCAGCGGCAAGCTGGACGCAGCATCCGGTCAAGTGCAGTCGTTGAACGACTCCGTAGACGAGTTGAAATCCCGCATTGCCAAGCTCGATAAGTCGGTCCAGGATTTGCAGGCGCAGTTGCAGAATGTTCAATCTCCTGCTCCGGGTTCAGTGCCGGGAACAAATCCAGCAGCGACGCCGGGAACAATGGCTATGACCAATCCAAGCGCGACTTCAGCTGGGCAACCTGTCGGCGTTCCAGAACCAGGCGCGGGACAGACGGCAACTTATCCTCAAGCAGCCAGTCAGATTCCTCCGCTGAAGGAGACGTTTCAGGCTGGCGTGCGCGACTACAACGCGGCCAAGTACGGAGTAGCAGGCGAAGAATTTCAAGACATCGTGCATTACTATCCGCTCGATGATATCTCTGGTCAGGCGCAGTTCTATCTGGGTGAGATTGCGTACCGGCAGCAGAATTACACGGATGCAGTGAAGGCTTACAACGCAGTTCTTGAGGGCTTCAGCGGCTCTCCCAAGGCTGCTGCGGCGCAACTGCGCAAAGGCATGGCATTGTTGCAACTGGGCAAGAAAGATGCTGGAATTCACGAATTCCGCGTGCTCATCCAGCGCCACCCACAGACTCCAGAGGCGGCGCAAGCGCGTGCCAAGCTGGTCAGTCTCGGTGTCAAGAGTACTGCGCGCTGAGATTGAAGATGCAGCCCTCTTTGGATTCGTTACAGGCAGTTTTTCGGATCAACTGAGCCACTTGCATCCTTCCGCTTGGACACTGCCTTCAGATTCACTGAATTAATCTGCAAGGATTTGAGCCCAAAAAAAATATCGTAGGGGGGGAGGGGGGGGGTGCCTTTTGGGTACGAACCGGTCACCTCCCTGACAAATTGGAAGATGCACTGAGTTCAGGTTAGCAGGATGCGCGAAATAATCTGCACCACCTGCGGTGTGGCCAACCACCTGCGGTGGGGCCAACTGCCTTCGGCGTGGACTGCGCGTCCAGCGAATAGCCTTCGGCGTGGCGTGCGAACATAAGTGCTCACCTGCCCGCTCACGGGGAAAATGCAGGCGATAGAGCCACTTGCAAAATTCTGCTCATCCTGTGTAATCGTGCCTTGACACGAAATCTGAAGTTGAGCGGGCATTTTGCAAGAGGCTCGACTGATTGAGTCTTTCGCGCTGTCCGCTTCCATTCCTGGCCATTTCGCGCTACGATTTCTGCGTTCTTCTGCGGAGGCTTTTGTGGCGCTGAAATGGACTGGATCACTCGCGCTGTTGCTGTTGCCTTGCTCTCTCGCCTTTGCTGGATCACAAAAACAATGCATCAGCGCAGACGAAGCCACCAAGCTGGTCAACAAGGACGTCTGCGTCAGTGCGCACATCTACGATGTTGTCGAATTGCCGGATGGGACGCGGTTTCTGGACGTCTGCTCGCCAGAGACTCCTGATAGCAAATGTTCGTTTACCTTCGTGAGTCTGTGGGAGGATCGCGAGGATGTGGGCGAGTTGCGCAAATATCGTAATTTGGATGTGCAGGTGCGTGGAATTGTGCGGCCCATGCATGGACGCGCTGGAATGCTGCTGAGCCATGCGCGACAGTTCTACGGTGGACCACCGAAGTTCAAACCTAATCCCAAACTAGTCCGTGGCTTCAACGCCGAGCAGGACCGGCCTCCGCTCAACGACCCCAATCTGCGCCCGCAGGGCGCTGGCCGAGCGTTCATGAATTCGCGAGAGAAAGAAACCCCTTCAGCCAAGTAAGATGTCGTATCTGGCTCAGAAGATCCACAGGCTTGCCAGCACCAGCAAAATGGCGGCAACAGTGACGGCCTGATAAATGCGATCCTCTTTCTGGCGAGCGTGCAGTAATCTGTCATCAAGCAAGGCGTCGTCAGAGATCGAGGCGAGCGAGGTGGATGCGGTTTGTGGGATAGATTGCATCGTGGCCTGCTTTCAATGCCTTGCGGCAAGCGTTGCAGTGGGGAAAGATTGCTATTTCTGGTTCAGTACGGTCATTGCGTACTGCATTCCCAGCGGAGATGTCTAACAAACATCCAGGAATGGAATTCTGATCCTGTTTTGTCTATCGGTCAATAGCAAAAATTCCCTGCGTCAAAAAAGAAGAACGGGAAATTGCTGAGCATTCCTTCCGTAACAGGCTGCAACCCGTTTATCGTTTCTGCCCAGGCTGTTCCGGCTCGTCTTTGCCCTGTGACGGGTGAAACAGAATTGATTTCAACGCGCGAGCAAATCGTCCTTCCGCAGTCAACTCTGGTTCCAGTTCCGTTGACTGTCCAGGAGCGAGGGTAAAATTGCTGCGCTGCTCTTCCAATCCCTCCACGATTTCGTCCAGGATCGGATCGCTATCCTGGCCAACGGCGGCCCTTTCATATTGGTCGGCTCGATCACGCTGAGAGATTGCAAGATCAGTGAGCAGCATCGCTTCGTGCTGCCGGTCTTCAGCTTGGGCCGCGTGGGCGCGCTCCAGCAGCTTGGCAGCCTCGCGATAATGGATTCGAGCACATTCACGGTATTCTTCAGCAGTCATCGCAGGCAGGTCATCCTCGCTCGCCGTCCTGGCTGCTGAGTGGTAAAGAGTTGCTTGTGGAGTGGTTTCCTCTACAGGTTTCCAGGAGACTGAATGGTCCTCTGGAGATTCGTCCATCGGGTACGCGGCGCTGAGTTCGTCGTCAGACATTCTGGCCTCCTGATCTGAAAAACAATCATTAAGCAGAGGTGACTATCGTTCTATGGACAGCAATTGTACACCATAATTTGCGTGAATGGCTTGCTGTTGTGGATTTATCTGATGAGGAACCATGAATTCATACGCTTTAGGTGAGGTGCGGATGATGCAGGTGCAGGATAGATTTCAGAGCGCGTGTGAAGCGTCCTTCTTGCGGCAGTTTGGAATCGTCCTGCATGGTTTGTCCGGGCAGTGGAATAAAGTTGTTACGACGCTCCTGCAAGCCCTCAAGAATTTCTGTCACAATTGGGTCGCTGGCTTCGCCGCGTGCTGCTCTTACATACTGTTCAGCTCGCCGCCGCTGCAAGATGGAAAGATCCGTCAATAGCATCGCCTCATGCCGTCGGTCCTCGGCCTGTGCCGCATGGGCGCGCCCTAGTAATTTCTCGGCCTCGCGGAAGTGAATGCGGGCAATTACGCGGTACTCTTCGGCATAGGGTATGCTTGCAGATTCAACAACAGAGTAATTTGTCGCCGAATCGTTGAACGCTGCTCCTGCGTTGTTATTATGCACGGCCAAACCGATCTCCAAGTCGCTGTAGATACGCAACCTGATTCAAATATCGTTCAAGGTCGTGTGATTGCTATTGCTTAACTTCAGGCAAAAATGCAGTGCTGGTTTCTTTCGGGAACAGGTGTAATATCGGGAACGGGTGAGACAATTTTCTTATGAGTACTGGACCTCAACTTGTTCCTCCCGCTGAGACGCGGGAACGCAACTGGCTGCCGCTGGCAGTCTCTTCGACGGTGGTTCTCATGGTTTTGGTCGGAGCAATCTTGCTTCTAGGACCAGGACGCGGCAAGGAAGCGCCAACCGTGACGCCAATCGGGGCTGCATTGGACCCCTATGCGCCCAATTTGCCCATCACACACCTGCTCATGAGTGAGTCGGGCAATCTTGCCGGCGGCAAGGTTACAAACCTTGATGGCCACATTGCCAACCTGGGATCTGGCACTGTTACCGGCATCACCGTGCAGGTGCTCTTCCGCAACGCAGCCCATGAGGTTGCGCAAAATGAGACCCATCCGTTGAAGCTGATCCGCACCCGTGATCCGTACGTTGACCTTGAGCCGGTCTCCGCGGCACCGCTCAAGCCCGGAAGTGAGCAGGATTTTCGGCTGATCTTCGATTCGGTCTCCCCGGACTGGGATGGAGCTTACCCAGAGGTTCGCGTTCTACACGTCGAAACAAAATAGCTCGGATATGGGTCCGGCAAGCGACACACGATATTTGTTTGTTCACCACACCGGATCCATCCCCGTTCTTACAGGGTAGAAAATACTCGGCTTGGAAAGAATTACATATAAATCCAGCCTTCCCCGCGTGATTACGCTCACTTGTCAAGGTAAAACGTCAATGCAAGTTAAACAATATAAACGACATAAAATCTAAGTCGATTTTGGTTTGATTTGGCACAACCGTTGCAATAGATAGCGCAGCAGGCATTGAACATGATCTGTGTGTCCCTCGTCAGGATCAAGTTCGGTCAGGACAAATTATGATGAACTGCAAATTAGCTTCGTCGTTTTCCTTCCCCAGTCAGATAGCGGTGCTGGCGTTGGCAACCGCAATTGGGGTTCCGGCATTCGCGCAACAGACGCAAGCGGCCGGGACCTCTCAGGATGCAGTCGCATCAGGAGATCAACATTTTCCTGCCGCTACTTATAACACTGCTCCCCCCAAGGAAGGCTTTTGGGGCCACGTCAATCCCTTTGCCCGCAAAAAGTGGGTCAATGACCGTACCGCCCCCATCAAGGGTCAGCTCAATGAGTTGGACGAAGTAAATGCCAAGAACTCACGCGACATACAAGACGTAGACGGCAGAGCGCAGACGGGTATTCACCGTGCGCAGACAGCAGCGGAAGCTGCCAATCAGGCCGCCTTGGCCGCGAATGACCGGGCACAGAAAGCTCATTCCACAGCTCTAGGAGCATCCGGTCATGTAGATGCGCTGAACGCGACCGTCAATGGTTTGGATCAGTATCACCAGATCAGTGAAGTACAAGTGGCATTTCGCGCCGGTCAGCCGACTTTGTCGGTGGCAGCGCGCAAGCAACTGGACGAGTTGGCGACCAGCTTGACCGGACATCAGGGCTTCGTCCTTGAAATAGAGGCGCACTCGCCTGGAGCGGGCAGTGTCGGTATCCAAAGTTCAGAACGTCTGGCCGAGTCAGTCAAGCGCTACCTCGTCTCAGAACATCAGATTCCCGTCTACCGTTTGCACTCAGTGGCTCTGGGCAATGCCCGCGACGCCAGCGATGAGGATGCGAAACCGATTCGCGCCAGCAGCGTGCACATCCGGTTGATGGAAAACAGTTTGGCGGCCCAGGCTTCTGCATCCCCCCACGATGCGGCTTCCTCGACCGGCTCGGAGCGGCCGTAAAAGGCCAATTGAGTCCCTCCCCCAGAGGATCATCTCCGCGCCAAACGGCCCCCCAGCCGTTCGGTCGCCAACAAGCTCTCTACACGAGAGAACCAAGGCAACCTGGCCTCCGCTAATGGCGGGGGCCGATTTTTTTGTGCCGACAGAATTTATACAGATACAGTTGAGCCACTTGCATCATTCCGCTTGGACACTCGCTTCTGCTCGACTGAATTAATCTGCAAGGATTTCGGCTAAAAATAAATATCGTAGGGGGGGAGGGGGGGTGCTTTGTGGAGTACAAACCGGGCACCTCCCTGACAAGTTGGAAGATGCACTGAGATCAGGTTAGCAGGATGCGCGAAATAATCTGCAGCCACCTGCGGTGGGGCCAACCACCTGCGGTGGGGCCAACTGCCCCTTCGACAAGCTCAGGGCAGGCTTTCGGCGTGGGCTGCGCGCCCAGCGAATAGCCTTCGGCGTGGCGGGGTGAGAGTTGAGGTTACCAGTTCTCAGTTCTCAGTTCTCAGTTTTCTGTTCTCTGTGGATAGTGAACAGATAGGGTGGGGTGAGGGTTGAGGTTTCCCCGGTCCACAAAGGAACCAGGGGCACCCTCAGTTTGGTCTGAATAGCACCCGGAGAGCAGGGCCACCTGCCTCTTCGATGGGAGTGGTGGAGAGGTGGAGGCCCATGGCGCGGACGACAACCCTCTTGGTAGAGACGCCTTTCTACTCCGCACTCATCGACGGACGACGTGCTGCTCCCTATTCTGTTCCATGGAATCGCGCTGTTCTAGCTGCGGGTGCAGGGCGGCAACAACGGCGGACGGGTTTCTGGCAATGACGGTGAGGAAGGCTCGAGCGGAGGACTCTGGAGTGCGGCGTCCGCCTTCCCAGTGCTTGACCGCGTCGAGGCTAAAACCGAAGGTGGAGGAGAAGTGGGCCTGCGTCATCTTCAGGCGCTTGCGGATGCTTTTCACATCGACCTCGGCGGGCAAGTTGACCTTGCAGCCGGTTGTCTGCCCTGCCAGAAAGGCATCTACCTCGTCGAGACCCCTCATGAGGTCGTTAAAGATTGCCGCCATCGCTTACCTCCTGTACTTCGCAAAGATTCCATCGGCGTGTTTGGCCAACTGGTTGCGTTCCTGTTGGGTCAGGTTCTCTTTTTCGTTTTTGGCATAGGCCGCGATCAGAAAAATCGGAAACCCTTCGCCGCGCAAGATGTAAATCACACGTGCACCGCCGCGCTTTCCCATTCCGCTGCGAGCAACCCTCACTTTGCGGAATCCGCCCGTTCCTTGCACGACCTCGCCGCACTCCGGGTCCGCTGCCACCATGTCGACGATCCGCTGCCGTTCCGCTTGGCTGAAAATGTCTTCGGCGGACTTAGATAACCCTGCGTCTCGACGACGGTTTGCACACCCTCTTGTACTCCATTGGACACTATGAGTCAAGGGTTTAATGTGGAAAGCGGGCACTGGTTCGCCACACTTGAATCGTTCTTTAATGCAAAAGGGGGGACAATTCCCCCCCCTTTTGTGGCTAACTGCTTTCGCTTATAGCGTTCTTCCAATCGCTTTGGCAACGGCGCGTAATTCGACCACCATTTTGTCGAACTGGTCAAAGTAGAGGGTCTGGGCGGCGTCGGATGCGGCTTTGTCGGCGTTGGGGTGAATCTCCACCAGGATGGCGTCTGCACCGGCAGCCAGTGCGGCGTTGGCCAGCGGAGCCACCATGTCGCGGCGACCGGTTCCATGCGATGGATCGCCGATGATGGGCAGGTGCGAGAGCTTGTGGATCACGGGAATCGCAGCCAGATCCATCGTATTGCGCGTGGTGGTTTCAAAGGTGCGAATGCCGCGCTCGCAGAGGATCACGTCGTAGTTGCCGCC
>Ga0182030_10014590_pt1 | contig 15487 bp, 39 predicted proteins | sample 812S3MmetaG_FD_121299 | JGI IMG/M metagenome (GOLD analysis project Ga0182030, IMG submission 121299) | Permafrost microbial communities from Stordalen Mire, Sweden - 812S3M metaG (Illumina Assembly) | ecosystem: Environmental > Terrestrial > Soil > Wetlands > Permafrost | place: Sweden... | reverse complement strand
TCCCCAAGAGCATCGATCTTGGTGAGGATATGGGCGGCACCGGTGTATTTGCTGCCGTTGTTAGCGACGGTCCGTCGCGTTGTGGACATATATGCTCCTTTGTTTGTCATACCGAGCTAGGTTAGTGCCGGGCCATTCCGCACGCAAGCATCTGGACCGTCCAATCCGTAACAGCCCGTCAGGTGATCGGGCAAGGTTGATATAAATGAAGCAGCTTGTTCCTGTGTTGCAAACCGGCCTAGAGTGGGATATCTAAACCCTGGCCGAATATTCCTCAGGTCTGTTACAACCCAAGGCTTTCTGCTGGTGTCGTAGAAATCGGCTTCGATGGTCATTATTTCTCTCCTTCCTGTATGATGCGAATGTAAAAAACCTGATGAAGGGGCAAGTGTAACACTTCACCTGGGCCATACTGAATCAGATCAGTATCGTTACTTCCAATCGTTCGGAGCATAACGAGACCAAAGGCAGTGTTGCCTATTTGCCAACCTTGAATGACCTGGTACCTTGATTGCCCTTGGTCAACGGCGACCTCTACTCGATTTTGAATGACGTTCATGATTTACCCTCCTGGTTTGTGGGCTCGGGTATAGCACGGACATAGTTAGAGAACCCCTTGGGGTCAGGAGGGAAGGTTGGTCCGCTTAGCGGACCTCTCTGTTAGGCGCAAGGCGATGATGGCTATTCTGGCCGCGATACACGTGCTCATGTAGGCATGACTTGTCGCTCAAGTGCCCACCGGTGTACTGCCTCTTTGGCTTTGAGTTGATTGGTCTCCCAGCCCTTGGCAACCTCCCACACTTCGGTCTCAGTCTTATCCATTACCTTCCAGACCCATCCTCCCCTTACAACTTCCGGGGCGATTTCGGCCCAGTAATGAAGTAGTTTGGCCCGCTGAGGCGCTGGTGGGTCTGCCCATATGAGTTTAGTGTTCCTGTGCCACCAGCGGTACCATCTGTTCCCCACTAGTTTCTCCCTTCTTCTGCTTAGCAGCCCTCTTGACCGCTCGTTCGGCGTCCAACTGGGCCTTCTTCTCGGCCTGCTTGGCGGCCTTCTCAGTATCTTTGGCTTCTGCGCCGGTGTCCATCAGCTGGCGCAGCTCATCCATCTGGGCTTTGACTACGCTGAGCCGGGAAGTGGTGGAGAGCTTAGCGTTCGAGAGGGCCTCCTTATAGAGAGCACTCTTGGCCTCCAGTGCGGTGACTGACTCGAACAAGCTAGCGAACCGCTTCGGACCGACCTTACCCTCCCGCAAAACCCCAGCAATCTCCTGGGACATCGAGTCGGCTGTGGCCTCGATGTCTTCCTTCGCTACCGTGGCGATCAGGTCACGCTGACGCTGGTCGTCGATCAGCGGGAACCCATGGACACGGATTCCTCCATGAGCTAGCTTGGATATCTCTGCCATCGCTGTCTCTAGCTGGTGGTAGAGATCCAGGTGTTCTTTGGGGACGAAGTACAGGCTTACGCCTCCGTTTGTCATACTGAGGGCCTTGCATTCGACAAAGACCCGATGGATGGTGTTCCGGATGGCGTTGCCGTCCTGACAACCCCGAGTCGTTTTGAACTTAGCCACCAAGTTATCGATCATCACGGCGGCCACAGGGGAGGGTTCGAGCTCGGTAGTAACGACGTCGCCGCCGACGAAGACAATTTCCCATGTACCCGAGTACATGAGATCTTCGTTTATTTCGTCGATTGTCTCTACTACTACACGCTTGACGATGCGCTCACCAGAATTGCGTATGGTACGAATGAGCAACTTCTGCACAACTGCCACTTTGTTGCCCGTAGCATCTTCGACTGTCTGGCGTTCTGTGCGATGGTCGCCATTGGTGAAGACACGACGAAATACATCTCCGTCGGTTGGGGAATTTTTGGGACCGAACATTTCGAGTTTGTGAGTACTGAGGGCGTCAGTAAGGGTCTTGTGGGGTATGTCCAAGTCGGAGACATTGGAGAAGGCGACGTACCCAAGGAAGTCTTCGTCCTTGAGGCGCGAGGCGTGGTCGACATAAGCGCGTAGGTCTTCTGTTGCTGTCATGCTAGTTTCCTTTCTTGTTGTTAGGGGGTAATGCTCTCGGCCGGCTGAAAGAGAGAGTCAAAGAGCCGGCCGAGAGATCTTGTTCACGGTCCTGGGTGGCTTGGTGTAAACGGGGACCGGTGCAAATCGGCGTGAGTATGTTCTAGTTCGTCCTTGCGCCACTTGCCGAGGCCGTCCTTGAGTTTGGGCCAGATGTGTTCAGGGTGGGCTGCGTCGATATGTTGGGCTAGTTCGTACTTCGTCATAGTCCTGGATGTTCCCGCTCGTCTTGTACCCAGGTCCACCTGATGTTCAGCAGTTTGAGACGCGGAGCTACTTGACGAATGATGTTGATTGCTTGATTAGGATCCAGTGGTGCATCAGCCACCACATAAGCGCCATTGTCCCGACGCCCAAGCTTATGTTGGTCGAGATTGCACCTGACCTGTAAGGGACTGTCGGGACAGGTCAACACCATAGACCCATCAGGTCCGGCCTTGGGCTTACCGGGAGTAGGGCGCTGGCCGCCTATTGCCTCATCGACAATAGAGAATATAAGGCCGGGATTGACTTTGGTGTAAGAACGTATTTCCATTAGAAATCTCCTTTGTTGTCTCGCATGTCACCAGCGCGAACCTGTGGGTCCATAGGCGGACACACAGTCGGCACAGTCACCGTTGAAGAATATTCTATTGTGGGCGGCATGGTCGGACATTAGGGCCTGGGCGATGGACAAGGATTTGTTGTCGAATTCGGTGTGCTGTTCGATATTGCCCTTGTCATCGATAGTGATAAGCCAGGCTTTCACTTGTTGGGGATCATGTTGTAGGTGGCAAGGACGCGTTCTTTGGCTTCTTCTATGGTTGCGCAGTACCCGTCAGCAATGACGTCAATGTCACTACCATGGTGGAGGGTCCAGGAGAACTCTCCGTTCTCGCCACCCTCCCGACCCACAGAAGCCCACCAACCGTTGGTGAGCTCTATGTTTTGATCTAGGTCGCCGCCATCCATATCTTCGCGACCTGCCGAGATCCAGTTGTTTGATATGCTCATGTAAATTACCACCCTCGCGTTGTCACGTTATATACTGGACACGACCATAGCTCGTGTAGGACGGCCTGTGTCCCACATTCAGGGCACTCGGTTGCACTACTTATGTCCGCTAGTGTAACCTCTTCGTCGGCTTTCATACGGTCGCGCACACGATCAGCCGCGGTCCTTGACTCAACAAAGATCTTTTGTGGGTAGATGTGGCGACGTGGGCCGATTTCCGTAACCAGGAAACCATTTTTCCCCCGGTAGGTAGACTTTGTGACCCTGACCTTCATGTCCATCCTCCTAGTGGTAGTCTGTCCCGTACTTCTTGTTCCATTCCTTCTCCAGCTTGATGAGGGCGTCGAAGGCAATGAGTGTGGCATACTGACAGGCATCGGCCGTGTTCTCGTCCACGCCAGCGTGGGAGAGGACGACCGTCTCTATAGCAATAGCCGCCGTTACTTTCTTCCAAGTGGCCTGGGTGATCGGGGTGGCAGGGACGCGTCCGGAGACGTTACTACCGATAAGTACTGGGGTGGTCACGGGCATCTCCATCCTGAGGGTGAACTGGGCATACCGGCGTTGATGTAACAACGATCGCAGAGGAAGTGGCCGTTCTGGGGGTTGTAGGTGCCCTCTTCGGAACGGACGTAGAACTCGCGCATGGCGTGGGTGGCAGGCCCCCTGCTGTACGTGTCCTCTGCGCTCTCGAAGATGAAGCCATCTAGCTCGTCCATGTCGGCGGCGAAGCGGTAGCACATGGGGCAGTAGGGACGCAGGAGGTCATTAGTTATTGCCATTTACAGCCCTTTCTTGTATATCTAGTAGGTCTTCCTGAAGTTTCAGGATCTGTTTCTCTTGGTCGCGGATGATCTGTCCTTGTATTTCTAGCAAGTGGGTGAGCTTAGCGAGACGCTCGTGGTACAGCATCTCGGTTTCTCGTGTCCTGCGTTGCCATTGTTCGTCCGTCACTGTCCCTCCTTATCCAGAAGTGGCTCTTCCTCAGGGTCACCCAGAAACGCATCAGCAACGTCTAGAATAGCTTCAGCAAGTCCCTCCAAAACGACGTCGCCTGTGCCATCTTTCACCACTACGTACCCATGGTCGTCGAAGCCGCTATACTCTAGCGTATCATCAACTGCTACCACTTCGCACCCTGTCCAATGTCTCACGACAGACTGTAGTGCTCGCAAAGGAGTGTCGGCCTCTACTTCGTAGGCCTGGTGCCAGATTTCAGGCACTATGACTTGGTAATGAGTCATTACTCGTCGTCAATCTCAGTGGTGAAGCGATAGGCCCAGGTTTCAGGCGGGTCTATCGTAGACCTCCAGCACTGCTCACACAGGTTGTAGCTTTCGTCATCGCTGGGGAGCCCGTCCTCGGTGATTTGGTAGATTAGGTCCTGCTTGCTGCGACCACAGAATGGACATGTGCCGTAAGAGGGAACGGGTGATTGAGGAGCCACGATGAGCTCATCAAGGCTGTCGTTCCACTTCATCTCCATGCCTCGGAAAGGCCAGCTACAGAGCTGGCCATAATGCATAACCTGGAGAGTGTCGAAATCGGTGAAGAGGTCGAATAGCGGGATATGACCGTAGTAGTGACCGTCCTGGGTGACGGTGCCATCGGTAGTTATCTCGAAGGTGGTGGTCTGCATAGCGTGTTCCTTTCAGTCGGTGATGTAGGGGCTATTGCTGTAGGATTCTAGCGCCTCCAAATGAGCCACGTTGAAGTCAGAAGGATCAATTGCTACCATGGCGCGCATTGAGGCAATCCGTGCGTTCCATTCGGCAGTAGTCCAGCCACGGCCGGCATCGATGTTTTCACAGGTAAAGTCGATGTCGCCCACTACCCAGGCAACGGGATTTTTGACTTGGGCTCCGTCGATGAACACTGTGATGTCACAGCCTTCATCAGAGTCTCTGATGTGTAGGATCTGGATTTCCATTATGGTGCCTCCGTGTTTTCTGAGCACCCGTGATGCGGTTCCTTCCCGTCGCAGTCAGGTGCTGTGGTTTTACCATACGCCAAGGCCTGCATTCTGGCGTTAGTAGCCTTTAGCCGAGCGGCCACTGCTTGTGTCTCAAGCTCATCTGCTTTAGCACATAACTCAGCATGAATTATCTCGGGTGGAGTAGCAAAGGTTAGGAGCTGGATGTTCTCGATGTTAACCCAGGAAGGCCCACAACGCTCATCCTGAGCGTGACAATCCACGTTCCCGCTTTGGTCTATCATGTTGCCGCCTTGTATCACGTTGCCGCGTTCGCCATCGCCACAGTCCACATGATAACAAGTGCCCAATGGAATGATGTCCATAAAGTCCTGTAAGAGTTTGGCGTTGCCGTGACGGATGATGATTTCTACATCTTCGGGTTGATTTAGCATCACTGTTCGTCTTCGGTTTGGTAATTGGCTATGTCCAGGGCGTGGATACTCATGACGCTGGCATTCACTTCGTTGAGGGTCAGCACCTGCACATAGTCTCCTAGATCGCCCGCTGTGGCTGCTTCGTAAGCCCACTCGTCAGCTTTGGTGTCCGCTTCAGTCTTGCTAGCAGTACCAAAGAAGGACGGTCCTTCAAGACCGCCCGACCAGCTCACTAAGTAAAGCATTCATGCTCCTTTCCGCTGTGTGTTGATTGGGTCTTCTAGTATTTCATTATCACGTAGGCCGTCGGCATCCACCGCTGCACATGCTAGGCACTCCTCAGAGCCACACTGGTCTTCGATAAATCCCTCACCATACTGAACGATGAGATCTTCTCCCACTCGTGCCAGTTCTTCCAATTCCTCGGTGGTGGCATTGGCCATACTCGAAGGAAGATCCTCTTTACACCAGATGGCCCCGAACACGAAATCGGGATGGTTGCGCACAGCTTCCATAAGGTCGTAGATGTCCGGCGATTTGTAGGTTGGCATCGGTTCGTAGATATCTGCCATCATTATCCTCCTAATAATGCTCTAGTGAGAGCTGAACTGTAAGTCATTAGGCACCCATCCTTATTTCAGCCGCGCACTCGGCGTGGTACTCAGCTATCTCTCGCTGCCATGCAGCCCAGCGCAGCATTACGCTAGAAGGATTGTGATCTTCATCAAGGCGATCGACTACGTTCCGTCCCTGGCACTCAGCACAGATAACGTCATACACGCCACCCATGTAGTCTGAGAAGAAGTCGTCGCCCATCTCATTCATCTCAGAGGCGGTAATCCCGTGTTCGTCAATGGCGGGGTTGACATATGTGCCCTCGCCGTCACAGCAGGGACAGACGACCTTGTGAGTATGGATGGTGATACCTTCTTCGAGCATGTAACTTCGGAAGCTCTCAAAGGTAGAGGGTTGACGTCTAGTCATGTGTTCCTTTCGGAGCCCTATCCCGACGAGGTAGCAGCATGCCCATAGACGCTAGGGCATACCACTCGTCTAGGGTATGAAGTAAGTGATGAGCTACGCCGGCCTCGTCAATGGCGTTGATCCGTATTGTCTCGGGGGAAAGAATGACCTTGAGTACTCGATCGTTCGGCAGTGTGTACTCGTAGTCTCTTGAGAGCCCATGACATTGAAGCCCCGGCTCTTCAAGGTCGAAACATGTGAAGGTCAGAGGATGTTCGAGAACGCTGACGTCAAAATGTGTTGATGTGGATTCAGGGTCGCGCTGGATCTCTTGGGCCAGCATCACAGCTTCAGCGGGAGTATCGGCCTCAAGGTCTATGTCCCACCTAACGCGGTACATTGTCATTGGTTTACTCGATACTCAATCTCGCCACCCACTGCGGGCCTGACGCCCTCAGCGGTGAGAGTCCCTGTGATACTGACAGTGACGTCGGACCACATGGTGAGAACGGCCTCGATCACCACACTAACTGCTGGGTTGGTCACAGGGTGCCACTCAGTCCAGGAGCGGTCCTCAATATCGAGACCCAGCGCCCGAGTACGACACTTAATTGGCATAGTCAGTCCACTGTTCCATGTCAAAATTGGGATCAGTGACAAGGTGAGCACTGGCTTTGACGTCCTGCACGTAGTTATCACCCATGTCGTAGTCCCCACCAGTGAACGGGGACTTGGCCGCCACCAACCAACGAGCAAATGGCTTGTTGTCATCGATCTGGTACTTTTTCAGTACCCTGAACTCGATAGGCTGGCCCATGAGCGTCCCAACCCATACCTCGTACGGGTTGTTGACTCGACGCGTCTTGGCACATTCGTTTTTCGGTTTGGTAGTGGGGATGGCGGCAGCTGCTGAAACGTCACGCTGTTTGGTGGTCATTATGTCCCTTTCTTATCTGTTGATGAGCCAGTAAATCAGTGCATCAAAACCAGTGCCGATGCCCAGGAGCAGGGCAGTCATCACGACCGCAGCCGCGATGAGCTTAGCCCTGTCCCTGATGCGTGCGCCAGTCATGTTCAGTCGACGGTACCGTCAGTGGTCCACGCTCGGGAGTTGCCCGACACGATGGCTGTTGAGCCTCGGGTCTGGCCGGCATGTACTGTCGCTACCTTGGTGCTGGCTACCAACTCCAGCAATTCAACGTCAGTTGTGCTCTCGGTGATTGTCATAATGTGTGTCCTTTCGTTTGGGTTTGGTAAAAGATAACCTATAGGCTATCAAATGAGTGTGCTTTGATAACCTATAGGCTAATGTTTGATGGTGGGAACGGTATTTTTGATGATGATGTGCCAGCTTTTACCCAGGCTTCTGCGGCTGTGGTCAGGCCGGCGCCGTTGCGGGTTGTGGTAAAGGACGCCACGTGCTAGTGTGACGCCGTTAGGCAGATAAGCTACCTCGGTGGCCTCATGGTTGGTACCGAGCAGTTCAGCCGAGCGCCCTAATTCGGGGAGCCCCCACCCTTGGTCTAACTTGACGGGCCTGCGTTGCTCGATCCTGGCACCACTCTTGCGCAACTGGCGCGTAGTGAGAGCGGTGGGGATGGCGAAGATGTCCCCTTGCCGCACGGTGGTACGTCCCGCCTCTTCAGCCACCTTCACTGGCACGGGCTTAAGCACCTCGTAGGCCTCCGCTATCGTTTGAGGAGAAGAGCCAGATGGGAGCTCACAGAGGAAGTATACCCTCCTCGTCTCCTGGTGGTCAAATCCAGACAGGAAGTAGGCCGAGCGAGACCGATGCCAGCGTTTGAAACAGTCACCCTCACACACTGTGCATCTAATCACGTAGCCTCCCGCCTGACCCTTGCAGGCCTTGCAAGGAGTAGTACCGGACCAACTCACCTTAGCCTTGATGAGCGACTCGCCCAACCAGTGCCGGTAGGTGGTCCAGGAATAGACTTTGGTACCGTCCTCTTGGTCTTCCACATGAATGACATTGCGTGAGACGCTACTCTGGTACAGATGAGTCTCTTGACCAGTGACGCCATAGCTTTGGCGAGGATGGTCCCACGAATTGGCGTTGATCGGGAACAGCTCATCCGCAGTCTTGGGCTGTGGTGCTCCAGCGGGATAGTTACGAGCCAGTATACCAGCCATGAAATCGTCGTTGTTGGCTCCCTCTACCTCGGCCTCGTGTTTGGCCCAAGCGTAACTGTTCATGGCCTCTTGGTTTCTCTTGGCCACATTAATGATGAGTTGTTCATCCGTCCATGGTATATACCCCTGCACATCTGTGGTACGCCACACAGAGCCGGGTGGTTGTTCGGTTGTGCGGTGGTTGGTTGTCTCGTTGCGATCCGCACTGACATCAATGATCTCGACAGAGTCCAGATCCAGGCCAGCCGCCTCAAGAGCGGAGTAAGGAATAATCACCTTGGGTAATTCTCCCCTTACCTCTCTGCGTATCACGCTCTGATGGCGTGAGGTAGTGACAGAGCGTACATCCCCGTTCAACAACCAGCCACGAGGCGCGCCCTTGGCTGTCCTCAGTACCCGAGCTAGCTCGAAATGTGAGCCGTAGGAGTAGATACGGTTGTCATCGTAATCGGTGAACATACGCGGATTGCGGATGGCCGGCTTGTTGGTCAGGCCCATGATGCGGTCATACCAGCGCCCAGCTACGGCATTGTAATTGTGTGTCATTGTCTTCCTTTCGTTGTTAGATGTCTATTCGGGGTAGTGGAGTGGCCAGTTTGGCCTGGTTGCGGGTGATGAAGGCCTTCATAGGCATGACCGCCACCTTCACATCGGCTTGGGATATGAGCGTGACTCTACCGGTGCGCTCGGTCAGGTCCACCAGGTGCAGCAAGTGGCACAGGCGACCAGCAGCCTTACCAGCAGGGCGCCAGTAGGGCCAGCCATCCGAACTATGGTTGACCATGTTGACGAATTCGCATAAGTAGCGAACGGCCGGTGCAATGACGGGGTATACCTCGGGATTGTCCCACTGGTTGGCCCAGTCATTGATCTCCCACTCATTAGCCCAGTAGGTTAGAGACTTCTCTTTGGTAGCTGCGGGGTGCATGTTATTCCTTTCTGGTGAGTTGTTCTAGTCGTTCCAAGCACATGGCAAGGTCTAAGGCCTCGGGGTACGCGGCGGCCCATGCTGCCACCACCTCAAGGTCACCCTGTCCATGTATGATGTACGCTTCAATCGCCTCAGACACATAGAGAAAACCATAGTCAGTAAGGGCATGAGGTATGAGTATTCTGCATTCCTCACAATGAGTAGGCGTGTCTGATTCTGTGTAGGACATGATGGCGATAGGTTCAGTCCAGCCCTCAAAGGCGACCCATGCGGAGCCCTCCGCATAGCCACGAGGCGCGCAGCTTGCGCATATAGCGTCATCACAATTGCGGTAGTAGCCAATAGGCTTGTGCATAGTTACGCTCCTATGGGTAGGGCTGCCTCGTGGCAATCAGGGTTACTGGGTAGGGAGATAGACGCGTCTACATGGTAGAGCACGGAATAGAGCTGGTTGACACACTCAAAGTAGACAGGCCGGCGGCACTGGCCACACAACAGACGAGGACCTAAGTCATACCCTTGATGTGTGGCTACTTGGGCTAGGTCTTGGTGTGGTACTTCCATGGCCACGCGAGGAGGGTCGGGGATCATCGTGCCTCCTCGTAGCCATCAAACCATGGTCCTATGCGCTTAGTGCGGCGCCGGCCCACAGCACTGGTGCAAGTACTGGATGAAGTCTCAGGGTTATTGCAGTGTGCCTGGGCCTGTGTTAAGGTTAGGCCTCGCTCGATGATACGCTTGTTGGGCCAGGCGTCTTTGTAGAAACGGATTATGCGGTACATCGATTATCCCTTCATGTATGCTGAGTGTCAGCTAGGGCATGCAGGAGGTATCATTGGCCCTCCTGCATGCGGCTAGTTGGCGCTAAGCTTGCAGCGCCTCACCGCTCTGTGCTGCGGCGTGTTCATGTGCCCTGCGCTCTTGCAGCTTACGCAAGCTCTCCACGCTGGGCATCTCTGGTGCGCGGCTCAGACCGCGAGCCTGGAGCCGTTCTTTGTAGTGACTCGTAGATACCTTCTTGATGTGGTGCTTGCGGCTCGAACCGCCTCCGCTGGTACCACAACTACCATCGTTACGCCCTCCCATATTCCCTCCCTCCGTCAGTGATGATGCCGGGTGAGTTGGTGAATGTGATTACCACGGTGGGCACAGGTTGTGCCGCGTAGATGGTGAGTGGGGAGAGAGTGTGTGTCACCACTACTGTGGGATAGCTCAGCGTGATGCTGGCCACCACGACGGCGACACTAGCCAGAAACCTCACGATGCCAGCCATTGGGCCACGACGGAGGGCGGGCTAGGGGTGACGGCGTGGGCGAGAGTCACCAGGCGCATAGTATCGCCCACGACGGGCATGATCTCGCTCACGGCACCCTTGGGTACCCTGGTCCCCCCGGTCACCATGTACCACGCCTCCTGGTCACTGGTGGCGCGTACGATGAACGTCCGATTGTTGTAATTGACTTGATAGGTGTGCATGATTATCCTTTCATGGCTTCGCAGCCGATTTGCCCGCAGTCGGGGCAATAGTCTTCCTCGGATATGGCTTGTAGCTCGTCGTAGTCAAACTGGTGGATCCTGTCGTCTCCCACCATGCACGCTTGTGCCCTGCCGTCAAAGCTGGGACTGACAAGTCGCCACGCAACCCCCTGATAACCTTGTCGAGCCGCCACCGTATAGGTCAGCTCGTAAGCTGTGGGGGGCAGAGGGTCACCCAGTTGGTGGATGAGTAAGTGTCTGACGAGTCCGGAGTCCAGACCTGTATCCCAGCTATCAAACGTGTCTGACTCGACGGCCTTCCAAAGCTCAAATGGATCGCTGTCCCGGATTACATCATGGGCATAGTCGACCATGCCGTACGGCTGGTACCTGCACAGGCATTTGCGTTGGTTGGTAGCTAGCATTGTGCTCTCTCTTTCTGGGCTTTCACCCTCTTGTTAGTCGATCTGTTGAAGGTAGATGGTGTCGCCGTTGACGGGGATTGCCTGTCCTGCAACCCAGTCGAACCACTCGTCAGCCATCATGCCGACCGTGCCTACCATGTCTCCGTCAAAGTAGGCATCCATGATCACGCCCTCTTCTGTCACGGTGACCTGTAGTGTTTCTGTGCCATCGCCCAGCTCAAAGGTAGTAGGCGTGAGCTGTTCACGAGGCGGGTGGGTATGCGTCATGTGGACCTCCTATGAGTGAGAGTATCTTCGGGTCTACTACTTGCAGGACAGAAAAGCCGCGCCTGCGCCACATCTCTACCACCTGTGGCCTGTCATCTATCACATACACGACATCCCAGCGCGGCAGGATCAGCGTGTCCAGGATCTCTTCCTTCACTATGCTGTCCTGTCTGCGGTCGCCAGGTGTACGCATAAAGAATGCGTCGGGAACGATGCCCCACTTGTGATTACAGTCGGTCATGGGCACCCTAAACTCCCCATCCCGCCCACTGACCATCACCCTTTGAATGCCAGGGCGAATGGCGTGCCACAGTGCGGCCACCATAGGAATGAGCGGGTCAAAGCGAATAGAGCTATTGAAATCATGCCACTCAGCATTTGACCGACCATGGTCTACCCATGTGTTTAGCGCATGAGGAGTAGGTCCGTTGACACTGAACAGAGTACCGTCGCGGTCAAATAGCACCGCCTTGGGCCTAGACATTCCTTTCACCCTCTTGGTTATAGGCCCACTGGGAGGGCCTTCTGATGGATTTGGTACGGTTACCGCAGCTGGTATTTAGGACCGTCTACGAGCTCTTCGCAAACCCAAGCTAGGACGGTTTGACCATCAGCAAGCGTGACTTCGCGGACTGAGCTGCGCGTATCGCCACAACCATTAGCCTCCATGCAGCACTCCGTGCCGACAGGCACATTTGCCTGCCTGCGGAGGGGGAGGAGGTTGCCGTTGCGGTCAAATATCGGGTCGGGGTCAGGGTAGAGGTCGTGGTCGGAATATGCGGATGCACACTCCGGACATACGACGGAATACTGCGCCTGGTCTGAACACCCGGGAGGGGCATCCAGCAATTCCGTGGCCGGGATAGTCTTCATTTTATTTCTCCTTTTGTCTAGTGGATTTAGATCCCCAATCTTTAGATCCCCAATCGCGCTCGTCGCTGAATGCCACGTGTACGCCATGGGTAGTGCTGATGACGGGAGCGATCCAGTATGCCTCCCAGCCATCAATTGCGGCCCAAGGCTCATTCGCCTTGGTGTGGATCAGGGATATCATCACGTCCATCATGCCTGGGAGTAGCTCGTCGGTAGGGTCAGCAGCCCTCACATACGCGGTGACAAGGTTGACCATCTGTTGGTAGGCCTGGTACCAGGGCATAGGCTCGGAGGTACCCTCGGGATCCTCACCTAGCTCATTGATCGCCCAGATGAACAGCTGTTTATCGGACATGTTGCTCTCTCTTTCAGGTTTAGTAGCGTGCCATGGTGCTGCGTGCATTACGTCCCTTGGTTGTGGCAGACAGGGCACCTGCCTTGTTACGCGCCAGGTAGCCGCGCTCGACTAGGCTGTCGATGGTGGATGGCTGGACACGTTGGCGGCGCAGTTCCTCGTGCCGGTACGCGCCACCCTTGTGGTCCGTGACGCACTTGAGACCGCGCTGATCCTGGTCTGACATAGCCTCCGGTGCTGGTGGCAGGAATCCTTTCAGGACCTCGGGACTGACATGGAGTTGCGCCCATACTGGCGTTGTGCCGCCACGATGACCCTGAATAACAGCACCATGGGCCGGGAGTTGAATGTTCTGGGTGCTGTCGTCCACTACGGTCTTCACAAACATGTTAGACCCTCCCCATGAGCCTTGGAGGGTCTTGCGCTCACCAGTGTCCAGGTTGACCAGGCAGGCGAATCCGCGGTACCCGTCTCCCCCCGATGATGCGAGGCTCGTGGTCTCTTCAGCTATGACTTTGATGTCTTTGCGCCCATAGCCTAGGCTCTTCAGCGCAGCTTGTAGGTGGGTGGATAGTGTCTTGGTTTCTACGTACATGGCTCTCTCTCTTCCCGGAGGGTATCCCTCCTCTAGCTTATCACATCTAGACCGTGTCAAGCTCTGCCTGGGTCATGGGGTGGTCCAGCCATACCCCGTTATGCCTGGTGACCAGGGTATGCTTGCGCTCAAACTCGTCTACCCACTTCTGCTCTTCAGGTGTGACGTCAGGGAATCCACAAGGGACAGGACCAGCGAATAGGTCGCGGAGTTTCATGGTAATATTCCCTTCCGGAGGGTATCCCTCCATATAGAATTGGCCGGTAGTGGGCTAGGCTACTCCGCGTATTCCTATACTCCGCGTAGGTTTCGCCACACTACCGGTAAAGCGCCACAGGCAGGTAATGAGCCCGCAATATGCCCGCGGCATACTGTGGCCGGGAGGGTCACCCTCCCTTGTCGCCTTCCTCCTCACTCCATAATTGCGCGAGTAGGGCATCGATCCCGACATTATCGTCAATAGCCTCCTCAAAGGCGCGTAAGAGCCCGTCGTTGTCAATGTGCGCGTGTATAAACGCGATCATGGCATTTACGTCTTCAGGTAGATCTGCGGCCACAATCGCGTCATAGGACGCGTCTAGTTGTGTGCAATAGCGGGCATAGGCTGCCTCCCAGACATGGTGGATATTGCCGTCAGCGAAGCACCCCAAGAGCTCGTCTCTCAGGGTGCTTAGGCGGTCTTCGGACATAATGTCCTCTCTAGCAGGTGTTACACGACCCCAAGTTCAAGCTTGCGGGCGTTGTACGCGCGCCGTCCGGCAGCGCGAGGGTACTCGCCCGGCAGTGGGGCCGCAAAGGCGGCGTCAAAGGCGGCCTTGAGCTGCGCAGTGACCTCGGGTGCGTACTTGGGCGCGGCCTTGGGGAGCTTGGGCGTAGGTGCGACATCCGGGCGTGCGAGGACGGCGTGAGGGGTGCCCGCAACCATGAGCGTGAGGGGCCGGTGGCTGGCCAGGGGGTGCTTGATGATCCAGACTTGTGCCCTGCGGGCCTTGCCCGTGAGCACTTTGTTCATGCGCAGCTCACGCATGATCCTGCGTGAGAGTACCTCGTGGATTTCGGGCAACTGCGTGGGATCGCTCGTGGCCAGTTCTGTGGCCTGCTTGATGGTGATGGTGGATGAAACGGTCATGGTAATTCCTTTCAGGTTTGGGACTTACGGACGAGCGCTACACCATGGGTATAATGCTCGTGGTAAGTGCCCGCGATGACGCTCGCGGGCAGAGCGGTGGCGTGGTTGATCATTCCCAACCTCTGGGCACGTCACGTGCCGGCGCGCACAGTGCGCGTGGTACCGGATGAATCATGCTCGGATAGGGTAGATCTTGGCCCATAGGCGAAAACCACACTATGGTTTACGGCATTAGGTCTCAACCGTTTGGGCAGATTCCGCCCCTCAGTCGAGCATGCTCCGGAATTATGAGTGAGGGCGGATTAGTGCCAGACTAGCTAGACGCTTATCTCCTCATTGCGAGATCCCTTGCGGTAGATCGCGATTTCAGGCCTCACTGTTCTGACGCAGTCCCGCTCCGGCGGATAGTCCGGTGTCCCCGATGTCTGGCAAGCTTGCGGGCACCACAGTGCCACCCGCCTGCCTCAGTTCTTCCGTGTTCCCCGCTTTCACGTTATGCGAATACGTAGGCCACTCTATGTCACGCTTGCGCGCTTAATCGCGAATTACTGTCGCGCCAGTACTACACTAATAGGTCGATCCTAGGCCGGACGTTCGCGCCCCGTTGGCGCGACCAGCACTTATAGACCGGTGACGTTCGCATTCCTACGATCCTCACCGGCCCCCCGGTCCGTACCCTTGCGGGCACCGTACACCGGGCCGTTCACCCTAAGGTCTGGATCTGGCCAGACGTTCGCCCCGTAGGGCCGTGACCAGCACTTATAGATCTAAGACGGGCGCCGACGGCGCCCGTAGTCCTCTGTGGGCGCCGACGGCGCCCGTAGTCCTCTGTGGGCGCCGACGGCGCCCGTAGTCCTCTGTGGGCGCCGACGGCGCCCGTAGTCCTCTGTGGGCGCC
>Ga0182030_10014589_pt1 | contig 15487 bp, 12 predicted proteins | sample 812S3MmetaG_FD_121299 | JGI IMG/M metagenome (GOLD analysis project Ga0182030, IMG submission 121299) | Permafrost microbial communities from Stordalen Mire, Sweden - 812S3M metaG (Illumina Assembly) | ecosystem: Environmental > Terrestrial > Soil > Wetlands > Permafrost | place: Sweden... | reverse complement strand
CAGCTGTTCTGGCTCGAGACCGCCTTTCCCGAGGCGTTCGCTCGGGTCCGGTCGATCATGACCTGGAGTCAGTATCTCGCTTTCCGCCTCGGCGGTCGGCAGACTTGCGAGGTGACGGCTCTGGGAGCGTTCTCGCAACTTCTCGACGTGCTGAACGGCGACTTTTCCTCCGTCGTTCGGCGGCGCGGCTGGGTCGATCGCTTCGCTCCGCTGACTCGCGCCTGGGAGGACATTGGCGAACTGAGGCCGGAGTTTCGCCCTCCGACGTTTTCCGGCCGCGGGCGAATCCTTTGCGGAGTCCACGACTCCGACGCCAACTATCTGCGCTATCTCGCCGCGGGTTTGAACGAGCTCGCGCTGCTTTCGACCGGAACCTTCATCATCGGCTTCGAGAGCCAGGCGGACATTCTGCGTCTCGACCCCGATCGGGAGACGTTCTCGTTCACCAACGTGTTCGGACGGCCGATCGGTTGCTGCGGATTCTTCGGCGGCGGCGAATTCGACAAGCTCCTGGCCGGCGCTTCGCCGTCGGCGGCGTCGGCAATGGACATCGAAGCGATCATCGCGCGCTCCGTGTTCGCCCTGCCGTCATTCAGCGACACCGGCGGACCGGTCGCCGGCAGCGGCAATCGCGGCCGGATCGAAGGCTCCTTCTCCGACGGCCCCGGTCAGAGAGCGTCTCTCGCCACGCTCTACACCGCGCTGATGACGTCGGAGGCGCTCGACGCGCTGGAGTCGCGCTCGCCGATCGTCATCGACGGCCCCTTCGCGCGCAACGATCTCTATTGTTCGCTGTTGGCGGCGTTGCGTCCGCGCCAGCGCGTCGCCTCGTCTCTGCTGCAGGAAGGAACGGCCGCCGGCGCGGCCGTGCTCGCGCTCATGAGTCCTGCGGGCGAATTGCCGCAGCGCCGGGTCGACCTGAAGCTCCATGCGCCGGCGGAATTCGCCGGCCTTGGCGCCTATCACGCCTTGTGGCAGGCAAAGGCGCGCGCCGGGACTCGGTAACCGTTCCCGCCGCGCTTCGCCCCGGCTTCAGGCGACGCCGGTCAGGCGAGCGCGTCCAGCGCATGCCGGTCCTCGAGGACCCCGATCTCCACTTCGAAGCTGCGCGTCTCGCCCGCCGCGAGCGTCGGCGCTTCGTTGCGGCGCAGGAGTTCGGCGCGGCCGTCGAGGAGGGAAGTGCCCGGCTCCAACCCGACGACGTACTCCTGTTCGCCCAGCATCTTCCACTGAACGAGCAGCGGCAGCGTGTCGGCGCGATACCGGACATAGGCGCCGACGCCGAGCTCTTCGTTGAACAATGCCGCGTAGGCGCGGCCGTTCTTCGCCTTGGGGCGATGATAGAAGCACTGTTCGACGTAGCCCGGCTGCGGTTCGCCGAACTCGCGGTGTTGCGAGACGCCGGCCGCCGCCGTCGCGTCACGCGGCTCGACGTCGCCCGCCGACGCATGGAGGCGGGTTGCGGCGCTGACGATCGGATAGCCGAAGTTGCAGTGGTAGAGCAGCATCAGCGGTTCCGCCCGGACGCTGGCGTTCTCGACCGTGTCGCGGATCACCAGCGCGTTGGCGCCGAGGCTGGTGACGATTTCCCGGCGCAGGACGAGGCATTCGCCGAACGCGCTCGCCTGTCGGACGGTTCCGGCGACACGGATCTGGAACGTGTCGCCGACCCACAGTTGCGAGACGCCGACATCCTCGGCGGGAATGTTGCTGATCCGGCCGTGCAGGCCGAATTGCGCGTCGCCCACCTGCGAGGGAACGCCGATGTTGCTGAGCCCGGCGGTCGTCAGCAGGCCGGCGAAGAAGTTGCGCAAGAAGCCGGTCGCGCCCTGTTCGTTGAAGAAGGGTGCGCCGACCACGCCGGTCTTCGAGATGTAGCCGATCGGAATCCCTCTGTACGAAGCCCAGGCGATGTCGAGCCCGCGGCCCGGAAGCACGGTGAACTCGAACCCGGTCCCGGTTTTCACGTCGACGGCTTCAGTGCCCCGCGCGGCGCCTGACGTCAGAACCGACGCGCGGGCGCCGGCGACCTGCGACATGTGTCCCAGCCGGCGAGTCAAGCTGTCGCGACTGATCGGATGGCCAAAGAGCTCCTTCATTTCCCCTCTCCTGGTGGATCGCGCGGCCAAGTCCAGACGACTTCAACGTCTCTGCTCTCGCCCCAACGACGTCAAATCCCAACTGCGCTTCGCCTGCTCCCATTCGTTCTTCATGAAGGCCAAGGCGTGTTCTCCTATGTCGTCGCCGTCCGACCAGATGTCGCGCCAGGCCGCGACCATGCTCGCCAGAGTCCCGCCGGCGGCAGACGACGAGAACGCCTCGAAGGCGATCGTCTTGTCGTATCCGATCCGCGCCAGGGCGCGAAATGCGGGCGCGAAAGCGATCGTTCCGGTTCCGAGATAGCCGCGGTGATTCTCGTTCACATGAAAATAGCCGAGCCGATCTCGACAAAGCTCAATCGCGCCGACGGGATCCGCCTCCTCGACGTTCATGTGAAACGTGTCGAGGTGAACGTAGACGTTGGCTTCGCCGACGTCGTCGACGAAGCGCAGGACTTGCGCGCCGGTGTTCAACAAGTTGCTCTCGTACCTGTTGACCGCCTCCAAGCCGAGATTGATCCCCAATGTTTGGGCCTCCCGCGCCAGATCGCGAATCACCGCGACCGCGTTGGCGCGACCCTTCTCGGTCGGCGCCGCGCCATACTTCGTCAACGCCGAATAGATGACGCCGCCGAGGTAATCGCCGCCGAAAGTCGCGCAATGCGCCAGCGCTTTGCTCAAGCAGGCTGCGCCGCGACGGACCTTCGCGCCGTCGGCGCTCGAGACGTCGGCGTCCGGAGACAGGCCGAGGCTCACCGCGCCTTTGATGTTGTGCCTATCGAGCAGCGCCTTGGTGTGGACGGCGTCGAATTCGTCGGGGTTCATGACCGGGATTTCGAGGATGTCGTATCCGATCTGCGCGGCGGACGCGACCGCCCGCTCGGCCTCCGCGTCGCTCCAACCGCCGGCCCAAACCATTGCATGTATGCCGTAACGCAAGATCGCTTCCCCGGGCTGGCGTTCGCTGACAAAGGAATCGAACGCTCGGTCGGCTTCCCTTCGCCGAGACGGCGGCAGGGGACGTTTTCGCCGCCCGCCGCCGATATTCTCAGCGACCGCGTCGCCATCCTGTTGCGCTCATGGGCGAAGGGCGCCTTCGCGTCGGCTGCGCAGAGCGGCCTGGGCGGCGATCGCCGCCCACCGGGGCGGTCGCGCCGCAGTCCGATGCGCCGGCGCTCGCGCGCCTCAGCTCATCCAGTTGCCGCCGTCGACGTTGAGCGTCTGGGCGACGACGTAGTCGGCGTCCGACGAGGCGAGGAACACCGCGGCGCCGCCGTAATCGTGCGGCAAGCCCATGCGGCCGTAAGGCACCGCCTCGCCGACCAGCCGCTTCTTCTCGCCGACCGGGCGATGCTCGTATTTGGCGAACAGCCCGTCGACTTGTTCCCACATCGGCGTATCGACGACGCCCGGCGCGATGCCGTTGACGTTGATGCGATACTTGATGAGATCGAGCCCCGCCGATTGGGTGATGCTGAGCACCGCCGCCTTGGAGGCGCAGTAGGTCGCCACCAGGCCTTCGCCACGGCGTCCCGCCTGCGAGGAGAAGTTGATGATCTTGCCGCCGCGTCCCTGCGCGATCATCCGCTTGGCGACCGCCTGGAGCGTGAAGAACAGGCCCTTCGTGTTGACCGCGAAGATCTTGTCCCAGCTCGCCTCGGAAACTTCGACGATCGGGCCCATATCGAAGACGCCGGCGTTGTTGACGAGGATGTCGACGCCGCCCCACCGCCCCACGACCGCTTCGACGGCCGCCTCGATCGAGGCGATCTTCGTCACGTCGATCGTGAGGGCGAACGCCTTGTCGCCGTACGGCGCCGCAGTCTTCTGCGCGTCCGCGAGTTTGATGTCGGCGATCGCGACCTTCGCGCCCTCCGCTACATAGCGCTCGACCATCGCGGCGCCGATGCCCCCCGCGCCGCCGGTGATGATAGCGACCTTATCCTGGAGTTTCATAACCCTCCCCTTTCGTAATTATCCGTCCCCCGGGTGTTCGGCGGGCGGCGCCGGTCGGGCGGCGCTCCCTCTTACAGCCGTCCGCTCGTGGCGGCCATGGAAAACCGCCGGCCCGCGCTGACATGCATTCGCAATCCACCTGCGGCCGGACCGCGGTCGTCAAATTCGCGGATCGACGCCAGCAGGCTCGACAGCGCGGTCGCCATGTGGGCGTTGCATGTCCTGACGATGGCGGAGGCGTTCCGACTTTCGAGAGCGGCGATGTAGTCGAGGTGCTCGTGGATCGCGACGACGTTGCGTTCGCGTTCGTCGCGCTTGTCCCACAGGTAGTGATAATGGAAGATCATCGATATGACGTCATACAGGCCCGCGAAGAAACGATTGCGCGACACATCGTTGACGCGGCGATGAAAGCGCTCGTCCAGTTCGGAGAAATCGGCGAACCGGGTGTCCGCCTCCTGAAGCAACGCGAGATGTTCGGCCTTTATGAGCGACAGGTCTCTCCAGACCGGATCGTCGGCGGCGAGGGTGGCGAGGCGGAGGGCGGAGCGCAGTTCGAACATCGCCCTCACTTCGGAAAGTTCTTCGGCGAAATCCTCGGTGAAGCCCTTCAAGATCCAGGCGCCGTTCGCTCGGCGCTCAAGCAGATCGTGTTGTCGCAACCGATTGAGGTACTCGCCCGTAGCTGCAGCCGAGACGCCGAACCGGCGTGAAAGCTCGAGCACGTTGAGCGACTGCCCGGGCCCGCTGTCGCCGCGCAGAATCCAGTCCATAAATCGCTTCCCGACGAAGGCCCGGACATACGTCGTTTCCGGTTCGGGACGGAAGTCGGCGGGGACGGGATGGCGCAGGAGAGTCTTGCTCCGACCCTCGTAGGCGATCAGACCTGTGGCGGCGAACGCCGTCAGCACCGACCGAACGGTCGTGCGGCTCACCGAAAGCGATTGCGCCCACGACGTCTCGGATCCGATGTCGGAAGCCAGGGCGAATTCGTGCAGTCGCACGAGCCCTCGATTGTAGGCCCGCCTGAACACGGTTTTGGGCTTCATTTCGACTTTCCAGTTTCCCGCTTGTCTTTTATGCGCGTTGCCGGAGTGCGAAAAAAACAACTTGACCCGTGAACGGCAAAGAGGCCTTTCTTCCTTCGCGAACAAGAATAGCCGTGGGGGTGGAGCGCGTGCATTGCTGTACGTCAATGCCTAGGCGTCTCACGGCGTTCGAACGGTCGCGGCCCTGTCCGACGGCAGACCAGTCGAGGCCGTTGCGACGGACCCTGCCTGCAGGATTGCGGTCGGGCGGCAAGGCGTCGTGATTGCGAATTCGTCCTTCCGGCCTCGCTGTCGGCGCGTCGTCGACCGCGGCGCGACGCTCGCTTCAAGAACAGCAACCGCCTCGACTTCAGTGAGATGAACACTCGTCAACCGGAACGCAAACCGGATCGGCTGGATCGAGTGAAAAACGAGAGCCCGGTTGGCTCTGTGCAAAGGAGGAAAATCATGAAGAAATTTCTCGCGGCCGCCGCCGTTGTATCGGTATCGGCGCTTGCCGGCCCCAGCTACGCGGCCGACAAACCGACGATTCCGATTATTGTCAAGGACACGACCTCGGCTTACTGGCAGATTGTTTTCGCCGGCGCTCGCGCGGCGGCGAAGGATCTGAACGTCAACGTTCCGGAGCTTGGGGCGCAGTCGGAATCCGACATCAACGGCGAGATTTCGATTCTCGAGAACGCGGTGGCGGGGAAGCCGGCGGCGGTAGTGATTGCGCCGACGGAGTTCAAGGCGCTTGGCAAGCCGATTGACGAAGCGGCGAAGAAAGTGCCGATCATCGGCGTCGACTCGGCGGCTGATTCGAAGGCCTTCACCTCGTTCCTGACCACCGACAACGTGCAGGGCGGGCGCATCGCGGCCGACGGCATGGCGGCGGCGATTGCGGCGAAGTACGGCAAGGCGGAAGGCGAGGTCGCGCTGATCACGCATCTGCCGGGCGTCGGGTCGCTGGAGGCGCGCAACAAAGGCTACAAGGAAGAGCTGGCGGCCAAATATCCCGGCCTGAAGCTGGTGGCGGACAAGGTGTCGGACGGCAACGCCACGACCGGCCTCAACATCATGACCGACCTGATCACCGCCAACCCGAACCTGCGCGGCGTATTCGCCGACAATCTGATCCAGTGCCAGGGCGCGAGCCAGGCGGTCGCCGAGAACAAGAAGGGCGACACGATCAAGTTGGTCTGCTTCGACGCCGACGACAAGCTGATCGGCTACCTCAAGGACGGCACGATCGCCGCTCTGCTGCTGCAAGACCCGTATCGCATGGGCTACGACGGCATCAAGACGGGGCTGGCCGCCTCCAAGGGCGAGAAGGTTGAAGCCTTCGTCGACACCGGCGCCAATCTCGTCACCAAGGCCAACATGGACGGCGAGAAGGAGCACGCCCTGTTGTACCCGAAGGTCAAGTGATCGCGTGACGGCGCCGCTTGCTTGCCTGCTTAGTGGGCGAGCGGCGCCGCCCGTCGGCGGGCGATCCGACCGGCGCGCCGCTTTTCTCACCTCGCGGCGGCGCTTGCGCCGGATCGCCGGCAGGCGGATGATGAAGACAAACGAAAACAGTGGGTGGGCGCTCGATGTCGGAGACTCTCGAAGGCCAGCCGGCGGCGACGACGGCTGGCGAGCCGCTGCTGGTTTTGCGGAAGCTCGACAAGAGTTTAGGCGCCACCCACGCGCTCAAGGCGGTTGATCTCGCCTTCGAGGAAGGCGAGATCCACGCGATTGTCGGCGAGAACGGGGCCGGCAAGTCGACGCTGATCAAGGTGCTGACCGGCGTCCATCCGCGCACGTCGGGCGAGGTTCTGTGGCGCGGCGTCGCGGTGCCGCTGGTCAATCCGCACGAGGCGATCGGCCTGGGGATCAACGCGGTCCATCAGGAAGTCGTGCTGTGCCCGCATCTGACGGTGGCGGCCAACATCTTCCTCGGCGACGAGATCACCCGCGGCGGCATGCTCAACCACAAGGCGATGGTGGGCGAAGGGCAGAAGCTGCTCGACGACCTCGGTTTCAACCTGCCGGCCGACGTTTTGCTGTCGTCGCTGACGATCGGCCAGCAGCAATTGATCGCCACCGCGCGGGCCGAGCGGCGCGGCGCCAAGTTCCTCATTTTCGACGAGCCGACCGCCTATTTGACGCGGCAGGAAGTGTCGGCGCTGTTCAAGCTGATCCGCCGGCTGAAGGCCAACGGCGTGACGATCGTCTACATCAGCCACCGGCTCGAAGAAGTGTTCGAACTGTGCGACCGGGTTTCGGTGCTGCGCGACGGGGCGCTGGTGGGGACGCGGCGGGTCGGGGAGACCAACGAGGCCGATCTGATCGCGCTGATGATCAACCGCACGATCGAACAGATCTATCACAAGGACGTCGTGCCGATCGGGGCGACGATCTTCGCAACCGACAAGCTCAGCGGCCCCGGCTTCCACGACGTCTCGATCACGGTGCGCGAGGGCGAGATCGTCGGGCTCTACGGCCTGATCGGGGCCGGCCGCAGCGAGTTCGTGCAGAGCGTGTTCGGCCGCCAACCCGCCGACAGCGGCCGGATCGTCTGGCGCGGCAAGGAGGTCAAGATCCGCAGCGAACGGCAGGCGATGGAGCTCGGCGTCGCGCTGTCGCCGGAGAGCCGCCGCGACCAGGGGCTGTGCCTGCATCTGGGCGTCGACCTCAACATCAACCTGCCGATCTTCAAGCGATTGAGCGTCGGCCCGTTCATCAACCTGAAGCGCGAGGCCAGCGCCGCCGATCGCCAGATTCGCGACGTCCGCATCAAGACCGCGGCGCGCAGCTCGCCGGTCAGCAGCCTGTCGGGCGGCAACCAACAGAAAGTCGTGATCGGCAAGTGGCTCAATCACGGCGCCAAGATGTTCATATTCGACGAACCGACGGTCGGCGTCGACGTCGGCACCAAGGCGGAGATTTATCGTCTGCTCGGCTCGCTGCTGCAGCAGGGGGCCGGCGTCATCATGGTGTCCTCCTACCTGCCGGAGGTCTACGAACTGGCCGATACGCTGCACGTTTTCCGCAGCGGCACGATCGTGGCGACGCACGCCTTGAAGAGCGCGTCGCACGAGACGATCCTGACCGAAGCGATCGGCGTTTGAACTCGAAGTGAGGATGGTTGGGGGATGAGCGATCAGAACGTTTCGAGCGCCCGTCGCAGCGGGGCTGGGCTCAGCTTGCTGTTGGGGCTGACGCTGCTGCTGTTGTTGATGGCGATGTGGTTCGCGCTGTCGGTGGAAACGACGACGTTCTGGACGTCCAACAACATGGCCAACCTGCTGCGGCAGGGGGCGATGATCGCCATCCTCGCCATCGGCGAGACCTTCGTCATCATCACCGGCGGCATCGACCTTTCGGTCGGCGCGATCGCCGGCGTCATCTCGCTGTCGGTGGCCTGGCTGCTGACCCACGATCTCGGCCTGGCCTCCTCGATCGCCGGGGCGATTTCGATTTCGCTGGCGATCGGCGTCTTCATCGGCCTCTTCCACGCCTTCGGCGTGGTGCAGATGGGTCTGCCGCCTTTCATCATGACGCTGGCGACGATGTACGCCCTGCGCGGCATCGGCCTGCTGATCACCAACGGCGCGACGATCTCGATCACCAACGATTCCTTCACCGGCTTCTCGCGCGCCAGCTTCCTCGGTTTTCCCTGGACCGACGGTTCGTGGTTCGCGGTGCCGATGTTGTTCTGGATGGTGATCGTGGTCGCCGTGCCGGCTTATCTGCTGCTGTGCCAGAGCCGCTGGGGCCGCTATCTCTACGCGCTGGGCTCCAACAAGGAGGCGGCGCGGCTCTCCGGCGTCAACGTCAAGGCCGTCACCTACATGGCCTACATCGTCTCGGCCTTCTGCGCCGCGTTCGTCGGCATCCTGCTCGCCATGCGCATCGGCATCGGCAACCCGACCCAGGGCGACGGCTGGGAGCTGCAGGCGATCGCCTCCTCGGTCATCGGCGGCACCAGCCTGTTCGGCGCCGTCGGCACCGTGCACGGCCCGCTGATCGGCTCGTTCATCCTCACCACCATCAACAACGGCGCCAACCTGCTCAACCTCAATCCGTTCTGGCAGCGCATCATCACCGGCCTGCTGATCATCCTCGTCGTCTATTTCGACACCCTGCGAACCCGGAAACGCTGAGCCACCCAACCTGTCCGACCCCCTCGAATGCCGCGAACGAAAATGCGATGACGCAAGCCAACCCCAACTTCGAGCCCAATTCGGCGCCCACGCGCGTTCAGCCGCGGGCGCGGAATCCGGCGCCTTTGCGGCGACGGATCGCCGCCGCCGGATTTCGGGGGCGCGGAGATTTCATCGGCGGAAAGCCGGAGAACCAACCGTAGTCGAGGAAACGACATGAGCAAGGGCGAGACCGGGCTGAAGCCAGTCGACCCGACGGCGATCCCGCAGAGACGACTGTATACCGGCTTCACCATGCCAGCCGTGGGGCTGGGGACGTTCGGCTCCGATCATGTGAAGCCGGGCGAAGTCGCGGCGGCGATCGAAGGAGCGGCCGCCCTCGGTTACCGGCACTTCGATTGCGCGTCGGTGTACGGCAACGAAGACGCCGTCGGCCCCGCGCTCGAACACGTCATCCAGGGCGGGATCAAGCGCGAGGCGCTCTGGGTCACTTCAAAGCTCTGGAACGACATGCACGGCGAAAAGGACGTGATCGCCTCGTGCCGAAAGTCGCTCGCCGACCTGCGCCTGGATTACCTCGACTTGTTCCTCGTGCATTGGCCGTTCCCGAATTTCCATCCGCCCGGCTGCGACGTCACCTCGCGCAGTCCGAACGCCAAGCCTTACATTCACCAGAGCTACATGAAGACTTGGCGCAAGATGGAAGAGCTGGTGGACCTGAAACTCGTCCGGCATATCGGCACGTCCAACATGACTGTGCCGAAGTTGAAGCTGGTTCTGCGCGACGCGCGCATCAAGCCGGCGGTGAACGAAATGGAGCTTCATCCTCATTTCCAGCAACCCGAATTGTTTCGGTTCGTCGTCGAGAACGGCGTCCAACCCGTCGGCTATTGTCCGCTCGGCTCGCCGGGACGCCCGGAACGCGACCGAACGCCCGACGACACGACGCCGATGGAAGACCCGGTCATCGTCGAGATCGCCAAGCGTCACGGAATCCATCCCGCGGCCGTTTGCATCAAGTGGGCGGTGAAGCGCGGCCAGACGCCGATTCCGTTTTCGGTCAACCCGCGCAACTACGCCGCCAATCTGCGCGCCGCCGCCGAAGATCCGCTGAGCGACGAAGAGATGCGGGCCATCGCCGGGATCGACCGCAACTGCCGTCTGATCAAAGGTCAGGTCTTCTTGTGGAAGGAAGGGCAGAGCTGGGAAGACCTCTGGGACGTCAACGGCGAGATCACGCCTCCTTAAACCTGCGTCGGCGACCGCAGACGCTGGTGGGCGGTCAAACTTGGTCCGGCGTCGCGGTCGAACCGACTGGCGCCGGGACTTTTCTCGCCGACGCAGTTCGACTAACATGTTAGTTGCGCTACGGCGCAGGGGCAGGCGAACGGGGGGCCTGCTGCCCCTCGGGTTTGGCGAAACGAAAAACGCGCGTCGCGTTCGGGGGATGGTGCCCGCTCTAGGCCGGCTGCGCCGTCGCTGGGCGTCTAGGGGATGAAATGAAATGAGCACGCAGTTCGTACTGACCATCGGCGAGATCCTCGTTGAGATCATGGCGACGGAGACCGGGGTCGGCTTCCTCGCGCCGACGCCGTTAATCGGCCCGTTTCCGTCCGGCGCCCCGGCGATCTTCATCGATCAGTGCGGCAAGATCGGGCAGCCCTGCGGTATGATCGGCTGCGTCGGGCGGGACGATTTCGGCAAGGTCAATCTCGACCGGCTGCGCGCCGACGGCGTCGACGTTTCGGCGATCCGCGTCCACCCGGAGTTCGTCACCGGCAGCGCGTTCGTGCGCTATCGTCCCGACGGCGGGCGCGATTTCGTCTTCAACATCAAGCACAGCGCCAGCGGCGCGATCGCGCTCGACGCGGCCGCGCAGGCGATGATCGCCCGCGCCAGCCACCTGCATGTGATGGGTTCGTCGCTGTCTTCGCCGGCGATCATCAGCGCCAATCTCGAAGCGATCCGGTCGATCCGAGCGGGCGGCGGAACAATTTCGTTCGATCCCAACCTCCGCAAGGAAATGCTGGGCCTTCCTGGCCTGCGCCAGGCTCTGGGCGACGTTCTTTCCCAATGCGACCTCTTCATGCCGAGCGGCTCGGAGCTATTCCTGTTCACGCAGGCGCAGGAGGAGGGGGCGGCGGCGAAGGAGATTCTCGGCCGCGGCGTGCGGGCGCTGGTGCTGAAGCGCGGCGCGCTCGGCGCGCGCTATTACGACCGCGACGGCGCGGTGGACGTCGCCGGTTTCGCGGTCGAAGAAATCGACCCGACCGGCGCGGGGGACTGCTTCGGCGCCGCGTTCGTTTCGACTTGGCTCTCCGGCGCGAGGCCGAACGAGGCGCTGCGGATCGCCAACGCCGCCGGCGCGCTGGCGGTGACGCGCCGGGGCCCGATGGAGGGCGCCGCGAAGCTGGCCGAAATCAGCAGCTTTCTCGGGCGCCAGAGCGCTGGAGCGGCGGCGTGACGCGCTCCGCGCTCGTCGCCCTTCTCTCTCGCGACGCCGAACGGCGCGAAGGCGTCACTTCGGTCTGTTCGGCTCATCCCATGGTCATCGAGGCGGCGCTGCGGCGCGGCCTCGCCCGCGGCGAGCGTGTGCTCATTGAAGCGACCTGCAATCAGGTGAACCAGGAGGGCGGCTACACCGGCATGACGCCGGCCGACTTCCGCCGCTTCGTCGAGTCGATCGCCGCCAAGGCCGGCTATGAACCGTCGCGGATCGTGCTGGGCGGCGACCATCTCGGGCCGAACCCGTGGAAGGGGTTGCCGGCGGAACAGGCGCTGGCGCGCGCCGAGGCGATGGTCGGCGCCTACGCGCGCGCCGGCTTCGCCAAGATCCATCTCGACGCGAGCATGGGCTGCGCCGGCGAACCGGCCGCCCTGCCGGACGAGATCGCCGCCGGCCGCGCGGCGCGGCTGGCGCAAGTCGCCGAGGCGGCCGGCGCGCCGCGCGCGATCTCCTATGTCGTCGGCACGGAAGTGCCGATTCCAGGCGGCGTGGGGGAAGAGCTCGAAGTCCACGTGACCGAGCCTCACGCCGCCCGTGCGACGATCGCGGCGCACGAGAAGGCGTTTGCGGCGCGCGGGCTCGAGGCCGCGTTCGCGCGGGTCATCGCCGTCGTCGTCCAACCCGGCGTCGAGTTCGGCGCGTCCGATGTCGTGCATTACGATCGCGCCAAGGCGCGCCAGCTCGCGGCGGTTCTCGACGATCTGCCGCAATTGGTCTTCGAGGCGCATTCGACCGACTACCAGACCCGCGCCGCGCTGGCGGCGATGGTCGCCGACGGTTTCGCGATCCTCAAGGTCGGACCGGCCCTCACGTTCGCCTTGCGCGAGGCGCTTTACGGCCTGGATCATATCGCCCAGGCGCAGTTGGGGACGAGCGAAGCGGAGTCGATTCGCGCCTTCATGGAGCGCACGCTGACGGAGGACCCGCGCTACTGGGCGGAGTATTACGGCGGCGGCCCGTCGGAGCAGAGGCTGCTCAGGCATTTCAGCTTGAGCGATCGCATTCGCTACTACTGGGCGAGGCCCCAGGTCGTCGACGCCGTCGCAAGACTCATGCAGCGGCTTCAAGGAAGAAAGATCCCGCCGGCGCTCGCCCATCAGTATCTTCCGGGTTTCGATCTCGAGGCTGGCGCCCAGTTGACGGCCGACGAAGCGATCGTCGCGACAATCGATCGCGTTCTCGGGGATTATTCGCTCGCCTGCGAAGCAAGGGCGGTCTGACTCCGCGCTTCCGCGGCCCGCCCCTGGCGCTTCGCGCATTCCGATCGGTTTGTCTTGGATCGCCAATCCTTGCGGACAGGCGCCGCCCGTTCGACGCGACAAGGGTCGAAACTCTCCGTCTCGCGATGGCCGCCGGGGCGACCCGCGCGCCTCGCGAGGCGGCGCCGCACTTTTGGCGCGAATTGTCCTAACAATGACTGATGATGGCGTTTCGCCCAGGCTATTCGGGCCTAAGGTGTGGGGATCGTCTTGAATCAGGGGTCCACAAATGTCCCATGCCAACGCCGTGTTGATCGTCGTCGACGCGCAGGAATCGTTCCGCCATCGGCCCTATTTTCGCGCCGATCGCCTCGACGCCTATCTCGAGCGCCAGCAGGCGCTGGTCGACGGCGCCAAGCGACTCGGAATTCCGGTCGTCCAGGTGTTCCACGTCGAAGAGGCCGGCGTCTTCGCCGAATCGTCCGGGTTCGTGACCACGCTCGCGCCGCTGCAGATCGCGCCCGACGCGATCTTCAGGAAGCGCAGACACAGCGCGCTGATCGGCAGCGGACTCGACGTCTGGCTGATCTCGCACGGCGTCGGGCGCGCGATCGTGTCGGGCGTCCGCACCGAACAATGCTGCGAGACGACGACGCGCCACGCCTCCGACCTCGGCTTCGCCGTCGATTTCGTCTCCGAAGCGACGCTGACGTTCCCGATGACCGACGCGCGCGGGCGCGAATGGAGCGCCGACGAAATCAAGGCGCGAACCGAGCTGGTGCTGGCGGACCGCTTCGCGCGCGTCGCGACGGTCGAACGGGCGTTGGCCAGAGAGGGCAGGAGCGGCGGATGAGATCGTCGGGGCGCGTCGCCAAAGAACTGCCGGTCATCGTGGTCGTTCCGCCGAACGTCCTGCTGCTCGACGTCGCCGGGCCGATGGAAGTGCTGCGCAAGGCCAATCTCGAGCAGCAGACGATTCGCTTCGTCGTCGCCTATGTCGGTCCGACGCCGGTCGTCGGCAGCTCGATCGGCCTCGCCGTCGCCGGCGTTCGCCCGCTGCCGGAGCGGCTTCCCGACGGCGCGTTGGTGGTGATTTCCGGCAGCGTGTCAGTCCCGCTGGCGGGAAGCGCCGCCGACGCCGACGATGTCGCTCGGTTCGAGCAGGAGATCGTCGCGTGGCTGCGACGTGTCGTGCGACCGTCGGTGACGGTCGCGTCGATCTGCTCGGGAGCGCTGCTCGCGGCGCGCGCCGGGTTGCTGGACGACAGGGCGTGCACGACGCACCACGCGTCGATCGCTGAACTGAAGAAGCTCGCGCCGCTGGCGCGCGTCGAAGAAAACCGGCTGTTCGTCGTCGACGGCGAGCGGCTGACCAGCGCGGGCGTCACGTCCGGCGTCGATCTGATGCTGCACGTCGTCGCCGCAATGACCAGTGCCGCTGTGGCCGTCTCGGTCGCGCGCTATTTGGTCTTCTACCTGCGGCGCAGCGCCGCCGATCCGCAGCTCTCGCCGTGGCTCGAGGGGCGCAATCATATCTACCCGGCGATTCACCGGGTGCAGGACGCAATCGCGGCCGCGCCGGCGCGCCCGTGGTCGCTGTCGAGCGTCGCGCGCGTCGCAGCGACCAGTCCGCGCAATCTGTCGCGACTGTTCAACCAGCACGCGGGCATGTCGGTGACGACCTACGTCAACCGCATGCGCGTCGCGCTGGCGCGTCAGCTCGTGATGGGATCGCGGCTCGACATCGAGACCGTCGCCGAGCGCTCCGGGTTCCGTTCGACGCGGCAGTTCCGCCGCGCTTGGGGGCGGCTCCACGAAGTGCCGCCGAGCCGCGCGAGAGCCGGAGGCGACGCCGACGAGCAGGATCCGGCCTTCATGGCGCGCTGAACGAACTTGCCCGCGATCGATTGCGCCGCCAACATGCGACCGGCCTCCGTCGCCTCGCACATGGCTTGCCAGGCCCGGCGGCACCGGGCGGGCGAAGCGAAGGCAGAGGAGGCGCGGTTGATTATTGTCCATCACCTCGAGAATTCGCGTTCCCACCGGGTTCTCTGGCTGCTCGAGGAAATCGGCGTTCCCTACGAGGTCAAGTCCTACGCGCGCGATCCCGTCACGATGCTTGCTCCGACCGCCCTGCGCGCCGTTCACCCGCTTGGCAAGTCGCCTGTCATCGTTGACGGTGACGTCACGCTGGCGGAGTCCGGCGCGATCATCGAGTATCTCGTCGAAAAGAACCCCGCTTCGGACATGGCGCCGGCGCGCGGGACGGCCGAGCGGCTGCGTTATCTCTATTGGCTGCATTTTGCCGAGGGGTCGGCGATGCCGCCGCTTCTGCTCAAGCTCGTCCTCGACCGGATCGCGACCGCGCCGCCTTGGCCGGTCCGGCCGATCGTCGCGGCGGTCATGCGCCGCGCGAGGGATCAGGTCGTCGCGCCGCGCCTCGCCGACAACCTCGATCTGATGGAGTCGGAGCTCGATCGTTCGATCTGGTTCGCCGGCGACGCCTTCTCCGCCGCCGACATTCAGATGAGCTATCCGATCGAGGCGT
>Ga0182030_10014588_pt1 | contig 15487 bp, 16 predicted proteins | sample 812S3MmetaG_FD_121299 | JGI IMG/M metagenome (GOLD analysis project Ga0182030, IMG submission 121299) | Permafrost microbial communities from Stordalen Mire, Sweden - 812S3M metaG (Illumina Assembly) | ecosystem: Environmental > Terrestrial > Soil > Wetlands > Permafrost | place: Sweden... | reverse complement strand
ATCATTGGCAACGCTGATCAGGTGACGGTTCTTCGTGACGGCGGAGTCGTCGCCGACGTGCCCGGCGCCGATCTCACTCACGACCGACTGGTCGAGTACATCGCGGGTCGTCCGCTCGATGAGGCGCTGCCCGAGATGCCCAAACCCACGAGCGACATTCCCTTGCTCGAAGTTCGTAATCTCTCGGTAGGTCCCCTTCGCGACGTGAGCTTCGATATCTTGCCGGGCGAGGTTGTTGGGGTCGCTGGGCTTCTCGGGTCCGGCCGATCGACACTGCTACGTACGCTGTTCGGTGAACGCGTTGCGGAGTCCGGCGAGATCCGATTCGACAGCGCCACGATGAACCTGCGCAGTCCGCGCAAGGCCATGGCGGCCGGTATTGGGTACATTCCCGAAGATCGCGCGGGCGAGTCGGCCTTTTCGGTCCTCAACGTCGAACAGAACTTGCTGGCCGCGTCGATCCCTGAGTTCTGGCGGCACTTTCATATGGGTCGGCGACTCGAGATTCAAGCGGCGAGGAACTCGGTCGCGGAGTTCGGGATTAAGACGAGTTCGGAGAGCGCATTATTGTCGTCGCTCTCGGGCGGAAATCAACAGAAGGTAATGATCGCGCGGTGGCTTCGCCGTCATCCTCGGTTGTTGCTTCTGGACGAGCCGACCCAAGGCGTCGACGTGGGTGCTCGCTCGGATATCTATGCGATTATTCGAAAAGCGGTCGAACTTGGCACGTCGGTGATCCTCGTCGTCTCGGACTTCGAAGAACTCGCCCAAGTGAGCGATCGTGTGCTCGTGCTGCGAGAGGGTCGACTGGTCGGAGAGGTTCGTCACCCGAACATTGATTCCCAGCACCTGACGGACTACGCCTATGCCGTCTAACGCGCGCGGCGAACGGCGCGAGCGCCGGGTGTTCCAACTGATTTACGACATTCAAACTAGGAGAAGCAACTGTGTCCATTTTTCCTAAGGACGATCTTGAGACGGGCGACACGCCCAAAGAGGGTGAGGAGGTCGTCGCCGTCATCCAGGGATCGCGCGCCATAAAAGAGCGCGGGCCCGTCATGAATTTCTTCGAGCACTACGGACTGCTTGTCTTACTCGGGGCCGTCGTGGCGTTCTTCTGCATCTACCCCGAAACCTCAACGGACTTCTTCTCCAAGGCCAACCTGATCACGACGTTGAGCACCCAGACCGTCGTCGCCACCATTGCGTTGGCGGCCCTGATCCCGCTCGCTGCGGGCTACATCGACCTCTCGGTGGCGGCAATTGCGGGCATGTCATCGTGTACGTTCGCGACACTTCTGACGCGAGCGGATTTTCCACTCGTGTTGGCGATACTGGCCGCGGTGCTCGTCGGTGGGCTACTCGGCGCGATCAACGGCCTCTTGATCGCGCGGTACCACATGAGCGCAATTATCACGACGCTCGGTAGCCAGATCGCCCTCACCGGTCTCATGGAGTGGTACACCAAGAACAACACCATCGGTGCGGGCATGTCCTACAAGATCATCCTGTTCGGCTCGTCCAATTGGTTCTCCATCCCCCGACTTACCTGGATCTTCTTGCCGGTCGTCCTCGGTGTGTGGTTCCTCCTGGAACAGACACCGTTCGGTCGCTACATCCAGGCCATCTCCTCGAACCGTCGTTCGGCGCGACTCGTCGGCATCGGCGTGCCACGCACCGTCTTCCTGTGCTTCATGATCGCCGGGGTGATTGCAGGAATCGCCGGTGTGTTCTTGTCCATCCAACAAGGTGGGGCCGACGCGTCGACGGGACCGAGTTTCTTGTTCCCGGCCCTGACCGGCGTCTTCTTGAGTGCCACGGTCATCCACCCCGGTCGACCCAACGCCGTGGGCACCGTCGTTGGACTGTTGTTCGTTGCGGTGTTGGTGAGTGGCCTGACGTTCCTCGGCGCGACGAACTGGGCGCCGGACCTGCTCGAAGGACTGCTCCTGGTGGGTGCTGCGGGACTTGCAACGGTCCTCGCTCGCCAGCGAGGCGGAGAAGGCATCTTCTAGCGGTGCAGCGTGCCACGACGTCAGAAGTGGCGTGAGCGCCGAGCGAAGTGGCGCCGCACTGAACGTGGCGCGCGCTGAGCGAACGTCTCTCGACGAGGAGACGACCGCGACGCTCCTTGACGCGCTACGTGGAGTCGTTGGCGACGCGCACGTGCTCGTCGACGCAGATCTGCGCGCAAGCTACGAAACCGATTGGAGTCGTCGGTGGTCGGGTCGCGCCCTCGCCGTCGTTCGACCGGGTACCACCGAACAGGTCAGTGACGCCCTTCGCCTCTGTCATCGTTACAACGTGGCGTGCGTTCCTCAAGGCGGTCGCACCGGCCTCGTGGGCGGAAGCGTCCCTGCGAACGGGGAGATCGTCCTCGCCATGGAGCGACTGAACCACATCGGTTCTCTCGACGCCGACGCCGGACGAGTCACGGTCGGCGCCGGTGTCACGTTGGCCGCGCTGTACGAGGTGGCGGCGGCGGCCGGTTGGCGCTTCGGAGTGGACCTCGCGTCGCGCGAGAGCGCAACTATGGGCGGCATGATCGCGACTAACGCGGGAGGCGTCCGGGTCGTACGCCACGGCCAGATGCGCGAACAAGTGATCAGCCTCGAAGTCGTGCTGGCTGACGGCACCGTGCTGCGTGGAACCGGGGACGCGTTGAAGGACAACGCCGGGTACGACCTCGCTCAGATCATCATCGGCAGTGAAGGAACACTCGGCGTGGTCACGTCGGCGCGACTGCAACTTGTGGCGCCCGACGCCGCGTCGGTGGTCGCCTTTCTCGGAGTCAGGGACATTGCGACCGCGCTAGAGGTGGTCGCCCGACTGCGGCGTTCGTCGGGTGTGCTCACCGCCGCGGAGTTTATGGATCACGCGGCGGTGGAACGTGTGTGCGAGGCTCTCGGGGCCACCTGTCCGGTTATCGAGGCGCCGTGGTATGCGCTGATCGAGGTCGCGGGTGACGGTGACCCCACAGAAGTGGTCGCGCACGTCCTCGCTGACTGTCCGGGCGTCAACGACGATGCGGTCGCTGTGGGCAGCGACTCAGCCAGCAATCGGCGACTCTGGCGTTTTCGCGAGGGGATCACCGAGTCGATCGCGCGCGCTGGCGTGGCGCACAAACTGGACGTCGGCGTCGACCCTGCGACATTAGACGTGTTTGCGCGCGAGGTTCGCGAGCGAGCACGGTTGTCCTCGCCGAAATGCGCCGTGGTGCTCTTCGGTCACTTGAGCGAAGGCAACGTTCACGTGAATGTGTTGGGAGTCGAGCCCGGAGAGGAAGGAATCGACGACGCGGTGCTGCGTCTCGTCGCAGAGATGGGCGGCAACGTGGCCGCCGAACACGGCGTAGGCCGAGCGAAGGTCGCGTGGCTGCATCTCTCGCGGACGCCTGAGGAGATTCGCACTATGCGCGCCCTCAAGTTCGCGCTCGACCCGGCGGGTATTCTCAACCCCGGTGTGATGCTGCCCTAGCGGTTGTCGCTGGGTGGTCCGATGACGTTGCGGAGCACACCGAGTCCGGTGACCTCAAGCTCGACAGTGTCGCCACTCTGCAACCAGAGACGATCTTCTGATTCGAGGATGCAGCCGGTCCCGACAGTTCCCGAACCGAGGACGTCGCCAGGGCGCAGGTGGGTGTTCATCGCCGCTCGCTCGCGAATCGTTGACCACGAGTAGTGAAGGTCCGCGAGCTCACCGCGCGAACGCTCCACCCCATTCACGCGAGCGAGCATGAGCGCCTGGCTTCCGTCGAATTCATCGATGGTCACGAGCACTGGTCCGAGACTGGTGGCGAAGTCCTTGCCTTTCGCGGGACCAAGACCCACAGAGATCTCGCCGCGTTGTAAGTCACGGGCGGACCAGTCGTTAAGGATGGTGAAGCCCGCGATCTCCTCGTCGCGACCAATGACCGCGGCGACCTCGAGTTCGTAGTCGAGCATCTCGGTCCCCACGGGATAGGGGATCGTCACGTTGGTACCTACGACTGCGGCCGGATTGGTGAAGTAGAAGACGGGCGCCTGATACCAGAACTCGGGCACCTCCTCGCCACGACGAGCGCGCGTGGTAGCGACGTGTTGTTCGAACGCGAAAAAGTCACGAATAGATGGGGGGACCGGTACGGGAGCGAGCAAGGTGACGGTATCGAGGTCGTAGGACTCGGTCTCATCGACGTCACCGCCTCGCGCGAGCCACTCAAGCAGGTCCGCGCAGTCGAGGCCGATGACGCGGTCGTCGAGAAGTATTCCTGCTGAGGACGTCAGGTGTGGCTGCGCTGTCGAGACGAAGGTGCAGAGCTTCACTGGTGACTCCTTAGGCCATTGGTGCCATGATGCGGTTGCAACGTTCATAATACGGGCAATGGAGAACCCGCGACGACCGGTTCCGGCAAAGTGTTTCGTCGCTGCCTGCGAGGAGATCCTTCAGGTTGACCACGACACGAAATGTCGTCGCAGCTCGTTCCGGACGACGGAGTCGACACAGGCGAGAACGTCGCCGAAGGAGCGTTCTTTTCCAAAGCGCTCTTCAAGGCTTACCAGCGAGGCGGTGGTGAATCGTTGACGGAACGTGCGCGCCGCCGCCTCGTCCAGTGAGCCGCAGACGACAAGGAGGGGTAGGCGATCGCGAACCATCTCCGCCACGCCCACCGTGACCTTCCCTTCGAGACTGCCATCATCGAATCGGCCTTCGCCGGTGACGACCATTGACGATCGCGCGACACGCGTCGCTAAGTCCACCGAGCGAGCGACCGCGTCGACGCCGCTCGTGAGCCGAGCGCCCAGCGCAGCGAGCGCGCCGGGAATACCTCCCGCCGCGCCAGAACGCTCGATGATCTCGACGTCGACACTGCGTTCTTCGAGGTACTGAGCGCGAGCTTTGCGGAGCCGCTCGTCGACCACGACGAGATCATTGGGACTGACGCCCTTTTGTACGGCGTAGCGGCGGACGCCAGAAAAATTGGCGGTGACGTCCGTGGCTGCTGTCACCGGCACTGGAAGCCCTCCGGCCGCGACGAGGACGCGATAACACCCGAGTCCGCCGTCAGAGGTCGCGGTTCCCCCGCAACCAATGAGCACCTCATCGGCTCCGTGGTTCGCCGCGGCCAGGATCAAGTAGCCAACGCCGTCACTTGACGCGGCGAGGGCTTCGCGCTCAGAAGGGGCCGGTAAGAGGTCACGACCGACCACGTCGGAGACTTCGACAATGCCCAGCGTGCCCGACGTTGAGCGCACGAGCTTCACGCGTGCTGACACCGGCGTGAGAAGTGGGCCGGGAGCCTCGACAGTCACGACCTCGCCGTCGAACGCATCGAGGAATCCCTCGCCTCCGTCGGACATTGATTGAATGTCGCCGAGAAGGCCCTGGCTCGTGATTGCGGATTCAATGATGCGGCCCAGCTCGCGCGACGTCGCGGTGCCGCGGAACTTATCGACGGCAGACACGATGAGGGGTCTCGCTGCGCGGTCGTCAGACTCTGACGTCATAGTTTCCACGGTGACAGTAGTAGCGGGCGTCGCGAGGCACTCGCGCAGTTAGGACGCGCTCGACGGGTCCGTCGAGAGTGAGGTCAACAACCTCACGCGCGCGTCAAGACGACGACTGGTCGCTTCGCGTGCGCCTTCGGGCCAAGACATCAGCCCGCGTCCCGACTTCGCGCCCAGATATCCGCTAGCTAGCGCCTCTTCGAGAATGGGAAGTGGGTGTTGCGCCGTGCTGAGGGCTGGAAAGACGTACTGTGAATGGCACGCGTGAGATCAAGACCGACGTAGTCCGCGTTCTCGAGGGGTCCGACTTCGGAGAGCTTGAGTCCAATGCTGTTTCGCACCACCAGGTCGACGTCACCCGCATCGCAGACCCCCTCTTGCACCAGCGCCATCGCCTCGCGCCACAACGCGTGTTGCAGTCGGTTGCCAATAAAACCTGGTGTGTCGCGTCGAACGTGGACCGGTGTCTTGCCGAGCGACGTGAGCAGGCTCATGACGCCGTCGAGCACTCCAGCGCTCGTGTGCTCTCCTTCAATCACTTCGACCAGGGGAATGAGGTGAGGGGGATTCCACCAGTGAGTTCCGATGACGCGTGTTCGATCGTCGACCCGTTCACCCACGTCGCCCACGCGATACACCGAGCTATTGGTTGCCAAAACCGCCTGTGGGCACGCCGTCGCCACGACCGAGAGCAGAGATTGTTTCAGCTCCAGCACTTCCGAGACGGCCTCAATGACGAGACAGATCTCGGAGTCGAGGTCCCTGGGCGCGCTCGCGCTGCGCAACGAACCGGTTGCCGTCGAAAGTGCCAACTGCGCGACCACCGCTCCGACGCGATCGTCGAGGGTTGCTCGGGTCGCATCGTCTGGCTCGATGCAGGTCACCTGGTAGCCGTTCGCGACAAAGATGGCGGCCAGGGCGTGACCCATCAAACCGCCCCCGAGTACCGCGACGCGACCGCCCTCAGGAAGTCGCCAGCGCTCGACGTCACTCAGCACGCCGTATATCCCCCGTCGACGTAGAGAATCTGACCAGTACAGAAGCGGGCGGGCTCACTCAGAAAGAAGAGAGTCGGGCCTACCACGTCGTCGGGTTCGGCGAGTCGCCCGAGCGGGATGCGCGACAACATGCCTTCACGAGTCTTCACCGCGTGCTCGTCATCGCCGTACATCCAGGCCGTGAGGTCCGAACGAAAGACCGTCGGGGCAACCGCATTCACGCGGATGTTCCTCGGGCCCCACTCGGCCGCGAGAGTTCGAGTGAGGAGATTCTCCGCGCCCTTAGATGCGCAGTACGCGGTATAGCCCGCCGCGTGTCCGAGAAGGGCTCTCGTTGACGTGACGATGACGACGCTTCCACTCGAGGAGCTCGACAGCAGGTGTGAACCAAAAGCGCGACAGATGAGCCACGTGTTTCGTACGTTGGTGTTCATGACGAGATCGAACTGCTCGAGCGTCATTTCGGTGATCGACGCCACCTTGTTGGTTCCACTCGCGACGACGAGTCCGTCGACGTCAGGAAAGCGTTCCACGGCGCGAGCGACGATCTCACTCGCGTCGGCTTCAGTTTCGGGTCGAAGATTCACGCTGAGCGACGTCCCACCACGTTCTGCGACTTCGTCTTCGAGCTCCTTGAGCCGTTCGAGATTGGCGCCCGTCATCACGACGTTTGCGCCGAGTTCGGCCAAGCGCAAGACGGTCGCCCCGCCGAGCGCTCCGGTCGCGCCGATGATGATCACTGAGCGACCGACGAAATCCCCCACTGCGGTTGTCGCGTTCGACATAACTCTTCCGTCCCTCTTCGTTACTGTATCGAATCACGGTACAGAGTGTCTCGGTTAAAAGGTAACAGCGAGTATCGGAGGAATCAAGTCAAACGAGGCGCCGCGCGAGCAAAAGTGAAGTCGTAGTTGGGGTTTGACAGCGTTAAGGCACCGTGACATACTCGGTACTGTTCTACCAGTCGGGACAGACTGTATTGGCTGAGTCCGTGCGAAGTCCGTTTCGACGTCAACAAGAGGGGGAAGCTGTCATGGCGCCAGAGATCGACCCGGTGACGGGAATCCAGTACTACGAGTTGAGCCATCCGTGGGGTCACGGCGTCCCCGCTTGGCCGTATTTCGAGGACGTCAAGATCGAGCGGCTGCACACGATGGCGCGCTCGGGGGTGCTCACCCAAAAGATCACCACCGTCATGCACTCCGGCACCCACGTAGATGTGCCCGGTCACGTCATTGAAGGCACACCGCTGTTGCACGAGATCCCCTTGTGGCGATTCTTTGGCACGGGCGTCGTTGTTTCAATCCCCAAGCAGAAGTGGGAGCGAGTCACGGGCGACGACCTTGAGGCAGCGACGCCGACAATTCAAAAAGATGACATCGTCATGGTGAACACCGGGTGGCATCACCACTACGGCGACAACAGCATGTATTACGCGTACTCGCCGGGGTTCGATAAGAGCGCGGGCGACTGGTTCGCCGAGCGGGGAGTTCGCGCGGTCGGCACAGACACTCAAGCACTCGACCACCCGCTCGCGACCGCCATCGGCCCTCACGGTCCTGGCTGGCCCAACGGACTACTTCCGTGGGCCAACCTGGAGTACAAGGCCACGACGGGCCACGACGTGATTGACGACTTCCCGCTCTGGGAGCCGTGCCACCGGGCTCTCCTCGGCAACGACATCATTGGCTTCGAGAATGTTGGGGGAGACATCGACGACGTCAATGGTCAGCGAGTGACGTTTGCGGCCTTCCCCTGGCGCTGGGTCGGGGGCGATGGCTGCATCGTTCGACTCGTCGCGATGGTCGACCCCAAGGGGACCTTTCGCATGGAACGAGGAGGTGCGGCCCAATGAACGTCACACGATTCAACGAGGCGAAGAGTTACGAAGCGGTGAACCACCACGGCTGTGAGGCGGTTCGCCTCCAGGGTTCCGACGTCTCTCCCGTGACCTCATTCTGGCTCGGCGTGTCGTACTTTGAACCAGGTGGAGGAGCCGAGTGGGACACCACTGCGGCCGAAAAGGTGTATCTGGTGCTCCAAGGCGAGGTCACCGTGGAAACGGAGGGACAGTCGGTCACGCTTCAAGCGAAGGACTCGGTCTTTTTGCCGTCGAATGAGCGTCGTCGGGTGATCAACGCTTCACAGGACGTCGCGGTGATGGCGGTCATGATCGCGCCGCCTTCCACGCCAAAGTAAATGACGCGATGAACGACACCGTTGTCGTCACCGCCGCCGTCACGGGACCGATCGCGACAAAGAACGACAACCCCGCGTTGCCGACGACGCCCGCGGAGATCGCCGACGCTGCGACGAGCGCCTACCATGCGGGCGCCGCCGTCGTGCACGTGCATCTGCGCGACGCGGACGAGCGGCCGACGGCCGATCTCGGAATCGCACGCGACGCCATGGACCGGATCCGTGACCAATCACCGATCCTCATTCAACTCTCGACGGGCGTCGGACTCGACACTCCCTTTGAGGAACGCGAGAAGTTGGTGGAACTGAAGCCCCGCATGGCGACGCTGAATCCGTGCTCGATGAGCTTTGGCGTCGGGGAGTTCCGAAACCCACCATTGGGAGTGCGCCGCCTGGCGGCACGTATGCAAGAACTCGGCGTCAAGGCGGAACTCGAGATTTACGACATCGGCCACGTACCGGTGTGCCTATCGCTCTACGAAGAAGGTCTTCTGAGTGACCCCCTGCAATTCTCGATCGTCATGGGTGTGAAGGGCGGTATGGCGGCGACGGCCGACAATCTTTTGTTCGCCGTGCGCATGTTGCCGCCGGGGGCGATATGGCAGGCGATCGTGATTGGTCGTGCGCACCTGGAGATCTCGACGATCGCCGTGGCGCTCGGCGGGAACGCTCGGACGGGACTCGAAGACACGCTCTATCTGCGACGGGGCGAACTCGCGCCGAGCAACGCTGCGTTGGTCGACCGACTCGCGAGCGTCGCTCAAACTCTTGAACGACCTCTCGCGTCAGTCGCCGACGCCGAGCGCGAATTCCAGCTCGGGCCCGACCCTGGCTGAACGTGTGTGCGCAAGACGCCTCGCCTCGTGGATTCTCATTCGGGGCTGCCCGTGCGAGTAGGACCGGTAAAGTGAGCGGCGTGTCCCCACGTGACGAGACAGTCCCCCTTGACGGCGCGCCCGTCGCAGCCAAAGAGTTCAATCGCGCTATCGACGTGCAGGTCATCTCGCGCGCGGCGGACATCCTCAACGCGATCGGTGACCACCCCGGCGGCCTCAGCCTGGCCCAGATTGCCGGTCACTCGAAACTGTCACGCTCGACGGTCCATCGGATCGTGGTGGCGCTCTGTCGCACCGACTTCGTACGCGCGACGGACTCGGGTTACAAACTTGGCCCGGCGCTGCTCCGCCTCGCCGACGCCAGTCGGTCGAACTTCGAAGAGTCAATTCGCCCCTATCTCGTGGATCTCAGTCATTCACTGCGAGAGACGGTCGATCTCTCGATTTTGACGGGATCGACGGTGACCTTCGTGGATCAGGTGATTGCGCCGCGGCGCCTTCGCGCCGTGTCGGGCACGGGACTGTCCTTCCCTCTGCACTGCACGGCCCCCGGCAAGGCGATCCTGGCGTCCTTGGGGGATGAGGCAACGGCGAAGATCCTTCCCGAACGGCTCGAGCGTTTCACGCCCGAAACGCTCACTGATCGTGAGGCGCTGGAGGTCGAACTGAAAGACGTGCGCCGAACGGGTGTGGCTTTCGATCGAGAGGAACACACGCCGGGAATATGCGCAGTAGGTGTGTCGTTGCAGGCACCCGACGGCAGCTGGTACGCGATCTCGGTGCCCCTTCCTGCGCAACGCTTCTACGGTCAAGAGGCTCGTCTGGTGGAGGCCCTCACGGACACCGCGCAGCGTATTGACAACGAGCAGGATCGCAGCGGCAGTCTCGTCGCCGATTAGTCTCCACGGTCGATCCGAGCGTTCTGCGACACGCCCGCGAGATCGCGCTGTCGAGCGGACCCTTTCAGCCGACAACTCGCTTTGTCGCGGAGATCTTTTCGCCACCCCCGGTGCACTGAATAGCCGAAGGCACTTGATTCGCACACTGAGCGGTTCTGAGTTTTGACGGACGGCGATAGGGCTGGTAAATTCTCCCTAAGACAGTCTGTCCCGTTGGTCGGAACAGACAAGCGGGGGATAATGTGCGGAAATCGAAAGCGCCTCTTCGCTCCTTTCCGAGCGAAGCTGAGCACTGCTGGGCGTCGAGCGCGTTGATCCGCCTGTGAACAAGGTCATCGAAAGTCCCGGCGAGGCAGTGAGCGATATTCGCGACGGCGCGTCGTTGGCCGTCGGTGGCTTTGGGCTCTGCGGAATTCCGAGCACTCTCATCGAGGCTGTCCTGGCAGGGGGTTCCAGCGATCTCGTGACCGTGAGCAACAACTGCGGCGTCGATGATTGGGGGCTGGGGCTCTTACTCGCGGCCAAACGCATTCGACGCACGACTGGTTCCTACGTTGGCGAAAACCGGGAGTTCGAGCGACAGTTCCTCTCTGGCGAGCTTGAGGTCGAACTCGTGCCACAAGGGACTCTCGCCGAACGCCTGCGCGCGGGCGGCGCGGGGATACCGGCGTTCTTCACGCCCGCTGGCGTAGGTACTCAGGTTGCCGAGGGAGGACTCCCGTTGCGCTACGACGGTGCCGGAGGCGTGGCGATTGCCTCGGAGCCGAAGGAGTTGCGAGAGTTCGACGGTCACCTCTATGTGCTCGAACGAGCGATCCGAACTGATTTTGCTTTGGTGCATGCTCGCTACGGCGATCGCCACGGCAATCTCGTCTACGAAGAGAGCGCGCAAAACTTCAACCCGCTCTGCGCGGCTGCGGGTGCCGTGACGATCGCCGAGGTTGAAGAGTTGCTGGAGCCCGGTGAGATCGATCCCATGAACGTGCACACGCCCGGTATCTTCGTGCAGAGAGTCGTGCACACGCCGAATGTCGAGAAGCGGATTGAACGGCGGACGGTGATCTAATGGCGCTCACTAGGGATGAACTCGCCGCTCGCGTCGCTGCCGAGCTGAAAGATGGACAATACGTGAACCTCGGCATTGGGTTACCGACCACGGTGCCGAATTTTGTGCCCGCAGGTCTGCACGTGGTTCTGCAATCGGAAAACGGGATACTTGGCGTTGGACCGTATCCTGCGCCTGCCGGCGTTGATCCTGATCTCATCAACGCCGGCAAGGAGACCGTGACGGTGCTTGCCGGAGCTTCGTACTTTGACTCGGCAACGTCCTTCGCAATGATTCGAGGGGGTCACGTTGACGTGGCCGTGCTCGGTGCGATGCAGGTATCGAAGGCTGGCGACTTGGCCAACTGGATGATTCCCGGAAAGATGGTCAAGGGCATGGGCGGTGCCATGGACCTCGTCCACGGTGCGAAGCGCGTGATAGTGATGATGGAGCACTCGGCGAAGGACGGAGGATTCAAGATTGTCAATGAGTGCACTCTGCCATTGACTGGTGTGGCGTGCGTACAGAGAATCATCACCGACCTCGCCGTCATCGACGTCGAGCCCGGGGGATTCGTCGTGCGCGAACTGGCGCCCGGAGTATCGATCGATGATGTGAAGTCGGCGTCGCAGGCTGACTTAGCGATTGACCTGGCGTGACGTTGAGATCATCACTCGCGAGATGGGTCGGTCCCGAATTAACTCGGCCTGAGACGGCGCTAGCGGGCTCTTCGCAGGGTTGATCGAAAGAATGACATGAGCGGCGGGCGAGCGAAGCCCATTCCCGACTTCTCCCACGAGATTGAGTGGTTCGAAGAGATTGATCGCCGTTATGAAATAGACAGTGATTGGGGCTCGCTGTGCGATGAGTGGACGGACCAGGTGAGCGCGAAGCTGTACATCTGGAAACCCCGGTACGCAAGCCAGTTTTTGAGGATCAGTATTTTTGAGTCAGCTGGCGAGAGTTTCGAGTTAGAGGGAACCAACAAGGATGAGCAGAAGCACGTGGAGTTCCATCAGAGGCGGACAAAGCTCGATGCAATGCTCGCACAACGCCGAAACTTGATGTCAAGAGTCTCGAGGCTGTGGGGCGGTGATTGAGAACCCTCGAGACATTGGAAACTCACGCGGCGTCGTACAGTCTGGCCGGGGGTCGGTCAGGTGTGGACGAGTGTCACCGAGAGATCAGATTATTGATTACCACGGAAGATCGCCATCGCGGTCGCGATAGGCGCCAGTCGGAGTGTCGGAACCGCCCAGGGCGAAAGCGACGATTGCGTCAGCACCGTTCTCAACCGAGTGCCCTTTTCCGGCACCCGGGTGTCCAGGTACGCGACTAAGGTCGGTGTCCGTTAAGCCCGGGTCCGCGATGTTGATGCGGATTCCCGGCAGCAGTTTCGCGTATCGAGCGGACAACATGTTGACCGCAGCCTTGGACGCGGAATAGAGCGGCTGTCCCGCAGTCGACTCTTTTCGGTTTTCGTCGTGCAACAGCCCAAACGAACCAAGACCACTACTGACGTTGATTATTTGCGGATCCGACGAGCGCTCCAGAAGCGGGAGAAAAGCATGTATCACCCTGACGTAACCAACGAGGTTCGTCATCAGCACCTCGGCTGCGTCGTCGCCGGTGAAGTCGTGAACGTCGCGAAAAGGCCCGGTGATACCGGCATTATTGACCAAGACGTCAAGATGGCCCTCTTCTTGCAGTACGAGTTCAGCGGCGCGCGACACAGAGCCATCAGAAGTGACGTCGAGTTCGACGAAGCGGGCCCCGAGCGGCTCCGCGGCGGCGCGACCACGCTGCACATCACGAGCTCCTAGATATACGGTATGCCCGGCGCCAATGAGCCGACGCACGGCTTCTAGGCCGATTCCCTTGTTGGCGCCAGTGACCAGGCTTACCGGCGCGCTATTGGAAGGTCCACTCATCGTCGATGCCTTTCACCAAACAATCAAAGAAATTCCACCATGGATAAGGGTTTGACCGTACCACATGATGGATAAGCCATCCACTAGACGGATTCGATCAGCCAGGGCGACACGCGGCGGGCGAAGCGTGAATAGTTGATTGCCGAGGAGGTCAATGACGAGGAGGAAAAAGTGACGGAGGCCATCATCCTCACGGGGAACGGTCGGCCCACCGTACGTTTGGAGCGTCAACTTGTTGAACCGGCGTCGGTGGTCTGGCACGCACTCACCGACCGAGAGAAACTTCGTTCGTGGTTTCCCTGCGACGTAGTCGTCGACGGTGGATTGTGGAAAGGAGGAGCCGCGATCTCCTTCCCGTTTCCACCCGAGATCATTGAGATGACACTTGCGGGTGAAGTATTGGAGGTCGTGGAACCGTCGCGACTCGTCTACACCTGGGGGGAGGACATCCTCCGATTTGAACTCACTGAATCGGGAGGCGGTACCCGCCTACTCCTCTTCAACGAGTTGACAGCCTCGGGCGCTGCCCGCAACGCCGCGGGATGGGACGAGTGCCTTGACCGACTCGCGCACGTCAGCGTGAAGCCGGACACTTGGAAGGTTCGCTTTCGTCACTACCAGCGCGAGTTTGAACCGGTCCTGGGTCCACAAGATGGACCGCCCGCCGGATACAAGGGAATCGAGCATCTTCCCGGGTGAACAGCGGCCGCTGCTAATCGTCGCTGGGTGCCAACGCCAGGTCGACGGGGAGAACTGCCTCGCGAGCGTGAAGGTGACGCAGTGCGAGCCATCCGATGAGGCCAGCTGCAAAGCACGACGCCGCCCCGACGCCGAGTCCGACTCGTGCGCCCGCGGAGCTCGTTATCCATCCAATCAATGGACCGCCTATAGGCGTCGAGCCCATGAAAGCGACGGCCCATAACGCCATGACCCGGCCTCGCATCTGTGGGTCGGTGTTCAGTTGAAGCGTCGAGTTGGCCATGGCCAAGAACGTCACGCTGGCAAAACCGACGAACGCTATCGCAACGAACTCGACCCCGAGGAGGGGAGCCAAAGCGGCGAAGGTCATGCAGATCCCAAAGATGAGCGCCGCTCGACTGAGCGCTCGCGATCCTGTCCGTCCGCGCGCGGCCGTCCAGAGTCCTCCGATGACCGCGCCCGCGCCCATAGCGGCCAACAACAGTCCATACGTCGCGGAACTGCCATGAAAGACTTTTCCTGCGACGATGGGGAGTGTGACTTGAAACTCGTACGCCAACATGCCGACGAGGGCCATCATGACGAGGGGAATTGCAAGCTTCGGCGTTCTGGCCACGTATCGGAAACCTTCACGGAGTTGACCCTTGGCTCGTACCGTCGGCACGCTCGGGTTCAACGTCGATCGATCCATCACGACCAGCGAAATAACGACCGCTACGAAACTCAACGCGTTCAGGGCGAAGCACCACCCTTCTCCGACTGCGGCGATAAGGACGCCCGCGACCGCCGGACCCACCGCGCGGGCCACGTTGTTCATCGTGGAGTTCAAGCTGACTGCGTTTCGCAGGTTGTCCGCACCGACCATTTCCAACACGAACGCCTGGCGCGAGGGGTTTTCGAACGCGTTGTTCAGACCGAGAACCACGGCCAGCAGGCAGACGTCGAGGTAGGTCACCATGTGAAGAATCGCCAGCACCGCGAGCGCCGTCGCCTGCAGGCCCATCACGGACTGCAGGCAAATCATTAGACGTCGCTTGTCAACGCGATCAGCGATGACACCGCCGTAGGGTCCCAGCAACAATACGGGCAGTGTCTGCAACGCCACGACGAAGCCAATGTCGGTGGCCGAGTGAGTCAACGTGAAGACGAGCCATGTCTGGGCCGTCGTTTGCATCCACGTGCCGATCAGCGAGGTGGTCTGTCCGAAGAAGTATTTGCGGTAGTTCGGATTAGAAAGGGATGAAAAGGTCCGTCGCGCGGACGCGTGCACGTTCACTGATCTCGGTTCCTCAGGGACTCAACGAGTGTTTCGAGTGCCGGAAGCGCCTCGATGATCACGCTACGTTTATCGGCGGAGAGTTTTCCGAGGGCACAGAACAGCGCGTCCGTGCGCT
>Ga0182030_10014585_pt1 | contig 15490 bp, 17 predicted proteins | sample 812S3MmetaG_FD_121299 | JGI IMG/M metagenome (GOLD analysis project Ga0182030, IMG submission 121299) | Permafrost microbial communities from Stordalen Mire, Sweden - 812S3M metaG (Illumina Assembly) | ecosystem: Environmental > Terrestrial > Soil > Wetlands > Permafrost | place: Sweden... | reverse complement strand
GTCTGGGCACCGCCTCACAGGATTTTCCTGCTGAAAAATCCTGCTCCGGCGGTTCGATTCCTCTAAGGACAACCAACCAGAAAAGAACGACTTTTTGTCGTTCTTTTCTGGTTGTAGTGGACCCGAGGGGAATCGAACCCCTATCTATCGGATGCAAACCGATTGCTCTACCACTAAGCTACGGGCCCTGAATTTATCTATAATAGCTTATCCTGTGTTGAGGAAAATGAAAAGTGGGGGAAAAAGAAAAAGCGGATACATCGTTCGTGGGAACAATATATCCGCCGATTTATAGTGCGATATGGCCGGGAGGCGCCTGCAATCGTTGCCGCTCTAAAAATATGAGCAGTGCAAGCAGAAGCGCTGCGCCGCCGCCGATACCGATGGTCGTCTGCGATCCGAAGTGCTGTGCAAGGAGGCCGTTCAGAAATCCTCCAAGCATCATTCCTCCGAACATCATACTGGTGTTCCACCCCATGACGCGGCCGAGCATATTATTCTTGTTCGCCGCATACTCCTGCAATCCTGCCATAATGACTGGATAGCTGAACATCAATCCAGCGCCGGAAAGGAAAAGTTCTCCCAATCCGAATGCAAGGGTGTGAGTGATGGAGAACGCAAGAAGAGAACATCCCATAAGCCCGGAACTGCATGCCAGCGTCAATCCGATTGCCTTTGCCAATCGTTTTGATACAAAGGAATTCGCCAACGCCCCGGTAAGAGCGCCGAACGCCGCCGCTGACATGAGTATTCCGTACACCCGCGGACCGTCGTGGTATGTTTCTACCGCGACGATCGGAAGGATCGTTCGGAATGAGTATCCAAGCAGGAGGGTAGTGCCCGAAAGAGGCAAGAGGCGTTTGACGACCGGGTGTCTGGTGATCCAGTTAAATCCGTCGACGAGGGCGGTCAGCGGATGGGCGAAGCACTTCTCCGAAGGATATTCCGGCCGGATCACGAAGATCAGCGCCGCGAGGATCCCCCAGAATGAAATGCCGTTCAGGATGAATGTCGGCCCGATGCCGACCTTCGGAATAAGGAAGGCTGCGGTTGCCGGTCCTGCAACGACCGCAAGGTTGTAGAACGCGGAGTTCATCGCGAGCGCCGACTTTCGATATTGCTCCGCAACGATCTCCTTGACGAGTGATTGCCGTGCGGGGTTATCGATGGCGTTGATCGCGCCAAGGAAGAACGCGAAGAAATTCACGATCCATAGCCGGGGCACGTTCTCTATAACGATGAACCCCAGAATAAATGCGAGTGTCATCGCCAGGCATTGGGTTGCGATTAATATCTTCCGAACGCTCCACCGATCGATCACGATGCCGCCGATAGGGGCCAGCATCATGGTGGGAAGGTAAAACAGGAAGGCGTTAAAGCCAACCCAGTATGCAGAATGGCTTATGGTATAGACCAGCCAGCTCTGCGCGGTATTTTGCAGGAAGGTTCCTGCAAGCGATGGAACTTGTCCCAGGAGATAGTATCTGAGATTTCGTCCATGAAGTGCTGGCCAGACTTTGGTAAGCATGCGACCTCTCTTGTGGTAACGGTTGGAAAAAGCTGTCCATAATATAACACAAATTATTTTTATGTGCAAGTCGTCCACGGCATTATTTTCTATTAAAAAAAGATGAAAAACTTTTTGACTTCGTGGCGCGAAAGTTTATCGTTGATGCATGACCATAGAACAATTGGCGCTTGCCACGCAGAAAGAATTTCAGATCATTCACGATGAGTTTCGCGCTATTCGCGTGGAAATGGGAGCCACAAAGGCCGAGGTCGCGGAATTACGTGTGGAGGTCGCGGAATTACGAGGGGAGGTCGCGGAATTGCGCGCGAGCATTGAAAAAATAAATAATACCGTCGTTGATCTGCGTCAATTGGTGGAAAAGCTTGCCGTACAGGTTTCCGTCTATATGACGCGTACGAATGAAGACATAAGGAATCTTCAGGCGGCCGATAAAGACCTCGATTTGCGCCTTCGCGTGGTAGAGAAGCGGGGATAGGTTTTGCGCCAGCCGCCGATCGTCATCCGCCGATTGCGGAAACAAGATTTCTTTGGCATAGTTTTTATAGATCCTACCCAGGAGTGTCGCGCTATGTGTGAAGGCTCCTTTTATCGTAGCGACGAAGGAATGACGGAATCTCGGCCGGAAATGTTGAAAAACCAGGAATCCGCTCAGGCTCCCGCTGCTTCGTCGCAAGCTTCAACAACCACCATCCCACCCACAAAGAAAAGCACTCGGGAAAACCCCCGGCTGAACGACTTTGTCAGTCGATATATGAGCAACTGACACTGCTTCCTCCGTGTTCTACCCCCGGCCGCAGGCGATCGTTATCGTCCCGCGGCCTTTTTATTGACAAAAAAAGAAGCATCCCATACAATTCTTTGGTATTCGCAATGCCTACTATCCGTCAACTCATAAAAAAGGGCCGAAAGCCGCTCGCGACGAAAACAAAAGCGCCGGCTTTGTCGTACTATTTCAACTCGATCCATAACCGACCGGTTGATTCCACGTCGCCGTTCAAGCGTGGTGTGTGCGTAAAGGTGTTCACCCAGACGCCGAAGAAACCGAACTCTGCCATCCGAAAGGTTGCGCGCGTGCGGTTGACGAACGGCATGGAAATCACGGCATACATTCCGGGTGAGGGACACTCGCTCCAAGAGCACTCCATCGTCATGGTGCGCGGCGGCCGCGTAAAGGACCTTCCGGGCGTTCGCTATCACGTCGTTCGCGGCGTGCTGGATACCACCGGCGTCGAAGGCCGCAAGCAGCAGCGCTCCAAGTACGGCGCCAAGCACGCAAAGAAGAAATAGCACGGCGAAAATTCATTATCTTTTAACTTTCCAAATCCATGCGTAAAAAGCGAATATATAAAAAGTTCCATCAGCCCGACGTTGTGCACGGCCGTGTTGAGTTGGGCCGCTTCATCAATTACGTCATGAAGGACGGAAAGAAGTCCACCGCCGAAAAGTTGGTGTACTCGGCATTCGATAAAATAAAAGAGACCACGAAAGAAGAGCCGATGGTGGTGTTCGAGCGAGCGCTCGAGAACGTGATGCCGTTGCTGGAGGTTGCTTCCAAGCGCGTCGGCGGAGCCAACTACCAGGTGCCGCGCGAGGTTCGCCCCGAGCGCCGCTTTGTGCTCGCGCTTCGCTGGATCATCGGCGCCGCTCGCGCCAAGAAGGGCAAAGGCATGGCCGATAAGCTCGCCGAAGAGATCATCGCCGCGTCCAAGAACGAAGGCAGCGCCATCAAGAAGAAGCTCGACATGCACCGCATGGCAGAAGCGAACCGCGCTTTCGCTCACTTCGCGCGCTAGTCTTTCATTTATAATCGTAAACAAAAAAACAGCCCAGGAACGGGCTGTTTTTTTTAAGATAGTTTTAATGGTGCGATTGCTATCGTGGTCGGATGCACGATCCGGCCTTTGATTTTTATTACGAAAAGAAAAAGAAGGAGGCAAAAGAAGACTATGACAAGATCGGGCGAGTTTGGTGCCCTGCGTTGGGTGATACGGTTTCCTTCAATAATATAGGATTTCGACACTTTACCTGGAAGGGTGGTCATACGGCAGATTAACGATAGTAACAAGCACTTCCTGAGTGTTTTTGAGGAAGATAAACAAAAAACAGCCCATGAATGAGCCGCTTTTTGTCTGCCTGTACCAACTATGACATCGATAAGGACCTAGGCTCCTGCAGGCATGGTTTTATGATACCGCAATGCGAGTTCAAGTCAAAAAGTTTTTAATGATTTTTTAATAATCCACAGCGTTTCATTCGGCGGCCATGAGTTGTATATATTTGCACCCGCCTGGCAATTATGCTATTCTAATCCTCGTTACAACAGGCGGCCCGGCGCCGCTCGCGGCGGCCAAGAGCCGCCGTTTATAGAAAACTAGCCCGGCTAAAAAATATTAACTAATCTATCATGCCCCGCCAATATTCCATCGAGAAGACCCGCAACATCGGTATCATCGCTCACATCGACGCGGGTAAGACGACCGTTTCCGAACGCGTGCTTTTTTATACCGGCGTTTCGCACAAGATCGGCGAGGTGCACACGGGCGACACCGTCATGGATTGGATGGAGCAGGAGCGTGAGCGTGGCATCACGATCACCTCGGCCGCAACGACCGCGTTCTGGACGCCCACGTATCACGCGCACGACAAAAAGTTTGAGCATCGCATCAACCTGATCGACACTCCGGGACACATCGACTTCACCGTGGAGGTAAAGCGTTCGCTTCGCGTGTTGGACGGGGCCGTCGTTGTCTTTGATGGCGTCGCCGGCGTGGAGCCGCAGTCGGAGACGAACTGGCGCTATGCGGACGATTACAAGGTGCCGCGCATCTGCTTTATCAACAAGCTCGACCGCGCCGGCGCGTCGTTCGAGAAGAGCTTCAAGTCCATCATCGACCGTTTGACCCCGAACGCGATCCCTATCCAGCTGCCGATCGGCACGGAAGGCGGATTCATGGGCATGGTGGCGTTGCTCGAAAACAAGGCATACACCTTTGAAGGCGAGCACGGCGAGAATATCGTAGAGATCCCGATCCCGGACGATATGAAGGCAGACGTAGAGAAGCACCGCCACGACCTCATCGAAAAGATCGCGGAGAACGATGACACGGTGATGTCCGCATACTTGGACGGCAAGGAGATCTCGCTCGAGGATTTGCGCAAGACGCTTCGCAAAGCGGTCATCGCGAACACAATCGTGCCGGTGATGTGCGGTTCGGCGCTCAAGAACAAGGGCGTGCAGTTCATGTTGGACGCCGTCATCGAATACCTGCCGTCGCCTGCGGACATGCCGCCGATCATGGCGCACAGCGAAGCGACGGGCGAAGTGGTGCCGGTCAAGCTTACCGATGAAGAGCACTTTGCGGGATTGGCCTTCAAGATCGCCACGGACCCGTTCGTGGGGAACCTTGCGTTCTTCCGCGTCTACTCAGGCGTCCTCAAGAAAGGCTCCTATGTATACAATTCAACCAAGGGCCAGCAGGAGCGCGTCAGCCGTATCGTCCGCATGCACGCGAACGACCGCGAAGAAGTTGACGAGATCTACTCCGGCGAGATCGCCGCAATCGTGGGCTTAAAGGGCACCACGACGGGCGACACGCTCTGCGATCCGGATCATCCGGTGATCTTGGAAAAGATCACGTTCCCCGAACCGGTCATCGGTTTGCGCATCGAGCCGAAGACAAAGGCGGACCAGGAAAAAATGGGTATCGCTTTGCACCGCTTGGCAGAGGAAGATCCTACGTTCCGTGTTGAAGGGGATAACGAGACGGGGGAAACGATCATCAGTGGTATGGGCGAACTTCACTTGGACATCATCGTGGACCGCATGAAGCGCGAGTTCAACGTGGGCGCAAACGTTGGTCGCCCGCAGGTTGCGTATCGTGAAACGATTACGGCTCCGGCCGACGGCGAAGGCAAGTACATCAAGCAATCGGGCGGCCGCGGTCAGTACGGTCACGTCAAGCTCCGCGTAAAGCCGGGCGAAGCGGGTTCGGGATTTGTTTTCCTGGACGAGATCAAAGGCGGTTCCATTCCGAAAGAGTTTATCAACCCGACGGAAAAAGGCGTCAAAGAAGCGGTAGATAAGGGCGTCGTCGCCGGCTACCACATGGTGGACGTCGAGGTAACGCTCTACGATGGATCGTTCCACGAAGTGGACTCGTCCGAAGCGGCGTTCAAGATCGCAGGCTCTATGGCATTCCAGGAAGCGGCCAAGAAGGCCAAGCCGGTCATCCTTGAACCGATCATGAAGATCCAGGTGATTGTTCCGGATAACTTCATGGGCGAGGTCACGGGCAATGTCAGCTCCAAGCGCGGCGCGATCGAATCGATCGACGACCGTCCGGGCCAGCTCAAGGTAGTGAACGCCAAGGTGCCGCTGTCCGAATTGTTTGGTTACGCAACCGATTTGCGCACCATGTCCCAGGGACGCGGTTCGTTTACGATGGAATTCGATCACTACGAGCCGGCGCCGAATAATGTGACGCAGCAGATTATTGAGGGGAAGAAGCGCTAAAACAAAACACCCCTCGTCTACGGGTACGGCGTCGCACTCTGCTGAGTGCGCGCCTCGGCTCTCGCCGCCTTCGCGGCTCCGAGACGCCCCTTAAGACGAGGGGTGTTTTGTTTTATCTTAGTGGACTGGAGAAAGAAAAAATCCCCCGAGAGGGATTTTTTCTTATTCGATCTTTGCGCACGGTGCTTTGATAAGACCCCGGCTTGCTATCCGTATATCCATAATAGCAGGAGGGTACTCGTAGTCAACTTCTGTTTAATGATTTTTTAATGTCCCCATATGGGCGGTGGACCCTAGGGGAGTCGAACCCCTCGACCCTGGATAGCAAGCCGGGGTTGGCAACCGTGCAGGGCCCACCGCGAGACCAATGATACACATTGCGAATTAAACGAAGATTAAGTGCATATTGCAGTCCATATTTCTTGCACTTCTCGCATTTAAATTGCTTTCGAAAAATGCTATAATAGAGGCAATATGGATAAAAAACAGCTAATTCAGCAGATTGAGAAGGCGCGGGGTTCGCGGGGGAAATGCAGCAAGGTTTTTATACTAAAGCTGAGGTTGATCAAATGATGCAGAGTTTCAAAAACTGTATTTGGTTCAATGGTCTGGGGAATTGCTTAAAATAACATGCCCACCCTCAACTGGATCGGAAAAGATAAGATCGTTAATCACGACAAAGAGGTCGGTTTCCGCCTATTAAAAAAGAACGCGAAGCTGTCGCTCGGAAAATCGAGCGAGAGCTTGATCGTAGAAGGGGACAACCTTGAGGCGCTCAAGGCGCTCGCGCCGTTTTATTATGGCAAGGTGAAGTGCATCTACATCGATCCGCCATACAACACGGGTAACGAGGGCTGGGTGTACAACGACAAGGTGAACGCGCCGAAGATCAAGGAGTGGCTTGGCAAGACAGTCGGCGCGGAAGGCGAAGATCTTTCGCGACATGATAAATGGCTTTGTATGATGTATCCGCGGCTAAAGCTCTTGCGTGATCTGCTCCGCGATGATGGCGTGATTTTTATATCAATTGATGATAATGAGCATTGTAATCTGCGGATGGCGATGGATGAGATTTTTGGAGAGGAAAATTTTGTGGCGAATATTGAAAGATTCCGGCGCTCCATTGAATAAAATTCCGGATGTTTGCGATGTTTTAGGAATCGATTACATAAGAGAGCCCGAGGTTTTTTTGAACGCAATAGGATATAGCGATTAATTATTTAAATATATGCTTACGGCCAATGCCCACCCTTCACTCCCAACTCCTGACCGAGCTTAAGCGCCACGCGGGGAATGGGACGAAGCATACGGGGAATGCGGGGTATCTGGGGAATGCGCATTTCTCGTATCATATTTCGAATCCGGTGCATCGGGTGTTGGCCCGGGAGTTTCTTGCGGCGCATAAGGATCTTTCGTTCCGGGAATTTGTTGCCCTGCTCGATGCTTTGTTTGCGGCGCCTTCGCATGACGAGAAGTCGATGGCGGCCCTGCTCATTGGATATGCGCGGCATCATCGGGCGCGTTTGACGCCCGCGCATGTGGATGCGTGGCTTGGCCACCTGATCGGTTGGGCAGAGGTGGACTCGCTGTGCCAGTCAAACTTTACGGCGGAGGAGATGCTTTTGCATTGGCCGGCGTGGCGCAGGATGCTCGTTGCGTTTTCGCGCAGCAAGAATATTTCGAAGCGGCGGGCGTCACTCGTATTGCTGACGGGGCCGGTGTCTCACTCGCGGGATGCGCGCTTTGCCACGCTCGCGTTCGAGAACATTGCCCGCCTGCAAGGGGAGCGGGATATTTTGATCACGAAGGCGATCTCGTGGCTTCTGCGGAGTATGGTGAAGTATCACTGCGGCGCGGTTGCCGCGTATGTGCGGGAGAATACGGTGCCGCGCGTGGGCCGTCGGGCCCGCGCTTTGCCCGCCTTGCCCGCCATCGCCGTGCGCGAGACTCTGCGCAAGATCAAGACGGGGAGGAAGTAGGAGATTTTTTTAAGATAGTTTTAATGTGGGCTTGGTATAATGTGCTGAAACAAATGCGTTAGATGGTCGGTATAGTATATGAGTAGGGTATTTGTTAAGATGTTTATATAAGTGTTTAGGCTTGTGAGTTTGATCGTTTTCGAGTATAATTTGCGAACAAATGGCCAAATTAACCAAACTACAAATAAAGAAGGTAAACGAGCTTCGGAAGCTGTTTCCTCCCAAATTGATTGTTTCTATGTGCCGCGTTGAAGACGGTACATTTTTGGCTGAAATAAAGTCTCTCCACAATATTCGTACCGAAGGCAACAATTTTTCTGAGTTAATTGAAATGGTAAATGATGCGGTCAAAACGTATTTTGAGGTTCCGGAAAAACTTCTTCCTTATATGCCGAACTATGTTCCACCTATTCGCGCCGCACAAAAATTAGATGTTTTTCCTATCCGTTCGGTAAAAGAAAACGTCACACTTCCGCTTGCTAATTAGTGAAGAAATTATCTGTTAATACGGTGCCATTTTTGTTGGTTAAGAGGAAATAAGGGATTATATTGTTTAATTAGGCGGAATTAAGTTTGTATACATGTGTTGACTTAATATATACAAACTACTATACTTTGTATATATCTAGATAAAGATGTAAACAAACTATGAAACTTGTTGAAATTGGTGTTTTAAAAGATCAAAAGAAAGGTTTTAAAGCCTTTATCCCGCATCCATTTCCACCTAAAACTGGCTTTGATTTTGATGCTTTAATTTTTAAGAAGAATAACGAAGCAACCCGGTTGCTTGGAAAACTTGATGGAATCACGAAATTACTTCCCGATGCTGATTTTTTCTTGCTTATGTACTTGCGTAAAGATGCTACCTCTTCCAGCCAAATAGAGGGGACAATGGCAACAATGATAGATGCGATAGAGGCAGAGGTGAAAATTAACACCAATGTCCCGGATGATGTGGATGATATTTTGCATTACATCAAGGCGCTTAATTACGGCATTAAAAGGGTCACGAGCGAGAATTTTCCAATGTCTTTGAGATTTATCCGTGAACTTCATGAGAAATTAATGCATAAAGCCCGAGCAACCCACTTCTCGGATCCCGGCCAGTTTCGAACCAGCCAAAACTGGATCGGGGGAACGCGGCCGGACAATGCCCGCTTTGTTCCACCACCGGTGGATGACATGAAGCGCTCACTTTCCGACCTCGAAAATTTTATGTATGCAGATGATGGAACTTTGACCGTTATTAAAGCGGGCCTTTTGCATGCACAATTTGAGACCATCCATCCATTCTTGGATGGTAATGGAAGGACCGGACGTATGCTTATCACATTCTATTTATGGAAAGAAAAGTTTTTAGAAAAACCCGTTTTATTCCTATCGTCCTATTTCAAAGAGCATCAAAAGGTCTACTATGAAAAACTTGCGTGTTATCACGAAGGAAAGGTTTCCGAATGGATAGAATTCTTTCTAGACGGGGTGATTGAGATTGCCAACGAAGCAATCGAAATTGTCGGAAAGATAACTAAACTTAGGGAAGGGGATATGGAAAAGGTTCAAGGGTTGGGCAAACGCGCATCGGAAAGCGCAATGAAGGTGTTGCCGAAACTCTATGGTCAGCCGATCGTCAATGTGAGCCTCATACAGGAATGGACTGGCTTCACCCGCGCCGGTGCGCAGACCGTCATTGATCGGTTTATCGAGCTTGGTATTCTTTCCAGGAAGGACAAGGATAAGAAATATGGACAGTCTTATATTTATAAGAAATATGTGGGTCTATTCTCGGATAATACTGTCTAATTTAATGTGGGTTTATTGACGGTACGTCGCAGGCTCTGCTAGGCTTTAATCAGTATTCGCGCTCCGGAGGGAATATGGGTTTGATGGTTCCATTTGTGGTTACTAAAAACTCGGTTGTCCAATTGGACAACTCATTGACCATCCTTCTTTTGAAGGCGGCCGAGGTAAACGTTCCGATGACCATTAGCCTTTATGAAGGGCAATGTATCGCTCATCTACTGGCGTATGGCGATGTAGATCCTCAATCGGCGGCCATCGTGTTGAAAGAAGTTCTTGCCCTGGCCGGCATCCCGCTCGTAAAGATCGCGATTACCGAAATCCGCGAGGATGATGACGAGGGCGAGGGCCAGTTCGCGTCCGAGCTATTTCTCAAAAAGGGAAACGAGGAAGTTTCCTTTCCTATTTTTCCTGGCGATGCGATTTTGCTTGCGCTCGCCACAGGAGCGCCGATGTTCATTGATGAAACCGTTGTCATACAAGCAACGCAGGGTGAATACGCCCAGCGTTTTCTTGCCTTCGTCGAAGAATCCGTGCCTATCGCGTTGGAAAGTTAACGGTTATGTGGCGTGGGAGATATTTACCTCTCGCGCCTTTTTTATTTTAGAAGCTTTTGTTTGGGGCAATTCCCGTCGGGCCCACGGGAGGCAATGAAGTGTATACTATACTCATGCACCTCTCCTACGTTTTCATTCCGCTCGTTACGATCCTCGTTGCGTATATCGGTGGGCGGCTGACAGCGGCGGCGGTTAAGACGTGGTATCGCGGTTTGCGGAAGCCGTCGTGGACGCCGCCGGGAGGCGTGATTGGTGCGGTGTGGACGGTGCTCTATATCCTTGCGGCGATATCGGCGCTGATCGTGTGGAATCTCTCAGCGCCCGTTTCGGCGATTGTTGCCACGCTTTTTATTCTAAACGCCGTGGTGAATGTTTTTTGGAGCTATGTGTTCTTTTATCTTTACAAGATGGGGCCGGCCATTTGGGTATGTCTGTTCCTGGATATTACGATCGTTCTCTTGATCTGGTTCATCGCGCCACTTTCGGTTCTTGCGGCATGGCTCTTGGTGCCGTATGCGGCGTGGGTGACTTTCGCCTCATATTTGAACTACCGGGTGTGGGCGATGAATCGGTAGGGGAAAACTCGCACGCCGCTGATCGCTTATTGACGTATAAGTATTAAAATGTTATTATACTCGCGGTAATTCACGCTTCACAAGGAGCATCAATTGAAAACTCAGCGGTTTTTGGGAATGACGGTGGCGGTCATTATGGTCGCTCCGTTGATGGCTCTCGCAACGAACTTCCCTCCAAAGCCTCAGCAGTTGGTAAACGACAACGCCAATATGATGACGGCAGAGGATCGGGCGGCGCTCGAAGCCGAGCTCCGCGCATACAACACCAAGACCTCGAACGAGATCGCGGTGCTTACCGTCCCTTCGCTCGATGGCCTGGATGTGGACGATTACGCGAACCAACTTTTTCACGAATGGGGCGTTGGCAAGAAAGGAAGTGACAATGGCGTTCTCTTGCTGTTCGCTCCCACGGAAAAGAAAGTGCGTATCGAGGTTGGCTACGGGCTCGAAGGCGCACTGAACGATGCCAGGGCGGGCGATATCATCCGTGGCGTCATTCATCCGCTCTACGAATCGGGCAACCGGTCAGGGAGCGTGGTGAAGGGCGCAGAAGCGGTGATGATCGTTTTGGGCGACACCCCGTATCCGTCGCGCGCGGCGCAAACCTCATCGGGAGATGATTCATCTCTTGTGGTGTTTCTCTCGTGCGGCGCAGGATTCGGTCTGCTCATTCTCCTGATCGTTGTCATTCTCCGCCGGCGGGGCAATCCTGCTTCGATGGTGGAGGAGGATAATTACCACGAGGATGTCGGGCTTGAGGATGACGCCTCTTATGTGCGCAGGGGAGTAATACCCATTCACGAACGGACGTGTCCTCGTGAACAGAGCTATTCCCACGCATCGCAGGCCTTACGTCGTCGGGATGACGATGATTCCTCCGGCAGTGCGGCGGCATTCGTTGCGGGAGCGGCGATCGCGTCCAGTCATGAAGACGACCCAAGTCCTTCTTCGGATGACGGCGGTAGTTCTTTCGACTTCGGCGGTGGAGATTCGGGCGGCGGCGGCGCGAGCGGCGACCTCTGAGCGATCTGTGCGATTTATTCGAGAGCCATCCCGGCTATATGGGATGGCTCTTTTTTATACTTTATACCTATGCGTATGCCGGTGATGAAACGGCGCCGGCGGTAGAAAACTAAGGTAGAATAAATACACATGCAAAAAGAGATCACGATCGGAACCGAAACGATCCCGTACACGGTTCGCAAAAGCGCCCGGGCGCGCCATATGCGGCTTGCGGTGCATCGCGACGGATCGGTCGTGCTTACGACGCCCATGCGCTCGGCGGAGGATTTTGCGGAATCGTTCGTGTATCGGCATGCGCGATGGCTTGTGGAAAAGGTGGCGTTTTTCCGGGGGCTTCCGCCGGTGAATTCCGTGGCGCGGTACGGTCACCGGGAATATTTAGCGCACAAAGAGGCCGCGCGGACGCTCGTCATGGCCAAGCTCACCGAGTTTGCGCCACGCGTTGGCGGCGTGTCGGGAGATATTTCGTATGCGCGTGTTTCGATCCGCAATCAAAAGACCTGCTGGGGAAGTTGTTCGCGGAAGGGGAATCTGAATTTTAATTACAAGCTGTTATTCTTGCCGTCGCACTTACAGGACTATGTGATTGTCCACGAGCTCGCGCATGTACGCGAGCTCAGCCATTCGCCGCGCTTTTGGGCGGTGGTTGCAAGCGTGATTCCGGACTACGGGACACGCCGCCGGGAATTGCGGGGAATGCGATTGCTGTAAGAATAAAAAATCGCAGCCGGTTGGGTTGCGATCCGCGATGCCGAGCGCCGGGCTTTTACTAAAACCTGACCGGGTTGTGAAAGAGGATGATGTCCCGGCCTCTGAACGGCTTATTCATCTTGTGGAAGGACAGCTTCCGGTTTGTCGGCCAAATATGAATGAAGAGTTTCCGCTTGGGAAACGTCTTCTTGAGATCCCTTTCGAGCCGTTTGATCTTCTTTGCGAAGCCCTTGAACCATTTGCTCGTTTTGGGACCCTTTACATCAATCGAAACCTGTATATCTTTGCGATCGAGCTGAGCCCGAACTCCGGTCACCATTCGTAAGGCGCCACAGGTCTTCGTGATCATCGACTTGAAATGCTTTTGCTCGTCCACGGGAAGACTCCCTTCTACCGGCAATATAGCGCGGTGATAGAAAAAAGTAAACGGGCCCGACGATTCATTTCGCCGGGCCCGTTTTCTATTTTTAATATCATTGACACCTCGCGCGGCAACTTGATAGGCTTCTTGCAGTATTTGCAATATCGGAGGAAACGACATGGGTCTGGTCCCTCTTATTGTTAAGGAGCCTTCAGAGAATTCAATCCTTCTTGTGGACTTTGGAGCCTGCGAGGTGTTCATCCTGTTGGTCAAGGCTGGCATTGGTGTTAATCTTCCGCTTGCACTTGAACCGTACGAAGCGGAACGCATGATTGCGGTGTTGAATGGAAGGGAACCGGAACAAGATGCCCCCGGCGATATGCTGAGGAATATGCTTATCGCGTTGGAGGCCTCCGTCGTTTCCGCCGCCATCGTGGAGGTCGAAAACGACTCCTTCGTTGCCAGGATCAACGTCAAAAAAGGGGAGCAGGATTTCTCCTTTCGATGCTTCCCGAGTGACGCGATCTTTCTTGCTCTCAGGTCCGGGGCGCCTATGTTCATCGAGGAAGACGTCCTTATAGAAGGGGTGTCGCTCGAAGAGACCAAAGATTTCCTTGCCACAATCGAAGAACAAGCCCCACAGATGTTGGAGAGTTAGGAAATGCCATACCGGGCCCGACGATTCATTTCGCCGGGCCCTTTTTATTTATACACGCACCATCCCTGAACGATCGGGCTTACGATGTTTTTAATATATAAAAAAGATGTTAAAAAATCATTAAAAGAGTTTTGACTTTATTCTTTAGCGGTCTAAAATAATGGCAAGGGTGGTGGCTCGTTAACTATGGGTCAACAATCTCCAACCTGGCACAAAAACAACCCACATGGGCTGTTTTTGTTTTAGATAGTTTTAATCGTGCGTTTTTTAAACTCTATAAGCCTCTATGGATTTGGGCCCGTAGTTTAAGGAGTAGAATACCATCCTTGCCAGGTTGGAGATGCGGGTGCAAGCCCCGCCGGGTCCACACGGGGCACCAGCTTCTTTTATCTCAATTCACAGGTTTTCCAGTGCTCATTTGACAATTTTGGACAGTCCACTTACAATTGCTTGGTAAATCCCTGAGGAAATAAAGGAAAGTCACTTAGGTCGATTGGCTATAGATTTTCACAGCTTTTAAAGCTGTTTTTCTTCGCTAGGGGATTCGCTGGAGCGGTAAAACAAACATTAATTTTAAAAAATAATATGGCAGAAAAAGAAAAGTTCGACCGGTCCAAGCCGCACCTCAACGTAGGTACGATTGGCCACGTCGATCATGGCAAGACCACGTTGACCGCAGCGATCACTCACGTTTTGTTCTTGAAGGGTTGGGCAAAGAAAGAGGAGAAAGTCGATCAGATCGACAACGCTCCGGAAGAGAAGGCTCGTGGTATCACGATCGCCTTGCATCACTCGGAATATTCTTCGGAGAAGCGCCACTACGCGCACGTTGATGCTCCGGGACACGCCGACTACATCAAGAACATGATCACCGGCGCCGCCCAGATGGACGGTGCGGTGCTTGTCGTTGCAGCGACCGATGGACCGATGCCGCAGACCCGCGAGCACATCTTGCTTGCCCGTCAGGTAGGCGTGCCTTCGATCATCGTGTTCCTCAACAAGTGCGACATGGTGGATGATCCGGAACTCATCGATTTGGTGGAGTCCGAGGTCCGCGAGTTGCTCACGAAGAACGGTTTCCCGGGCGACACCGCCCCGGTGATCCGCGGTTCGGCGCTCAAGGCGTTGAACGCGACCGATGGTGATGGCGCAGACGCAAAGCCGATCCTTGATTTGATCAAGGCGATGGATGACTTCTTCCCGGACCCGGTCCGCGAATTGGACAAGCCGTTCCTTATGCCTATCGAGGACATCTTCTCGATCGAAGGACGCGGTACGGTCGTCACTGGCCGCATCGAGCGCGGTATCGTCAAGGTGAACGAGGAAATCGAGGTCGTTGGCCTTAAGCCGACCGCGAAGACCGTCGTTACCGGCATTGAAATGTTCAACAAGAGCTTGGATCAGGGTCAGGCAGGCGATAACGCCGGTTTGCTCCTCCGCGGTCTCAAGAAAGAGGACGTGGAGCGCGGACAGGTGCTCGCAAAGCCGGGTTCCGTAACCCCGCACTCGGAGTTCGAGGGCGAGATCTACGTGCTCTCGAAAGAAGAGGGTGGCCGTCACTCTCCGTTCTTCAAGGGCTACAAGCCGCAATTCTACATTCGTACCACGGACGTAACGGGCGAGGTCACCCTTCCGGAAGGAATGGAAATGGTCATGCCTGGTGATACGGTCAAGATCATGGTCAAGCTCATCACCCCGGTTGCTTTGGAAGACAAGATGCGTTTCGCCATCCGCGAAGGAGGCAAGACCGTCGGCGCCGGCGTCGTGACGAAGATCATCAAGTAG
>Ga0182030_10014583_pt1 | contig 15493 bp, 13 predicted proteins | sample 812S3MmetaG_FD_121299 | JGI IMG/M metagenome (GOLD analysis project Ga0182030, IMG submission 121299) | Permafrost microbial communities from Stordalen Mire, Sweden - 812S3M metaG (Illumina Assembly) | ecosystem: Environmental > Terrestrial > Soil > Wetlands > Permafrost | place: Sweden... | reverse complement strand
GAGGCGCATTCCCCTCCCCTTCTGCGCGTACACATGGCCCAGCTTCGTCACAAACTCGAACGAAACTCGGCATGCCCCAAGCACCTCGTGACCGAGCCCGGAGTCGGATACCGCCTGTTGATCGAACCAAAGGACTAAAAGTGTCTACTCTTCGCCGATCCGTCTACGGTACCCTAGCGACCGGGATCGACTTGCGCATCAACCCGTCCAGACGCGCGATCAGCTGAGTTCTAATATCTGATTCCGCAGGACCTTCGAGCACTTTTTGCATCGCTTCCGCGAAATCGGCGACTGTCGTGGTCGACGCCAATTCATCGAGGTCACAGCACCATTCGTGATCGCAGTCCTCATCTGCGCATACGGGGCTACAGAACCCTTCGACGAAGCCATCGGCATGAACACGACAGCCATGGGAACCGACATCGATCGACGGGCATCCGGCGGCGTTGAGAGCTTCGACAAGCAACGCGACGGCACGTTCCAGCCTATTCGACGACTGGGGAGTGGAGCATTCTGAGCAAGCCATCATGGTCATTGAATTCATAGAATACTACAGAACTTGTCTGATGGAAGAAACCTGATGTAGGTCACGATCTCTTCGCCCTCTTCGCCGGTCAGGGCAAACCGCAATTTTGACGATGCCTCAATCAAAAATACATACGGCGCAAAGACATTTATACTTCAGGCGCCACCTCCATGCACTCGAAAGCGAGAGAAATGCGCTCGGGAACTGAGAGTCCTCCGAGAGGTGCGCACACTATGCATCTTGTGCGCTTGTTTCTCTTCGGACGTTCCGTTTCGTCAGGTAGGCTGACGACATGTATTCGGTTATCCACATCGTAGGCCTTGCGGTGACCATCGGGGCACTTGCCCGATTCCTTCCAGGCGTTGAGGTGCGGAGCTCAACGGCCGCATTGATCGTCGCGATCGTGTTCAGCGTGCTCAGTTTCTTCTTGGGCTGGTTGCTCACCTTCTTCCTTCGAGCGGTCCTTTTTGTCCCCGCCCTTCTGAGCCTCGGACTTTTGTTCGTGATCGTTCCGTTTCTCGTGAATGCGGTGCTCTTGTGGCTCACGGACAAACTCATCGACAGCTTCGAAATTCGGACGTTTCGGGCTCTCGCCATCTCGTCGGCCGTGCTTACGGTCGTCAGCGGAGTCTTTCATTCATCCTATGCTCGAACGATGTGGGAGGGACATCGAGTCGGAAACTCGGGATGGATGTGAAGCCAGCGAGAGTTGCTGCCGCAGCTTCGGGGTGGAACGTGGGCTGAGCGCATGTCCCGGCCTTCGAGGGTTGACGACCAGGCTCCTGCCCGAGCAGACACGTGTACGGCACTTGGATTGTCTTGGACTAGAAGGCCTAACTATTTGGGTCGAAACGGCGGCGAGGTCGGTGGCGAACGCCCGGAGACTACTTCCCGTAGGCGAGGATGATCGACGGCGGCATCGCGAAGGGATCGAGCGATAGACACCAGCCTTCTAGAGTCTCTCGCAACGCCAACTTGGACAGGGCGTACTCATCAACCTTGCGGGACGATACGATTCGCAGCTCGTCGCCGAGTCCAGTGCCGAATAGCTGGAACGACGAAGGTGACTCCAGCAGCGAGGCCAAAGAGTAGGAGTCCCCAATTGAATGTTCTCGGATAATACCTAAAGTGAACTACTCCTGATCCGGGTGGCACGGGAAACGCGACTTCCGCCTGATAGTCGACGGCAGGCGTTCCATTGGCAGTCCAACTCGGATCGAAGTTCATATTGTAGACCACGAGAGATTGCGGCGGCGCATCCGAGTATTGCACGGTCGCCGTATTGGGTGTCCAGTGGGTCACAGTCGCGCCGCCCTTACCCGGGCTGCCGGAGACAACATAGGCTTCGCCTCGATAGCCGGGCGACTTATCGGAAATCGCCCCACGCACGAGAGTATCGGGAACGCCATAGCATCCAACAACGCCGACGTTCGCGTACATCGCCAGCAGCGTTGCACCGGACCACTCTCCCGGCGCATACAGATATGGCGTGGCATCCTGGTGGTGGAACGTAGGACGGGGCAGAATCTCAGGAGCAGTCAGGTAGAACGCGTGTTCCATCGTCTTGCGACCCACCGCAGCGATGTCGATCGCGATGAGATAGACGGGGACGAGCAGCAGTACGTCGAGCCACGGGCGACGAACCAACATGTCGTCGATGATTCTTCCAGCGAACGACGCGAACGTGGCAGTAAGGAGCAATATGGCGGGGAACAGGAATCGAGTTGGAACGTGCTGGGAGTTGAACACCGGCAGCGCATGAAGCAAAGTCCATGGCGCACGCGGGTGAAAGGCACCAAAGCCGAGTAGCAAGAACAAGAGACCGCTTGCCTTGAGCGCGAGCGCTTTGGATCCCCTCGCTGCGACGAACCCCACAATCATCGACACCACGACCCAGTACCCAACGTATATTCCGTATTCGTGCCAACCCCACTGCGGCACGGCAATCGGCGCCCAGTCGTACGACTGGTTGGGCTCCGTCAGCATGACGGTCAATTGACTCAGATCGATGGCTTCCGTCGAAGCAACCTTGCGCGGATAGCGCATCATCAGGTCGATCATCGGCAGAAGTTTTGGAGCCGCAAAGCAGATTCCGCAAACCGATACGATCGCGAGCGAAACCAGCGGCCTTATCGTTCGGCGTGCGGCCGCGATGACACATCCATAAAAAACGAGGAGAAGTGCTGTGTGAGGGAGCGGATATATTCCTCCCATGTAAACGATCAAGGCCAGAACGATTCCCGAGTAGATTGCCCATCGACGTCTACCCGGCTCGAGCGAAATATCGAATAATAGCAATGACAGCGGGAGCCATGCGTACTGCATGTGCCACATATGGCCGGTGGCGGTCTGGAGAGCCCAACGACCATTCAATGCATACGCCACAGCAACGAACGTTCGCAGAGCGGTGCTCTTGGAAAATCTGCCCGCGAGAAGATACGTCAAAAGAAGTGCCGTAATCGTACTACCGAGAATCTCGAATCGTTCTGCCACCTGAATGGGTAATAGAAGATACAATGGGAGGTACGGAGAAACGAGGTTCGTCGTTCCCTCGACGTACGCCCAGGCGGGGAATCCGCCGCACATCCAAGGATTCCAAAAAGGCAGCTCGTGATATCGTTTGAGAGCGACCGTCGTGATGTAGTTGTATGCGGAGTGAGAGTCCCAGTCGTGAAAACCGTAGAGCGTGAGTGACTTGAATAAGGGACCGAGAAGAATTCTCAGCGCAGCGGCGCATACGCACAGTGCGCCCAGCAGCGCCACGGAATGCCATTGTCGCGCGGAATTCCCCGCAAAATAGCGACCGAGTGAACGGACGCGCGAGGCTATCAGAGTGGCGCCACGCTGCCGCTTTTCGGAGTCCATAGATGGCAGGAAACTAGCAGCGTGCCATATGGGCTGCAAGGCGGAAAGCCCTGCACCAACTCGATAAGCTCAACGCGTCTCTCGTTCAGATTGGCGCCGCAGATTGGGTCCGCTGCCACTCTTGACCATCATTCGGATATCTTGGAACCGGCTCGTCACGACGGTTCCAATTCGGACAAGCCCGCGTGCAACCGCGCTCCCGCGAGAATCGCTTCGCAAAGGGAAGCGTAATCGATTCCAGCGGATTGAGCGATCTTCGGAAAGAGGGACGTCGGAGTCAACCCTGGCAGCGAGTTCACTTCGAGCACATATTCGTTCTCGCCCTCGGTTAGAATGAGGTCCACACGACACGCCCCGGTACAACCGACAGCCCGGGCGGCAGACGCCCCAAGGTTCAAGGCGCCCTTCAGTCGGGTCTCGGGCACTCGTGGGGGAGATATGTAGTCGGTGAGTCCGGGTGTGTATTTTGCGCGATAGTCGAAGAGTTCCCCTGACTTGGGCGCAATCTCGATCGCACCCAAGATTCGACCGTCAAGAATGCCCACGCAGATTTCGGTGCCGCGAATGTAGCGCTCGACGATCGCGTTCTCGTCGTGTTCGAGCGCACATCGAAGCGCTGATTCGAGCTCCGAGACGTCCGAGGCCTTCGCCACGCCGACCGATGAACCTTCGCGCCGCGGCTTGACGACGACCGGATAGCCAAAGCTGCTGTGGAGTCGAGCCATATCGGGCAGATCAGTTCGACTGAACACGTAGTAGGGCGGGGTCGGAACGTTGTGCAGCCGAAACATCTCCTTGGCTTTGAGCTTATCCATCGCGAGTGCGCTGCTCAGGACGTCACTTCCGGTGTACGGGATGCCCATGAGCTCGAGCATTCCCTGGACGCATCCGTCCTCGCCACCACGTCCGTGAAGCGCGAGAAACGCGACATCAATCTCGGCGCGTCTCAGCTGCTCATCGAGATTCTGCTCTTCGCCTCCCCACTCGATTCTCCGGACGTCATAGCCCCGGCTTTCAAGCGCTCCGACGACGCCTTCGCCCGTGCGAAGCGACACTTCACGTTCCGAGCCCCGTCCCCCCATGAGAACACCCACGCGCCTCTCGCTCACTTGAACCTCCGGACTGCCAGTCGCCTATACCATCTCTCGATCGCCTATAGGCACCCCACCGCAACCGGGCGCCCCTCCGACACGCGTGCCTGCAGTCGACCCGGTTGAAACGGAGCGTCTGCAATCACGGCGAGGATGTTCTCGAGGGATTCCTCGGCGTGGTGCAGCTCCGCAAGCCCCAACGCCCCGTCGGGAAGGCCACCGCTGACGTGAAGCACAATCGGAGCTGCGGCGGGGCGCGGCGCTCCCGGCTGAGCGCGGCGCTCCCCCCGGAGGACCGGAGACGCAAATCGCGGCGCCACCAGGCCGAGCGACGCAATCGCCAGTCCGTCAGGTCCTGCGTCATAGCAGGCGATTGCCACGAGGCCTCTCGCGTCTGCAGCCGCTATGACTTGGGTGCACGCCGCGTCGCAAGACCCGCCGCGCCAAGGCACTCGCAGGATTCCATCGGGGGTCCAGGCGCGTCTGTCGAGAGCAGTCATCACGGGACGGACAGAACTGAGATCATCACGCGTGAGCGCGCCGCCGACCGATCTGCCTGCGGCTGCCGCAAGCTCCCCGGCGATAGCGTCGCCCGTGATCGCTGCCGCCGCCAGTCGCCCAAACATTTCAAGGACTGTGGCTCTCTCTTCGGACCGCTCTTTAGCGTACGAAACCGCACTGCGAGCAAGCCGCCACAAGCTCATGGTTCCCAGGGTTGCCGCCACCAACGCGAGCGACGCTGGCAACGCGGGAACACCCGTCCACGCCGGCTCCGGAATGGGCTCATTCGCAACCACGCCACGAGGGCGTGGCATCCCCAGACCGGGCTGCCTGACCCGTCCGTCCACGGCCTGCAATCCTGCGCCGTATCCCCCGACCAGGATCTGGAGCGGTCCGAGAAATACGCTTGGAGTCTCGGCGGCAGCCATAAGCACACCCGCGACAATGGCATCCACCGCGTTGCCCGCGATCAATGCTTCACCCGCCGCCTCACCCACAGTACCGGTCGACGCGCTCACAGCGCGCTTTGCGACCACGATTTACTCCTGCTCGTCGTCGCGAACGACGATGTCGCTGCGCGGGCGCACGCGATGCAGACCTCCAGGTCCGCTCGACGAGGCACCGGACTCTCTCGCGATGGCCCGAAGGCGTTTACCCTCTTGTAGCGCCCCATCGGTCTCGATGATCGTGAAGACATCCCTGCGCGCCCCGACTGCCTGAACGATCCGCTCCAGGGCCGCAGATCCGAACGAACGCGTCGCCCCGAGAGCTCTCAGCCGCAAATAGGCTATGGGCCCGCGCGGAACCGCCTCTTGGGCTGGATCCACCGCTAACACCGCGTCGTAGGCGCGAGCCTGGGCGGCAGCGTCCTCGAGCTCCCATACCCCCGATGGCTCCCAAACAAAATGCGTCACATCGTGAGGAACAGACTCGACGATTTTGGCGATCCGGCCGCGCCACAGCGCGGTCGGCGTAACTTCAGGCGGGGTCCTCAGCACAAAACATCGAGCCTGCAGGGCGTCGATCGCTGCCCGGGCAGCGTCGAGCTCGAGCTTCGCGAGATCGCTCGCCTTCGCGCTCGAAAGATGAGTTCCAGCCACGACAGCAAAATCAAAATGCGGTGGAACCGCCTTTCTCCAGCGTCGAAGCGTCGCCAGCGAAGGTTCAGTCCGCTCGCGTGTTTCGCCGAGAGCGATGCGAACTTCAAGTAGATCGAACCGCTTGGCGTACGCGGAGACCGCGCCACGCAGTTCTTTTGCACCGATATGCCATCGAGGTGTCATTGCCAGAGCCGGCCCCATGTTGCACGCCAGCAGCGAATGCGCCAGGGCCTTCAAGTTCGAAAGGGAAATTCCCGCCGCGGGGCGCCCTTGCGCCACGTCCTTACGCCTTCCCGTTGCTCGCCCAATTCCTGTGACTATTGTGAACTTGGCACGGGTTCAGCAGAAAAGTGGAACCACTGGGTCGGATGCGCGCGAACGAACCGTGTCAGGAGGTCAGCCAGCTGCTGCATTGCGGCTAAAACCTCCGGCCTACTTGCAAAGCGTCCCAGTCGCAGGGGCTTCGAGACCTGCACAACGTATCGACGAAATCCAATGCGGGAGGAAAATGCGGGGACGATCGGCGCTCCGGTAAGCATGCTGAGGCGTGCAGGCCCCTCGGGGATGCGTGACGGAGAGCCGAACAAGCGCACAGGGACCGCTCGCGTCGTGGCGGGGACTCGATCGATCTGCAGGGCGACTATTCCGCCGTTTCGGAGATGACGAACAATCGGGAGCACAGCGAGAGGGTCTTGACCGACATGGACGACGACGACGCCATTTCCACATCGGGCCTCGTCTTGGATCCTTGTGCTCGCCCGATCTGGTTCGGCTTCCTCCACAAGCATGACCGAAACTCCCCTACTCTGCGCCAATTGTGAGCCTATAACCTCCCACCCCGCGGTGTGAGCAGTCACGATCAGCAAACCTTTCCCGTCCCTAAGGGCGTCGTCGATATGCTCTTGCCCATAGGCCACAATATCGAGCGTCCGCCTTGCGTTCCGGACCGACAGCGTCTCGGATAAACACGTCGCATACTCAGAAAATGTGCGCATGACATCGAACGTATCCGTCGTGGCCCACCGTCGGCCTCGAACGCGGCGCAAATTCTCGCGCACGTAGCGTCTCGACCGGGTTGCGAAAAGGCAAATTACTATGCCAGTGAAGGGAGCGGCGCAGCGCACGAACCAGGCTGGTCCTCTCGACGAGCCCCATCGAGCACAATGCCTTAACCAAGGCCCGTCCAGAGACAGAAGACGCGCGCGAGGACGACCTTTCGATGCCAGGTTCGCACCTTCCGTCAGACGCGGACAATCTCGGGTGAGCTCTTGAGCAGATCGTCGAGCCACGCACTCGCAAGCTTCTCCTGCATCGAATTTGCACGCAAGCGCGACCGCAGACTATCGAAGTCTACGTTATCGAGAGGCAGGTCCTGATTCGTGCACACGTATACGACCTGTTCTCGACCTGTCTCTGGGTCTCTCACTTTTTGCAAGCACTGCGCACACACTTCTTTCATCATGCACTGCATGGGCGAGTTGATACTTCCGATCGCCTTGTGATCGGGCGCGAGCAGCGGAGCGAGCTCGCCATGACGAGCGCGACGCACGGCATTCATCATCCCATCACTTCCAATTGCAATGATGCGCGTGACTTTGTGGAGCGGAGTGTCCGGGGGACCGTCGAGTTCCCCTTCGCCGTAGGCGCACATCGCCTGAACGATATTCCCCCGGAAGTGCTTGTCCCTGGGGCGGCATGGTTCGATCGGAGTGCCACCTTCGGTGCAATACACGATCTGGTCCGTCCAGCGCTCGAGCTCTTCCCGCTTGAATACGTCTTCTCCGCGACGGTAGCCGGCAAAATAGAGGACGTGACTGCCCATGCCCTTGAATGCGCGCGCAATCGAAAACAGAACTGCATTTCCAAGGCCTCCCCCACAGAGCAATACGGTTTCGCGGCCAGCGATTTCTGTCGCTTGACCCGTTGGTCCCATCAACACGACCGGTTCGCCCGGACGCAGCATCGCGCAAAGCCGGGAGCTTCCCCCGGTTTCGAGTACGATCGTGCCGAGAAGGCCGCGCTCCGGATCAACCCACGCGCCAGTCAGTGCCAGGCCTTCCATCGCAAGTCGAGCCTCGCCTGAAGTGGCCTCAGGAGCGACGGAATTCGCTGCTGTTGTTACGGAAATACGTGGGGCAAAAGTCTCAAAATTCTGCAGACGATAAAACTGCCCAGGCAGAAATTTCCTTGCTGCCATAGGCGCACGAATGACGACCTCGACGATGTTCGAGGTCAGGCGATTCACTTCGTGGACGGTAGCCCGGAGATCCGCTTCGACCCTCGAAAACAGCGATTGAAGGGCTTTATCGCGCATCGATTGCGCAGCGAACTCCACACGTGCCATATCGGGAAACATCGACACGATGTGCGGATATCCGTCCTTGGCACTCGCCATCGCACGAACGACGCTGCCAAAATATGATGGATGACTGTCTCCGAAGAAGGATACGGTGTGTCCATCCCGGAGGTAGCTCGTGAAGAATCCTGCTTTCGGATTCGTTGGGCGTTCCAAAGCGAGAGTGCCATCCGGGTTGCAACGGACGGCAAAGGCACGGAAATGGCGTCCCGCTTCATCGAGTTCAAACGTGCCGGGATGCTCCCTTTCATACACAACGTTCGGACGTGTCCCCGCAGCCACGCAAATGGTTCGAGCGGGCAGCTCGAGTCGAGTGCCATCCTTCCGCCGAAAACTCATGCCTCTAACGTGCTCTCGTTCGTCGACGAGGACCTCGATTGGATCGAGGTGCTCCGCATACCGAACACCTTCCTCCAGACTTTTTACTATCTCTTCATGATTGAGACGATACGCGGGCGACGCAGCAATATCATTACGATATACGACTGTCACTCCGCCCCAACTGGCAAGAAGGCGCTGCACGTCAGCCTCGCGTCCTTCGTGAGATGCCCGACGCTTTTCCTCGCGCAGCTCTCGAGCGTGCGCGATATGCGTGTCTAGCGTCGCCCATTCCTCGGCGTCAAACATCGCGCGGACATCGGATGGTCCGCGACCATTCTCGACAAGCACCTCGAAACGACGGAGCTCTTTCTCAACCTGGACCTGGTAGTATGCGAGGAGCTCGGTAGCCGTGTCGACGGCAGTCAGCCCACCGCCGATGACAAGCGCCGGTAGGCTCACTTGAAGATTGGCCATGCTGGAGAATTTGTAGGCACCGGTCAATTGCAGCGACATCAAGAAATCGCTTGCCTGCCTCACGCCGCGAGCCAATCCATTCTGGACATCAATGACGGTTGGTCGTCCCGCTCCCGCACAAAGAGCTACGTGATCGAACCCGAACGCCCATGCGTCCTCGAGAGTGAGCGTTCCGCCAAAGCGAACGCCACCGCAAATTCGCACGTGACGATTTCGAGCGAGGGTCAAGTACGCCACGGTGAGAAAACGCTTGTCCCACCGAGCAGTAATTCCATATTCGCTCACCCCTCCGAAGCCACGTAGCGTTCGCTCGTCAGAATCCCCTTCGAGGGTCGAGATCCATTGCACCGGAGTCGGCGCGATGCCACTGGAGCCCACAAGCGAGGGGTCGAGCGGCTCAATCTTTAGTCCGTCGATCGCTACGACGCCGAATCCCTCGGATGCCAAATGATGCGCAAGCGTGTAGCCCGCGGGTCCGAGTCCCACGACGAGAACAGTTCGTCCCGCGTACGCACGCGCCACCGGACGCTTCGCATGGAGGGGATTCCAACGAAGCAAGAATTGGTAGATCTCGAGCCCCCAAGGCAATTCCAGAGTTTCTTTGAGAACGCTCGTTTCGATCTGCGGAATATCAATCGGCTCCTGCTTCTGGAAAACGCAGGCCTTCATGCAATCGTTGCATATCCTGTGTCCCGTGCCGGCGCACATCGGATTATCGATGACGATGAGCGCCATGGCCGCGAGAAGATCGCCATCCTTTCGCATCGCCTGCATCTCGCTGATCTTCTCGCCTAGCGGACAGCCTGCGAGATCGATTCCGAGCGCGTTTCGCTTTCGAAGCTTGGTCTTCGCATCGATGAGTCCGTGACTGCAGGAGTCCTTTTCCCGGTCATGGCATAAGAGGCACGAATCCAACTGAACTTCGGCATTGCGGCGAAAATCTGGGTTGTCTGCAGGCGAAAAACCCACCCGCTGGCGGCGCTGGTCGCCGGGCCCGGCGAAAAGCTCGGGAATGCTGGGATCGATGCGATCAGCGGGGACGAGGTTTCGTGGGTCGACAGGGCGCGCCACGTGGAAACTGGACCAGGAATTGACACGATCCACGGGATTCGCCCGCCTTGCCGAAAGCCACGCGGCGATAGCTTCCAAGGCGAACGTTACCGCCCGACCGAGCTCGGCATCAGTGGTCCCGTCGCCCAGGTGTGAACGCCATGGGGCTAGGGCTTCGCGAACCCGGCGCGCGAGCAAACGCAGCTCGTCCGTCCAGTCTGCTCCGCCCGCTTTCTCCGCTTTCCGAGCGACATCTTCTGCTTCCAACAGAGCGAGAGTCGCTGATGCCACGGCGAGCTCTTCATCTATAGTTCCATCTCGCAGCACGGGGTTCGCCACCTCGAGCGCGACCTTTGCGGCAGACGCGACTTCCGCTTCTCCTAGCGCTGACACGTCCCCGCCGACCGATGCCAAAATGCATCTTTTCGCAAATTCCTTGCGAAAACGCCATACAGGGTCGCGCGCTCGCACGCCTTCCCGAAATGCGTCGACCTCGTCAACGACCCTGAATAGTCGAGCCACGAAGCGTCCGACGTGAGGAGCCGCGACCAGGAGAGCCTCGCTGCGCTGACGAGGCGTTAGCCTCTCGCCACCAGACTCGCGATATGCCCCGAACTGGGCATATTCCGACGGAGCTTGCTGCTCAAACGTTCGGTAGAACACTCGGAGGAGCTCTTCGAGCTTTTCAGGGTCATAAAGATCGAGATAGGTGAACCCGTCGACCCCCAACTCGAGCGCGGCAGGAGCGGACTGTGAAACGCTCACCCGTGTTTCCCCTCTGCGGGCGGCGTCCACGCCGTCTGGGCGACCTCGCCATCCTCATAGCCGAAATACACGGCACATTGCTTCATCATGAACTTCTGCCCTTCCGGTGCCGCGAGGTCCACCCGATACGTGTTGATCAACTTCACGGAATCGGTCAGCCACTTCTGCCAGCCTTCGCGGGAAACCTCCGAGAAGATTCTTTGCCCGAATTCATTGCGAAACGGCGGACGGTCGAGTCCGGGCAGGTCCTGTTTCAAGAGACGGCAATGCACGATGCGGTCCGACATGGTGCGCTCTTTTAGCGCCCGCGGGCAGCTCGCGCCAGGGGCCATGGCGGAACGGAGACGGCGGAAACGCGCGTGATCCATGAACAGCGCTCCGAACACGAGCCTTACGGGCTATGATGTCGCCATCGTCCCCAATGACAGCGAGCGTTTGCGAAAAGTGCGGCCTTCCGCTTCCCACCGACGCAGCTGGCGTATGTACCGGGTGCGGCGCAGCGATTTCTTCGAGCACAGATGGGGCCACGAAGCCTCAGGATTCGACGTCACCGAAACCGGTGGCGCCTCGACCAACCCATTCGCGAACGCTGATTGGGCAGCGTGCCGTGACCGAACCCCCCTTGTCCTTGTCCGCTCGTGGAAGGTCAGCTGCATCCCGAACGCAAACTCAGACCATCATTGGTCTCTCTGTTCCCGCCCCTGAGCCGGCTGCCCCTGCTCCCCCAACTGAGCCTCACGGGATCTCCTCGCCGGAAACGCCTCGAGCGGACCCGACGCCGCTCGCGCCTCCGGTTGCACCTGCGCCCCCCACGCTCCTACACGCCAAGACTAAAGCCCATACGATCATCGGTTTCCCCTCAGGGAACTCTCCTTCGTCGCCTCCAGCTGGACCGGCGGCGCAGCCTGGTGGTGGTCGCCGCCGTTCGGGGCATTCAGCAGGCAACCAGACCCTCCTTGGGATGGCGCTTCCCGGGATAGCTCCCTTGCGACCGGGTGCGTCCCCCCCGGCAGCGGACGCAGTTCCACCCGTGCGCGCGCGACTTCCTTCGGCGGGCGACCGAACAGTACGAATCCAGGTCCCTTACGTTCCGCCACCTCCGCCGCCCAGAGATATCCCTGCCCCAACGACCGCCTTGTTCGCATCGAAGCGCGGACTTCCACTCGGACCGGTCGCGGCCGGAGCTAGCGCGTTTGTCGTCCTGGTAGGGACAGCACTTTTTTTTCTGTGGGGACAGTCGACTCCGCTCACGGCGAAACCGCACGTTTCTGAGGACGGCAGGGATGTCCTGACCCTGCAATGCGATCCGCGTCGCTGCCGTGATGGAACCGTCGCGGCAATCGATGGATCACACGCGACATTTGCCTCGGGCACGTGCGAGCTCGCACTTCCAAGCCCCCTGCAGCTCGGGGAAAATTCTCTGCGCGTTTCCCTCGTGCGCGAAGGGTCTAGCCATCCCGAATGGGTCAAGCTCCTCGTGTCGCTAGCATATCGTCTGTCCGTGGATCTCTCGACGATGCAGGCTGAAAAGCCATCGGTGACCGTGCGGGTGCTAGCCCGGCCAACCGCCATGGTGCGCATTGGCAACTCCCAGGTATCGCTCGACAGCCACGGAGCCGGTTTCTACTCGAACGACGAGACACTGGCCACGGTCGGGCCTGCGGAGCAATCTCGAGTCATCTCGACCGACATTCCCTATGAGGTGACGTTGAGCGGACACGCTCCGGAACGGGGGACGGTCGCTGCGCGCGTATCGGTGGCTCCGCTGTCGGTCGATTCGCCCGCGCTGAACTCCGTTGTCGAAGAAGATTCGTTGATTATCGCAGGTCGCGCAGCAAGAGGAGCGTCGGTGACCGTGGGCGGCACTGCAGCGGTCGTTAAGCCAGATGGATCCTTCGAGGCTGTCGTTCATCTCGATGAGTTTGGAAAGCGATCCATTGATGTTCGTAGCGGTACGAGCGTTCTCGCGCCGCGAACGATTCACGTCGACGTCACTCGTGTCGCGAGCCTTGCGCAAGCCGCAAGTTCTTTTGAAGCGATGGGTCCCATTGGCTACGATGACGTTCTTGCGCAGCTTGATAAGCAGACTGGACAACCCATCGTGCTCGATGGCACGGTGCTCGATTTGCGTGTGGGCGGACATCGAACGATGGCGCTCGTCGACGATCGCCGCGGATGTGCAAGGGGCCCGTGCTACGCGCGTATCGTAATTGCGCACGATACGAGCCTCACCAACGGGAAGTACATCCGGGCCTACGGGCACGTCGCAAGAGCTTTTACGATGCCTGGGGGTCATTCCGTGCCCGAGGTCGAGGCAGAGTTCGTCATCATCGGTTCCCCGTGACTGCTCGAATTCGTGGGCGGGCCCTCGCCATGGCTGCAGCGGCGTTCATCGGCGTGCACGTTGCCCCCGGACACGCTGAGGTCGTGAATGTCGAGCGTTCGGGAGTTTTTGTCGTCGGAGGTCCGCCATCTGGAGACGCCAAGTCGGGACTCGGCGTGATGGAGCACCCGATGATGCCCATCGGGGAGCTACGAGCTAGGTGGACCGTTTCCGTCGGGACCGATGTTCTTGAGCACGCTCCCGTGATCGACCACCAAGGATCTATATGCGCCGTCGATTCAGTCGGAAATGTGACCGCGATTTCGAAGGATGGAACCGTCCTGTGGCAAGTGGCTACGGGGGCAAGGGATGCTGCCGCGCCCGCAGTGCTTGCGGACGATACGATCCTGATCATGAGCTCCTCGGGGGATGCCGTCGCGCTACGCGCAGGAGTGGTTCTGTGGCGTGCGCCAGCGACCTCACGTTCTCGAGCTCCCACGGCTGCGCTCGCGCTCTACGACGGCGGCGTTGCCATATCGGTGGGTCCGGTCATTACGCTTCTTGACGCAGACGGCGGTATTCGCGCTCGTACATCGATCGCGTCGTCATCTGTCGTTTCCCTCCTGGGATTTCGTGACGTGATCCTTGCGGCGGACACCTCTGGAGTCGTGTGGTCATGGACGGCCGGGCCAGGGGGTCCGGAGCGCGTGGGAAGCCTCGGCGATCGGTCCGACGCTCCTGCGCTCATCGATCGGTGGCTCGTTTCCATCGCGAGCTCGGGGACACGGGTGGTCGAGCTCGATATCCTGAGCCATCGGTCGACCGTGGTCGCAGAAGCCCGCGCCGGAGAGCGTTTTCTGGGTGGGCCCACACTTCGTGAATCCGTTCGCGACGGCCATTGGAGCGCAATCATCCAAGCCTCTAGCCCCAATGGCGAATTCGCGATTGTTCTCAGCGACAATGGCCAAGAGCAGTCGAGACGCATGATTTTTTCTAGGGCTCCAGTCGTTCTGCCCGATGGTGGAACTCAAGTTCCCTCGTCGGAACCGCGCACCCCTCTAATTGTCGACGCATCTGGAACGCTCGTTTTTTCTACGGCCTCTGGTGACGTGGGCTCGGTCCGTGGCGACACAGTGCAGCGACTGTCGGGTGTCTGCTCCCCTCAACGAGCTCAGGTGCGCGGAGCGAGCGAAGGCAGCGGTTCCGTGCGTCCTTCCATTGTCGGCCTTTCGTGGCTCCCGCCCCGAACGATCCTGGCGACCTGCCGCTCGGGCATCATTTCTTCGCTGGAAGAGGTCCCGTCGGGTGGCCAAGCCGATCAGTCAAACCTATAGTTATGTTGGATGCGCCAATCCGGCAGCGGCGCTTCGACCCCAGACTGAAGGAACAAGATGATCACACTCACCGAAAAAGCCGCAATCAAAGTCAAAGAAATCGCAGACGCGGAGAAGCTCATGGGACAGGGGCTTCGGCTGCGCGTTGTGGGAGGTGGATGCTCCGGCTTCAGCTACGACCTCTATTTTGAAGACCAGGTCGGCGACATGGACGAGAAGTTCGAGTCCAATGGTGTGGCTCTTTTTGTCGATCCAATGAGCTACCAGTACCTCGAAGGGGTTGAAATCGACTACGTCGATGGCATCCACGGGTCTGGGTTCAAGTTCAACAATCCCAACTCGAAGGGTTCGTGCGGGTGCGGCTCGAGTTTCGGCGTCTAAGAAAGTCGCTCGGAGTCTTTGCCCTCGCGCTTATCGCCTTGCTGGGCTAAAGGGTGCGCACCATGCGTGGCTTTTTGCACCCAGCCCATCACATTCTTCCGTCCGAAGCTCAGCGGGATTTCCGTGCCATGTCGAGGCATCGGAGATCGCGTCTTGCGCGAGATGCACACGTGACTCTTGTTAAGGCGGACCAGTGGGGCCGTGGCGGGACCATCGCTTCCGACGAAGCATCCGCATTAGAAGCGGGAGTGAAGGCGCTCTCTGCGCTCAAAAAGTAGGTCAGGAGCGCCGGTCCGAAAATCCCTAAAAAGGGGCATAAGCTCGCTATCGCTTGCTGAGCGATGACGTAGCCTTCGCGTGATGTAGGATCAGGCAAGGTTTTGCTAGGAGCTATGCGTCGTGCGCT
>Ga0182030_10014582_pt1 | contig 15493 bp, 15 predicted proteins | sample 812S3MmetaG_FD_121299 | JGI IMG/M metagenome (GOLD analysis project Ga0182030, IMG submission 121299) | Permafrost microbial communities from Stordalen Mire, Sweden - 812S3M metaG (Illumina Assembly) | ecosystem: Environmental > Terrestrial > Soil > Wetlands > Permafrost | place: Sweden... | reverse complement strand
CGTCGTGACCGTCTCTTCGTAAATGCTCACTGTGCCCTTACGTGGACACCTACGATGTGACCACTTAGACCATCATGGGCATATCGCGCTCCCTCGACCATATGGCCCAGGTAAGACGCTTACTGAAGTCCGAGCCGTATTCGTACAGCTCCCCATAAGAGGCCGCAAAATAGGTGGTCAGCAACTCGCTAGATCGGATGGTCGGCAGGTACTTTTTGAAGTGGTCGATGTACCAGTTTTTAAGCGGCGAGCTTTTATGCTCGGCTGGTATCCCCAGGTCCGCTCGGATTTGTTGAATGTCTGACACGATATCACCCAATGCAAGCCTATGTACGGCCTACAGTTTCACCGCTTCCTGATGCAGATTTCCCGATCGCCGTCACATTGTGAGCATTGGCAACTTAGCTGGTGTCCCAAATAGGCCGACAATGTGATTTCGAGGCGCTTTAACCCATAGGAAATGACTCAAAAGGTGGCTAAGTACGTTCGCAGCAAGTGCGCGGTCTTCCGGTACACGAAGGAGCAGTACGGAGGCCTGTCAAACATGGCGGGCGGGTACCCGCTAGTCGTGAATGGCCTGGAATATTTCTCCAGTGAGCATTTGTACCAGTGCTTTCGATTTCCCGATTGTGTTAAAGCACAACGGGCCGTCATGGCACCCCGGACAAAGAAGGGCAACGTCACCAAGTCGCCAATGGCGGCGAAGATGAAGAGCAAGAAATATCAAAAAATGCATCACACTCGGAAGGATTTCGAGACCGTCAAAGTGGAACTGATGCGTTATTGCCTGCGGATTAAGCTTGCTCAGCATTGGAGGCGCTTTGGTTCCGTGCTTCTGAGCACCGGCAATCGGCCGATTGTTGAAGAATCACACAGAAAAGATTTCTGGGCAACCAAGGCTGTAAAAGGTAAGAAAACTCCGTTAGTTGGCGAAAATAACCTTGGATTATTGCTGGTTGAGCTGCGCACGGAGTACCGAGCCCATAAACCCGATCAGCCCTACGTCGTCCAACCACTTTCGATACCAAAGTTTACTTTGATGGGAAAGCGTATCAGGCCTGTTACATACCGAGCTTCGTAGGGGCACCGGTTCACTTGCCGCTATTCTCCCAACGCCTTGCGGAGTAGGGTCTGGGGGATTCTTAATATCCGGTTGTGGTCATCGCTTACCCGTCCGTTTGTCTGCTTCATGTCAGCGATGATTCCGACGATGTAGCAGAACTCGGTATCGCACCCCGCCTCGAGCAGTTCGTACATCTGTCTCGGCTCAACGTGATCGATGACATCCTTCATTTTTCTCGGAATGTACGCATATTGGGGTCTTCGCTTTTCGGCCACTTTGAGTTCTCCTGGGTTTTGTCCCTGGAGTATTTATCGGGGTAGTTTGTCCGCCGCTTGCGTCAGCTATTAGCGGTGATGATTCCGTACCGTGCAAGGCCTCCGCCTCTTCAAACATCTGGTTAACCATAGCTTCCGCCAGTATCTTTGCCAATTTATCTATCAGCACATCTCGTTCCGCGGGTGGAGGCATCGAATAGTGTGCAATCAGGTACGGCTGGCCTTCTTTGTGGCGGGGTCCTTTGAGGGGAACGGCATAGTGCGTCCTTCCATTCTCATCGACCTTTTCGATGAACTGTTCATTGCCAACTGCGGTCGTCGAAGACGTAGAGACGCTCCCGGGTAAGCTCTGTTTGCGCTTTGCGGGTGCCCTTTTTTGATTACCGTGTCGCTTGCCTTTCATCTGAGCCCAACTCCATGACTCGCCGCAAATCGCGCGAACTGTTCAAGCGCAGTTGGGGGGTCAATCGGATTATAGAAACGCACCGTGGAACCGTAACTTGATGGCGCCTCCTCTGTTGAATGTTCGTAGAGGTGCCCGATCCCCCATTTGGAGTGGATTCGGCCGCCGGCCATCACACGCCCAACATGCTTGACCGTATCGCCCGCGAAGTAGACACCCATATCGCCTGTGGACGGAGCGCTGACGATGATTGACTCTTGCTCGTCAATGAGAAATCGAAGAAACGATGTGCTGGCATGCACGTGTTCGGGACATTGCATTGCCATGCGCACGTACTCAGCGGAATCGCGAATACCCAGTGCGTACATGACACAGTTATATCGCAGATGACCAGATGAGGCCGACAGGCACTTTATTGAGTTCGGCAGCCTTTTTGTGAGCTGCGCCAACAGGATCGGGTGACGGGATACGTCCCGCGTTTCCGTGAGTTCTTGCAGCTGATCGCGCAAAGCACTCGGCCCCAAGATCAGCTCCGCTTGTTTCCCTTCGGAGGTCACATGCAATTCTTGTCCTTCTCAAAGGACTTTCCTAGGACAATGCGCAGCAACGTCGGCCGAGGATCTTTTTGCTTTGCTCACGTGCGCAAGAATTGATACGACGCCCAATCTCCGTGGTTCCGCACGAATTTCGCCCAGATTTATAGGGTCGCGGAAACCAGGACGTTACAAAATCGTTGGTCTTGTAACCGCTTGAATTTCCGAGGAATTGGTGGCCAGGGAGGGAATTGAACCCCCGACACGCGGATTTTCAGCCCGGGGCCCAAAACGAACTATCTCATTGAAAATGCGGGTTTACGGCGAGCAGAACCGTGGAATATTTCGTGTAGTTATGCGCAGATAAGACGTTGAACTGAATAGATACCGCTCCAATATATTCCACTCTCAGACATCGGTCGTGATCGAAGGTGTTCATTGACCGTAATTCCTCCAGCCGGCTCTGCTCGCCGATCTTCTTCAAGGATCTTTATACGGTATAGATTGTTCGGCGACCATTCTGACGGGCAACAAGTCCATTCGGCTCCGCACGAATCGCTCCGTATCTTTGTCGAGAAAGCATACGAAACATCCCTTCATTCCACGGCTCAAAAGGACGCGGTAGGTGTTCTTGACCAGCGCCAGGAAGTCCGTCTTAGATTGCTTAACGGATCGGTCGCGGGACTCCTTCTTGTTGCCAATCCATGACTGTCCGTCCAAGTCATAGGCGAGGTCCTTGCCCCAGATCACGCCGATGTAGTCAACTTCGAAACCCTGGGCAGTGTAGATACAGCCGACCTGCTCTATGCCGCCAGAATCAGTCGCCCACAAATCGGCCGGAGGAATATCTGGGGCGAGGCGACCGGCATCGGGTTTTGCGTTCCACGGTTTGCGCCAAGTACCGATAACGACATCTTCCACGAGTGTGCCGTCCTCGTTTGGAGCCGACCAGTCCCAACAGTAGCCCGCGGCTAGGCGAGCAGTCACGGCGCCCCCCGCCTTTGCTCGAATGGCGGCCTCCAGCGCCTCCGGCGTGGAGAAGATGCGAAAATCAAAGGCCTCTGCGCCCGTCCACAGCTGATTAGCCGTCCGCTCAACTCCCAAGGTGTTGCTTATCCAATTGACGAAACCGGCAGAGCCGGAGCACCGGAATTGAACTTCAAGATCAAATTCCGAAACCTCGCTTTTCATCTCAGCGGCGTGTTGCTTGATATATTCGCTCGATCCAATTTCCTTGGGACGCACACCTTGGCGGTCGTCTATGAAGAAGACAACGACCTTTGCCGCACGCAGCAATTCCCGTATTTGTGGCTCAGTCGACTGCTTGGCCTTGGGTGTAAATCGATCGTTACTCGTCTCGCGGATCCGATGTGCTTCATCGCAAATGAGAGCATCGATCTCGCCGGGCGAAGCATTGCGATAGTTATTAAAATACTTAAGCACTGGTTTCGCGCGGCTGCCCACGAGCTTCCAAAGAGTCTTGGTAAATGCGCGGGATCCAGTCGCGTAGTGAGCGGTTTGGCCCTCCCCGAGGAAACGTGCCAAAAGATTGATGGCAAGCACGGACTTACCCGTACCCGGTCCCCCTCGGACGATCACTACGTGCCGCTTGCCTTTGCTGACGGCGGCCGCAACCGCGGCGCGAATTTTCTCGAATACTACGAACTGCTCATCCAGCAGCACCCAGGGTCCCCGGCCGGCGATTGTCTCTGCAACATGGTCCATCAGCTTGCGGCTCGGTCGATATTTGCTTTGCTCGATCCGGGTAAGCACTGATTCGCCGTGCCCAGAAATGAGATGGCTCCGCAAATACTCTGTCAATCCATCAACCGCGTCTGCGCCGAATACAGGGAATCGTGCGATCGTGTCCGCAAACTTGGGTGCCACCAGCACGTCATTCACCCGAATCTCATAGTTATGCAAATATGAACAGGCACCGAGCTGGATTGGGCAGTCGCCTTCGTAGAACGCAGAGTGCGTGTCAGCCAGATACTGTTGGTACTGACCGACTTGCACAGACGGGTGCGCGACCTCTCGATTCTTCCCTCCGACCCAGGTGCTGACCAGCCCCTCGGCGTCGGTGGATTGGCATTCCGACCACTGTTTTAGCTCCACAATGACCGCCTCATCACGATGGGAATCATTCCGACCGCAAATCATGAAATCGAGACGGCGAGAGGAACTTGGCAGTTCGTACTCCACGACAACGCCATGGTCGTCGAGTTTCGCGTGTTGAACAACCTGGGCCATCGCGCGCAGGGAGTTTCCCCACGCTACGACTTCCGACTTTCCCGGGGGATAGCCGTAATATTGGAAAAAGGCGTCCGACAGCTTCCGCGCAATCTGATTGCGCACCGTGTCTTCTATAAAGCCCGTCGACATCCCTGCATATAGTCGCAACGTCAAAGCTCCGTGTACTTCTTGCTACTTCCGCGGGCCTTCTCAACGGGATACTTGGCGGCGTTGATCTGTATCTTCTGCGTCGCTTCGGCCAGGAGATCAATGTTTAGCTTGTCAGCAAGGCGAACTAGATAGAGCAGCACGTCCGCGATCTCTTCCCCCACCTTCGCATGCCGGTCGGGGGCCAGGCTGCCCTGATCATCTTCCGCAGTCCACTGAAAGTGCTCCAGCAATTCAGCCGCCTCAACACTCAGCGCTATCGCCAGATTCTTGGGGGAATGGAACTGATCCCAATCGCGGTCCGACGCGAATCGCCGCAGCGCGCCACGCAATTCTTCAAGAGACATTGGGCGCTCGCCCGAGGTAGAGGTACTCATGCGCGAAACCTGTTTTCGTTGTGCCACGAGAGAAATTCCCGGCTAGGTTGGCTTGCCAGGTCCGCTGGTTGGACCCGCAATTTCTGGCCGTGATGTGCATAATACTCGCGACCGTTCTGCCATTCCGTCTTAAGCTTCGGACTCACCTCGAGTACGAGATCTGGGGTCACGGTCATATAGCCGAGATCGAACAGCTTGTGCAGATCCGAACGCAGCAAAATTCCGTTATTCACGCGGTGAGGACCCTGTAATGCGTACGGTTTGATGTGCGCAGCCTCTAGCACAGGGAGGGTCTTTTCGCCCGTAATGGCACAGCGCCGTTCGTAGGCGTCAGTCACGAGAACGCGGAAGGCGCCTTGGCCGAGCCGGCCACGGGTCAAATATTCCGCACCAAAGCGATTTTCGTCATACGAACCCTCAAACATCTCAGGCTCTCCAACCCTTTGTTCATCCGAAAGTGCTGTCTGAACTGAATTCCACAGAGCGCGGCCATCAGGCATCACAGTATCGTAGGTCTTGCCTTGCACGATGTTCGGCGCCCAGGTCGCGGGGACGGGGATCCAGGCCGAGCGCGGGAAGAAGAATGGTTCGGCGAGTACGTTGCATCCGATCACAGGATCGAGGGAGGTATCGTCTCGACGATAACGCCGGACCCGTGCATTAAGCGCCTCTAGGGAACCGACTCCGTTCTTCGGCCCGAAAGCGTCCCAAGCGAGCGAAGTCGGTAACGCGGAATAGCGAACGAAATGACCCCCGCCGACAATAAAGTTATCAGGACTATGGAGCTTGAAGAGAAACGGCTCACCTGGCTGCAATGCGCGAAAGACCCGGGAGCCGCTCGGTTGCCAGAAGTTGACCTCGTCTGCGTTGATTTGGTCTAGGAACTGAAACCAGTCCTTGTCGGTGACACCAACCCAGATTTTCATGCGTTATCCATAGGCGCGATTCTAGGCCACCGCCGCGGCAAACGCCGCGAAGAGATCTCCCGGCAGCGCGTGCTGGAGTCGCCACGTTATGGCCATTGGCAGCTCTGATTCGTGCTTTACGTACGTGGCTGGACCCAAGAAGTAGAACGCACGCTCATCGCTGCGGTGGCGCGCAAACAGCATAACGCTGCTGCCTCCCGCTGCGTGTCGCTGGTACCGGCGGCCGGTGTCGCTATCTGCACGAGTGACAGACTGACTCTCCCAATGTATGAGATCGCGGCTGATCGCATAGTCGCGATAGCGGGTCGTGGGTGAGAATTGCCCGGTCGTCTTGTCGAGGGTAAACGCCAAAAGATCTGCATGCGCATTGGGTGCCCAGTAAACGCCGGTCTGCCATGGCGCCACCTTGGCCCCAACTCCGACACCGAAGGCGGCGAGGATCTCCACGCGAGTGTAGCGCGCGTGCACCTCGAGCGGCACCTCAGCGTGCGTCGACAGCGGCACTGGAACGTGCTCTACCCGACTCGCAAGTACGTCGAGTAGCTCAAGCAATTCCTCACGCACATGCCGATGGCCCCATAGCTGCATCGCGCCCTCGCCGAGAGACGTGTCTTTGCTTACGGCACCGGCAACCAAAGAGCCGACAAGCATGCGAATCAAGCGTTGTTCTCGCGGGGAAAGTTGCGTAGGATCCGGCGATTGCGCGCTTTCGAGAAAGCGCCGATAGACGTTGATACGTAGCATGTCATCGACATGCAGCAGTCGACCACACGCACGCCTAGCCGCAACCTCCGCTGGATCCGCTGCCTGATCCGCCAGGTGAGCGTCTGCACGAAGATCAGACCAAGACCTGTTCCCCGTGTAGACGTCCTCGAGTTCCAGACCCGTCTCCTTAAGATACCGTCCAAGCGTGCAGCTGGACCCTTGAGCCGTCAGTTGTCGCAGCACCTCGACGCGCTCGGTCCAGCGCGACGGTACGGCATTCTTAATGCTTTCGAGAACTATCGCGGCGGCGACGCGATCAAGCTCCATATGGCAACCGGCAGGAAGAAACGGAAAGCCGGCCTCAACCTGCGTCATGAGCTCTCTACGAGTCCCACCGAGGAGCGCGCGGAACCGGCGGTCGAACCGAAACTCCTTGCGATGGTGGCCGACGAAGTCGAGGACGGTGCAGACCGACTTGCCGACACTTCGTCGGAGGCCACGACCCAGCTGTTGCATGAATAGGGTTGGGCTGTCCGTTGGGCGCAGCATCAGCAAGGTATCGACCGTCGGGACATCGACTCCTTCGTTAAAGAGGTCCACCGAAAAAACGACATTTATCCGCCTGGAGGCGAGATCTACCAGCGCAGTACGGCGCTCTGAATCGGGAGTATCGGACCAGATCGCGGTGGCCGCGACGCCGGCCTCGCGAAACACACGAGCCATAAAGCGCGCGTGCTCGACGCTCACACAAAATCCGAGGGCACGCATACGAGTGAGATCATCCACGCGGTGCTCGAGTGATTTTATAACGAATTTAGCCAGCGCATCATTCGCGGTCAGCAGGTTTGAAAGGCCCTCCACGTCGTACCCACGGCCGCGCCTCCATGGGATATCACGTAGGTCGAGGCCATCGTGAATGCCGTAGTAAACGAATGAGACCAGGCGCTGCTGATCAATTGCGTCCCAAAGGCGAAGCTCAGCTGCGATGCGTCCATCAAACCATTCCAAAATCGGCAACCCATCACTTCTCTCAGGGGTAGCCGTAAGCCCAAGCAGTTCTGCTGGCCGCACGTGGTCCAGAAGCATCCGGTACGACTGGGCCGCAGCGTGATGAAACTCATCGATGATGACTACATCAAAGTGTGCCGGATCCACATGCGCGAGCCCTGCGGCGTTAAGACTCTGAATGGACGCAAACACGAATTCGAACTGCTCCGGACGGAGGCCGCCCACCCACATCTCACCGAACAGCGGGTCCCGCAGTGCCTGTTTGAACGTCGCACAGCTCTGCGTCAGAATCTCTTCACGATGCGCCACAAATAGAAGTCGCGCACGGGGAAGTGATTCGCGCAGTCGAAGATAATCGAGAGCGGCCATTACTGTCTTCCCTGTACCGGTAGCCGCGACGAGAAGATTACGATGATGCCCCTGTTGTCGAGAGAGCGCGATCTGCTCGAGCAGTCGCTCCTGGAATGGCTCGGGGCGAAGCTCGGTCGGACTAATGAGAATCGTTGCCCGCGTGTCGGTTGATTTTTCCGCACGAATGCGGAATTCCCCCTGGTCATAAGGTTTGAAGTCAGGGTTATGCCAATAGCTTTCGAAGACGGCCGCCACTTTGTCGATGACGTCCGGGTTGCGAGCACCAGACACACGGACATTCCATTCGAGCCCACTAATCTGAGCTGAGTGGGTGAGGTTCGAGGAACCGATGTAGGCCGTGGAAAATCCCGATTGTCGGTGTATTAGCCATGCCTTCGCGTGCAGACGTGTGCCCGTCGTGTCATAAGACACTCGGACGTCGGCGCCACTCTCCTGCAACTCATCCAGAGCGCGCGCCTCGGTAGACCCAGTATAGGTAGTAGTTAGCACCCTTAGGTTGCGACCCCCCGCGCAGTGGGCTTGGAGCGCCGGTAACAGCGGTGCGATGCCGCTCCGACGGATAAACGCCATCACCACATCGATGCGGTCCGCGGAATGGATCTCCGTGAGCAGTTGGTGACCGACCCGCGGCTCCCCGGGTGCGTTGGTAAGAAGTGTCGTATCCAAAAGCGGGATCAACGGCTCCGAAATCGACTCCCGTCGTCCATCAGGTAAACGGCCGACAACGCTATGTAGTACCTGACCTAGTTCTATGGGCCGCTCAGTCGCGAGATCACTTGCAGTAGGTAGTGTTCGAATTACGTCGATAAGGCGGCGGGCGAGATCGATTCCAATTGTTGACCGCTCGGCCTCATCGATCGCCGCGATCGCACGCTCGACTACACGCCCCAAGTGCAGTGCAATTCGATCGGCAGCCTCCGGCGCACGCAGTTCCTCTCGGATTGCCTCTAAGCTCCCTCCGAGTCGGTCCAATTGTTCATTGAGCGCCTCGGTTATTAGAACTTCGTAGAGGCCTCGGATCGGCGTTGTCATCCAGATGAGTCCATAGATTTACCTACGACCCGCACACACTCGCTGACCAGCTCAAAGGGGAGCTAGCGGCCCCGATCAAGAGTCGCTTCGATCTCGTGCTGCGACGCAGTAAGAGTATATCCTTAATTGCAATAGATACGCAGGGTGCTATTCCCACGTGCACAGCCTGTAACGAGACTTTCGAGAAACATCAGAAACTGTTGCACCCAATTGTTTGAGTTCCCGCGAATCGCTGCTCAACCTTCTCTCGCCGCATTAAATTCCCGCCGACAATCCAAATCTCGCGATTCGACGGATCGTAGAACCGGTTGGTTGCTTGATTTCTCGGATCTATTTTCAATCGTGATATCAATGCCAGCCAATTTCACTGCTTGAAAGGCTAACGCAGGGTGACCCTCATACACCACGTGCAAGTGAGATGAGGTTATCCATTTCATCGTTAGGCCAACGGAGCCGCCTTTGTTCGCGACATTGAGTGTATATCTCGATAGGGCTGGTAGCCACGAATCGCCGGTAGAAGTTCTGACGTTTTCTTGCGATGGACCAATCCTGCGCCCTTACGTACTTGATACCAAAATCGGTGTCGCGGTCTTTGCTCCACCCGGCAAAACGATTGGCACGGCAGGCTAAACCACCAGTCGCCCTTGCCTTGACAGCAATCCAACCAGCGACCTAAGCTGCTCAAAGCGGGAAAGGTCCTCCGGTGCAGGGATGCGTCAATGGTCAAAGAACACAATAAATCGGCGGCTATCGCTGCCAGCGCCCATAGTCGGCAGAAAATTCCGTCAAACGATTCCGCCGATTCGGTGGCGACTACCGGTAGCTTTGGGCTGCATACCCCTATCTCTACCTAGGGACGTAGACGACGGTATTCCGGACTCGTTGCAATGGATATCCCATCGAACACTGTTTTCGAAGTGCTTACCGACCGAGGCGTCGACACCATTTTCCATGCCAACGGCGTTCTGACAAGCAGCCATTTCCTTCGCTCAGGAGCATTATTGTCGCGGGGAAGCGCGGAACGCTTAAACCTGAAGCAAACGGCCCAATCCTCCGACGCCATTGATAAGCGTCACAGCGTTTGGTTTGACGTATTCGCGGACTCCGTAGACATCCACCGCCGGGTAAAAAATGCTAACCATTACGGCCCGGTACTGTTTGCACTCCACACTAGTCTTATAAAGAGTACATATACCGGCCGCATCTGGGTCACCAAGTTGAACCCGACAAAGTGGGCGGGCAAAACAAGGAAAGAGCGCTGGTTCCAATCGGGAGACGATCTAAAGGAGAACTTCACGGACGGAACATTCGACCACATGATCGTGTTCCGCCACTGCGGCGGCGCCCTTCCATTCGGCCGGTACCTGAGTCGAGTGATACTCGATGATCCGAAAATGAATATTGGAGGCGTCGATCTCTTCAGTGCCGGATATGGTGCTCTATCCCTTGCCATGTCCGACGCGCAACTTGAAGTCCCTATTAAAAGGCGGCGGTGCGTGTCCAGCTGCCGTTGCAAACATCGCTACCGCCAATTCGAAGAACGGACGCTTGAGATGTTCCTCCCAGAATACTAAAGAGTAAATGCCGCCATGGCGGACGGTACAAGCAAAAACAATGAGATGCTGGGAGCCATAAGTGACCGCCAACCTCCAAGAAAGTACAGAACACGCCACCGCGCCGGAAACCGAAGGCCGCCTAGTTCATCTGCTTTGGTATACCGGCACGGGCACCACGATTGCCGCGCTCACGGTGTTTGCCGAGAGAATCGCCGGCGGACACATCATGCGGTTAGCGGTGTTGCTTTCGGTCTACGCCCTTCTCGCCTCGGGTGTCGCTCTCTTCTTCCAAAAGCGTGAGCGCGCCAGAAATGTATTGACTGGGCTGCTGGTAACGGCTGCCATCCTGGCGGGGACGAGTGCCTGGCTCTTGGCCCAGGATCACTTCGGGTACCTGAATTACACGCCGCTTCCGCGGTGGTATGACACTTGCGGCACCAACCATGCCCACGCCTTTAGCTGCGCCGAATACCCCAAATATTCAACGGTAGGCTACGTTTCGCGCCTGACGGAAAGTCCACTTGGCGCGGTGACAGCCGCCACTGCCGCAAGCATCGCTGCTATCGCGATTTTTCGTTTTCTTCCGATGACCATCATTGCCGTCTTAGGATCATGGTACATGTTGTTTGAGATGTTCGGCCCGACTAATGAGCGGGACTGGGCATGGGCTCTACTTTGGTGTGGTGTGCTATCGCTCCTTCTCAGTTGGATATTCGACCTAAAACTTAAGAACAACTACGGATTTTGGGTAAACAAGCTAGGTACGTGGGGTATCGCTGCAGGGCTCGTGTATTTCTTTGCGGATCAGCCTGAAGGGTCCCGATTCCTCTACCTGCTGCTGAATGTGTTCGGCATGCTTGTCGCCTTGTATCTGAAGCGATCCGCAGGAGTCATCGGATTTCTGGCCGGTTGCTTCAATTATATTTGGCACGAATATACGACGACCTTCAAAGACAGCGACCTGTTCCCATACGTCTTATTTTGCATCGGCGCCATCCAAATTTATTTGGGTTGGCGGTTACACCGGGCGCGCCTCGATCTTGAGATCATCATCCCCAAGTTTCTGCGGAAGCTTCGGCCAGAGGAAAGACGTGAACCGGTCTTTTTTGGAACTGAGGCAATCCTCGAGAAACTTCACTGAACGCGCCGCCCAGGGGCGGCAGGAAGTTGTCCCTGGTACGGAGGCCGGTACGCTGAAGGCGCCAATATTTCACTCGCATATCGGAGAAGGGAACACTAATGAACGGCATTGCTGTATTAGCACTTTTATCAGTCATCGCCACGTGCCTGTCGCAGCAAACTGCGCCCAAGTCAGAATGTGAGCATCCCGCCCCACCCGCTGTCCGTAGAAGTACGCCGGCTCCGAGGCCGGGAGTCTTGGTTCAATGCGGTGACATGGTCAATCAAGCCGCAGCGGCACCGCTCTCCTCCCTGCCCGTTGCGTCTGCAATGGCTCAGCCTGCCCGCGAATCAGTAGACAGAAGTCCGGTACCAGTCGCGCTTATTGCGGGGGCTGCCGGTGTTCTCGGTGCCCTGGCTGGAGCACTGGCGAGCCTATTCGTTGGGTGGATGAATGCCCGCTCGCAGTTGAGGATAGAAACAACGCGTCTGCGGGCCAACTTAATCGCGCAAGAACGGTTGAGGTGGCTTCAGGACATCCGCCAACGACTCTCCACCCTCTACCGGACAATGGACATGCAGTACAACACATTAAAGCGCCCTGTTACGGAGGGCGAGAAAGACCAAGTCCAGGAGAAGTTAGACACGATGGCTAGTGACGTGCTGGATCAGAGTAATGTGATCCACTTCATGCTGAACCCGGAGAAGGATGATCAGGCAGAGCTGCGGAATTCGAATCAAGCCGCACTTCACTTTCTTGTGGACTGCCACAGCAAAGCGACGGCCGCCGCCCAAGTGTTCGATGATTCCAGGTACGAGTCTTTGAAGCGCACCGCATTTGATGCTATGACGCGCATCGGAATCCGGACATGGAAGCAGATAAAGGAGTTGCAATAGCTCTAGACGGCCTTAATTCGCCCCGCGGTCAGTCTGGCGGCAATCTACATCCGGAACAGTGCTGAGGAATCCAGGCCGCCGAATTGCCCTTCATCGAGCACCAGTCCTAGGCGTTCGATGATCAAGTCGGCCATGTCGTCTTTGAAATTACGGTCGCCCGTATGATTGAGGCGCCGGTTGAACGCGCCCGCCACCACATCGGCAAGCTGGATAAGGTGGCTATTCCGCGAACTGGCGCTCTGCGCCACAGCCAAGGTCGCTGCGCCGCCGAAATTTGATTGGTACGCCTCGTTAACCCTACGTCTCATCTCATCCAAATGAAATGAATCCAAGGAATTCTCTTCATCGACAGTGAGCTGGAATTCGCGCGGAAGGTCGACTCTCCCGGTACCGACTTCATGTTCACAGCCGCGGATCATCAGATTCTCATGCAGCTTCATGACGACCTCCTCGACCGGCCGCCTCGTCCTGGCGCGCTCGATGGCCATAAACTTGAAGCTCAAGAACTCACGGTTGCGTTCGATAACACCGAGGTACTCCGCCAATGTGTCCATGTCTTGTTTACCGAACTTCGAAAAGTGGATTTCGCGCGCGCTCCAGTTGGAGGTGGTTTTCCATGCATCGATCGCGCGACCCGCGGTGAACACCGCCCGGCCAGTGAGGATCCATACCGAGGCCACCATGACATACTTGTCGTTCTTCCCCGTCTCGTCGGCATACACGAATGCCACGCTCCGTCCGGGTGCATCTTCAATCACTGCCTCTTCGATCTCCTCCTCGCGCCCCCTGCGGTATCCTTTAATTTTGTCGTCCGCCTGGAATAGCCCGTATTCATTTTGGATTTTTGCTCTAACACGGACGATGTTGGTCGAGCGTTCGAGTTTGAACAGATCCTTCGGCAGAATTCCGCTCGGCTTGTAGATGTCAGGCTGGAAAGTCTCCCAATATTTCAGCATCAACGTGACATCGCTATTGCGTGTGTCGGGATAGAGATTGAGCATCCCGGCGACGCGGGTTCTCATCGCGGAAAAGTCGGCGCCCGCGAGTGCGGAGAGCAACTCCTGTTTTTCGCGCTCGCGCCGGGCTTGCTTCTCCGACTCAGTCAGCGGCTCGCGTAGCTTTTTGCCGGCGGGCAGATCCGGTGTATTCGAATCGTCACTTGTTTGGACCATGGGCCAACTCCTTTTTGCGGCGCGCTGCCGTTCCGCGGCGGCACATTAACTATCCGACATAGCTCCATCTGGAAAAGCACTGCAACGGCATTCCAGTCACGCGTGCAGCCCATCGCAGAGAAATATGCCGCAATGCTGATGGCGGCCGACAATACACCCTCTGGATTGTTGCCCCTTAATGCAATGGATCCTGTGGAATATTCTATTCGCTTACCCAGGGACAAATAGCAGTTTTGTGTAGCCCCCCCAACCTGCTATTCCACACTCGCGCGCACCTCTATTGACGATGCGCCAATAGGCCATTTGAATGTCCTCCCTAGTTATTAGTGACTACCTGCTCCGGACGTAGATTCCAATTACGCCTTGGCTGGTTTGACCGTGACGGGTCGGAATTTTCGCTGCTCGACCATCTCAAAGTTGCCGAAGGCAGGCCGAGCCTTGCAAATTCGAACCGGTTTCGTAACGGCGCCCAATAAGGGGAGCACAGTAGTCGCGGTCCAGTTGCAGCGGTGCCCTATGATGACCTCACGTAGCTGAACTTGTGGTCCAAAATCTACGTAGTACAGACCTGTAACAGGGTCCTTTATTCTTAGCGCAGCTTCCACGCGGTATTCGCGCTCGTAGCCCCAGTCGGTCGCTTTGGTCCTGCGAATCTTCGTCAACAACTCCTCAGATAAGCCATGCTTCGGGAGATGGGGACCAAATGGCACGCTGATCTTGGCATCGGTGTACTGCATTTTTGTCAAAAGATGGTCCGAGACATCGAAACCCAACGCGATGCCGAAGTGCTTGTCCGCGTAGTGCGCCCACATCACGGGGCTCGCCCACTTAGCTCCGAAACAAATCACCCCGATCGTGTTATGAAAATGACCGGTCACCAGCCCCACAACCGTACGCGTGGCGCGCGGACGATTGTCGATAAGGCTCAACTCAAAGGGATCATTCAATTCGCCAAATCTCGCGAGCTTGAGCCGGCGCTCCTTCAAAATCACCTCGGCCCACTTGGTCGAGGTCATATAGTAGACGCGCATAGACTCGTCCTTAGCCATATCAAAGCGAAGCGATTCTATGAGAACAAGAGGTTGCGCGCCCAATCCAACGCATCATTGTTGTGCATCTGCCCTCAATCGAGCCGACCCCGTTTGACCTCATGAGCGATCAAACAAGTCGTCGATCTCGTCGGTCCGATTATCAACAAAAGCCGGCCCGCGAATCTCCGGCGACGCGCGATCGTCGCCGCGAAAATACTTGTCCTGTCGGCTCTCCACGTCGAATGCTTCGACGATCTCGTCCAATTCGCCTCGAGTTGCGGTTACGCCGATGCGCTCGAGCCAATCCGATATCAAATTCCGCGCATTCTTTTCGGCATCCGATATTTCGCCGTAGTCAACGCCGTCAAATACTTCCGAGACTTCGATTTCATCATCAACGCAATCTGCCAAGTAATCCAGTGCCGTTGCCTTGAATCGATCCGCAACAGTGCTTCGTCGCGAATGCAGAGGGTCCAATCGGTCGAATATGTCGGATAAGAGTTTTGGGTCATCCGGACTTAGTGTGGGTGAAATTTGATCATTTTTCGATCAAAGCTTAGGCAACATGCAGGTCAGGACCTTCAACCGAAGGTACTCTTCGTCGCGCAACCCGTAGGCGCGGCG
>Ga0182030_10014581_pt1 | contig 15493 bp, 9 predicted proteins | sample 812S3MmetaG_FD_121299 | JGI IMG/M metagenome (GOLD analysis project Ga0182030, IMG submission 121299) | Permafrost microbial communities from Stordalen Mire, Sweden - 812S3M metaG (Illumina Assembly) | ecosystem: Environmental > Terrestrial > Soil > Wetlands > Permafrost | place: Sweden... | reverse complement strand
TTTTTAAGTTCCATCAACTCGATCCAGAAACGCATCATCACCGTCGAGGAACCGGTGGAATACGAACTCAAGGGCATCAACCAAATCGCGGTGCGGCCGGAAATCGGGCTGACGTTCGCGATGGGTTTGCGCCACATTTTGCGGCAGGACCCGAACGTGATCATGGTCGGGGAAATCCGCGATTTGGAGACGGCGGAGATCGCCATCCGCGCGTCGCTCACCGGCCACTTGGTTTTTTCCACGCTGCACACGAACGACGCGCCGAGTGCGTTCACGCGTTTGATTGACATGGGCATCGAGCCGTTTCTCGTGGCGTCGTCGGTCGAAGCCGTGCAGGCGCAGCGCCTCGTCCGCACGATTTGTCCGCACTGCAAAACGGAGCAGAAAGTGGATCGCGATTATCTGCGCAAGATCAGTTTTCCCGAAGCGGACATCGAGACGGCGAAATTCTGGCGCGGGGCCGGTTGTGAACATTGCCGTCAGTTTGGTTATCAGGGACGCAAAGGCATTTACGAATTGCTGCTCGTTTCGGAAACCCTGCGTCCGCTCATCATGAACCGTGCGTCGGCGACGACGATTGCGCAGCGCGCCATCGAGGCCGGCATGCGCACGCTCCGCACCGACGGCTGGAACAAGGTGAAGGCCGGCGAGACGACGATCGAAGAAGTGCTGCGCGTGACCCAGGCGGAAGAAATGCTGGAGGTGCTCGGCGACAAAAAGAAAATTGTGTCATGACGAAACTTCAAACCGAGCCGCTGCCGCAAAAGCCCGACGCGCCAAAACAAATCCACGCTCCGCAATCCGCAATCCGCAATTGAATCATGGCCCGCTGGAATTCCTGCAATATTCTGCACGTCGCGCCCGACGCCAAACGCCTCTGGCAGTTTGACGCCAAAGGCGGCGGCTTCGTGCTGGGCCGCGAGCAACGCGTGCCGCACGCGCAGGCATTGCCGGGAAAATTTGTCGCCAAATCGTGGACCTCGCTGTGGCAGCCAAAATTAAACGTCGCCTGGCTGCCGCCGGAGCAAGTGTTTCTGCGTGTGGTCGAACTGCCCGCCAGCAGCGCGGAAGAAATGGTCGCGATGGCTGAATTGCAGCTGGAAAAAATCTCGCCGCTGCCGGTCGCGCAAATCGTCTGGACGATGCACGTGCTGCCACCGCCAAAAAATGAAGTGCTCGCCGAAGGCACGACGGTCAATTTGCACACGGTCGTCATGGTGCTGGTCGAGCGCTCGGCGGTGGAAACTTTCCTCGGCCAGCTCGAAGCGCAAAACTTTCTCGCCGACCGGCTCGAGGTTCCATTGCTGGACCAGCTCGCCGCCGTGGATGCGGGCGAAGATGGCGCGTGGGTTTTTCCGCTGCACGCCAGCGGCCAGAACACGGCGCTGGTGGCGTGGTGGTTTGGCGGCGGATTGCGCAGTTTAAGCTTGGTCACGCTGCCGGCCGCGGGCAACGCCGCAGCAGATTTGAAGACGCAGCTCTCGTTGCTGGCTTGGGCCGGCGAACTCGAAGGCTGGCTGACGGCGCAGCCGAAATGGCATCTGGTCGCCGATCCGGTGACGGCGGCGGAATGGGAAAACGCTTTGCGCACGGGTTTGGGCGAGCCGGTGAAAGTCAGCGCGCCCTTGCCGCCGGTGGAGCTGGCCGCGCGCACGGCCCAGCGGGCCGCAACCTCGGCGTCGCCGGCGAATCTGTTGCCGGCGGAATTCACGACGCGGTATCACCAGCAGTTTGTGGACCGGCTCTGGCTGCGCGGGCTGGCCGCGGTGGGCGTTTTGTATGCGGTGTTCGTGGTGATTTATTTTTGCGCCGTCACGGGGCTGGGTTATCGCACGCACGGCGTGGAAACACAGGTCGCGGCGCTCGGCGGCAGCTATACGAACGCGCTGCAGCTCAAGGCGCGTTTTGAAGTGCTGAACGAACGGCAGCAGTTGAAATACGCCGCTTTGGACTGCTGGCAGCTGGTGGCGCAACAATTGCCGCCGGGAATTGCGCTGCAGCGGTTCAGCTTCAGCGACGGCAAAAAATTAACGTTGGGCGGCGTCTGCTCGTCGGACCAGATCAACCTGATTTCAGATCCGAACAAGTTTTATGACGGCGTGCGCAAGGCGCAGCAGAACGGCCAGCCGATGTTCAACCAGGTTTCGGACAGCGGTGAGCAGCTGGTTTACCGCCAGAGCGGCAATCAAGTGACGTGGAATTTCGGTTTGGAATTGCAGCATGTGGAGGCGGAGCAGTAATGAAAAAATATTTTGCCCAACTGCGTCCGATGGAACGCCGTCTCGTGGTGGCGGTGGCGGTGGTGGTGTTCCTGGTATTGAACGCGGTGTTCATCTGGCCGCACAGCTCGGATTGGAGCAACCTGAGCGGGCGGCTGGCCGACGCGAACCGCAAGCTAAAGCTCTACCAGACGGCGGTGGCGCAGACGGCGACGCTCGACGCGCAGGTTAAAAAATTCGCAAGCCAGGGCGAGTCGGTGGCGGCGGAAGATCAGGCGATCAATTTCACGCGCACCATCCAGTCGCAGCAACTCGCCAGCGGCGTGCAGTTGCAGAACACGTCGCGGCAGATCACCAGAACCAACGACACGTTTTTTGTCGAACAAATACAGAACATCACTGTACTGGCGACCGAGCCGCAGCTGGTGAATTTCCTCTACAAACTCGGCTCCGGCGCTTCGATGATCCGGGTGTGCGATCTGGAACTGCAGCCGGATCCGCCGCATCAGAGACTTTCCGCCAACATCAAGCTTGAGGCGTATTACCAAAAAAATCCCCCGGCTGCCAAAGCCGCGAACACTTTAACCGCAAAGGCCAAATGAAAACGATCCCGCTCGTCCTCCTTGCCATTTTCACCGTTCCCGCGCTGCTGGCACAAATGCCGCCGCCAAATCCCGTCATGGCCCAGCATAACCGGCTGATGCAGCGCCAGCTCGGCACCAACGGCACCGCCACCCTGCCGCGTTATACCCCGCCGCCGGCGCAAGCCCTGCCCGGCGGACCGGGATTGGCGTCGCCAGGATCGCCGGCGGGCATGCCCGGCGGAACGCCCGCCACCACCGCGCCGATGGATCCGTTCACCGTCAACCCGCCGCCGGAGCAGACCGTGCCGGCGGGCACCATCAATTTTCAAGGCGTGGATCTGAATGCGGTGCTGGAAATTTATGCGAAATATGTCGGACGGACGCTGATCCGCGGCGTGTTGCCGGACGCCAAAATCATCTTAAAGACAGAAACGCCGCTGACCAAGACCGAGGTAATCGAGGCGTTGCAGGCGGTGTTGGCGCTCAATGGTATTTCCGTGGTGAACATCGGCGACAAGTTTGTGAAGGTGCTGCCGTCCGATCAGGCCAACGGCGCGGGCGGCGAGCTGGATCGTTCCGGCGCGACCAACCTGCCGAACCTGGGTTCCTACGTCACGCATATCACCCAGTTGAAATATGTGAAGCCGAGCATCATGGTGCCGCTTATCACGCCGTTCTCCAAGCTGCCGAATTCAGTCTATGCGATTGACGACAACGGCATCCTCGTCATGCGCGACTATGCGGAGAATGTGAAGCGGATGCTCGAAATGATTGCCCAGATTGACGTCAGCGTGCCGGCGGAATACATCTCCGAGGTGATCCCGATCCGGTATGCGAAGGTGGATGAAATCGCCTCGGCGTTGAACAGCCTGGGCGGCGGCGGCGGCGGCACGACCGTGAGCATCGGCGGCAGCAGCGGCAGCACGCCCATCAGCGGTTTGGGCAACCGCAGCAGCGGTCTCGGCGGCAGCGGGGGTGGTCTCGGCGGCGGCATTGGTGGCGGGGCGGGCGGCTACCAAGCCAATGGCACTACGGGCGGCGCCTTTGGCAACCGCACCGGCTTGAGCGCCACCGGTGGCGCGGCGACGCCCAACGGCACGCCGACGGGCGGCTCCACTTTTGCCCAGCGCCTGAATAACATCATTAACCGCGCCTCCAGCCCGACGGGCGGCGGCAGCGGCCAGGATCAGATCCAACTGTTTGGACAGACGAAAATCATCCCCAATGAGAGCAGCAGTTCGTTACTGATATACGCCACCCGGCAGGATTTGGAGGTGATCAAAGGCATCATCGCCAAACTGGATGTGCCGTTGGCGCAAGTGCTCATTGAGGCAGTCATTATTGACTATTCACTTGGCCCCAACACTTTTGATTTCAGTCTTTCGGCGGCGCAGAATCCCACCGCGCTGAGTCCCGGTGGCAACGTGATCGGCGGCGGCGGCGTGAACAACGGTAATTCGTTCGCCAATTTCATGCAATCCGTCATCGGTGGCACCAACGCCCAAGGCGTGTTGACTAGCCCGATTACCTCGATTACGTCCTCACTCGGAACCAACGGCGGTTCCTTTAACAATTCGCTGCCCGGCGGCATGAGCTATTTTGGCAGCATCGGCTCGACGTGGAACCTGGCGTTGTCGGCGGCGCAAGCCGACAGCCACGCCAGCGTCATCCAGCGGCCGCGCATCCAGACGTCGCAGGCCAAGGCCGCGCAATTCTTCGTGGGTGACACCGTGCCTTATGTCACCGGCAACACTTACGGCGGTGCTTACGGCAACAGCTCCTCATATTCGCAGTTGTCCGTCGGTGTGGAACTCGACGTGACGCCGTTCATCAATCCCGACGGCCTGGTGGTCATGGACATCAGCCAGGAAATTGACGACCTCAACGGTTTCACCACCATCAGCGGCGTAGGCAACGTGCCCAATACCATTAAGCGCACGCTGAATGCCGAAATCGCCGTCCGCGACCGCGATACCGTCATGCTTGGCGGCTTCATCAAGTCCAATAAGTCCACCAGCCGCTCGGGCGTGCCCCTTTTGATGGACATCCCGTTTCTCGGTAATTTGTTCACCTCGCGTTCCGACAGCAAAGCCCGCGAAGAGTTGATCGTATTGATGCGCCCCACCGTGTTGCAGACGCCGGAACTGGCCGCCAAGAACACCATCAAAGAAGAACAGCGGCTGCCGGGTGCTTCCCAAGCCGCCGCCGAAGATGCCGCCGGAGAACGTAAACTCATTGACGCACAGCGCAAGCGCGAGCAGAAGAAATTCAACGACACGAAACACTATGACGGCTTCTTCAATCCGGAACCGGATGCCGTCATCACCAATGCCCCGGACGCACCTGTCGCGCCGTTGGATGGCACCGCCGCGCAGGCCAAAGCCCGCGCCGCACTCGACCAGAAAATGCAGGAACTGAATTCGCCGCAGTGAGAAACATTCCCAACTTCTGAACCGGCGCGGCCGGCCAGTTCGCAGAAAAAATGAACCGTCTGAAATATATTTTCGCCTGTGGCTGCGCCGGGCTGCTGCTGACGGCCGGGCGCGGACAGTCTGAAACGGTTCTCTGGTCGGATAATTTTGAGGCCAATGCCGGCAACCGCTGGACCACTAACAGTGTCTGGCAAATAGGTGCGCCCACCATTGGTCCCGCCGCCGCCCACTCCGGCACCAGTTGTGTCACGACCGGATTGAAGAGCCTCGCCCCGGCCAATGCTGACACCCGGCTCATCTGCACCAATTACAATGGCACCAACTGGCTGCTCATTCCCGCCGCCAACCAGTTTCCCCGGCTCCGTTTCTGGCAATGGTTTGATTTTGTGAACGCCGGCGGGTTTGTTGAAATTTTGCAGGCTGGCAGCACTAATTGGCAGGCCATCACCGCCACCAACATAAGTGTTGGCAGCACCGCCAGCTACGGCAGCGGGGTTTGGTCGCGGCCTTCCATTGATTTGAGCGCCTTTGGCGGACAGAGTGTGCAGATTGCCTTTCATTTCTTCTCCGGTGGCAATGGCTGGGGCAGTGATCCGGGCTGGTATATTGACGACGTGGCGGTGGTCACAAACGCGCCGGTGTTGAATAACCCGGAAGGTTTTGAGGCTGGCCTCGGCGATTGGTCGGTGGATTCAGGAACCTGGGAAGTCGGCAAACCGACGAGCGGTCCCAATGCCGCTCACAGCGGCACCAATTGCGCGGGGACGGTTTTGGCGGGCGACTACGGTTGGAATGTGAATGCGCGGCTCATCAGCCCGCCGTTTCCAGTTCCCACATCGGGCAATGCGGCGTTGCGCTTCTGGCAGTGGTATAGTTTTGTGAACGCGGGCGGTTTTGTGGAAATCAACAATGGCACCAACACCATTACGGTCACCACCAACACTATTACGGTTACGAACATCACCATTGTCACGAACACCATCATCACCACCAACGTTTTTACTTACACCAACAGCATCACCGCCACCAACACCACCATTACCACCACGAATAGCATCACCGTCACCCAGAACAGTAGTTGGCAAACCGTTTTGCAGACCAACATTAGCGTTGGCAGTGCCTCGCTCACCAGTGGCGGCTGGAGGACAAATAACGCCGCCATTGATTTAAGCGCTTATGCCGGCCAAACCGTGCAGTTAGCCTTCCATTTTTTCTCGGGTGGCAGCGGCTGGGGCAACGCTCCCGGCTGGTATGTGGACGACGTTTCCCTCGTGGCGACGCCAACTTTAGCCGTGCCCACCAATTCATTGTCCATTTATGCCGGCACGGTTTTGACGGTGACGAATGGTGCCACATTATATCCGGCCAGCACACCCACTTTCATCCTGCTTTCCGGCCCGACCAACAATGTCGCGCTGAACCCGACCAATGGCGTGCTGATCTGGAACACCACCACGGCGCAAGCGCCGGGTAATTATACCAATGTCATTGCGGTGACCGACACCAACGGTTTTAGTGCGACCAACAGTTTTGTCGTGAGTGTTTTGCCGCCGCCGTCACAACCTCAAATCAGCCCGGCCAACGTGACGCTTTCGCTGACCAACGGTTTTCAATTCAGCTTCCAAACCGTTGCCAACACCACCTGGCGGATTGATGCCACCACGAACCTGTTGAACTGGCTGCCGGTTTTCACCAACCTCGCGGGCTCCGACGGCACGTTCCAGTTCACCGATCTGCCGGCCACCAATTTCCCGCATCGCTTTTACCGCGCAGTTTTCCCGTAGCCATCATTGGCTCATGGTTTTGCCGCCGGGTTGTTCGTGGCCGGCGAGGTGAAGATTTCCTCCACGGTGCGGATCGGATGCAGCGGCGCGATGAGCAGCCGCGGGATCAGCAGCACCGGCTTGGCCTTGGGGTCGCCCAGCGTGCCGGTCACCTGGCATTCAAAAATTTTGCTCACCGGCCACAGCACCAAGCTCATCAGCGGCCCCACGCCCCAAGTGTTGCGCAGCAACTGCGCCGTCACCTTGGCGTTCACATTTTCCTGAAGGTCCACCGTGCCGACGTATTGCAGCCGCATCAGCAGCGAACGGATTTCCAGCGAGTCGGTATAAATGACGCCGTTGGTCATAGTGCATTGGGCGGTGGCCTCGGTTGCCCGGCTGTTGCCCAATCCCGGCCAGAACGTGTTCAACACCGGCGACGCCAGCCCGACCACGGGGATGTCCCACAACAAGCCGTCGTGCAGCCGCGCCGCGCCGGCGCCGTTCCATGAACGCCAGTTGTCCGAGTTTGCGTGCGTCACTTCCACCCAGCCGGACAGCGCGCCTTCCAGCGCGTTGGTCGGCGACCACAGCGCGCGACCCATCGCGTGAAAATCCACATTCGTGCCGCGGGCAAAAAAACTAAGGTCCGTTCCCGGCCCGGGCGTGAGCAGATTGAAACTGCCCCAGCCTTCCGCCGTGCCGCCATAGGCGTCGGCCACCACGTTGGACACCAGCAGCATTTTCCCCAGCCAATGCACCGTGCCGTTAATGCGCGGCGTTTCAAACTTATGCCAGCGGAACGGCACCGTGCCGATGACTTCCACGCGCAGATCCGCGTCGTCCACCACCAAGTCATCATTCACGCTGTGCACGGGGATACAGCCGTCCACATGTGCCAGCGGCAGGGACAAAAATTCATACGGGTCCATGTCGCGCCCGGTTTTAGGGCCGATGGCGTGGCCTACCGCCGACAACGCCAGCGTGCTAATTCCATTCGTGATGTATAAATTCAATTTCGCCAGGTTCAGCGCCACATTGTCTGCTGTGCCCGTCTGTTTTCCGCCGGCGCGCAAGATGTGCGGCTGCAAAAAATTCACGAGCAAATTGGTGTAGCTCACTTCGGTGACGACGCTGTCCACCGTTTCCGCGCGGATCGCAAAATTGGTCAGCGCCACGTGCCCCGTCGCGGCGAACCGGCTGAAGTCGCGCAGGTTTCCGCTCCCGGCCAGGTTCAGCGCCAGCGGCTCGGTGAAGTGCATCAGGCCAAAACCGTGCCGGGCCAGATCGTTGGGCAAAAACGGCTCCACGCTCGCGGCGGCCAGCGTCCCGCGCAAAGCAAAATTAAAATTTTTCGTCGCGAGGCTTTGTTCGCCGTCCAGTTCCAGCCGCGTGCGACCCTGCGTCAGCGAAAAATCCGCCACGCTCAAAATCTGGTTCGCGTAGGCAAAATGCGTGCGCAGCAAATCAGTGGGGGCACCGCGGAAGACCGCGTTGGTGAACGCAATCTCGCCGCGTCCGTTCGCCGTGGTTTGCAGCTCGGCCCGCCAGTCTGGCGTCTGGTTTGTCCACTCCGGCATCCGGAACGAACCGCTGACGTGCATCACCGGCGGACGTTTCCAGGAAATTTCCGCCAGCCAGTCCCGCGCATTTTTTGGCAGCAGCGGCGCGAGCGCATGCGGATCAAAACCGGCGTCGTTGGTGAAAATCAATTCGCGCGTCGCCACGTCCAGCGTCGCGCCGAAATTCAGATTGCCGCCGCCCAGCTGCGCGAAGCATCTCGTGACCGCCAGTTCCGGCGTCCGCCAGAACCCGTTCACTTCCACCGCGTCGGCGTTCACGTTGGCCGCCGTCAAGGCCTGCGCCCGCGCGATCCATGCCAGCCGGAACGGCTGCAGGCTGGTCCACCACGCGAGCGCGGGATCGCGGTTGGTCGGCGCGTCGGCGGGCACCGCGAGATTGGCGCCGAACTGCAGGCCGCCGGCCGAGAACCACGGGGTCCGCGCGCCGGGCGCGGTCGCGTTCAGTCGCACGATGAACGAATGGACATCCCGCGCGTCGCCGTTCACCGTCACATTCAATTGCGGCGGACGGACAAAATGGATTTGCGCGAGCGTGTCGTAAATTTGTTGCAGCAGCGGCTTGATCACTCCCGGGCCGCCGGCGAGGCCGCCGATTTTTCCGCCGGCGAATAGTTTCCAACCCTGCATTTCCGGCGCGTGTTCAATTTCGCCGGCGAGCGTGATTTTCACACCCGCGAAATCGGCGTGAAAATGATCGAGCGACCAGGTGTCATTCGTCCCAAACCGCAGTTCGGTCTGCAGATTGAATAGAACCAGCGAATTGGTCGCCGACTGCGGCAGCGTCAATTTTCCGTCGTGCAGCACAATGCCGTCGAGCTGGAACCGCCGGTGCAGCAGCGCAGGATAATCCAGTCGTAACTGTACTTCCCGGGCGGTCAGCGTGGGCCGGCCGGCGGCGAGGGTTTGGCCGAGCCGCACATTTTCCGCGACCAGGCCGTGGACGAGGCGCAGGCGCATCCGGGAAAATTCCAGCTGCACGCCGCGCGCCTGCAGCGTGGCCACGAGGCGCGTTTTTAGAAAATCCGGCAGGCCGATTAGATTGAACCACGCAAATGCCAGCAGCACCGCCAGCACAACGGCCCACACCGCAAAACGAAGCCAGCGGAACGCGATGCCACAGTTGCGCCAGAAGCCGGGCATATCATGGAGGGCCCGCCGGAATGGTCAGATACGCCGCGACCAGCTGGTAAAGCGGTGCGGGAAACACAAACACCCAGCGCTCGCCGTCCAGCGTCACGGCGGCCAGCGCGGTCTGCGCCTGCGGAATTTCCGAGCCAAAATCCACGGCGAATTTTTCGCCGGTTTTCAATTCGACGGCAAGGGACAAATTATTGGTGTTCAGCCCGAATTGTTCCGGCGCGGTGACATTGCGCCCGACCCAGCCGGCGGCGGCCAGCTCACCAAGGCGATGCACGGTTTCCTCGACGGCGGGCGGATTGATCATGCCCTGGCCGGCGGCGAGCGACCACTTGTTCTCGCCGGTGCGGACGAGCTGCCGGGTCTGGCCATTCTGGCGCATCGTAATTTGCGCGGCGTTGGTCTCGGAAAAATGCCAGAGCCGGCGTTCGCGGAAATCCCAGCCGCTGACCGGCAGCTGGTTGAAATCACTCGCCGCCAGCGCATAGACAAAATCCTCGTCCGCGCGCTTCACAAAAACCTTGTTCGTCTGCACCGCGCTGAACAGCAGCTGGGCAATCACGCTGTTGGTGTCGCCGACCACGCTGCGCAATGTGATCTGCCGCGCGGGGGCGGCGAGGCCGAAGCTCTGCAAATCCGGCGCAGTGACGACATCCTTCACGAATTCCTGCACGCGGAAACCGGCGAGCAGCTTGACCAGCGCCACCACGGTTTCCTCGTCGGCCGGGAATTTTTCACCCGCCACGCCCCAGCCGGCGGCACCGTGGGATTGCAGCGTGTAATTGTCCTCGTTGGTTTGACCGCGCACCTCGATTTCCACCACGGGCGCGGTCAGCTCCAGCAAATGCGGATCGCGGAAATCATTGACCGTGCCCCGCCACGGTGCGAGCGATTCTTTGGCGACGGCCAGCACGCCGGTCCAGCCTTCGCGCCGCGCGTAAACCTGCGCGGGATTTTCCGGCAGCGCCTTGCCGGCATGGACGGCGGCAAATAAATTCGTGCCGCGTCCGAGCCAGACATCCAGTTCCGCAGGCAGCAAATCATACGCGGACAAATCGGCTTTGGGATCGTCGTTGACAAACGCCGTGACGCGCGCGGCGCGGAGCTGCTGCCAGGATTCGAGGATGTGCAGATCATCGGCGCGGGCCAGCAGCGGCCGGATCATGCGCCAAAGATGGGTGGTCGCGTCGCGATGCAGTTCGATGACTTTGGTGCCGTTGGTGATGACGATGCCGTCCAGCGCGGCCGCGGCGTCCACGAGCGCGGTGTCGCGCCATTCGTTCGCCGAATGCGGCAACAGCTGCAGCCAGCTTGCATCGGTGACAAATGCGCCATCGAGGCCCACGATGCGGACATAAACCTGGTCGCCTGGCGCGGTTTGTTTGCCGATACGCAGATGCCAGGTCTGATCGCCCGCCGCCACATCAAGCGTGAACTGCGGATTGTTAAAACCGAATTCCGTGTCCGTGTTTTTTCCGAGCACATCATCCCCGGCCAGGCGCAAAGCCGGCACCAGCTTGGCCATCGCTTCGAGGAGACTTTCAACGCCCGCAGTCTGCGCCGGATAGGCCAGCGGCCGTTCCATCTGCCAGCCGCCGTTGGTGCGGTCAACGCTGATTTCGCGCGCGCCGGCCGGGCTGATTTGGAGGCTGGTCACGTCGGCCACCCGCAGGCCGGGCAGCAAAAGATTTTGCGCCGGGGCGGCCGGCTGCAGATGCTTTTCAAAGAACCAGATGACCGCAAACAACAGCGCGGCGAGCACGAACCAGATGGCGGTGGTTTGAGATTTCATTGGCGACGCACGAGCCACACGAGCCAGCCGAAGACCAGCACGCCGCCGGGCAGCGCGCCGAGCAGGAGCCAGCGCAGCTGCTGCTGTTGGTGATTGGTGAGCAACAGGCGGAATTCCGTCACCGGCCGCGGGCCGATGCCGGCGAGCAGCTCCTGCCGGTCGAGCAGCCAGTTGGCCGCATAGCCTACAAAGTCACGGTTGCCGCCGGCTTCAATCACATAGTTGCCCAGAAACAACGAATCGCCCACGACAATAATGCGCGTGTTGCCGCGTGGATTCGCCACACCAGCCACCGGCTTCTGCTCGACGGCGACCATCAGCGGATAACTGCGCGGCTGCGGGGCGGGATCGCCGACGAGCACCGAGTTGTCGCTGGAAAATGCGAGTTCGTCCACCTGCGGCGCATTGGCCGGCGGATGCGGCAAATTGATTTTGGCGATGGCGCGCGGCCGGATCATTTGCAAGGCGAGCTGCGTGAGCGGATTCACCACGGGATGGGAACTGAAATTGCGGACGATGACGTCATCGGTGTTGAGGTTCCGGTCTTTGACAAAATCGTAAAACACATTCACGCCCCATTTTTGCAGAATAGGTTCCAGCCCGGTCGGCCGCTTGACGGACGCATAATTAAAGAGCGCAAACAGCCGTCCGCCGTCGGACAGATATTTATCAATTTTTTGCAGTTCCTCGGGGGACAGCGGCACGGTGGGCGCGGCGATGATGAGCAGGCTGCAGTCCAGCGGGATCGGATTGTCGCCGCTCAGTTCCAGATTTTGCACCGCGATGTCATTTTGCGCGAGCACGAGATTGAATTTTGAATAGCCGTAGTTGCCTGCGTCGGTGAGCGAAGATTCGCCGTTGCCCTGCAAAAAATACGCCTTGAGCGGCTGGGCATTTTCCAGCGCCAGCAGCTTGGAGGTGAACATGACCTCGCCGTTAAATTCGATGGGCTGGCGGCGGAACTGCAGTTCCTTCTGCTTGGGATCATCGGGCACGGTCGGCTCCAGCTTGTATTTCACGATCGCTTCGCCCGGAATCACGATGGGCAGCCGGTCGCTGCCGCCGTCAAAAATGATCAGGTCCTTGCTCGGCGGCGCGTTGGGGCTTTCCGACGAGGCGGGCAGGTTGTATTTCTCCTTCACCTTCTCGGCCTCGCCGGCGTCGAGCAGGTAATTGACGGTGCGGAGGGAAATGTTTTTGTTCACCTCGCGGTAGGCATTCAGCAGCGCCACGATGTCCGGATAAAAATTTTCGTTGTCCTTGGTGTCGTAATACAGCGTCACCGCCACATGATTGGTGAGCGAATGTAGTACGCTGAGCGTGCGCGCGGACAGCACGATGCGCGTCTGCGAGCTCAAATAAAACCGCTGGAAAAATTTCGCGCCAAGAAAATTCAGCATCACCGCCACGGCCAGCACCAGCGCCGTGCGCAGCACCACGTCGAAGCCGATTTTCCAGCGGCGCGCCGGCGAATAACTGGTTTGGACGGGAGCGCTCATGTCATTTCCACCGGCGGCTTTCCACCACGCGCAGCGTCAGGAACAGAAACACAAACGTCGCGGTCACATAAAAAATCACCGCGCGCGTGTCCACCACGCCGCGCGCAAAATCGTGCATCTGCTCGAACAATCCGAAATACGAAATGATCTGCGTCTGCCAGGGCTGCGCCGAGGCCGGTAGCGCCGCCGCCAGAAATCCGAGCGAGAACAGGCTCACTCCCAGCATGAAGCTGATCATCGCCGCCGCCATTTGGCTGCGCGTCAGCGACGACGCAAAACAGCCGAGCGACAGAAATAAGCCGCCCGTCAGCAGAATGCCCAGGAACATGCCGCTGATCGTGCCGGCGTCCAACGCGCTTTGGTTGGTGAAATGGCGCACGATGAACAGGCACGCCAGCAGCGGCAGCCAGGCGACCATGTAAAAAATTACCGCCGCCGAAAATTTTGCGGCAACGACTTGCAAGTCGCCCACCGGCGTCGTCATCAGCGTTTCAAAAGTGCCCGACGCTTTTTCCAGCGCAAACAGGCGCATGGTGATCACCGGTGTCACCAGCAGCACGATCAGCCAGAAATAATAGGTGCGGTAAAACATCTCCGTCACCGGCATCGGCGACGGGTCGGTGCCGAGATTTTGCAGCAGCACCACAAAACTCAAGTCCGTCAACAGTGTCACGGCGGCGATGATGACGTAACCGGTCACGGAAAAGAAAAAGGCCGCCAACTCGCGGCGCAGCAGCACCCAGAAAATTCTCATTCGGTTTCCTCCGGATTGGGCTTGGTCACCTGCACATAAATATCTTCCAAGGTATGCCGGCTTCGCGTCAACTCTCGCAGCACCCAACCGCGCTCGCGCACCAGATTGAAAACCAGCGGGCGCAAATCCTGCCCGTCGCGCGGCGTCAGGGCGCAGCGGAAAAACTCGCCTTCGCTCGGCGACACGTCGAACTGCTCCACTTCCGGCATCGCATCGAACACCGCATTCAATTCGACGGCCGGCGCGGCGATTTCAGCGATAACCTGGCTGCCGCCCGCCATGCGTTGCTGCAAATTCCCCGGCGTGTCCGCCGCCAAGATTTTCCCGCCCAGCATGATGAACACGCGGCTGCACATCATTTCCACTTCCGGCAAAATATGCGTCGAAATCAGCACCGTGTGCGTGCCCGCGAGACTTTTGATCAACTGCCGCACCGAGCGGATCTGCTGCGGATCAAGGCCGATGGTCGGCTCGTCCAGAATGATCAATTCCGGCTCGTGCACCAGCGCATCCGCGAGGCCGACGCGCTGCTTGTAGCCCTTGGAAAGCTGGCCGATGATGCGCCGCCCCACGTCGGTTAAGCCGCATTGCTCCATCACCGTGGTCACGCGCTCGCGTGATTTTCTCCAGCCGAGACCTTTCAGCCGCGCGCGGAATTTCAAATATTCGCGGACGCGCATTTCGGGATAGAGCGGGTTGTTTTCCGGCATGTAGCCGATCCGCCGGCGCACTTCGTCGGCATCACGAAAAACATCGAAGCCGGCCACGCGCACCGTACCGCTGGTCGCCGGCATGAAGCTGGAAAGAATCCGCATCGTCGTGCTTTTGCCGGCGCCGTTCGGGCCGAGCAGGCCGACGATCTCGCCGCGCGCGACCGTGAACGACAAATCGTCCACCGCCGTGCGACCGGCGTAACGCTTCGTCAAATTGGAAACTTCAATCATTTCGATGTGAACCCGCAAAAACTCGCGTCCATTCTAGTCATATCCAACCCGCTGCGGCGAACAAAAATTTCAGAATAACCCTGATTAAACAGGCAAATTTTTGTTTCGTTGCGTTCAAAAATATTTTTGGCGGCTTGACTTCGCACCACCATCGGGGCAGAACGGTTGCCGGGTGAAGCCGTCCGCCGAAAATTTCTACGCCCGGTGGCGCGAACGCAGCCGCAACGTCGGCGCGCTGCGCGAGGAAAACGGCTGGCCCACCGAACGGCTGCTGCAAGCCGTCTGGCAGCAGCAGCGTCTCCAACGCGACCAACTCAAAACCGCCGATGGCCGCCGCGTCCGCGTGTTTCATCCCGGTTTTGTCAGCGTCGAAGGCGGCCCGGATTTTCGCGGCGCGGTTTTGCAAATTAACGACGAACCCGTTTTGGTCGGCGATGTGGAAATTGACCTGCGCGCCAGCGGGTGGCGGGTGCACGGCCATGATCAAAACCAAGCTTTCAAAGGCGTCTGCCTGCACGTCGTTTGGGAAGAGGTCCAAAGTTCAAAGCCCAAAGCCAAAAATTCGCCGGCCATCCTGTCGTTACAAAATGTGCTCGACGCGCCGCTGGCGGAATTGAGCCGGTCGCTCGAAAACGCGGCGCTGCGTTCACTGCCGGAAAATCTGCGCGGTAGATGCTGCGCACCGCTGCGTGAACTTAATGAATCACGATTGGAAGAATTATTGTACGCCGCCGCGCGCGTCCGGCTTGAAATCAAGGCGGCGCAATTCCGCGCCCGCGCCCGGCA
>Ga0182030_10014580_pt1 | contig 15493 bp, 9 predicted proteins | sample 812S3MmetaG_FD_121299 | JGI IMG/M metagenome (GOLD analysis project Ga0182030, IMG submission 121299) | Permafrost microbial communities from Stordalen Mire, Sweden - 812S3M metaG (Illumina Assembly) | ecosystem: Environmental > Terrestrial > Soil > Wetlands > Permafrost | place: Sweden... | reverse complement strand
GGACATCCAACTGGAAGATGGCGGCGTGGCGGTCGGGCGCATTGAGCTGCTTGGTTTCTACCAGCGGCGTTTCGTAGGTTTTGGCTTTGCCTTGGAAGAAAGCCACGTTGGAAAGAATGTGAATGTCGCCATTGGCTTTCGCTTTGCCATTGGTAGCTTCGCGAGCCGGGTCATAGACCTCGTAATAAAAGTAGAGGTGCTGCTGGCTGGTGAAAACGTGAGTCACGTTGGGAACAATTTCAGAACCGTCGTGGACCAGCGGATCACCAGCGATTCCTTTCTTACTAGAAGATTGAATTTGACTGGCCAGAATGACGGAGCTCATCTTTAGAGGCGCCGTTTTCAGGTCAGGAATAGTGGCATCGGTTTCAAACGAGCCCATGCGACCGGTTTGATTCTCGCGCACGACGAACTTCAAGTGATAGGCCCCAGCGGGCAGAATGAATCCGCTGTCATACTGAACATTCTTACGCTTTACCTGCGCGGACGTTTCCACGGCGATCTTTACGGTGTCGCGCATATCGCCGACGGGGCGCTTCTTGTCGTTCACGGCCTCACCGACGATGTCGAGCGTGGCTTTGTCACGAGTGCTGTTGCTGGCGAACGGAATCTCCGAGCCGGGAACGACGATGGAAATGGGGACGAAGAACTTGTCGTCGCCGATGCGGAAATAGCCAGAGGCTAGATAGACCGGAAGATCGGTGCTGGGAAGTTCCGACGCGAGTTCCTCATCCAACTGGCGCTCGCGGTCTTCTTGATTGGAATGTTTGAAGTCGGCGGGCGCGTAATAACCCTTGCGGTACTCCATCTTGTAGCCGGACTGCTTGAGCTGCACGGTGATCTTGCGATAACGGCCGTCGCGAGCGGGATTGGCGCTGTGGTAGCCGAGCATGTAATAACTCGACGTGTCGGCTTGAACGCCTTTGAACACCTTGCTGAAATCGTTGGAGTCGAGGTAAGCGCGGCCCCCGGTGTCGCCAGCCAGCGTGACGAGAGTTTCCTGCGAAGTGGCGTTAGAACTCAGCGCGCTGAGTGTGGAACCGCCGGAGTAGGGCGAGGTGCCGCGCAGGCTGGCGCTTTGCGCTTCTCCACCGGGAACGATAGCCTGCAGACCGCGAATGTCCAGCGTGTAGATAGAGAGGTTGGCGCGAACCGCGGCGTTGACCGCGGCCCGAAGCTCGGACTCGTTTTCAACGCCGGTGCGATCCATCCCGCTGGAGAAATAGATGAGGGACTTTTTCTGCTCGACATGGGAGAGTTGGGCAGCAATGGCACGCAGCGCCTCCAGCCGGCGATCCGTATTGAAGATGTTGTACTCGGTGTCATCTGCAGTGAATGAGCCGCCAGTGTCAGGCGTGCCCTCGGTGGTGCCCGTAGAACCCTCTTCGAAACCCTGGCCGCTGCCCGTGCTGAACGCCTGCAGAACCTTCTTGAGTTGACTTTTGTCCTGAGTGAAGTCCTGATTCACTGTTAAAGAATTTGCCAGGGACGCAACGGCCACCAGATCAGCCGGGGCCATCTGTTTGTCCAAATAGTTCTGGGCGGCGGTGAGAGCGTGGTCAATTTCATCCGGCTGCATGGAAGAGAGATCAAAGAAGAGGATGATCATGCGGCGGTCTTTGAGCGCGCCCAGCGCGGTGGCTACTTCGGCTTGCGGGTTGGCGGGAGAGGCTGCTTTTTTCGGCGGCGTGTTGAGCAACTTCACCTGGGCCACGTCGCTGGCAGGAACAACATCGGTGTTTTCGATGTCGAAGGAGACGACTTTCTGCGGCTTGCCATCCTCGAGCACATTGAAGTCTTCAGGCTTGAGGTTGCGGACGAAGTCTCCGTTCTTGTCGCGGACGGTTACGTTGACGAGGACCAGTTCGGTTTGAGCGTGGAAAACGTATTCCGGCTCCTGCGAACACAGCGGGGAATAAAGCAGGGCTAGCTGCACGAGAATCGCCAGGAGCTTGGCGGGCCAGCGAGTTGAGGTGAGATGTGTCATGAGTTCACGCCGGTACTGCCTTATCCTGCTTACAACTGATTCATTTACCGCCGCCTGCAACGCCCTCGCTGCTGCCGGGAAGCGTTCCGGTCGCCGTAAGATCCTTCGTGCGGCAAAAAGCGCCGCGCTCAGGATGACAATTTCAACCGAGGGCCGCCGAGATGGCGGCGCTACTAAAATCGAAACCGCGCGGTCATTTGGATCGTTCGCATTGGGCCCGCCTCAATCACCCGGCCAAAGGTCGGCGAGTTCACCGTGGTGTCAATCGCGGCAAATTGCGGATGATTAAAAATGTTCGAAGCCGAGGCGCGCAACTCGAGCATACGCATCTCGCCCAAGGGAAATAACTTGGTGAACGCCATATCAAACAGCAGACTGCCCGGTCCCTCGATGCTGTTGCGGCGTGCGTCGCCATACTGGCCGGTTGGAGGGGCGGTAAATGCCGCGGTGTTGAACCATTCACCGATGGAAGGATTCGCCACGGTGAATGGCTGCGCCGGAACCACGTCAGCTCGAATCGTACCGTTGGTGCCACGACTCACATCTGTAAAATCTCCCAGCACGCGCGGCGTTAACGGCATCCCCGAGGCGAGGCTCCAGTCGCCGCTCCATTCCCAATCGCCAAAGATGGCGCGCCATGGGGTTTTCGCACTCAGCCAATATTTGTCATGGCCAAAGGGCAATTCCCACAAATAGTCGGCGGTGAATTTGTGGCGCTGGTCGAAGGCGGAAAGACCGCGCTCTGCCCCGATGTCGAAAGGATTCTGCGCCACCACGCTACCACCGCCACCGATGGATGAAGCATCATCCATGGATTTGGAAAATGTATACGTACCGCCGATGGAAACGCCTTTTTGCAGGCGCTTGCGCAAGCGCACCGAACCTGCGTTGGCGCTGGAATAGGCTTGCGAGGTCTGCCACGTAAACGCCTGTGCGTTGGCAATGCGGATTCCGGCCAAGCCACCGTTGGGGGACACCAGATTATTGAGATCCGTGCCTTTGGTCCCAGTGTAGTCCACATTCATAATCAGGGTAGAACGAAGCTGCTGCTGAATGTCCAGATTGCGAATCTGAACGTAGCCCATGCGGTAGTTGGGATCAATCGCGAAATTGTTGGTGATCAATCCGGCGGCAGGCGTGGGGAAACCGTTCTGCAACGTTAGAGTGCCCACAGACGGCTGGACATTGGTTTCCGCGATGTCGAACGGCGGCTGAAACGCCAACTGCTGAGCGATCGTCTGGTAGGCGCCGGTATTGTAGTTAATGCCGTAACCTGCGCGCACTATGGTTTTGTCGAACGGCTTCCAGGCAATGCCGATGCGCGGCGCGAAGTTATTACGGTCTGGACGCACCAGGGTCGCAGAATAGCCTTGGCCCGGCAGAACAGCGGTCACCGCGGGAGTACCCAGCGACGGATTGAGAACTCCAGGCGTTAGGATCAGGTTGGCAATGCGGTTGTTGAGTTCGGTGAACGGCGAGACATACTCATAGCGAACGCCCAGGTTGAGCGTGAGGTTGCCGCGCAGTTTCCATTCGTCCTGGGCATAAAGGTCCCAGGAATTTCCCCGGAAGTGATAATTGTTCGCGCCGAATTGCACCGAGGTCTGCTGCGGCAGGCCGAGCAAGAAGTCTGCGAAATCGAAGCCGGTATTGGTTGCGGGTACACCGTTGACGATCTGAGCCGTGTTGGCGCCGCTGAAAAGGAAACTGCCGCGTGCGTTGTTATCGGTCTCAGTGTTGAGCTGGATACGGCGGAAATCGCCGCCCCATCGCCAGGTGTGCTTGCCGTGGTTCCAGATCATGTTGTCGGAAAAAGTGAGCGTCTGATTGCGCTGCAATGCCGGATTGATGTCGCTCAGACTGCCAAAATGGGTAAAGGAAAGACCCGGCAGGCCCCAGTCGAAGGGATTCTGGGAAACTCCGCCGATACCGAGATTTCCTGTAACGTCCTGCGAAAAGGCGTAGAGATTTTGCGTGCTGGTGCGGCTGCGGTTGAAGTCCACGCGGGCGATATTAGTCAGCTTGCCAATGCTGCGGATGTAGGAGATCGGAACGTCAAAACTGCGGACGCTGGTATTTCCACTTACGCTGGGAAATGGGTCAGTGAGGTTAGCGCCCGACGAATGATAGTGGAAGCCAAAAGTCAGATTGTTGCGCGGCGCTCGGAAGCCGCCCAGCCCGCGCCCGGCGCGAGGCAATGTGGGAGCAGCGCCAAAGTTATGCATCAGCCGTACGTTGAGATCGTCACTGTTGTTGTTGGCGGAAGTAACGTAGTGGAAATTCTGAGTGGTTCCCGGCAGGTTAGGCAGCGGAATGTATTGCAGGAGACCTTGCGCGATTGGACTGATCTGGCAGCCCGGCGCGCTTTGCATGTTCTGCAGGTTATTGCCCGGCACCGGCTGCCCGGCATTGGCGCCGCACTGGCTGAGATTGGGATAGAAAAGTTGGACCGGCTGCGCGGTACTAGGACCAGAGCCGTAGATAGCCTGCGAGAAATCGCCGGCGCGTTCTGCCCCAGTCGGAACCGTGGAAAACTGATCGAAGGGATTCTCACTGCGCGAACCGTTGTAGTTCACAAAGAAGAACGTCTTGGTTCCTCCCTGATAAATGTGAGGAATGTTGAGCGGCCCACCCAGGGACCCGCCAAAGCGGTTCTGCGTATATCCGGCTTTCGTGGCCGGTTGTCCGGTCAGGGAAAATGGAGCCGCATCCAGGGCTGAATTGCCGCCGGTGTAGTACAAAGAGCCATGCGGCTGATTGATATTGAGGCGCCCTCGGCCGCCACGGCCGCCCATCATGAGGACCCCAGGGCCTCCGCCAAAACCTCCGCCGCCGCCCCCAAAGCCGCCGGGGCCTCCTCCGCCAGGGCCGCCGAAACCTTCTCCAAGTCCCCCAGGTTGCTCCCGGAATTCGGAGATCCTCGCACGAAATTCGTCACTGCTCATGCTGCCCATCGGATTGGACGTGCTGCCGGAGACAGCAACCGACTCGGTGGCAGAGCCCGAAGAGAGCCCTGGCACCGGCATGCCTGCAGGCGCAATTTGATCTACACCCTGACCTTCCGCACCCTCGGACTGCGTCAGCACAAGACTTTGAAAGCCCCGGCCATTTGCGCCAGCTGCACCGACGGCCGCGAGAGCACTCGCGATTGCCTGCTGCGTATTTGCGGGCGCAGCCGGCGGGACGCGGGAGAGCAGCACCAGTTCCAGGTCGGCTTGCACGTCGCGATGGGCAGCATCAATCAGCACTTCGTGAGTGAGCGGAGCGAAGGCAGCCATTTGGGTGCGGACCACGTAACGTCCGTTGACCGGAACTTGCAAGACGTAGGCGCCGTCGACGCCAGTCCAAGTCAAGCTCTTCTGACCAGTGAGCGTGTTCATCGCGGTGACGGTGGCGCCGGGAATGGGCATGTTGCCGGACTTCACCAGCCCGTGGATGGAACTACCCGACACGACCGCGGTGGAAGCCGGCGCCGCGGAAGATTGAGCGCGCGCCCAGGCGGGTGCACCCAACAATGCTAATACAACCGCCAAGAGTAAAGCGTCCGCCCAAAGGGGCGGACGCGGAATTTTCTGCTGAGAAGTGGGCTTCATCGGCGCGCTAAATTGCAGGAGTTCGAAAGATCAATGCGAATCAGGCGCTCCCTGGCCGGCGCCTTGTCCAGCACCTTGGCCTCGACCCTGACCCCGTCCCATCATGGGCAATTCTCCCACGTTCAGCACCGCCGGGACAAAGATGTCGTTCTTCATTTTTCCGCGACCGAACACGCGGTCTCCCACCTGGAAGTCAGCCAGGGTTACGCTTTGATCCTGCTTGCGGAACGATGTGCTCTCATCCACGGTAATGTTCTGGGTCACGCCGTCGGGGCGAAGAATGGTGAGCTGGGTTCCAGTGATCGCTTTGATTTCTCCCACGATAAATTCCTTGCCCAGGCCTTCTCGCATGCCTCCGAAACCTCCGGGAGGCCCGGAGCCAACCATGTCCGCCTGCCAAGTATTCTCTCCGGTCGATTCTCCGCGCACGAAAATCTGGTCGCCGACTTTGAAGTCCGCGAGCTTGGCGGCCTGCCGATCCTTACGATATTGCGTCTTGTCACTCAGGTTCACCTGAGCGGTCTGCCCATTCATTGTCTTGACGGTGAGTGAGTCAGCGCTAATAGCCGTGATGGTACCGGCGACGCCCGGGCGATGATGTCGTTCCATTTGGCCGTTGGGTGGAGCGGAAGACTGGCCATCGGGGGGCGGGGCGGCTGGTGTGGTTTGTCCCCAGCACCAAACTGCAACGAAGAAGAAAAGGAGAGTGCCCAGAGTCTTGCGCATTGGAATCCTCCTGCAAAATACCTTCCATCATTCAAACACCAAAGCGAATTCCTGGCCGGTAATAAGTTGGTCAAATCGAGTAAAGTTTCGTAAAGAGGTGCCCCTCACGGAGAGACAGGATGGAGACTGAAAAGTAAGATAAAATAAATCACGAGCACTGCCCCCTCGTTCAACGGCAGGACAGCTGACTCTGGATCAGCATATCGGGGTTCGAATCCCTGGGGGGCAGCCAAGATTCACGCGCGTTTCCGCGATTCTGCACTTTTCCTCTTCCTTAACTGTGTCATCACCGTAGCACCAAAAGTTCAGCGCTGCTCTTTAGCGTGACTTCGGGGATGCCGTGAGTGAAACTGCTGATTTCGTCAACAATCTAAGAACTCGAGGCTAGGACGGAAACCGCTGCGCGCCTATGTCAGCCTGGCTGTACCTCGCCCTGCTAAAGAAAATGCAGTCCGGCACATCGGAATGAGCCGAACCGGGGATTTGTGGGGCTAGGTCATTCCACGCAACAGGCATTGCATCTCCGCAAAACATTCGAAACAGCAGTTTTTGGAGAAAATCTGGGAACTTCGGATCATTACGGCTGCTTGTCATTCCCAAATTCAGACGCGTTCCACGTGCTCCAAAACCAGCTATGCACCCCTTGGGCTGATTGTCGTTTGCGATCCATAACAGTTTTACGTTTTCCTCGCAGCACCGTTGGATTAACTGCGTGCCCGTGATGCTGTTGCCAGTTCTGTCAGTAATCTCACCACGGCTGTTGATATCACAGAACAGATGGACGACATCAGGCTTCTGTGTCAAAGCCGCCGTTAATTCCTGAATACTGACAAATATCTTTGTGGCTGTGGCTGGATAGTAACGCCTATAGAGTCCGGCGTCGCCCTTGAGAAGCTCATCAAATCCAGGATCGAGACAGCACACCAGCACCTTTGATCCGATGACCTCATCCTTGTGGAACAAGTCCAGAATTCCCATTCGATGTGTCTCGCTCGCAGAAAGGTGATGATACCGCAGTGCAAAGCGCAGGTTTGGCACGCAATGTCGCCGGACACGATTCTCAACGTATCAGTCCACCCAACGAGTTAGACACATTAAACCTTGCAGAATCTTCCCCGCGTTGTAGCTCAATGGCGTACCTCCGAAAAGTTGCGCCCGGCGGGATTGCAAACTGGCAGACAGCAAGAATCCTGTGCGAGGAATACAATTCGTTCGCGCCATAGGGAGGGCCCGAACCAATGAATACGCGGAACAGAGGCTTGACGTCCGGGCGATGGAAGAAGCCGCTTTGGGCGGTCGTGACGATGATGATGCTGCTGGGGGCGGCCACTGCGGTGGCGCAAATAGGCGGCGATCGGCTCAAGAACGGATTCGAGAATCCGCCAAACGGCGCCAGGCCCCGGGTATGGTGGCACTGGATGAACGGAAACATCACCAAGGAAGGTATCCGGTTGGATCTGGAGTGGATGCACCGGGTGGGACTGGGCGGGTTCCAAAATTTTGATGCGGCACTGAACACGCCACAGGTGGTGGAACGCCGGCTCGCCTACATGACGCCGGAGTGGAAGGATGCATTTCTCTACGCCACTAAAGTCGCCGACCAGCTTGGACTGGAGGAAGCCATCGCCGGCTCACCGGGCTGGAGCGAGACGGGCGGACCGTGGGTTCCAGCTTCCCAGGGCATGAAGAAGTATGTCTGGAGCGAGACGCGGATCGAGGGTGGCAAACCATTTAGCGGAGTACTAGCGAAGCCACCGTCGAATACCGGGCCCTTCCAGAACCTGTCGGTTCATGATCTGGTTCCTGAACCGCAGTTCTATGCGGACAGCGTTGTGCTAGCTTATCGCGTTCCCACAAGCGATGTGCCTCTGGCGTCGTTGAATCCGAAGGTAACGTTCAGCGGTGGCACGCCTGATGCAAAGATGCTCAGCGACGGCGACGTGGAGAAGACCACCAAGCTGCCGATTCCGCCGGTAGGAGGAGTTTCGTGGATTCAGTACGAATTTGCGCAACCACAGACAATGCGGGCGCTGACCATGGTACAGATCGACAACGATCCGTGCTCTTCCACGTTAGACGCGAGCGACGATGGCCAGAGCTTCCGGACGGTTGTCCAACTTCCGAATGAGGGCGCCCCGGAGCATACGCTCTCGTTTCCCGCTGTAACGGCGCGGTTCTTCCGCGTGACGTTCAAAAGGGTTCCGCCGCCCCCGCCGCCATTCTGGGCGCAGGATAGCGAGAACTCATCCAACCCGGCAGCCGAGAGCAAGCGGCCCACCGATTACGAGATTGCAGAATTAGTGCTGCATCCTGGCGCCCGTGTGAACCGCTTCGAAGAGAAGGCAGCTTTTGAGCCGATGCCTGATCTGTACCAGTTCGCGACGCCAGAGGTGGCGGCGGACGACGCAATCCGAAAGTCGGAAGTGATTGATCTGACGTCGAAGCTTCGTCCCGATGGCACTCTGGACTGGACGCCGCCAGTTGGCGCCTGGGTCGTGCTGCGGTTTGGATACTCTCTGCTGGGGATAACGAACCATCCGGCGACGGCTGAGGCAACCGGCCTGGAAGTCGACAAGCTCAATCGCAGCTATGTGAGGAACTACATGGACCACTACCTGGACAACTACCAGAGCGCGGTGGGCGCAGACCTCATGGGGGCGCGCGGCGTGAGGTACGTGATCACCGACAGCTGGGAGGCAGGCGCACAGAATTGGACTGACAACATGATCGCGGAGTTCACCAAGCGGCGAGGGTATGACCCGCGGCCATGGATGCCCGCGCTCGCCGGACACGTGGTCGAGAGCGCGGAAGCAAGCGATCGGTTCTTGTGGGACTTTCGCAAAACGATTGCCGATCTGACCGCCGACGAGCACTACGGCCAAGTTGAGGCATCGCTGAAAGAGCGAGGCATGGGGCACTATGGCGAATCGCACGAGAGCGGACGAGCATTTATTGCCGATGGCATGGAGGTAAAGAAGCTCAACGAGGTTCCGATGAGCGCCATGTGGACGCAGCGCCTGGGCGTAAACAAGGAACAGTATGCGGCGAACGCGGATGACCGGGAGTCCGCCTCAGTGGCGCACATTTACGGCCAGAATCTGGTGGCGGCTGAGTCGATGACCGCTTCGAAGTCTCCCTGGGCATGGTCGCCGGCAACGCTGAAACCAACTGCCGACAAAGAACTGGCGGAAGGCATCAACCGCTTCGTGATTCACTGCTCGGTGCACCAACCCCTGGTGGGCAAGGCTCCGGGCTTGGGATTGGGGCCATACGGGCAATGGTTCACGCGGAACGAGACTTGGGCAGAAGAGGCAGCGCCGTGGGTAAGCTACCTGGCGCGAAGCTCCTTCCTCCTGCAGCAGGGCCACTTCGGGGCGGATGTGCTGTATTACTACGGAGAAGACTCTAACCTGACGGCAATCTTTGCAGACAAAGGTCCTGATGTTCCGGCGGGTTATGGCTTTGACTACGTGAACGCGGATGCGCTGATCCACAAGCTGGCTGTCAAGGATGGGCGGATCACTACAGAAAGCGGAATGAACTATCGGGTATTGGCACTTGATCCCTATAGCACGCACATGTCGCTGCCGGTGTTACGAAGGATTCGCGACCTCGTAAAGGAAGGGGCGGTGGTGGTGGGCGCAAAGCCGGTGAACACTCCGAGCCTCGCCGACGATGACAAGGAGTTTCGTAGCATTGTCGAAGAGCTATGGGGCGATGCGACCGGAGCGCGCAACGTGGGCAAAGGGAAGGTCTATTCCGGCGAGACACTGACTGATGCGTTCACCGCGTTGAACCTACCGCCAGACTTTGACTACACGAAACCGGAGGGCGACACAAAGATCCTCTTTGTGCATCGCAAACTGACGGATGGCGACCTTTATTTCGTGGACAACCGCAATGACCGGGACGAGCAAGTGGACGCCAGCTTTCGCGTGACGGGCAAGGCGTCTGAATTGTGGCATGCAGAAACGGGGATGATGGAACCTGCGGCCTATACGATAGCCAACGGGCGGACGACGGTGCCGCTCCATCTGGAACCGTGGGGCACGGTCTTCGTCGTGTTCCGCGAGCCCACCAAGATGATGTCACGCACTTTGCCGAAGGTGGTGGAAACCCAAGTTGCCACAATCGGCGGCTCGTGGAATGTGAGCTTGCAGCCAGGACGGGGCGCTCCGGCCTCAATCACGATGGATAAGCTGGCTTCGTGGAGCGAGAACACAGACGACGGAGTGAAGTACTTCTCCGGAGTGGGCACTTATACAAAGACGATCGAGGCGCCGGCGGACTGGTTCAAACCGGGAGCGCACTTGTGGATTGACCTCGGCGACGTGAAGAACCTGGCGGATGTCACCGTGAATGGCAAGTCATTGGGGACTGTCTGGCACACGCCTTATCGAGTGGATGCGACCAGCGCATTGAAGCCGGGCGCAAATGCAGTGATCATCAAAGTGACCAACGCGTGGGTGAATCGCCTGATCGGCGACCAGCAGCCGAATGCCGGAACAAAATATACCTTCACGGTCTACCATCCTTATAAAGCCAATTCTTCCCTGCTGGCTTCAGGATTGCTAGGACCCGTGGAGGTGGTGAGGGCCGCCAAAGAGCAGGAGTAAAAGACTGGGCAAGTGCGAGACGTTGCGATGAATGCCTCAGGATGCATTCTTCGCGCAAAAGCTGTCAATCAGATCCGGCAACTGCGGCATGGAGTCGAAGGTTAGGTCTGCGTGTGCCGAGGCAAAGTCTGGGGGGCGCTTTTCCAGATCGATGTGACTTCCCCCTAGAAACCAGAAGACCGGCATTCCGGCGGCGTTAGCGGCCTTCACGCCCGAAGGCGAATCTTCAATGACGAGACAATGCTCGGGAGCGACGCCCATCTGCTCTGCGGCATAGAGAAAAAGGTCAGGGGCAGGCTTACCACGGCTGACCATGGACGAACTGAAGAGATGCGGCTCGAAAAAACGTGAGAGCCCGGTCAGTGCCAAACCTCTTCGGACGTACGATAGCGGACTTCCAGAAGCTACACAGACGGGCAATGTTAACCGAGACAGAGCCTGTTCGACGCCGCGAACGCTGTGTAATCGCTGCTCGAATACCTCGACGATAGAGTGTTCCAGGTCCGCGGCAAAATTCGAGCCTACGGGATAACCTTCCGCCGCAACCTGCATTGCCATATCGTGACGAGGAACTCCGACAAATCGCTTGAAGACCGTGTCAATATCAATTTGCAATCCCACGGATTGAAGGGCTGCAACCGCGCACTCACAACTGATGCGTTCACTATCCAGCAGTACGCCATCACAATCGAAGATGACCAACTCTATTTTTCGCACCACTAATTTTCTCGATCCGGCTGTGGGGTTTTGGACAGATATTGACGCATGGTTGCAGCCGCGCCGAGTTTGGAAAGCTCTTGCAGCGCCGCTTCCGCCTTTGCCACGAAAAGTTGGTTCGCCGGCAGCGCCTGACCAAAGATCGACTTGATGGCGAACACAGGACGCGGATCGGTTCCGGCAGTTTTGGCAATGGCAGTCAGCTCCGCAGCGCGAGCGTCAATGATGGTGAGAGCCTGACCCCGCTCATCAATTCCCTGCTTTAGATAATGGATCCAACTGGCAACCACTAGGCTCAACAGTTCTATTGACTTACCCTTCTCTAGTAATTCTGCGATTGACGGCAGCAGCCACTTTGGTATCTTGGCGGAGCCTTCTGAGCAAATGCGCGTCATCTGATCGTTGATGGTTGGATTAGAAAAACGCTCAATCAAAGTTCTCTTGTACTCCGTCACCGATGTGCCCGGAATCTTCGGCACCACCGGAGTCACTTCCTTCATGAAGCTCTCCACGAAAGATCGAAAGAGAGCGTCTTGCATCACTTCATGCACAAAAGTGTATCCGGCGAGCGCCCCCAGATAAGCCATTGCCAGATGGCTTGCGTTCAACAGCCGCATCTTCATGAGCTCGTACGGAGCCACGTCTGAGACCAGTTGTACTCCGACTTTCTCCCACTGCGGTCGTCCATTACAAAAATCGTCTTCGATCACCCACTGAATAAAGGGCTCGGTCACGACCGGCCATGCGTCCTGGAGTCCAAACCTCGCGGACACGAATGCGATATCTTGGGCAGTGGTCACTGGCGTAATACGATCCACCATGCTGTTCGGGAATTTCACATTGGCCGCAATCCACTGTTGCAGAGCGGCATTCCGTAACCCTGCGAAGGCGAGGAGAACTTTTCTTATAACGTGCCCGTTGCCCTGCAGATTATCGCAGGACATAACTGTAAAGGGAGGCAAGGCGCGAAGTCGGCGGCGGTCCAGAGCTTCCGCAATATATCCCAGCGACGAAACCGGCTGGCCTGGATGTTGCAAATCGTGCTGAATGTCGGGATGTTCCGCGGTGAACTCGCGTGTCCCTTCATCGATGAAATAGCCTCCCTCTGTAATAGTAAGAGAAACGATCTTGGTCTCAGCCGCTGCCATCTTTTCAATTGCCCTCTCCCGCTCTTCGGGCGCGTAGATGTAGTCCACAATGGAGCCGATTACACGAGCCGTTTGCTTCTCCGCGCTTCTCTCGACGATGGTGTAAAGGAAGTCCTGCCCCTTGAGGGCATCGCGCATGCGGTCATCGCTCTTCAACACACCCATGCCGCACTCACCCCATCTCTCGGTGCCGTTGAGTGCGAGCAAGTCGTCCAGATAAGCGGCCTGGTGAGCACGATGGAATCCGCCAACCCCGATGTGAACGGTGTTTTGACGCAATTCGCCGCGATTATAAGAAGGAACCCGAATTTCTTTCTTCAGCTTGGATAGATTTTGATTGTTCAGTTTGATTCCGGAGGAAGCCTCGCTCATTCAACCATCGCCTTTCTGTCTTACACCTGAGAACTCACGCACCACGATAGCAACATACGGATTGTAGACTGGAAACGAATCTCCCGCGAAAAGCGCCCGCGCGTTCGATATAGTTAAACTTTCACGAGACCTGTTCTGGACAATGTGCTCTCATGACCCAAGTCTCCCTATTCATTCCTTGCTTTGTTGACCAGCTTCTTCCACAGATCGGCCTTGACATGGCATGCGTGCTGCGTCGTGTCGGATATCAAGTGGACTTTCCCGAAGACCAAACGTGTTGCGGCCAACCCGCATTCAATACTGGGTACTGGCAAGAAGCAAAACCGTTGGCACAGCGTTTCGTGGAAGTATTCCGGTCGGCAGAGGCGGTGGTTTGCCCCTCCGGTTCCTGTACTACCATGGTTCGAAATTTCTATCCCGAACTGCTGGCTACGTCGGACATTCGTAACGAAGCGACCGAACTGGCGAAGCGAGTATTCGAGTTTTCCGAATTTCTGGTAAAGCAAGCTCACGTCTCCGACGTCGGGGCGTTTTTCCCTCACAAAGTGGTTTATCACGATGCTTGCCACGCTTTGCGAGAACTTCATTTGAAACAAGAGCCGCGGGAGTTGCTCGCAAACGTACAGGGCCTGGAATTAGTAGAGATGCTTTACAGCGAGGATTGTTGTGGTTTCGGCGGGACGTTCGCTGCGAAGTTCAACATGATTTCCGCCGCTATGGGCGACGCAAAAGCTGGGAACGCGGAGGCTTCCGGCGCGGAGTTTTTGACTTCCACGGATCCCAGTTGTCTCATGCAAATCGAGGGAATACTCCGCCGGCGCAAATCAACAGTGCGAACGCTTCACCTGGCGAGCATATTGGCACAAACAGATAAGTCGTCCAGAAACACTTCTGCCATGGAGAACCGGAGCGCCATTCGATGAGCGAAGCCGCACAGGAATTTCTGCGGCAGGCTGTAAGGAAATCCGCCGACCTCACTCATCAGCAGATCATCCGCCGCGCAACCCAGCAGAGCGGGCAACGTGCTGGCAAAGCGAGCTTTCATGATTGAGAGGCCGCGCGGCAGAGATGTTATGAAATCAAGTCGGAAGCGCTGGGCCATCTCGATCATTACCTTCTGGAATTTGAGCGGAAGATTCAAGAACGGGGCGGGCAGGTGTTTTGGGCGGAGAATGCGGAAGAGGCCCGCCGATATATAACTGGGATCGCCGAGGCTCGCGGCGTTCACGTAGTTACCAAATCGAAATCCATGGTGGCGGAAGAAATTCAGCTAACTCCAGCTATGGAGAAAATCGGTATTAAAGTCTTCGAGACCGACCTCGGCGAATTCATCGTGCAACTTCGTCACGAGCCCCCTTATCACCTGGTCACGCCAGCCATGCATCTCACCCGCACTGACATTGCCGCTCTCTTTAAGGAAAAGCTCGAGGGAGTGGACGGTGACGATCCAGAACAACTGGTGGCAGCCGCGCGGCGTGCACTCAGGCGCGCTTTCTTTTCGTCAGAAATGAGCATCACTGGTGCCAATTTCCTCGTGGCGGATGCCGGCATGGTCGCGATCACGACCAACGAAGGCAATGCGGAACTGGGGATGAACCTCTCGAAGATTCACCTGGTCCTGACGGGGATTGAAAAGATTGTGCCGCACCTCGATGACTTAGCCATTCTGTGGCCCGTGCTGGCGACCGCGGGCACAGGACAACCGGTTACTTGCTATAACACGCTGGTCGGAGGGCCAAGGGCTCCCCATGAAACCGATGGTCCGGACGAGTTTCACGTTGTGTTGCTCGATAACGGCCGTAGCGAGCTTCTTGCCGATGTTGAACAACGCGAGGTGCTGAATTGCATTCGTTGCGGCGCGTGTTTAAACGTCTGCCCCATATTTCGAACTGTCGGTGGCCACACTTATGGAACTACCTACCAGGGTCCGATCGGCAGTGTGCTTACACCTCACCTGCGAGGGCTTCACGAATTCCAGCATCTTTCGTATGCCTCGTCGCTGTGCGGAGCCTGTACTGATGTTTGTCCGGTAAAGATCGGCCTGCATCATCATTTGCTGCACAACCGTCGCAATGCGGTCAGCGCTGGCGAGCGTCCTTGGTCCGAACGAATTGGATTCAAGGTATGGCGATGGGCCATGATGGGCTCCCGCAGATTTGCACTCCTGTCCCGTCTCGCACTTTCAGCTCTCCGACTTATGTATCGGTGCGGCGCAGAAGGGACAAGGCTCGATCCGTTGCGTGCTTGGACCAAAGCTCGTGCTGCGCCGGATATTCCGAAGCATTCGTTCCGCCACATGTGGAGGAGGGAAAGTGCAGAGAAATGAAAATCTGG
>Ga0182030_10014578_pt1 | contig 15495 bp, 9 predicted proteins | sample 812S3MmetaG_FD_121299 | JGI IMG/M metagenome (GOLD analysis project Ga0182030, IMG submission 121299) | Permafrost microbial communities from Stordalen Mire, Sweden - 812S3M metaG (Illumina Assembly) | ecosystem: Environmental > Terrestrial > Soil > Wetlands > Permafrost | place: Sweden... | reverse complement strand
GAACCGCCGGGGCCGCTGAGCACGATGCTCGGCGGGGTCAAGATGTAGCTGCAGTAGCCGGGCTGCGAAATGTACAAAGATGCGTTCCCGATATTGAGAGACAAGCCGCGGGAAGTTTGCTGAGCGGTAGCCGCCACGTTGAGCGTCACGGTTCCGCTGCCCGTTCCGGAAGCTCCGGAAGTGACGGAAACCGTGGCCGGATAGTTGTTCACCACGCTCCAGGGGCACCCGGCGCCGGTCGAGATTGTCGTTTGAATAGCCCCGCCGCTGGCTCCCAGCGAGACGCTCGACGGGTTGAGCGAATAGGAACACGAGGAGGGCGCCTGAACGATCGTTACGCCCTGGCCGCCGACGGTCAACGTGGCCGTGCGCGTCGAGCCCGTATTGTTGGCCGACAAGCCCACGAATAATACGCCCGTTCCCGAGCCCGATGCGCCGGGTACAATTGTCGCCCACGTCTGGTTGCTCGCCGCGTTCCAGGTACACCCGCTGGGCGCGACTACCGAGTAGTTGAGCGTCGCCGCGCTGCTATAGACTGTCTGAGCGGCCGGGCTCACCGTGACCGTGCAACTGGCCGTCGCTCCGGATATGTGAACCACGAAAGCATCGTTACCGCTCTGGCCGCTTGGGAATGCCGTGGGTGTGGCGGGGAACGTTCCGTAGTTATACCCGGTAACGTAGGCGTCCCCACCGAATACGGCAACGCCATAGCCGTTCGTGTAGCCGGAACTGCCCAAATACGTGGAATAGACCAGGCCGCTGCCGGTTGGATTGATTTCGGAGACAAAGGCCGCCGTGGTTACCGGCGCCACCACGTAGGCGGTCGAACCGCTCGTAGGATCGGAGACAATCTGGCTGGGGCTGGCGATTCCCAAACCCGTGCCCGCGGGATTCCACGTGGCCCCGCCATCCGGCGAGACGTACAGGGCCGGCGAGCCGGAGAGGGCAGCGGCGTAAACCAGCGATGGGTTGGTGGCCGAAACCGCCAGAGCCCCGATCTCCACGGGAGCAGTACCGGAAGCCGCGGTCCAACTCGCGCCGCCATTCGTGGTGGCATAAATCATGTACCCATAGGAGCTCTTATAGAGCACGGCGGGATTGCTCGCGGAGACTGCCAGCCCATTGGGTGCTCCGTAAAGATACGTCCCCAACCCGGAATTGACCGCGGCCCAGGACGCTCCCTGGTTGGTGCTCTTGTAAACGCCATATCCGTAGATGTCCACGTAGAGCGAGCCGTCCGAAGCGGCCACCATCGAATAAATATTCGGAGTGGAGGAAGGCAGACCGCTGGTTGCGGGATTCCACGTCACGCCGCCATCGGTCGTTTTCTGTAGTGCGTAAGAGCTGCTCTGGGCATAGTAAGCATAGGCGGTATTGGCATTCGCCGGATCGGCGACAATCCGGTTCGCGGTGCTGGGCGATCCTTGATGAGTCCAGGTCTGCCCACCGTCCGTCGATCGATACACCGAATAGCAGCAAGCGATGGCGTAGATGGTGGAGGAGTTCGCCAGACTGCGAGACAGATTGTACGCGCTGGTAAGTGTGGATGTCTGGGTCCACGATTGACCCGAATTGGCGGTTCGATAGATCCCGTTCTCCGTCGCGGCAACTAACACGCCTGGAGTCGGATCGGGCGAGATGCTGGTAACCGCTCCCGCAAGGTTCGCGTCGAAAGCGGCCCACGAAGTCCCGGAATTGGTGGTCTGATAGAGCGAAACCGAATTCCCGGAAAGGCCTCCCTCAATCGCTGCCGCTGTCGGGAATTGAGGGGAGTCGGTGTACCCGGTAACGTATGCGTCTCCGCTGCCGTCAATTGCCAGCGCACGCACATAATCCTGGCGGCTTCCTCCCAGGTACGTAACGTAGCTAAATGCGGAACCGGTGCTGTTGAGCTTGGCGACAAAACCATCGTAGCCTCCGCCCGGAACCGTCTGAAGCGCTCCCACGGTTACGGGAAGGTTCGTTGAATTCGTATACCCGCCAACGTACGCATTCCCGCCGGCATCCACGGCAATCGAGTAGCCATAGTCGTATTGGCTGCCCCCCAGGAAGGTGAAATATCCCAACGCAGTGCCGGTGGCATTCAGTTTGGCGATGAATGCGTCGCTGCCGCCGGCATTCGCCGATTGGGCGCCGCCCGCCGGGGCATTAGCAAAGGTGGACGAATACGAATACCCTGTAACGTAGGCATTCCCGCCCGTATCCACGGCAATTGCGTATGCGAAGTCGGAGCCCGTTCCGCCGAGGTAGGTGGAATACACCACCCCGCCGCTGGAGTTGAATTTCGTGACAAAGCCGTCCACTCCGCCCACCGAATTCGTCAGGTACGCACCCGTCGTCGTGGGGATCGTCCCATAAACGTAGCCCGTGGCATATGCGTTTCCGCCGGCATCGACCGCGATGCCAAGGCCATAGGAACTGGAGCCCAGGTAGGTGGAGTAGAGCAAGGCGCCAATCGAGCTGAGCTTCAGCACTACCGCATCGGACGAACCGCTGCTGGTATTCAACGTGGACTGGTAGGCGTTTAAAACCGGAAAGTCGACCGACTGCGTATAGCCTGTCACCCACGCCGCTCCCGTCGAATCCACGGCAATCGATTCAAGATAATCGTAGCTTGCGCCGCCGATATAGGTGGAGTACAGCAGCGTCGTACCGGTTGGATCGATCTTGGAGACGAACCCGTCGGGCAGGGAGTGCGTCTGCGAATAGGCCGCGTTGGCAGTAGGAAAGTCCGAGGCGTAAGTATATCCCGCGATGTAGGCATTGCCGCTGGAATCGAGCGCAATTGCATACGAATAGGTGCTACTCGTGCCGCCTCCGATCAGGCTGGCGTACACGATGGTCGGGTCTATCACCAGCGGCTTAGCGCGGTCGTAATCATTCAGCCGGAAACCCACCTGACTGTTCGGCAAGAGCGCATAACGCCCCTCAATGGTCTCTCTGGCGCCGGCGGTTTCCTGGTACACCACCGGCAGGGGAATCCGGAGATCCCCTGACGTACTATGGACCACGAGCGAGCCATCCGGATCCAGTGTGAGATCGCCCGCTCCGCCAAACTTCAAGCGGATCTGTTTCGGGTCGGCGCCCGGCCTTAGTACCAGGTCGAACTCCATCTGCCGCTGATTGCCGCGGTAGACGACATCGATGCCGGGATATATTTCCCGATAAGTGACACTGTCGTAAGTCGCCAGGCCGAAGCGCCACTGTTTGGGATCGTTTCCATGCAGATAGTTGATCTTGCCGGGCAATTCCCGACCCGCGGTCCCGGAGACTCTGAGTGCCCCGGCGAAATCCATGGACATGGTACTGGCAGGTCCAGCCTGCGGCTGAACTCCGATGGCCGCGCTACCGCCCCGCAGGGCGATCGAATAGCCATTCCCGCGAGCCACAAACCGCTCTTCGGGACCTTTCCCCTGGCGCTCGAAGGCAAGAGGAAGCTTGTCGTAGGGATGAGCGGTGGGAGCGGCAGCCTGCACAACCGCGGGCGCGCAGAACAGGAAGAGAAGCGAGAGAGGGCGAGTGCACGTCGAGAAATGCATAGTAAAAGACCTTAAATATCCCTAATATTCCTGCGGAAGGATAATTCTACTAGCGCGATCCCGACTATACAAGCGAAATTTTGCCGGGCCGAGCCATTCCTTGCAGGGACTGATTCCTGGTGAGCCCGTAGGTGGGGCAGGCGGGCACCGCTTGCTTGCGCGCGCGGCTCGGAAAACGCCGCGATGATTCCAAGGGACTTGTTACTGAGCCGCGACCGCCAGGGAGCGGTCTTGCCGTTACGAGTCGGAGCTTCGCGACAGAAACTAATTAATAATAAAAGACCTTAGTCTGCTATAGACAAAATAATTCCGGACGATAAAGTCACCAAATGGGCAGGTGAACCAGCCCATTGGGAGACCAGTAGCCGTTGTCCAACGCCGCCCTCACAATCCGTCCCGAAGGTCTCCCGCGGAGCTCATTCCCCACAGGAGTTCGCACCATGTTCCTCAGACTGTCCGCATCCATTCTGTTCTTCTCGCTGGCGTTCACCGGCACTCTCGGCGCCCAGGTGAGGCCGCGCATCGTCGAGCGCCCGGACAACGGCGTTGTCGTGCGTCTACCCGGCACCGTCCACCCGTCGGTAGCGACTGCTACCGAAATCGGCCGTGCGCCTGGTAATTTGCCCATGGAGCGCATGCTGTTGCACCTTCAGAGCAGCCCGGAACAGGAAGCGGCACTGGTACAACTTTTGGCGGACCAACAGGATCCGTCCTCCCCGCGCTACCATGTGTGGCTCACGCCGGAACAGTTCGGGGAGCAGTTCGGCGCGGCGCGGCAGGATCTGGACGCCGTTGCCGGATGGCTGCAATCCCAGGGATTCCAGGTGACGGAAGTGGCGGCCGGACGCCGCGCCATCGAATTCAGCGGCACCGCCCGGCAAGTGGAGATCGCCTTCCGCACGCAAATCAATCGCTACGAGTGGAATGGCCGGCAGCACACCGCCAATGCCACGGACATCTCCCTCCCTGAGGCTCTGGCGCCGGTGGTGGCGGGAGTGGTCTCGCTGCACGATTTCGGCGCCCGCCCGCTGCACCACGTCATCCCTTCGACTGTCGCGCCGCAGACGGATTTCAGCGGCGGCGTACACGGGCTGTCACCTTATGACTTTGCCGCTATCTATAACGTGGCCCCTCTGTGGACCGCGGGGTACGATGGCACCGGGCAGAGTATCGCCATCATCGGCGAAACCAACATCAAGGTGAGCGATGTCACTAGTTTCCGCGCCACGTTCGGCCTGCCGGTCAACAACCCCACGGTCATCGTGAACGGCACGGACCCGGGGATTCTGGCCGGCGAAGAGACCGAAGCCGACCTGGACGTGGAGTGGTCCGGCGCGGTAGCCAAAGGGGCCAGCATCAAGTTAGTAACTTCCGCCAGCACCAATACCTCCGACGGCATTACGCTCTCGGCACAATACATCGTGCAACACGCCACCGCCCCGGTGATGAGCCTGAGCTATGGCCTTTGTGAGGCGCAGATGGGCACCGGCAACCAGTTTTACAGCAGCCTGTGGCAGCAAGCCGCCGCCGAGGGAATCGCCGTCTTTGTGGCCAGTGGGGACAGCGGTTCGGCCGGCTGCGACGTGCCCTATTCGGCATCGAACGCCGGGAAAAATACCACCGCGCCGGCCAGCCAGGGCTTCGGTGTCAACGGCCTGGCTTCCACGCCCTATAACGTGTCGGTGGGAGGCACCGAGTTTAACGACACGGCTTCGCCGTCCACTTACTGGAACACTTCGAACAGCGCTCAAAACGCCTCGGCCAAAGGATACATCCCGGAGATAGTCTGGAACGAGAGTAGTTACACCGCCGGCTCGTCCGGCAACAGCCTCTACGCCGCCGCCGGCGGAGCCAGCATAGTGTGGCCTCGCCCCAGTTGGCAAACCGGACCCGGAGTTCCCAGCGGCAGCATGCGTCTGACGCCGGACGTTTCCCTGTCGGCCTCGGGACACGATGGGTACGTGATCGAAGAGGAAGGCGCCCTGTACCTGGTGGGTGGCACGTCGGCGTCCACCCCGTCTTTTGCCGGCCTGATGGCCATCGTCAATCAGTACACCAACACGACCAATGGCAATCCCAACGGCAAATTCTATGCGCTGGCGTCGTCGGTCCCTTCGGTCTACCATGACATCACAACGGGGTCGAACGCCGTGCCCTGCCAGGGCGGTTCGGCCAACTGTTCAGCGGCGGCGCCCAGCACCAACGTCGGGACGATGAACGGCTATAGCGCCGGCGCGGGCTACGACCTGGCCACCGGATTGGGTTCGGTGGACGCCAACGCGCTGGTCACCAACTGGGACGGCACGGCAGCGGGGCCCGGCATTACGTCTCTCGGTCCCAACCCCATGACCGGTTCCGCGGCGAGCCAGAATCTAACTATCAACGGCGCCGGCTTCGTGGCCGGTACGGGTCTGCAGGTGAAGGTGGGTACGGTCACCTACCAGGGGTCGGCGGTCGGTTTCGTCAGTAGTGCGCAGTTAGTGGTAAGCGCTAACGTGGGCGTCAGCGCCCAGAGTCTGGCCGTACAAGTAACTAATCCGAACGGCCAGGCCGGCAATTCGGCGAGCCTGACGGTGAACGCCCCCAGCGTGGCGCCGGCCATCGCCACATTGAACCCCAACCCCATGACCGGTTCGAGCTCGGCCCAGTCCCTGACCATCAACGGGAGCGGCTTCGTGGCAGGTACGGGTCTGCAGGTGACGGTGGGGACCGCCAAATGTCAGGGGGCGGCGGTGAATTTCGTCAGCAGCTCGCAGTTGGTGGTGAGCGTGAACGTAGGCGCCAGTGCCCAGAATCTGGCGGTACAGGTAACCAATCCGAGCGGGCAGGCCAGCAATTCGGTGAGCCTGGCGGTGAGCGCCCCTGCCGTGGCGCCGGCCATCGTCACTTTGAGCCCCAATCCCATGACCGGTTCGAGTTCGGCCCAGCTTCTGACCATCAACGGGAGCGGCTTCGTGGCTGGAGTGAAGGTGACCGTGGGTGGGACCGTTTACCAGGGGTCGCAAATCAATTTCGTGAGTAGTGAGCAGTTAGTAGCCAGCGTGAACGTGGGCACTAGCGCCCAGGGTCTGGCGGTACAGGTAACTAATCCGAACGGCCAAGGCAGCAATACGGCGAGCCTGATAGTGAGCCCCCCCAGCGTAGCGCCGGCCATCGCCACTTTGAACCCCAACCCCATGACCGCTTCGAACTCGGCCCAGCCTCTGACCATCAACGGGAGCGGCTTCATAGCTGGAGTGAAGGTGACCGTGGGTGGGACCGTTTACCAGGGGTCGCAAATCAATTTCGTGAGTAGTACGCAGTTAGTAACCAGCGTGAACGTAGGCGCCGGTGCCCAGAATTTGGCGGTACAGGTAACCAATCCGAGCGGTCAGGCCAGCAATTCGGTGAGCCTGATAGTGAGCCCCCCCAGCGTAGCGCCGGCCATCGCCACTTTGAGCCCCAACCCCATGACCGGTTCGAGCTCGGCCCAGTCTTTGACTATCAACGGGAGCGGCTTCGTAGCGGGAGTGAAGGTGACCGTGGGTGGGACCGCTTACCAGGGGTCGCAAATCAATTTTGTGAGTAGTGCGCAATTAGTCGCTAGCGTGAATGTGGGCGCCAGCGCCCAGAGCCTGGCAGTACAGGTAACTAATCCGAGCGGTCAAGCCAGCAATACGGTGAACCTGATGGTGAACGCCCCCAGCGTGGCGCCGGCCATCGCCTCTTTGAACCCCAACCCCATGACCGGTTCGGGCTCTGCCCAGCTTCTGGGCATCAACGGGAGCGGCTTCGTAGCGGGAGTGAAGGTGACCGTGGGTGGGACCGCTTACCAGGGGTCGCAAGTCGTTTTCGTGAGTAGTTCGCAGTTATCGGTCAGCGTAAACGTGGGGGCCAGCGCCCAGAGCCTGGCGGTACAGGTAACTAACCCGAACGGCCAAGCCAGCAATACGGTGAGCCTGACTGTCAACGCCCCCAGCGTGCCGCCGGCCATCGTCTCTTTGAACCCCAACCCCATGACCGCTCTGAATTCGGTCCAGCTCCTGACTATCAACGGGAGCGGCTTTGTGTTCGGCAGTGGACTGAAGGCCACCGTGGGTGGGACCGCGTACCAGGGATCGCAGGTCAGTTTCGTGAATAGCTCGGAGTTGTTGGTGAGCGTGAACGTGGGCGCCAGCGCGCAGAGCCTGGCGGTACAGGTAACTAATCCCAACGGTCAGGTGAGTAATTCGGTGAGTCTGACGGTGAACGCACCCACCCCGCCGCCAGCCATCGCCACGATAAGCCCTAACCCCATGACCGGCTCCAACTCCGGTCAGACGCTGACCATCAACGGAAGCGGCTTCCTGCCAGGATTGAAGTTGTCCATCGGAGGGACGGCAATTACGGCCAACCAACTAGCCACGTTGACGCCGACCGCGCTGCAAGTGAATGTCATCACCGGGCTCACCGCTCACACTTACGCGGTGCAAGTGGTGAACGCCAACGGCCTAATGTCCAACACCGTCAACCTCCAGGTGAACGCACCGCCGGCGCCGGCCATCGCGTCACTCACGCCGAACCCGCTCTCCGGCGCCACGGCGGCACAAGTGCTCACGGTTAACGGTACGAACTTTCAGTCCGGCGCCGGCCTCAGAGTGACCGTGGGCAGCGCGGTGTATACGGGCAGCCAGGTCGATTTTGTAAGCGCCTCGCAGTTGAAAGTGACGGTGGCCATCCCGTCCGGCTCGAAGACGCTGGCGGTGGTGGTGACCAACCCCAGCGGCGAGGTTTCCAATGCGGCGTCCCTCACGGTGAAATAGCCGCTCGCGGGACCACGGTCAGAACTCCCGATGCCGGCCGGGGATTTCGGATAGTTGGGGAATTGACCTGAGCCATTCCTTTCGATGGCGAGAGCTTCGCAGGTGGGGCAGGCGGTGCTCGCCTGCCCGCCCGCACTGAATTAGGCTCGCTGCTCGAACAGGATCGAGCGAAGGCGAGCACCGCCTGCCCCACCTTTCCCCGCCAACCTGCGCTACGTCATCGCGCCGCCGGCTCCAACTCGCCCTCGCGATAGGCATCCAGGAAGTTGGTACAACCGGGATAGCCGCCCAGCAACATGTCGAGCGCCAACCGGTAGGGCAGGGAACTCTTATCGGCCAGGAAGACGCGGTTCAGATTGCTCGTCACCGGGTCCACGATTCCGCTGTCGGCGCCCGCCTCCACCGCCAGGTTGAGGAAGACTTCGTTGATTCAGTTTCCGGCACGGCATGCCGAAGGAAACGTTGCTCAGGCCGCCGGTCAGATGGATGCGCTCCGAATATCGCCGGCGCAGTTCGCGGAACGCATCCAGGCATTGCACCACGAACTGGCTGTCCACGGAAATGGGAAACACCAGGGCGTCGACGAACAGCCGTTGCAGCGGGATGCCTTTCGCCAGCGCCGCCTCCACGATGTACGAAGCGTTCTCGATGCGCTCCTCGGCGTTCGCCGGCATGCCGCTTCCGCCGGCCGCGGTCACCACCACCGGCAGTTCATGGCTGGCGGCCAGATCGAGCGCCTCGATTCGTTCCCTGGAGGCGGAGTTGAGCATGGGCTTTCCGGCCATCCCCTGGCAGGCCTCGATGCCCGCCAGCAGGATCTCCTGGTTGGAGGAATCGAATCGGCGGCTACACGATGTTGCGCAATGCGAAACCGATGCCTCGTCGCGCGATTAGGCTTGCGGCACCGGCTGATTGTGACTAAGATCTTGGGATAGCGGGTCCAAGAGGATTGTAGATCGCCCCGGTACCGCCTGGTACACGGACCAACCCAGCGGGACGCCCTCGCGACGAGACCGGGCTTGTGCGCCGGCCTCAAACATCAGCCTGCGGGTGAACCCAATGGAGATACCTTCATGAACTCGAGAGCGCGGAAGTACGCCAGCGCTTCATGCGCGGCGCCGTTTCCGGGATCCCGGTCGATCCCGCGGGCGACAGGGCTGCGTGCTTGCCATTGAAGCCCGGCGCCGTTCGCTCGGCCGGCGATCGAGATTTTGAGAGATAGGGGAAGACAGCTATGAAAGTCGCCAGGATAGTGAAATACCTCGGCTGGGCGGCGCCGGTCGCGCTGTTGGGCGCGTGGGCCGTCTCGGCGCAGAACTCGGGCGATGCCCTCGGGCGAGGTTTCCAGAACCCTCCGGACAGCGCCAAGCCGCGCGTCTGGTGGCACTGAATGAACGGCAATATCACTAAGGAAGGGATCGCGCACGACCTAGAGTGGATGAAGCGCGTCGGAATCGGCGGTTTTCAGAACTTCGATGCGGCCATCAATACTCCCCAAGTGGTGGAAAAGCGTCTGGCGTTCATGACGCCGGGTTGGAAAGACGCGTTCAAGTTCGCGGCTACCGAGGCCGATCGGCTGGGGCTGGAAATGGCCATCGCCAGCTCGCCCGGATGGAGCGAGAGCGGCGTCCGTGGGTGACTCCGGCGCAGGCCATGAAGAAGTTCGTGTGGAGCGAGACGCAGGTGGAAGGCGGCCAACCGTTCACCGGCACGCTGCCCAAGCCACCCGCAAACACCGGTCCGTTCCAGGGTCTCCATTTTGTGGCGCGGATGGGTTCGAGCAGCGGGCAGGAGCCGGCGCCGCCGCCCGAGTACTACGCGGACGCCGCCGTGGTGGCCTACCGCACGCCGCGGGATGAGGCGCCGTTCGCCAAGTTGAACCCGAAGGTGACCTCGAGCGGCGGAAACATCACTCTGGCCGCGCTCACCGATGGCGATCTGGTGACCGCCAGCACGCTGCCTCCGGCTCCAGTTGGTGAAAAGTCGTGGGTCCAGTTCGAATTCCCCACGCCCCAGACCTTCCGCGGGATCACGCTGGTCCTGGGGGGCGGCGGTGGGCGCGGCGGCCGGGAGGCGGCGATAATGGACAGGCGCTGGAATCGAGCGATGACGGGCCGGAGGCAAGCGGTTGGGTCTGAATGCACAGGATATTTCTTCGCGGCTCCTAATTATTAGCAGGATGGAGAATCAGGTCTCGCCCTCCCGCAATTTGCCGGGAGCTTCGGAGGTGGGGCAGGCGAGCACCGCCTGCCCCACCTCAGGGCTCATCCCAAATTTCACGACATCAGGAGTTTGGAGATTGAACCGGATCGGGGGAAGCGCGGCCATCTGCACGTCGCGGCCGGGCGCTTTACGCTTCCGCCCAGTTCCGGCGTCCGATGATAGTGGGAGGCTCGTGACTGTTGCCCTGGGCCAGCCGCCGGTCTTCGCGGAGACTGGTCCACCAGAGTACCGGACCGAGAATCCGGCTGGCAGCCACGGCGGCGAATCCGAACTCCCGCTCGATCTCCTGGCGTAGCGCCCGTATTTCCGGCACAACCCCGGGGGTCACGTCCTTGAGCCGCCGCTCCATGGCCCATAGCACCGCGGCATATGCCCGTAGCGGAGTCGCCTCGCGGCGAATGCGGCTGCGGACACGCGGGTCGGGATGGTTCTTGTGGCGCTTCCATCCCTGGAACGTCGTGCGGCAGATGCGGAAGAGACTCGGGCCGTTGCGCTCGAAGTCCCAACGGAAAGCCGATTCGAGAAACGTCCGCGACTGCTCGCGCGAAATGGCCGCATGGCGGAAATTGAAACTGTCCTGCCCGTGGATGTCGGCCAAATCCACGTCGTCCAGCAGCCTGCCTTGCTCCGACATCTCGCGATAGAGCGGCGTGCCCGGTACCGGCGTGTAGAGCATGAACTGGTGCAGGTCGGTTTGATGCGACACGGCGCGCTCGATCTCCTGCCCGATGTTTTCCGGCGTGTGATGTTCCAGCCCCAGGATGGTGGAGCCGAGCAGTACAATGCCGTGCTCGCGCAACTCGCGAGTGAGTTCCAGCGTGTCGGCGCCGTCCAGTTTGGCGTACCCGGACTTCGCCGATTCGAGCCCCAGCCAGATGGAGGAAATGCCCAGTTCCACCAATTCCTCATAGCTGAACTTGCGGATGGCGTTGGCCGACGAAAAAATGTGGAAGGCCCAGCTTTTGCCCGCCGCTTTCATACGCGCCAGCAGGTCCATGGCGCGCGTCCGCTGCAGCAGGAAATTCTCGTCCATGATGAAGAACGACTGCACTCCGCGGGTGGACTCGGCCTCTTCCATCAGGCGGAACAACTCGGCGCCGGTGGAGTAGAGATTGAGGATTTTTCCTTTGCCTCCGAAGAACGCCGAGGTGGTACAGAAATTGCAGCCCATGGGGCAGCCCATGGACGCGATGATGGTGGCGGAAGTGTCCAGGTTGTCGGGGATCTTGACGCCCATGACGCGCAGGTCGAAACCGGATGAGAGCGCGGGATGGCGGATAGGGGCAGCGGGGTCTTCGCCCAGGTAGCGGCGCATCCATTCGATGCCGTCGCCTTTGACGATGTGGTCGGCGTCGAGAATGTGCTCCACGCCGGGGATGGCCGCCACGTGGCCGCCCACCACTATGGTGGAGTGCGGCGAAAGTTCGCGGACCATGCGGCACATTTCGCGCGCCTTGCCGACGTTGACGATGATGGCGGAGATGCCGACAATGTCGTACCGGTGGGCCACCAGCTCGGCGGCGAAGGCTTTGCGGGTGGGAAAATCGAGCACCGCGCAGGCCGCCGAAATATTTTCCTGAATCATGAGGATGCCCCACGAACGGTGAAAGCGCCGTACGGAAAACGAACCCTGGGCGCGGGTCACCTGATTGTGGTACAACTCCATGGGATTGATAGCGCGGCTGCCGAATTCATCGTCCTGCGCATACGGGCCGAACACGGACGAAAGCAGGACCCGCGCTCGGACACCCTTAGGGTGAGTTGGATGCATTTAGATTGCAGAGGCAGATCGAGGGAGGGGAAAGTACGATCCGAGGAACGGCCAACTCAACTGTAGCAGGTGTGAGCGTCGACCGCGGATTTCCCTGAGTAATGTTTTTGTAAGCGGGCAAAACGAAGCCAGGGCGGGGAGGAATCAGAGACTCGTATGGGCGTTGCCGCGGTCGATCAATCCCGACGCGGTGGCCACCTGGATCAATTGCGCCACATTGCTGGCGCCCAGTTTGGCCATCATAGTCTTGCGATAACTGCGCACCGTATGGACTTCCAGACGCAACAGGGTGGCCACCTCTTTATTGCTCTTGCCCTCCGCGGTGAGCCGCAGCACCTGCTGCTCGCGAGGCGAAAGGGCCTCGCGGACACCGCGCGTGGGGGTGCGGAGTTTTCCCACCTGGACGCCGGAGAGCAGCATGTCCGAAACCTGTGCGCCGAAATACGTTCCGCCGCGCACCACCGTGCGGATCGCGTCGACCAGTTCGGTGGAGCAGGCTTTCTTCAGAACGAAACCGCGGGCGCCGGCGCGCACGGCAGCCATCACGGAGTCTTCGTCTTCATACATGGAGAGCATCAGCACGCGGGCACGCGGGCAGTGCCGCGCCAGTTCGGTGGTAGCCTCAATGCCGCTCATTCCGGGTAGTCCGATGTCCATCACCACCAGGTCGGGATCGGTCTGGCGGCAGATCTGAAGCGCGTCGAGGCCAGTGCCGGCCTCGCCCACCACCTGGAATTCCGGGTAGCGGAGGAGGATCTCCCTGATCGCGTCAAGTAAAATCCGATGATCGTCAACCAGCACGATACTGAAAGACATAAGATTCGGTCACCATAACGTACCGCTGCGGATTTGCGGAGCCGATGGCTGCGACGCATGTCCCGGTTCGCGCCGGGGCCCCGAGTCGAGAAGCATGCGCACCCGGTCCAGAAGCGCCTGCTCACTGAACGGCTTCAGCAGTACACGGTCGGGGGACCGCCGGGAAAGCGCATCGGCCGCGAGGCTGTCGACGTAGCCGGATATATAAAGGATCTTCAGGCTGGGGTACTCGCGGTCCAGATCGGTAGCCAGGTCGAGGCCGCTCATTCCCGGCATGACCATGTCGACGATGGCCAGGTCGAAGGCGCCCTGGTGTTGCCGCACCAGCGCGAGACCGTCGGCGGCTCTTCCGGCAGCGAGGGTCGCGAACCCCGCAGCGTGCAGGAAACGGACGACCAGGCGGCAGAGACTGGCATCGTCCTCTACCACCAGAATGGTCGGCTTGCTATCGTGATCGATCATCGCGCATCGCTTCCGGGATTAGAAATCCCCGGCAATTGTAAGAATTAACCAAAGTAATTCTTTGAGAACCAGTCTATACCAACTCGACCGCGATAGCGAGGTGTCTTTTGATCCAATCTAATGCGGCGCGGATTTCGCGGAGCGGCGCCGGTATTAGGTTCGCCCGACGGTGGTGGCCGGCGGCTGCTTCTGTGCCTCCATGGCGCGGCCGATCGCAAACTTTGCGTAAAGTGCGAAGACCGCCGCGCTCAGCAGGGCAGTCAAGACCAGAAAAAGACCATCGACGGTGCCGGCCTGGCCGGTCACAAAAAGCCACCCCGCCGCCCCCAGTGAGCCCACTATCATGAAAAGACTGAAAAGAAATAAAGCTCCACGATCTGACATTGTGCCTGGTTTCCCGCTCCCTCTGACGGATTGAGACCCGCCCGCCAGCCATTGTATAGCAAAACAGGCCGCTAATTCGGGGACAGGCTACATAACCTCGAAATTCAGGACTCCCGATGTCGCCCCGCAGTTTCAGCTTGGCGGGGAAAATGGGCTGAGCCATTCCCTTCGATTGCGAGAGCTTCGCAGGTGGGGCAGGCGGTGCTCGCCTGCCCGCCCACGCTGAATTTGGGCCCGCTGCTCGAATCGGATCGAGCGAAGGCGAGCACCGCCTGCCCCACCTGTGGGCTCACTGCAAATTCCACGACATCAGGAGTTCTGAACTTGCAAAATTCGAAGAAATCGCTACCGAATTTTGCAAGTGCCTCAATGGTCCGGCCTATTTCGAGGTTATGTAGCCTGTCCCCGAATTAGCCCACCTGCAGACATTCTTCGAGAGTGTCGACGGCGAAGTCGCATTGATCGCGCGCGATTACCAGCGGCGGGCACAAGCGGATGGAATTCTCGCCCGCGCCCAACACCAGCAGGCCGCGCTCGAATGCCCGGTTGACCACGCGGTCGCGGATCTCGGGGGCGCGTTCGCGGGTAGTCCGGTCGCGCACCATCTCGATGCCGATCATCAGGCCCAGACCGCGCACCTGGCCCACGTTGGGAAAGCGCTCCGGCCAGTCGCGCAGGCGGTCCCGCAGATGCTGGCCCATGCGGGCGGCGTTCTCCACCAGACTTTCCTCCAGCAGCGCGATAGTCGCCAGCGCGGCGGCGCAGGCCACCGGGTTGCCGCCGAAGGTGGAGGCGTGCGCGCCCGGCGGCCAGGTCATCAGATCGGCGCGGGCTACCGTGGCCCCCAGCGGCATTCCGCTGGCGATCCCTTTGGCCACGGCGAGGATGTCCGGCGCCATCTCGAAATGGTCGGAGGCCCACATCTTACCGGTGCGGCCCATGCCCGATTGCACTTCGTCGCAAACCAGAAGAATACCGTTCTGCCCGGCCACGCGCGCAAGTTCGTCGAAGAATTTCCGGGGCGGCACGATGTAGCCGCCTTCGCCCTGCACCGGTTCCACCACGATGGCGGCGGTTTCCTGGGCAGGGGCGATGGTCTTCAATAGCACGTTCTCAATATGCTTGACGCATTCCACTGCGCAGGTTTCTTCCTGCCGGCCGAACGGGCAGCGGTAGCAATCGGGATAGGGCGCGTGCACCACTCCGGGCAGCAACGGACCGAAGCCCGCCCGCTGTACCGCCTTGCGCGCGGTGAGCGAGAGCGCTCCCAAAGTGCGGCCGTGAAAGCTGCCGAAGAAGGCGACGATCTTGTCGCGTTTGGTGGACCAGCGCGCCAGCTTGATGGCGCCTTCGATGGCCTCGGCGCCGGAATTGCAGAATGAGACGCGGCGCGGCACGTCTCCGGGCGCGATCTGCGCCAGTTTCTCCGCCAGGGTCACCAGTTCGTCGTAATAGAAATCGGTGCCCGACATGTGGATCAGGCGCGCGGCCTGCTTTTGGATGGCCTCGACTACGCGCG
>Ga0182030_10014576_pt1 | contig 15496 bp, 10 predicted proteins | sample 812S3MmetaG_FD_121299 | JGI IMG/M metagenome (GOLD analysis project Ga0182030, IMG submission 121299) | Permafrost microbial communities from Stordalen Mire, Sweden - 812S3M metaG (Illumina Assembly) | ecosystem: Environmental > Terrestrial > Soil > Wetlands > Permafrost | place: Sweden... | reverse complement strand
GGTGGCAGGAGCCGGAATTGAACCGGCGACACAAGGATTTTCAGTCCTCTGCTCTACCAACTGAGCTATCCTGCCAAACCACTTAAAACATTGCGTTTTATTAGGTTTTACAACCTTCGTTTTTGCTATTGCATCCCGCCATTGTATCCCTTATAGTGTTTCTGTCATGAATGCACTATCTGAAACCACAACGGCGGGAGCTAAAAGCATCCCGAAAACAAAACGCAACGACAACTTGTCCACAGACGGCAAATGGAGATCGTTTCCGAAAGTTCCAAACCTGCTGCAATACGTCGTTGCAGGGACATACTATGCACGTTGCAAAGTGAATGGCAAGCCCGTTCGTGCTTCGCTCGAAACAGATGTTTTCACCACCGCCAAGCTCCGCCTGCCGGACAAGCTCAAAGAACTGCGAAAACCCAAAACGCAAATCGGCACGTTTGCGGACGGACGGATTAAATACGAAACCGAAACGCGCAACGGCTACACGTCACGCAAAAACAGACTGGTAAAACTCGCGCCCTTGAGCATCGCGTATCGGCTGCGATGCCTCGAATGTTTGAGACGTTCTTTGGTTGAATGCTTGTTCTATCCAAACAAGACGTGGAAGGAATTAAGCGAGCAAGCTCGGCAGGATGCGTTCGCCAAACTGGACGCAATGAAGGCCAGCGATTTCGTGAAGGCACATTGCGAGGCATGGCAAGCCCGCTATTCAGATCAGTATTCGCCGTCTGTTTTTAACAATACTGTGAACACCTTCCGCCGTGTTCTTGAATTGGCCGGACTTCCACACGACGATAATCCCACATACAAAATCGGGCGCATGGACATTCTTGAGAAACCGATCCGCTTGCCAAGTCCTGAACAATTTGACCGCATCATCACTCTGGTCGAAACTTCCGGCGCAGCACAGGCGAAAGATTGCGCGAACCTCGTCCGATTTCTGGCGTTCACCGGCACGAGAATCAGTGAAGCAAAACAGGCTGTGTGGGCGGACGTGGACTGGCAGGAGAACACGCTCGAAATTCATTCTGTCAAAGTGAGAAGCGGACACGACCAAAACGTGACGCGGAAAATACCGCTGAATCCTGCGTTGAAACAATTACTAGAACGGCTTCAACAAAAACAAAACCCGAAATCCGCAGACCGTATCTGCAAGATTTCTGAATGCCAGCGTAGCCTTGACCGGGCCTGTAAGCTGGCAGAGTGCAAACGACTCACTCATCACGACCTGCGGCACTACTTCGTTACAAAATGCCTGCAAGCCGGCATTGACGTTTTCACGCTGGCAAAATGGGTTGGACACCGCGACAACGGGAAATTGCTTCTGAAAGTTTATTCACACTTGCAGGCAGAACACTCGCAAGCAATGGCAATGAAAGTGACATTCGGAGCCAGCAATGGCAGCCAGATTTCTCCATGACGAGATACCCGCCGCGACCAACGCGCGCTGGTCGCGGCGGGCATGACAAGCACGGTCGCCCGGCGCGCTTGATTGCATTCAATTAGGCGCGGACTCCCCTCGCCGCCTTTCGATTTCGGCTTCAGCAACCAAAGTCGCAAACGAAACTCCCAACGCCTCGGCAATCGCATTGGCAGCGTCCAGACTCGGATTACTCAATCCGTTTTCAATTTTTCCGATATACGTTTGATGGAGTCCCGCTTTTTGCGCGAGGGTCTGCTTGCTCAATTCCTTGGCTGCCCGGTGTCGTTGCAACACCAGGGCAAAGGCATCTGAAAATTCCATACGGCGGCGGCGCATTGCTTAACGCTGCAACGAGCGAAGCCGCCGACCGCATAAGAATATATTCTTGCATTTGTCCGTCCGTCAGTTACAAGTCCTTCAAACGGACAACATGAATCAGGGGATGCCAGTCGGAAGGCGATCAATTATTGACGCCAGTAAAAGCGATCCACAGGATGCGCGACGTTCACAATGCGTCCACCAAGTCGCGCACTTTCACTTTCAGGGCTTTGGCAATTTTCAGCATGGAAGTGAGCGAAATCTCCATGTTCCCGCGCTCGACCTCGCCGATGAAGTTGTGGTGCAAATCGGCCTTCTCCGCCAGCTTCTCTTGCGAGAGACCGGCCTGCTTGCGGTAGGCGCGCATCTTGTCGCCCAACACGCGCCGATGAAATGGTTTGGATGGCATCTATCGTCACGAAACCAAAAAGTCCGCCAAGCGACCACACATTATACTGTGTATTTATGCTTGCGCTCCTTTCGGGAAGCGTTTAGAAAATCACGCCATGCCGGTGACGCTACGGACAATGCCGGTAGTAATCGGAAATAATTTATGAGCGACAAGCTGAAAATTCTGGTGGTTGAAGACGAAATGCCGGTGGCACTGATGATGGTATTTCTGCTGTCACGCGTAGGCTACGACGTGACGACCGCGCACAACGGCAAGAAGGGGATTGAGTTGGCGAGCGCGACCAGATTTGATGTCATCACGCTCGATATGGATTTGCCCGACATCAAAGGATTTGAAATCTGCCGTGAACTCAAACGACGGCATATCTCCAGAAACACGCCCATCATTTTTGTCACCGGCCAGCCGCATGAAGAAAATCGGCAGCGCGCTCTTGAACTCGGCGCGGTGGATTACATTGAGAAGCCTTTCGAGATGAGCGATTTCATTTTCCGCATCGCCACACACGCCAGAAAATCACAATCACATGAGACGACCTCGATACAAAATTGAAAACGAATTTCATTCCGTTTCCGGCGAAAACCGCTTGAAGAAATCTTCAAGCAATCGCGGGATTTTGTCACTCGGCTGGCAACAACCGCCTACATGGACACCCCAATGCCAGTTGAATCCTGAACGCGGTGGTGAGCAGGATGTTGATTTCCCCCGCTTCAATTTTTTGAAGATTTCGCGTGGCGATTTCGGCGCGCTCGGCCAGTTCATCCTGCGTCATGCCCTTGCGAACCCGCTCCCGGCGCACGTTCGCGCCGAAGACACTGATTCGCTTCCATTCTTTCTTGGAAATTGCCACGACATATTACATCGCTTTTCCACCCTCGAAATGAACGATACATATATCGTGAAAAATTTAATTTTGCTTGCGCCCGAACATGACAACTGTGAAAAATAATCAAATGATGTTGAAAGTTTAACGAGTTTATGAAAACAACAAAAAAGGGGAATGGTGGTTCACGATGGCTTGCCGTCGCTTTAACCCGCGCACTCGTTGTTGCGGGATTTTTATTTCTGGCGCAAAAGGGGTGGACACAACTTGATCCGGGTGGCGGTGGTGGCGGCAGCGGGCCGAGCTATACGCCGTTGGAGGCTTGGTATTTCGAGGACACGAACGCTTGGCCGAACGCCTACGGTTTCGACCCGATTTCTTTCACCAATCTCTCGTCGTCATGTCTTGGTGACGACACGGCGGTTGTGGTGGACAGCACCGATCCGGCGTGGCTTCAATACAACACTTACGAGGCGGATGGAACGACCAACCTAACGGTTGATTCAGGCAGCGTGATGTTTTGGTTTGCGCCGAATTGGGCAAGCACCAACGACGCATACTATCCCGGCTCTGGATCAGGCGTCTATGGACGCTTGCTGGAAGTGGGCGGCTACACGCAGGATTCAAGCTACGGCTGGTGGAGCATCTATGTGGACGATGTGGGGGCAAATCTTTATTTCTCCGCGCAGACGAACGACAGCTCATCAAATTGTTACACCCTTTCTACGCCGATTGACTGGACGACAAATCGCTGGCACTTCATCGCCCTGACTTATTCCAGCACGAACGTCAGCCTCTACGTTGACGGCGCGCTGGCAACCAATGATCCGACCGGCCTGACCGTCTGGCCTTCACAGGATGTTCTCACGAATGGTTTTTTTCTTGGCAGCGACAGCAACGGCGTTTTACAAGCCCACGGTATGTTTGATGACCTACGCACTTACAATGCGGTTGTGGATTCGGACACCATTAACAATTACTTCAACGGGCAAAAGTTTCCCTATTGGATGAATCCCGCAAATTGGGCAAATGATAACCTCATTGCTTCGGGAGTCTCGTCAGCCGTTGCCTTCGCGCCCTATACTCCTGTTTTTTCCGGCCCCGGCAACCTGATATATGTGACGAATGTGTCCGATTGCGTTACCAGCAGCAATGTCTGGATTACAAATGTGGTAGTGACTGCGGCAGCTAACGGAAGCATGAATTTAACATTCACGATAGGAGGTGGTTATGACGGACTCGCTTACGATGTTTTTGCAAATTCGACGCTTTCTAAAGGCTTTCCGTGGTCGTGGCAAGGACAGGGTTATCATTGCAACCGCTACACCCTTACAGGATTGCCGAACACGGCCTGTTTTCTGCAACTCGGAACACCACAAGATACTGATGGAGATGGACTTACAGATGCGTATGAACACCTAACCGGCATCACCGACCCCACCATGTATTCAACAGACGGCACTGGCATGGCCGATGGTTGGGAAATCTTCTATTTCGGCCACATCGGAGTTGACCCTAATGCCGATCCCGACGGCGACGGCATGACCAATTATCAGGAATACATGGCCGGGACAAATCCGAAAGTGCCGGACAATTTCGGTGTCCTAGTGACCGAACCCAAACTTAACTTGAATCTGCCGTAACCCTCAACTTGGAAAAATGGAACTCATTAGAGCTATGAAAAATTCAATTGGACTTTTTTTGCTGTCAGGACTTTTGATTGTCAAGGCGACGGCTGGCCAGAACCCTTTGCCTACGCCCAGCCAGTTTCCCGCCAACCAAGAAAAGGTTCCAGGCTGGCAAAATAATTTACCGGCGAACCTTGCGAATGTTCCTGACGAATTGAAAACCATCGTCGCTGATCCAAAGCAGATGGAACAATACGTCACCACCAATCCTAATTCAATATATGCGCCGCAGATGCGGAACGCCCTTGCATCCGGCTACCGACAGGCCGGACGTATCACGCCTGCCTTGAACGACTGGTCAACGACTTGGCAGGAATTAAAGACGGCCACCAACGCGGAAACGTATGGCGAGGCAAGCCACGCACTCGCGGGGCAACTTGAATTGCTGACAAGTCTTGGCCGTGTCGAGACCTTGCATGATTTGTTGAAAGCTGCACAGAACCGCACCATCACCGACCCCGAAGATCGCCGTCGCATTGAGGCGGCAAAAGAGGGCTATATCACCATGCGGCAAAATCCAAGCCTGAATTATCGCTGCGGCACATTGGTTCTGGCGGAAATCGCGCGAATGCAGGGCAAGCCCGCGTCCGTCATCAATGCTTTAATTGAAGACCCATCGCCGAAAGAAGGTATTTCATTGCTGCGGCTTGTCCAGTTGAGCCGTCAATATGATTTGGGAATGGTAGCGGTGAAACGCACCGACAGGACGCCTTTGCCTGTTCCGTGTATCGTTCATTGGGCGCAAAATCACTATGGTGCGTTGCTGGAATACCGCCAAAATCTCGGCGCTTACCGTGTGATTTTCGGCGAACCAAATTGGATGTCTGCGCCTGACATTGACAGCGAAGCAAGCGGCTATTTTCTCATTCCGGCATACCAGCGGCCAGCGTCTTGGCCACTGGTCTCCGATGAGGAATGCGCCCAAGTATTGGGGCGCAGCTACATTTACACCATCAATGACAGCAAGGACAAGGGCTGCAAAGTAAATCCAACCAGTCCCAATGCGAAATGCCCGACTTGTAAGGGAATGCCGACGTGGTGGGTAACGGAACCATATATCAATGTATTTCTTGCGGACGAACCAGTGAGCTACACGACATCGCGCGGTGAGGACATGGCTTTTCGCGTCACCATTAAACAACGCGATTCAACAGGAACCTTGTTTGCCTATCCACGCCCAGGACTTCTGCACAACTGGTATTCGCGCATTTACATTCAAGGTATGCCATTGACACTAACGCAATACATAACAAACAGCATAACTCATGTTGTAACGACGACCAATGTTCCTGTGGCCGAAACCAATAGCTTTGCAACTTGGACGGCTACGGTGGATTTGCCAACCGGCGGGCAAGTGACCTATAATTCAAGTTCAAATTCAAGCTCGGCATACGATGAAGAAACCAAAACGACGCTCCAGCCAGCTTACGGCGTTGTGGGTGATGGAACGCAATATTCAATTCCGGGCTACCCATTTGGCGGGACTGGCGTAGCTCCTGATTTCAACATCACACCGCCAGCCGGCACTTCAAGCGAATACGACAACATCTATTGGAACGATGCAGCCAGCGGATTCCGTATCTTTCATCCTGATGGTAGTGTTGATCGTTACGGCCTTATTTATTGGCGAGCAAACACTACTTCCGGTTACTATGATTGTGAAGCCTTGCTTACGCAGCGCACCGATCCGATTGGAAACTCTTCCAGCTTGAGCTACGAACTTTACACAAACACGATAGGAATTTTCTTTCGGCTTAAACAAGTTGTTGACTACGATAACAAAACTAACAAGTTTGCATATTTTTCAAGCACTCCAATTTCAGGTTTAGTGCAAACAATAACGACTCCCTATAACCAAACCGCAACATTTGCCTACGATGGGTCTGGAAACTTGACCAACATCACGGATGCCGTCACAAATAGTAGCGGGATAAGTTGGGATTCAAACGGTCGCGTGTATGCACTAAATACACCTTATGGAACCACTAGCTTTAGTTATTACGACCAAGATCTTCCCGGCACGAATGATTCGACGTTAAACGGCGATTCTTATACGCTAAACCGAGCAGTGACGGTCACTGACCCAAATGGCGGTATAAATATCTACGGTTATAGCTTTAATTCGTCTGCCGTAGTTGCCAACGAACAATTTCCTAGCGGTGTAGTTCCGCAATCAACGCCTCTGGGAACTTTGGATGCAGGGGCAAATGAGATCAGCCATGATTATGCAGCCGCATCTTGGCGCAATAGTTTTCATTGGGACACCCGCCAAAGCGCCGCACTTTCAACTCTGGCAGTTACAAATTTTACGGCTAGTGATTATTTGAAAGGCCGGATGCAACATTGGCTTGGTGATGCCAACAATGTCAGTCAAACCGACCTTATTTCAGTAGAACAAGAACCTTCGCCCGATGGAACCACGCCGGGGCAATTGACATTTTACGATTATTACGGCAAGACCCTAAATTATCTTCAAGGCACAAACTCGCAGGTTGCCGTAATCGCTCGCCGCCAACCATCCGGCAATACTGAATATGATTGGAAACAATTTAATTCAGACGGATATGTTACAAAAGATATATCCACATACACGCTTGCCGATGGCGTCGTTAGAACGAGAACAAATACCTTTATTTACGCGACAAATACAATTTCTTTTGTATTAAGCAATAGCTGCATTGCAAGTGAATACAGCCTTATTTATGATCTTAACGATGGTAGCGGAAATGTTTTATCTGGCCCAACTTATCCAAATCATCCCCTGATTGATTTTGCGGAATCTACAACAAACACTTGCGGTGCTTGGTCATTAGTTCCACCGGCAGGCACATCGGCCATGAACTACGCGAATCTGCTTGTAGCTTCTATTGATGAATCGGGGGCTACAAACAGCTATAAGTATTCCACTATTTCAAAAGTTATAGCAGGGAACACCTACACGGCATGGCAATGGGATTTGAATTTATGGATAGATAATCCGTGGAATCAGGAAATAATCAACACTTACACGGTTCCTCTGCCAACTAAAATGACAAATGCAGTTGGCTATGTGACTTCTATCAATTACAATAGTAATAATCGAATCTCAAGCGTCCACTCTCCGGCGGGGTTGACCACCACGAACAATTACGATTCAACAGGATTCCTGATAAAAGTCACGGATGTTGAAATTGGCCGCACTAACACTTTTGCCTATACCAATGGGTTGGTTTACACATGGCAAAACGAACGTGGCGTCACCACCACTTATGCCTGGGACAAGCTAAATCGCCTTGTGTTGCAAAGCGATTCAGAAGGATATGTTTCCAATGTATATAACAGACTTGATTTGACTGCTTCATGTGACAAGCTTGGCAACTGGACATATTATGGGTATGACCCGCTTCAACACCTTGTAGCCATCACGAACGCCAATCAGGAAGTTACGCTCGCCTCTTATTGCACCTGTGGCGCGTTAAACTGGTCTCGTGACCCAATGGGATACTATACCTATTACAATTACGATTTGGCCGGGAGATTGACTAGCGTGCAGTATCCAGATGGATACACTGTAACTAATTATTACAATGCGATAAGTCAGTTGGTAAGAACAGCGGATTCAGTTGCCTACATTACAAATAGTTTCGACTTACAAGGGTTAGTCACCGTAGCGGCAAATTCAGTCGGCGTCATTCGTTCCAACAGCTACGATATTTTAGACCGCCCGCAATCAGTCACCGATAGCCGTGGCGTCGTTACCAGCCTAGCCTATGACGCAATTGACCGTGTGCTGACCAATGTGGTTGTCGGTGTTGGAACGAATAGTTTTGTCTATTCCGCCAATGGGCTTACCCAAGTCGCTGATGGATTACGCACCAACTTGACCCGTCTCCAGAACGATGTTCTTGGTCGTGTGCTGTTACGCACCAACGCCAATAACGAGGTGACACAATTTCAATATGATTCGTCCGGCAACCTGACAAACCTTGTGGACGGCAAATTGCAGAAGACGCTGTTCCAATTCGATTTGTTTGGCCGATTAACAAACAAGTTGGACAACACACTGGCCTCTGTTCTGAAGTTGACCTATGATGCCAACAGCCAGATTACAACCCGCTGGACGCCGGAGAAAGGCACAACAACTTTTGGTCGCGATTCGGTTGGCCGTGTCAGAACGAACAGCTATCCACTAAATCCTCAAATTACTTTTTCCTACGATAATGATGGCAGATTAACCAACATGGTGGATGGTATCGGTTCAACTGTATTTACTTATTCCCCGGCGGGACAGTTGCAAAGCGAAGGCGGTCTTTGGCCGAACGACACCGTAAGTCGCACTTACAACAATCGGCTTCGCTCCACATTGACGCTGAATTCCATGACCACTGCCTATGGCTTTGATGCGGCTCATAGGCTGTATTCTTTGATAGGTGCTGGTGGGTCATTCGGCTACACCTACAATTCTGGCGGTTATAGCTCACCGCTGGTCAAAACCATTACTTTGCCCTATGGGATGTCTATCACAAATGGTTATGACATTGGGGGAAGGCTGACAGGCACGGTGTTATTAAGTTCTAATCTTGTCGCCCTTGATTCAGAAAAATATGTTTATGACGCAGACAATCGGCGGACAAGCCAAACGCGCTATGATAACAGCACCGTCACCTATACTTACAACCCTATCGGCCAGTTGAAGACGGCCAGTGCCAAAGAATCCGGCAGCACCACACGCCTGAATGAGCAGTTTGGTTACGCCTACGATGCGGCGGGGAATTTGTTGGCACGGACGAACAACACACTGACACAAAATTTCAGCGCCAATTCAGTCAATCAGCTAACCAACGTAACCCGCACCGGCACACTGACAGTCGCAGGCAATACAGCGCAAGCTGTAACAAGCGTTACCGTGAACGGCCAGAACGCGGCTCTCTACGGAGACAAAACTTTTGCAACAACAGCGGGATTGACCCTTGCTAATGGCACAAATACGTTCACAACAGTCGTGCAGTTTCCTTCAAATAGCATTACAAAAGTCAATGTTTCCCAACTGCCGACCCCCGTTACCTATCAATACGACGCCAACGGTAATTTGACAAACGACGGACTGCGGAGTTTGAGCTATGACGACGAAAACCAGTTGGTAAACGTAACGATTTCAGGTCAGTCAAAATCTGATTTTGTGTATGACGGTTTAGGCAGACGGCGCATTACCCGCGACTACACTTGGAATAGTTCATGGATTCTGACGAGCGAAGTCCATTACCTTTACGACGGCAAATTGGTGATTCAGGAGCGGGACACGAACAACAATGCTCTGGCATATTATGATCGTGGGTTGGACTTGAGCGGCACATTGCAAGATGCGGGCGGCATCGGTGGACTGCTGGCGCGGACGGACATCAAGGGGACAGTATATTACCACAGCGATGCTTTAGGAAACGTCACAATGCTGGTGGATAGATACCAAACGCTTGAAGCCAGATACCTTTACGATCCTTACGGAAACACCATTGGAAAATGGGGCGGCTATGCGGATGTCAACCACTACCGTTTTTCGTCCAAGGAGTTTCTCCCGCTTTCAGGACTCTACTATTTTGGCGGGCGGTTTTACGACCCGAATCTTCAACGCTTCGTCAATCGCGACCCGCTGGCAGAACTAGGCGGCATGAACCTTTACGCTTATGCGCTCAATTCCCCAATGCTTTATATTGACCCTTTCGGGTTCATTTGGTATGACGATTTAGCAAGTTACGTTGCCAATAGCGCAGGCCGAGCAAAGGACATAATTAACAACTCGTTGCCGCCCGCCGCTGCTGCGGCGGTGGACACCGCAGTTGATCTTGGCAGCGGTTTGGCATCAACGCCAGCGGCCATAGGCCATTTAGGAGAAGGTTCAGGAACATTCTCGGCTGATCCATCATGGGAAAACGCCGCTGGAGTAGCGCGAGATGTTTCCACGGCAGCAGGCGTCTTGTCCGCAGGACTAGAGGGTGTGCCGTCTGCGAAGGCTCCGTTTGGAGATTCGCCGGTCGGATTGCGCCCACCCGGAAAAGGTTCCGCTCCCATAACATCAAAACCAAGTTCAACTCCGTGCCCAACTGCCGCAACAAGGCCAAATGCAACGCGCGGCTGGAAAACTGGCGATCCAATCAATAATCTAACATCAAAAGGAAATGTTCCTTCGTGGGATAGTGTTCGCCAACGCTATTGGAAAAATGAGGCTCAAAACAATGCAGGAAACTACAGTGACGCAAATTTAGATCGCATGAAGCAGGGGCTGGCGCCTCAACGGGTAAATCCGACAACGGGAGATGTAGAAAGCATGGAGCTTCATCATACTCCAGCGCAACGAAATGGCGGCTTATTTGATGTTCAGCCAGTATGGCCAGATGAACACGCCGCAGTTGACCCATTTCGGCAAACAGGAAACTAAGGAAACTAACTAATATGCCATCATTTGAAGAACTTTTCTTGAAGTCAAAGGGCAAACCAGTTGTTTTTAATAATAAAACAATTCAAATGGTTGACCGATTACCTATGCAGGATGGCCAGAAGTTAGAAATAACTTTTGAGGGCGCAAATGGCGATTGGCGTCAAGGAGTCTGCTTAACAACTGATGGCGGATTCATTGTAAATAATCAAACTATAAATAAATCAATTATACTTTGGTATGACACAGCACCCAAGACGGTTCAAATAAAAATCGCCACAAAAAGGGGTGAATTGCAAATAAAGAATGTATGGGACACTGGCGACGGAGTTGTTCATTCTTGGCATAATGGAGCCGCAATGATAGTTGAAGATATTGTCAACGGCAGGCGTTATTTGTGTAATGATGGAGTGGCGGACGACGATTTTAACGACCTTATTTTTCGTCTCAACTTAACAGATTAAATAACGAGCCAACTAAAAATGAAAATTACAATTAGTTCGATGCGATGCCTTTTAATAATTAGTATTTTATCCACCACGGTTTTTCAACTTCGCGCGCAACATTATCCCGCCGGAAGTGAAGGCATCAAATGTGGCTCACTGCCATCGTCAGGATTTACTTTCAAGGACGAAAACTCATTTTACTTTTATGATCATACGCCTGGCTTTGGAGGACAGTTGAATGTGCTGTCTGGATTTAATTATATGCAAACACCAAGTTTAACTTGGATGAGTGATTGGAAAATTTTAGACGCCAATTTCGGTATGGCTGTAAGAGTGCCAATAGAATATATGCAACTCACGCATAATGCTTCCGCCGGTTCGCCACTTGCACCGGGCAGTGGAACCTTTCCGGGACTTCCACCCGGATCACCACCAAGGTCGGTTACAGTCAGCCAATTTGGGTTGTCTGACATTGAAGTGCAACCAGTTTTATTGTCATGGCATCTGAATCAGATTGATTTCAGCACCGGCTATTCGTTTTGGGCTCCGACTGGTGAATACAACAAAAATAACGAGATAAATTACAATCTTGGTCAAGGCTATTGGACGCACTCGTTTATGCTCGGAATTACATGGTATCCTGATTCAGAAAAAACATGGGCGATTTCGTTGCTGAATCACTACGACATTAACACGGCGCAATATAACTCATTGGTGGTCGTCCCTGTGTCACCTGCACATCCATTGGGCATCGCATCCGAGGACACGACACTCGGCGATGTTTACACTCTTGAATGGGCTGTCAGTAAAACAGTTGTTAAGTGCCTAGATATTGGTGTCACAGGATACTATCAACAGCAAGTCACCGATACCGAAGGGCCAACATTCAACGGGCCAACATGGAAAAATGAGAAGATTCATGTGGCAGGCATCGGTCCAGAAATCAGAGCAAATTCTGAAAAGTGGGGATTGAGCGGTTCACTGCGTTACGCTTACGAATTTTCCGCTATGGATCATCCGCAAGGCAATCTTATCACGTTGACAATAGTCAAGTCGTTCTAATTTTTCCTTTACTTCTATATTAAATCGCCGTTTTACAATTAACTTTTGTCAGCCAGCTTGGTGATTTTAATGGACGAAACATAAATCGCGTTGCGTTCAAGTTCGGCATAGCGTTTTGGCAGAATACAAACGGCAGCAAGTGTGTTCCCTCGCAGGTAGTTGGCGATAAGGCCGAGCCGCCAGCCAAGAATGACGACATCGGCGGTTGAAAACACGAGCGTTATTTTTTGCGGTGGTTCATTTTTGTCAGCGTCGGCATCGGCGTTTGGTTCAAGTGAAAATTCAATCAACTGGCTGGCGTTGAAGGCGCGGCGATGATGTTCGTCGAATTGGAACTCAATGTAGGCCGCATAGGTGTTGGCGGTTTCGTAACATTTATCTTGCAGGAACGTGGACATGATGTTTTGGAGTTGATGGTTAGATGCCGATGCCACGCGAGCGGCGGGGCGGCGGCACGTTTAGTTGGATGTTCGGGCGCACCCGTGGCGTTTCTTTTGCCACAGGTGAAATTTTTTCAGCCGGTTTCATGGCCTCGGTTGTTTCAGTTTTAGCGACCTGCTCTTTGGCGACGGCTTCCGTGCGTTCGAGGCCAAGCCAGCGGCGCACGTCCTCGACGATTTGGGCAAGCTTTTGAATGGCCGAGAGCCGGGTGACTCGGAAATGCCGCGCCGGACGATGCTGGCGGGCAACGGTTGACGGCAGCGGCGCGGTTTTTTCCTGCTCGGTGCGGTTGAAACCGAGCTTGGCCAGGTCATCGCGCAACGCCTGCAACTCAATCGCGGCCTTGCGCTCGTGCGAATCAGCGACCCGCCGGGCAAGCAATTCCGAATCATCGGTGAAAATGTGGACGCGCTCGCGGCCACGCGAAATCGAAACGTAAAATTGTTCGCGGTTGACGGCAGGAAAGGATTTTGAGGACGCGACCAGCAGCACCTCATCCACGGTTTTGCCCTGCGATGAATGCGACGTGACGGCGTAGCCATGCGTGAACGTGTTGAAACCGACGGGCATCGTGCGGCCATCGCCGAGCGTGATGCGACCATCCTGAAGCGTTTTCACTTGCACCCGTTCGCCGTTGATGAATTCCCTGCCGTGGTTGGCTTGGAGCAGCAGCCAGTCGCCAGCGGCCACTTTCAATTCACGGGACTCGCCCACGTCGAAGGACGCGGCGGCGCTGGCGGGGATAAAATCCACTTCCGTGCCGTCAGGACGACGGACACGCAAACCGTTTTCAACTGTGGCGACCACTTCCACCGTTTCACCGCGCTCAAACTTTTTGGTATGCCGGACGAAACGCAGACGCTGGCCGGGTTCAAATTCGCGGGTATTTTTCTTTTGGGCAACCGTCCATGAAAGCGAATCGAAGACGGCGACGGATTCATCCTGCGGGCTGATTGCGCCACTGGCCTTTAGCGTCTCTCGCACCTTTTCGGTGACGGCATCAATTTCCGCCCACGTCGGCGAGACGAGCAGCGCGGATTTGCCCTGCTTCGTGGTGGACACATACGCATCGGCGGCGCGTTGGTAAAGCTGTCCGTCATCATTTGCTATTTCGCTGACCGCGCCGAGTTCGACGAGCTTGGCAAATGCCTTGTCCGTTTGCTTGGCGGCGGCGAGTTCAACGACCTGCCGGAACGCTTCCGGTTTCTGGCGGCGGATGGTCGTCAGCTCGCCAAAACGGTAAGACGAATACTGCTCGATGATGCGGAGTGCATCGCCGCGCGGAACAGACGAATGTTGCCCGGTGTCGCCGGATAGAATTACCCGGCAATCGTCGCGGCGGGCGAGTTCAAACAGTTTCACCATGTCATCAAGGCCAACCGCCCCGGCTTCATCGAGGACAATCACGACCCCAGGGGAAAGTCTGCCGCCTGCCGCCAAGCTGCCATGCAGTCTTTGGAGTGTCATGGCATCCATGCCGTCTTTGCGGAGCGTGTCGGCAGCGGAGGCTGTCGGCGCGCAAAAGAGCGGCTTAAAACCCTCACGGCGGATAATGCCCGCCAGTTCCACCAAGGTCGTGCTTTTGCCGGAACCAGCGAGGCCACGAAAGCCGGTGAAACGGTCAGGACTGGTGAGGACGTGCGCCAGTGCCTTGCGCTGGTCGAGGCCGAGACGGGCGGATGGTTCGTAACGGTGGACAAACGGCGCGACTGCCTCGACCCCGGCATTGACAGCGCGAATCAGGTAAAGCTCTTTGGACAAAATTTCCCGCGTGGAAAACTCCGAACCAACGCGCACCAATTTGTCGTCAGCGGCCAGTTGATCCTTCAGCCGTCCCAAGTTCAGTTGACCGCAGCCCTTGATGAGAGCAGCTTCCAAAATCTTGTGCTGCGGAGCGACCGAGCGGCGTTCAAAGACATGGGCGAGGCCGTGCGCGAGGGCATCATCCGTCCTGACGTATTGGGCGAAAGCTTTGGGCTTACCATCGGCGGCGGCGACCACTTGCCGCAATGTCCGTTTCTCGAAAAACCCGATCTCGCCGAGTTGCTGGTCACGCACCTGTTCATCGGACACCCCCTTGAGCTTTTTTGGCCGCGACTGGTGGACGACATGGGCAATCTCCTTTTTGGTGAGCTTGCGACCGAGCTTGTCTTCCTGACGCTTCACGGCCATGTCCCGTTGCTGTGACCGTTTGGAAAACCGTTCAATCAGCTTCGGGTCAACACCCTCAATTTCAAATGCCGAGCCGGTGCGCCGGGTGACATAACCAATTTGATGCAGTCGCTTGGCGAGTTCGTTGCGATAAACTTCCGTGCCGTAGTTGATCGCCCCGAACATATCGCCCGTTTGCAATGCCTTCCAACGCTCCTCTTTCTTGTCCCAGGTTGCGTTGAACAGGACGAAGTGCGTATGCAACTGCGGATCAAGCGCGCGGGATGTGGTATGCAGGAAGGCCGCGCCGACGAGGTTGCCGG